>ULNI01004511.1_pt1 | contig 36652 bp, 31 predicted proteins | sample 1951881 | NCBI WGS metagenome assembly ULNI01 (sample SAMEA4835573, study PRJEB28245) | human gut metagenome | biome: gut microbiome; material: fecal sample | place: Denmark | collected 2008
GGAAAATAAGAGAAAATCAAGCGGTGAAAATATCGTTGGTTTTCTCTTTTTCTTTTATAAATGTTTGTAAGTTTATAAAAATTGCATATATTTGCAGCCCGATAAAACTACCGACCTTGTTTTTACGGACACAAACTGAACGAGCTTAAGCTAAACTACAGAAAAAAATCACTTCGTAAGGCCGATAATAAACCGAGCCTGTATCATTATTTAAAAGGATAGAGAAAGCGTTCTTCTAAAATCGAAGAATACAACTGACAAGAAGGCCAGATACAGCCCGCAGACTGTTTTTACAGTTCAGGGAAGTACCTGTGCAGGAATGTTACACCCATTTTTTAAACAAAAACCAAACTAGACTTTTTTTTAACCGGTACCTGAGGAGGGGGATTCCCTTCCTCAGGATACCACTAAACCGCGATAACTAAACTTAATTGTCCAACAAAATCTTAAATCATCTATGAAAATAGAAAGAGCTACTCAGCTGCTATTCCTTTTGCTGATAAGTCAGGGAGGAAATGCGGCCTATGCCAACCTTCCGCGAGGAGCCAGTGCGTCTCCCGTACAGGTGTCGGCGCAAGCAAACAAAATCACAGTGAGTGGAACAGTCGTTGACGTCAACGGAGAACCTCTGGTAGGGGTAAGCGTGCTGGAAAAGGGTACCGGAAACGGTACGATTACCGACATGGACGGAAACTTCACCTTGTCCGCAGGCGAGGGGGCCGCACTCGAAATCTCTTACGTGGGGTATCAGAACCTGACGGTTTCTGCCAAGGAAACACTGGGCGTTCTGGTCATGAAGGAAGATACCGAACAACTGGATGAAGTAGTGGTAACGGCATTGGGTATCAAGCGTTCACAGAAGGCTTTGAGCTACAACGTGCAGGAGGTGAAGAATGATGTGCTGACAAAGGTAAAGGATGCCAACTTCGTGAACAGCCTGAACGGAAAAGTAGCCGGTGTGAGCATTCAGCGCAGTGCTTCGGGTGTGGGTGGAGGTACCCGCGTCGTGATGCGTGGAAACAAGTCTATCAAGGGAGACAACAACGTGCTGTATGTGATTGACGGTGTGCCCATGGGCAATCAGGCCGACCGCACAGGCGACGGTACGGGCTTCGGTGCAGGACGTACGTCGAGTGAAGGTATTGCCAGCTTCAACCCTGAAGATATTGAAAGTCTGTCGGTGCTGACAGGTCCCTCGGCTGCCGCACTTTACGGAGCCAATGCGGCCAACGGCGTCATCCTGATTACCACGAAGAAAGGTGCTGCCGGAAAGGTGAGTGTCAACGTGTCGTCATCGGCTGAATTCTCGAATCCTTTCGTGCTGCCGCGCTTCCAGAATACTTACGGAAACGTGAGTGGGGAGGCTGCCTCGTGGGGAGAAAAACTGCCGGTACCTTCTTCATATAATCCGGCCGACTTCTTCAATACCGGAACCACTTTTACCAACTCTTTTAATCTGTCTGTGGGAAATGACAAGAACCAGACGTATGTGTCCGGTTCGGCGGTCAATGCCAAGGGTATCGTGCCCAACAACAAATACCACCGCTACAATGCCATGGTGCGAAATACCACCAAGTTCTTCAACGATAAGCTGACCATGGACTTGTCTGCCAGCTACGTGCGTGAGTATTACAACAACATGCTGTCCTACGGTACGTATTTCAACCCTCTACTGGGAGCTTATCTGTATCCGCGCGGAGAGAATTTTGAGAAGGAAAAGTATTTCGAACGCTATGATGCCGAGCTGGGCTACAATGTGCAGTCGTGGACACCGGGCGACTTCGGTATGGCTGTGCAGAACCCTTACTGGGTGGCTTACCGCAATTTGCGTCCTGAGGTGAAAGACCGCTACATGCTGTATGCATCGTTGAAATATGAAATTACCGATTACCTGAACGTGAGTGCACGAGGCCGTCTGGATAATACCTACACGGAGAAGGAAGACAAGCGTTATGCCTCTACGCACGGTACGTTTGCCAAACCGCTGGGACGTTATGCTTATTCGAATGAGACTTTCCGCCAGAAATATGCAGACATCATGGCCAACCTTTCGAAGCCTTTTGCCGGAGACTTTTATGCCAATGTCAACGTGGGTGCTTCTTTTGAAGAATACGATACGAAGGGAAGGGGATACGGTGGACAGTTGCTTCTGGTGCCGAATCTGTTTGCCTATGACAACATAGACCCTTCTACCGGTGTGCCTTCACAGACGGGTGGTGACAACCGTAAGATGAATCTCGGTGTGTTCGGCTCTGCGGAAATCTCGTGGAAATCGGCCGTGTATCTCACACTGACCGGTCGTGCCGACAAGCCTTCTCAGCTAGTCAACAGCAAGTCGCCCTGGATATTCTATCCTTCTGTCGGACTTTCGGCCATCGTAACCGACCTGTTGCCCGAAACCATGCGCCAGTCCATTTCGCCGGTATTGGGCTTCCTGAAAGTACGTGCTTCCTATACGGAGGTGGGTTCGCCTATTCCTTACACCGGACTGACTCCCGGCACCATTACGCACTCCATTGAAGGAGGTGTAATCAAACCTTTCAAGTATTATCCGCTTCCGGAACTGAAACCGGAGAGAACCCGCTCTTATGAAGTAGGTATCGACTCCAAATGGCTGAACAATACCGTGTCGCTCGGTGTGACGCTGTATAAATCGAATACCTACGACCAGTTGCTCGAAGCCAAGTTGTCGGAAACGTCGGGTTATGACTATATGTTCGTACAGGCCGGTAACGTAGAAAACCGGGGTATCGAACTGACGCTGGGATACGACCAGACTTTTGGCAATTTCTCTTACAGCACTTCGCTGACGGCTACTGCCAACCGTAATAAAATCATCGCACTGGCTTCGAACGTGAAGAATCCCGTGACCGGAGAGGCACTCGACCTGAGTGACATCAAGGTGGGACGTTTCCGTCTGCGCGAAGGAGAAGAAGTAGGTACGATTTATGCGGAAGAACGCCTGAAACGTGATCAGGACGGTTACATCGTGTACAACGAAGGTCAGACCATTACCACGGAATCTACGGAACCTTACAAGCTGGGCAGTGTCAATGCCAAGTGGAACCTGGGCTGGAGAAACGGCTTTACCTACAAAGGCTTTAACCTGAACTTCCTTGTCACTGCCCGTCTGGGAGGTATCGTGATATCCAAGACACAGGCCGTGCTCGATCAGTTCGGTGTGTCACAGGCTTCGGCCGATGCGCGTGATGCCGGAAAAGTCATGGTGGGCAATGTGGCAGTTCAGCCAAAGGACTACTATGAATCAGTGGTGAACCTGGATGCGTACAATGTGTACTCTGCTACCAACGTCCGCCTGCAGGAGGCCAGCCTGGGATACACCTTCCCTAATTCCTGGTTCAAGGGTACCCCGTTCCATAGCGTGAACCTTTCCGTGTATGGCACCAACCTCTGGATGATTTACAACAAAGCTCCTTTTGATCCGGAACTGACGGCTTCTACCGGTACCTTCGGACAGGGATACGATTACTTTATGTTGCCCAGCCAGCGCACGTATGGAGTGAGCCTTAAATTTGGATTCTAACAAATCATGAAAAACAACGTATAATATGAAGATAAGAAACTATTTGATACCTGTATTCTCCGTATTGGCACTTGCATCTTGCAACTATGAGCAGATCAATACAAATATCTATGGTGTGACGGAAGAAGGAATGAAGACGGGCGGACTGCTGTATGGGGCTCCTTTCATGGACATGCAGAAGCTGGTTATTCCCATCGGTTCGCCCACTGAATCGACAGGACCGGGTAACGACCTGGCCAATACAGACATCATGTCGGCCGGTAACTACATCGGTTACTGGGGCATGAACAACAACTGGAATTTCAACACGGAGGCTACGTGGAACTTTACGGATGCCCGTATGAGCTATGCTTACCAGAATTTCTATTCGAAACTGTTCCGTGCATGGAATGACATCTACAAGCATACGAAGAATTCGGAAGACCCTGCCGACAAGGAAGTGCAGGCTGTAGCCAATATTGTCAAGGTGACTGCCTGGCTCCGTGCGACGGATGTGTTCGGTCCGATTGTATATACCAATGCCGGCAACGGAGACATTGCTCCGAAACTGGATTCTCAGGAGACCGTGTACAAGGCGATGCTGGCCGATTTGAAGGATGCTTCGCAGCTGCTGGTCAATACCGCATCGAAAGTGCTTCCGTCGTACGATGTGATTTATAACGGAAACGCTTCCAACTGGGTACGACTGGCTAACTCGCTCATGTTGCGCATAGCCGTCCGCGTGCATTTCAAGGATGAAGCGCTGGCAAAGGAATACATCACGTTTGCCCTTGACCCTTCTCACGGAGGTGTCATTGAAACCGTGGCACAGGAGGCCAAAATACGGAGTACGGACAAGTTGCCGCTGATGAACTCCATGCTGCCGACTGTAGAGGACTACGGAGAATGTCGCCTGGGAGCTACCATCTGGGCCTACATGCAGGGGTATGACGATCCGCGTCTGAGTGCCTTGTTCACGTCCGATTCTTACGGCTATTTCATGCCTCTTCCTCCTACGAACAACAATGCCCTTAGCTCCGCTGCCAAGACGGGAGCCTCCAAGCCCAAGGTCGATGCGGCTTCTCCTTTGTTCTGGTTGCGTGCTTCGGAAGTGTCTTTCCTGAAAGCGGAAGCCGCACTTTACAAACTGACAGGAGGTAATCCGAAAGCACTGTATGAAGAAGGTGTTACCAAGTCGTTCGAAGAAAACGGAGTAAGCGGAGTGGCTGCCTATCTGGAGGTTACAGATTTTCCTTATGACATCAGCCGGTCTATGTTGCCTTACAACCGTCAGTATTCCTGCAAGCTTTCTACCGGAAATGTGTCTCCCAAGTGGAACGATGCGGATTCGGACGAAGTGAAGTTGCAGAAAATCATTACCCAGAAATACCTGGCACTCTATCCCAATGCCGTGGAAGCCTGGACCGAATATCGCCGGACTGGCTATCCTTACCTGCTCAAACCGGCTTATGACAAAGCTTACGTGAGCATAGGAGGTGAAGAAGATGCCATCACGCCCGAAAGATTCCGCTTTGCTCCGGCCGAATATGGTACAAACCCCAACATGTCGGAAGTGCCGGCGCTGCTGGGTGGTGAAGACCAGGGAGCAACCAAGCTGTGGTGGGTGCGCAATAACCGTCCCAAACAGCCGAAATGAGAAATGAGTTTTACGGAAATGTCAAACAAATGAAGTGATGAAAAGAATCATAAGATATGCAGGAGCCCTGCTGCTGGCGGCAGGCTTCGTGGCCTGTTCCGAATGGAACGTGCCTGAAAGAGAAACGTTCGAAAACCAGGAGAACCTGGAGAAATACATTCCCTTGCTGGAGGCGGAAAGTGAAGCCGACCTGACTCCCTCTATGCGCGATTATTTTGCCAAACTGAGAGAATACCGTCAGGCGCCTCATGTGAAGGGGTTCGGCTGGTTCGGTAACTGGACCGGACGAGGCAGTAATGCACAGAACTACCTGAAGATGCTGCCCGACAGCGTAGACTTCGTATCCTTGTGGGGTACGCGAGGAAACCTTTCGGAAGAGCAGAAAAAAGACTTGAAGTTTTTCCAGGAAATCAAGGGAGGAAAAGCGCTGCTGTGCTGGATTGTGCAAGACCTGGGCGACCAGATGACTCCTCCGGGACAAGATCCGAAGAATTACTGGATTGTGGAAAAGGGAGGTGGCAATTTTGTGGAAGGTGTGAAGGCTTATGCAAATGCCATCTGCGATACGATTGAGAAGTATAATCTGGATGGTTTCGACATAGATTACGAACCCGGCTATGGTCATTCAGGTTCGATGGCTAACGGGGAGATTATCAGCGAAAATTCGGGCAATACGAACATGTTCGTATTTATCAAAACCCTTTCAGACCGTTTACGTCCGGCCGGCAGAATGCTGGTGATGGACGGTCAGCCTGAGAAACTTTCTACCGAGGCTTCCAAGTACATCGACCACTATATTTATCAGGCGTATTGGGAACGTTCCACCGCGCAGGTCCTTAGGAAAATCAATCAGCCTCACCTTGAAAACTGGGAGCGGAAGACCATTATCACCGTAGAGTTTGAGCAAGGCTGGCAGACAGGTGGAGTAGATAATTACACCAGCGTGCGTCCGGAAATCAATGCTTATCCGGAAGGGCGTCAGATTTTTGATTATGCCACGCTGGACCTTCCCGACGGCAGACGCATTGGCGGCATCGGCACGTATCACATGGAATACGACTATGCGAATACTCCTCCTTACAAATGGCTCAGAGAAGCCTTGCACTTAGGAAATGTGGTTTATCCGGGTAAGTTAGATTAAAAATTGAATTATGAAAAAGAAATTATATTTCAGCATATTCGCAGGAGCCTTGCTAATTTGTTCCTGCCAGAATGAATTATACAAGGATGCAACCAGTGAATACCAGTCGGCACAGGGGGCTTACATCAAGACTGGCGAATCTTCGCAGGTATTCGTGGAAGAAGGAAAGGAAGTCGATGTGAAGTCTATCACCGTATCGCTGGTGCAGCAGGAAAACGATGCCAAGACGGTGACGGTAGAAGCCGGTAGCAAGGAACAGCTGGAAGCATACAATAAGAAGCACGGAACGGACTACCTGATGCTGCCGCCCGAAATGTATGAAGTAGGCAAGGAGGTGGTGTTCAGCTCCAAGCAGACGCAGCAATTTCTGCCGGTAAAGTTCAAGGATGTGAAATTCTCCTTGCAGGGAAGCTATGCTTTGCCGGTGAAACTGAGTGGCGGTACGGTCCCCGTGATTGACAGTGAATCTGAATCACTGATTGTACTGGAGCAGCGCATCAATACGAAGTGTCTTCGCATTGACGGATACGGCAGTGAAGATGCGAAAATGTTCCCGGACGATTTCAAGGTGGACCAGTGGACGATGGAGGTCATGGTAAACCGTAGCTCATACCAGAGCAATAACCGTTCCATCTGTGGTACCAAACTCGTGTCTGGGTCCGGTGCACTCGATGAAATCTATCCTCGCTTCGGCGACGTGACCATCCGTCCCGACCAGCTTCAGTTTAAGACTGGAGGTTCTCAGATTGACGTGCCGGCGGATGTCTTTGCGGCACAGGCCGACACCTGGTATATGTTGGCTTTCGTGTACGACGGTAAGAAAAACTATGTATATGTAAATGGAGAACTGGTGGCCGACCGTGAAATCCGTACAGGGCCTTACGGTCTGGTAGGTTTCTGGATTGGCGGTGCGAACGAGTTGGTTCGTGAAATCCGTTTCTGGAAGACGGCCCGCACACCTCAGCAGTTGAAGCAGTTCATGTGGAAAACGGTAGACGGAAGTGACGAGAATCTGGTGCTGTATTATCCGTTGAACGGAAAGAAGCGCAACCTTGACACAGGAGAAATCACCGAAGACGAAACCATGCTCTGGGATTTCAGCAACAATGCCAAACATCTGCCTCTTCCTTCAAAAGCTAAGTTTGATGATAATGACGGAAAAGGCTTTATGTTCCCTTTGGTTGATTAATTATAGGTTTATTTAAGTGGAAAGGCCATCTCAATTAAATTTGAGATGGCCTTTTCGCGTTGTAAGTAAATCCTTTGTTGTCCTCCATATGAGAAAAATTACTTCAAATAAATCTTTCTGGATGTTGACAGGATTTGTAAAATTTGTTATATTTGTAAACCATTGGTGTATCGTTTAAATAAACAGTGATATGCAACCTGAAGAATTGAAAAACATACGTAAAATGCGTGGACTGACATTGGATGAAGTTTGTCAGAAGTTAGGGAGGCTGGTATCAAAACAGGCCTTGTCTAAGTATGAAAGAGGAAAGATGCACCCTTCGCCTCAAGTACTTGAAGCATTATTGAGGATTTATCAGATATCATCAGCCAGTTTGCAGCTTTCTTTTCCTGTAAAGATTAATGGCTGGAATTTTCGTCGGGGGGAAATATTGTCAGCAAAAGAAGAAGAAGCGATAAAGAGTGAAATAAATCGTTGTCTACAGCGCTATTTATATTTGGAGAACCAATTAGGGATTATTGCTTCATTTAAGCACCCTTTTCCTCAGAAACATTATTCCTCCATTGATGATATGGAGCTGGCGGCAGAAATTCTGCGTAAGAAATGGGAATTGGGGACCGATGCCATTCCTTCTGTTTGCCGGGTGATGGAAAATGCGGGAATAAAGGTTCTGGAGCTGGAACTGAACAATCGGGTGGATGGCCTGAGCGGATGGGTAAACCGAAAGATACCTTTTGTGGTGTTGAATAAACGGAATGTTACTGTAGAGCGGAAACGTTTTACGGCCTTGCATGAATTGGGCCATTTGCTTTTCCCTTTCCTGGAGAGTCTGGATGTGCGTACTAAAGAAAAATATTGTCATCGTTTTGCTTCGGCTTTATTGTTTCCCGCGGGGATAGCATACGAGTCTTTTGGGAAAAAGCGTTCGGTTCTTTCCCTCGAGGAACTGGTGGAACTGAAAACTTCTTATGGTATATCAGTAGCGGCTCTTGTTCATAGGGCAAATGACTTGCGCATTATCACGGAAGTCTATTATAATCATATTTTTGACGAGTATGTCAAGAAAAACAGACTGGAGGACGGTTGGGGAGGATATCCATTACGGGACAAGGCGGAACGTTATCATAGAATGCTACGAAGGGCATTGGCTGAGTCGTTAGTGACAGAAGAAAATCTTCAGACACTATGTGGTGACAATACGTATGAGATAATAAAGGAGATACATATATTATAATAGAAAAAAGTATGCGATTCAAATTGCAATTGGAAGTAAACAAAAACGTTTTCGGTAATCGGTTGCCTATCAATTATCAATATGAACAATCGGCTGTGATATATCGAATATTGGCACGTGCGGACAAAGATTATGCAACCTGGTTACATGAAAATGGTTATCGTATGGAAAACGGGAAAACATTTAAGTTTTTTTCTTATTCCCGTTTCATGATAGAGAAGTATAAGGTGTTGCGCGAAAAAGAACAGTTGCAGATTTTATCAGACACGATAGAATGGCAAATCAGTTTCTTACCGGAAAAAAGCACCCAGCGTTTTATCCAGGGGCTGTTTATGAATCAAGTGTTTGAGGTTGGCGACCGGAGGTCGAAGGTGCAGTTTATTGTACGTAACGTGGAAGTGATGCCTTCGCCTGATTTTACGGAAGAGATGACTTTCCGGACTTTGTCGCCGATGTGTTTGAAACTTCGTCGTGAAAGGAAGAAAGTCGATTATTTGTCACCAGCGGATACTGCCGCTTCTTATATTTTGTTTAAAGGACTTATGGGGAAATATGCTTTGTTTTATGGAATTGAATGTCCTTTTCCTATAGAAGATTGTCGTATGGAGGTTTTAGGTCAGCCGAAATCTGCATTGGTAAAGATAAAAGTTGATACACCACAAGAAACCAGCGTGCGAGGCTTTATGTGCAGGATGAGAATTTCAGCTCCTTTAGAAATGATGAGATTTCTGTATGAATCTTCTGCGGGAAGTCTTTCCTCAATGGGTTTTGGATTTTTGGATATAGAAAAATAACTCCCCAACTGAAATGTTGGGGAGCATGGTGCGATTAGTACTTAAACATAAAATTTCAATTCCTCTATTAGAATGCAAATATATGATTTTTTTTATTATTTGTGCTAGCTTTATTTTTTTTCTCGATTTAGTATTTAAATATAAATGGGATATTTATATTTGCATTCCAAAATCGAATGTCATGAAATTGAAATTTAATAAAAAAACAGGAGTTGTTGATTTTGATATCTCTTTTAAAGAGTTGGTGCTTATTCTGTTGGTTATAAAAATATTAATAGATTGCTTTTTTTAGTATGAATATAATTAATCATTATACGGGAAATCCAATGATCAATAATGCTTTGATGACGGTAAAAGCATTGGCTAGATTAAATGATGTGCAAGACATTACTACAGATATATTGCGTAATATGATTACGAAAGTATGTGACGATCTTCCCTACTCATTGATGAGTATGAATTTACGTTTTAAAAGTTATACAATGCTTTTTACAAAGAACGGACCATTGTATAATGATAAGACACTCGGAGAAAAAGTATATGAAACACTGCTGCTTAAAATAGTGGATGGATTTGAAGCAGAGGGAGACAAGCAGTGTAATCTTACAGGATTGCATTATTCCAGAACTTTTTCTGATTTTATGCTGGAAACATTGGTTGGTTTGGGTGTGTCAGAAAAGGAGGCGAAAAAGAAAGATTTAACCATGAATCGATGTTGGGTTCCTCTGTTGGGAGGACTGGGCTCCGATGCACAATCTCTTCCTATGGCTATACAGACCTATAATGTACATCCTATTTGTGTGGTACTGTTACAATTTCTTCCTTTCTGTGCCTATATATATAAGAAAGGTATTTTGCTTATTGATTCTACAGCTTTGGAGTTCTGTGAAGATTTCATAGAAGAAAAAGTAAAAAATCTTATTAGTAAAGTGAAGAATGTCATTGTAACAAATGCGCCAATTGAGAATATGAAAGGAGTTGCTAAAGGCAATTATATATTAGAGGCATTGGAAGTAATGGAAAGATGCAAGGCTGACTGTGAATATGCGGATGTTAACTTGTGGAGTTTCTCAAATTCGGGTGCAGGAGCCAGTTGTTTTATAGATAGAGTTCCGAATGAATTACTTAGACAATTATCTGTATTACATAATCGGCATAAGGGAGAATTAGAGTATATCTTGTCAACCTCCTCGTTAAGTTCAGGCTTTTTGGAATGTTTGTCCGATAAGAAAGATTGGCCGAATCTTTATCCGGATAAAAAATATGATGGCGTTAGTGTGGATTTTTTTGAATCATATTGGGAAGTAATTCAGCAAAAGAAAATGACAGCAATGGCCAAGTATATTTCCGGTTTGATAATGAAATATAAAGATTCTAAAGATGAGTCGGTGTTGAATAAAACAGATGCTTATAAAGATTATGCTCCTTTGTTGGGTCGGATTTTATGGCGTGCAACAGAAAAAGGTGATTGGACTATGAGCTGTCAACTGGCCATTTTAGATAATCCTGAGCTATTACCTGTTTCATATCGTTGTTTTCAGATTTATAAGCTGGTGCATTTTTATTACCAGAAAAGGGCTTCTGTATCTACTATTCCGCAAGTAAATGTGAAAAATACGCTTGCTTCCCGTCTTTGCATAAAAATGATTAATCTGATAAATCAGGCTTCTGATTATCAACGAAAGAAGATTGTTGGCCGGATATTGGATTTTCGATATGGGGATAAAAACAATGATTTGGATTCTTCTGTATTAGATGAATTGCTGATAGAATATGCGTGGAAAGAGGGTATTTATCATTTATACCCATTATTTTATACAATAGGGGGGAAGAAAAATATATATGGAATCTGCTCTTTATTGAGGTTGTATTATAAGAATCCGGAAAATTTGTCATCCTGGGAAGATGAGATTGATTTTTCAGTCTGGCAGATAGATTCTGATATTAAGAAATGGCTGGATCGGATAAATGACTTTACCTGTCAATATACAGACTACAGATTCCAGAGTGCTGTTGATGAGTCTAAATATATGGTATTATGCGATAAGATAAAACGTGCAATACCTCGCAATGATTTACGTTCACAGATGATTTGGTTTTATTCCATATTCCAACGTTTGAGCGAAAGTGGAAAGATGTGGAATGAATATGATTTGATTTATGACCCTTGGGGCAATTATGCGTTCAGGACTTTCCTGTTTGCTTTCAGATTGAAACTTAATGAGATTTCTTGTTATTATAACCTTAAAAACGAATGATTATGTCAGAACAAATTAGAAACATTACAGGGAACGTGTTGTGTGATGCAACCGCTACTTTTTTGAATGGTGCCGGACTGGCAAATGGTGAAGATCAGAATACGGTAATTCCAAAGACTTTTAAGGAAACCGTTAATGGGCGTAAAGAGGATGTGCCTTATGTATCTGCACAGGCGTGGCGACGCTGGCTCAGAAATACTGTTAACGAAGAAAACGGGTGGCAACCCAGTGAACTTCATGCTATTGAGAAAAATACGAAAGGAGCTACTTCAAAAGTTGCGACAGAGTTGGATCCGGTAATATATCCGGAAGATGATTTGTTTGGGTATATGAAGAGCGGGTCTAAAGGTGAGGAAAGTATTCAGCGTACCTCTCCGTTTAAAACCTCTATATTGAAAGGAATCCCAAAGATGCGTGCACTGACCACGGATAACGCTTTTGTCTTTCCAAAAGATGGTACTCCTTTGCCTTATTCTACCCGGTTTTACTCCACTCACTTGGAAGGATTCTTCAATCTGGAGTGCTATCGCCTTGGTAGTTTTGTGAATACTCCGTCTCGTGTGGAATTGTCAAAAGATTTGATAGAAAAATATAAAGAAACCCTTGAAGAGGAAAATTCACAGAAAAATGTACAAGTCTATACACTTCAGGATGTAGAACAGCTAAGAAAAAAGCGTGCCGCAGGTTTGTTGAAAGGATTGGTACACTTGCGTGGAGGGGCTAAGATGGCAGCTTTTGGGGCTGATGTTTCTCCCAAAGTGATTGTATTTGCAGGTATGTCTTCTGCGAATCCTTGCTTCAATAATCTATATATAGGAAGTGGTGAGCGTCCACGCTTAAATGTAGATTTGTTGAAGGAACTAGCTGCTGATTATAAAGATAAGCTTCAGACTCCTGTTTACATTGGAATACGAAAAGGATACCTGGAGAATGAAGAGGAGGTGAAGGCATTGGCTGGCGATGACTTTATGGTCGACACTCCGATAAAGATAGTAGAACTGTTTGTAGATAAATATTTGAGATAATGGATAAAGTACTGGAAATACAGTTCTCAGGTTGGACTGCGACTCCTCGTTATCCATTTGTTCTTTCCGGAAATGCTTTATGTATGCCAGTACCTCCATATTCCACTATTCTAGGAATAATCGGTTGCTGTTTGGGACGATTTGTTTCTCCCAATGAGGTAAAGGTTGGTTTCCGGTATCTTTATGATACGGTATCATTGGATATAGAGACTCGGAGGAGATTGCAGTATGACGGAAAGAAGATAAAAAATCATGATAAGGGGAGTGATGCCTATGTGCGTGAATTTCATACAAATCCTTATCTGACAGTCTGGATTGATCGATTGGACTGGAAAGATTTTTTCGAATCTCCAGTAGGAACTCCGGCTTTGGGGCGTTCGCAGGATTTACTTCAGATAAAGAAAATCAGCATAAAGGAAGTAGTACCAATTTCTGAGGGGTATGTAAAAGGTTGCATGGTTCCCTTTGATGCCAATCAGATGATTCCCGGACAGTTAGTGCAACTAGCCGATTCTTATATAGAAGGAGAAAAGCCAGGGAGCGGAAGAGTGCCTGTAAATCCGATGATGTTTGTAGCTATTCATGGCGAAGGAAAAGAAGTCCAAGTTAGGAATTCTAATCTGTATCGAATTCTGGATGAACCGTCTGTAGATTTTTATATGCATACTTTTACGACATGAATATAGAGGAAATAAAGAACATCAAGGCTAAAAGTAACGGAACTACTTTGTATGAGCATACTTGTATGGTAATAGAGACAGGGCTGAAGTTACTTCAGTCACTGTCTTTATCTGACAGAGCACAAGCTTTCTTGAAACAAAACTTTTTACAGGCTGCTATCTTGCATGATTTGGGGAAAGTGCATCCGACTTTTCAGAAAAGATTGAGCGGAGATAAAAATGCCAGTATTCGTCATGAACTAGTGTCTGTGTGGTTTGCTGAGACTTTTCTGGAAGTGAACAATGCGGTGTTGTTTGCAGTTGCAACTCATCATAAAAGTGTGGAGTCAAGTTCTTGTAATAAATCGTTGAGTATGCAGGATTTAAATGGTATCAGCATTTCAATAGATGAAGGTGCTTATTTACCTGCTTCAGAAGGAACAATGTGTCTGGAAACCTTACAGTCATGGCTTTCTTTATTTTCAGAAGATTTTGTTTACAGGAAGGAAAAGCTTGAAAAAATACCATCAACTTTTTGCTATATGTTTAGAGAAGGTAAACAAAAGAAGGCGATACCTTGTCTGGAAGACAGACAACGATTCTCTTTATTGAGAGCCTTTTTGCAGGCAGCTGATCATTTGGCATCGGGTGGACAGACGAAGATACCCGATTATCAGTTGATTTCCTTGGATAATTTCCAGCCGCATGACAAGTTGACAATATATCCATTTCGTCATTTTCAGGAAGAGCTGCAACACTGGGTGGGAGATGCTATTTTACATGCTCCTACAGGTTCTGGTAAGACGGAAGCTGCTTTAAGCTGGGTATATGCGAATCAGTTAAAAGGAAATCGTTTGTTTTATTTACTTCCCTATACAGCTTCCATCAATGCGATGATGACACGTCTTTGTGATGTATATAATCGTTCGGAAGTAATGATACAACATTCAAAATCCTTGAATTTTATATACAATGAATTGTGCGAGGAATATTCGAATGTGGTTCCCAATTATACAAAGCTTGAAAAGGAAGCAAGGAACCTGAACTCCTTGTCACGTGAGGTTTATTATCCAATAAAAATTATGACCTTACATCAGTTATTGCGAATACCTTGTCATGGAAAAGGATGGGAGTTCTCTATGTTGGAGTGCCAGAATGCTTTGTTTATTGTTGATGAGTTTCATGCATATAATGCGTTCTTGACAGGGAAAATGCTGGGTACAGTTAAAATCTTTAGAGAGTTTTTCGGTGCTAAGTTTTTGTTTATGTCTGCTACTATTCCGGCTTTTTTATTGGAACAGATTGTTGAGAAAATCTATGAAGGAGATTATTCTCGAATTATTCGTCCTGACTCTGCCTTTGCTTCAGATGCATGTGTGATGGGAAGAAAACGTCATCATTTAGTTTGTCATGCAAATGAAAATATCAGTCAATATATTGGGCAGATTGAATCTGATTTAGAAAAAGGGTTGTCTGTTCTGGTAGTAGTCAACAATGTGAAGACTTGTCAGCAGATTTATCAGACAGTTGATTGTGATGACTCTAGAAAAATGATGTTGCATGGGGGATTTAATCAAAAATCAAGAAGAAAAATAGAGCGTTTTGTAACGCATGCAGACAAGAGTAAACGTCCTCGGTTATTGGTTGCGACACAAGCTGTTGAGGTGAGTTTGGATATTGATTACAATACAGCTTATATCGAAAATGCACCAATAGATTCATTGATTCAACGTTTAGGTCGTGTCAATCGTGGTGGTAAACTGGTTGATGCATCCGGCAATAAGATAATGGCAAACGTATATCTTTTTGAAGAAATTATAGGAAAAACTCCTTTTTATGATGAACGATTGCTACAGGATACGTGGACTGTAATGTCGCAGCTGGATGAGAAAGATTTGTCAGAAGATGACTTGATCCGCGCATGTAATGAGGTGTATAAGAATGGGTATTCCGAAAAACAAAAACAGGATTTTGAACAGGGATTGAGATCTACTTCTGACTTTGTAGAGGAATGGATTGCCGGGATGTGTAAAGATTGGGCTGATGAGATAATGGAGCAAAATAATCAGAAAGTAGATGTGTTATGCTATAACCTGAAAGAGGAATACTGTAGTTTGATAGAGCAGAAACGCTATATTGAGGCCAACGAGTTGCTGGTTGCTGTTTATCCTTATCATTGGGATCAAACGGTCTTTTCCAAAGATTGGGATGTACGGATTGCGCAAGAATTATTTTATGATGAAAAGCAAGGCTGTATAGAAAAGAAACCGGATTGTTATGAAATTATATAATTAAATACTATGCAGGTCACAGGTACACATTTTAATTATTATCAAGTATGCAAACGTAAGCTTTGGTTGTTTGCAAATGGCATTAACTTTGAGCATACCTCAGATTTGGTGCTTGAGGGTAAACTGATTCATGAAGATTCTTATCCACAACGTTCGGAAAAATATGAAGAAATAGAACTGGATGGAATAAAGGTCGATTATTATGACGCTAAGAGTAAGGTGATTCATGAAATTAAGAAATCAAACAAGGTGGAAAAAGCTCATGAATGGCAAGCGAAGTATTACCTTTATGTATTTGAGCAGAATGGGATAGAAGGAGTGACCGGTTTACTAGAATATCCAGTTTTAAGGAAAACTCAGCCGGTCATTCTGAGTGATCTTGATCGAGAAAAGATAGAAGCGATGAAAAAGGATATAGAGAAAATCGTTTCAGACGAGAACTGCCCACCGCTGATTCAGAAATCTTTGTGTCGTAATTGCAGTTATTTTGAGTTTTGTTACAGTAAGGAGGTGGAAGAATGAAAAAGACTTTTTATTTGTTTAATCCCGGTATCCTGGAGAGAAAAGATAATACGTTGAAGTTTACTCCTTGTGCGGAAGAAGGAGAGGATATGAGTGTTACTTCTCAGCCTCGTTATTTGCCGGTGGAAGATATCAGTGAGTTTTATGTGTTTGGTTCATTGCGTGCCAATAGTTCATTGTTTAATTTCTTGGGCCAAAAAGACATAGCAGTTCATTTCTTTGATTATTATGAGAACTACACAGGTTCATTTATGCCGAGAGACAGCTTGCTTTCTGGCAGGATGTTGTTAGCTCAGACTTCTTATTATCAGAATTTAAAGAAAAGAATGTGTATTGCGCAGAAGTTTATTGAGGGAGCTGCTTATAATATGATTAAGAACCTTCAATACTATAATCGGAGAGGGAAGGATATGGAGGAGCTGATTGATTTGATGAAAAAGCTTTCTTCTCAAATATCCCAGACTAGTAATACTGAAGAATTAATGGGCATAGAAGGTCAGATAAGGCAATATTATTATGCCGCATTTAATCTAATTCTGAATGATTTTGAGATGGGAAACCGTACCAAACGTCCTCCACAAAATGAAGTAAATGCATTGATTTCATTCGGCAATATGGTATGTTATACGATTTGTTTGCGAGCCATTCATCAAACTCAGTTGAATCCTACTATCAGTTATCTGCATAAACCGGGTGAACGTCGTTATTCTTTAGCGCTGGATATTGCTGAGATTTTCAAACCTATCCTGGTGGATCGGGTCATTTTTAAAGTATTGAACCGGAAAGAAATTCAGGAAAAACATTTTGACCGTAAGTTGAATAAATGTTTGCTTAATTCATCAGGAAAGAAGATATTTGTAAAAGCTTTGGAAGACCGTTTACAAGAGACGATTCAGCACAGATCCTTAAAACGTTCTGTAAGTTATAGGCACTTGGTTAAATTGGAATGTTACAAATTAGCTAAACATCTGTTGGCTATGGAAGAATATAAACCTTTTAAAATGTACTGGTAATATGTATGTCATTCTGGTCTATGATTTTGGAGAACGGCGAGTCGGGAAGATGTTGAAATTGTGTCGGAGGTACTTGAATTGGATTCAAAATTCTGTGTTTGAAGGCGAAATCTCAGAAGCTCGTTTGAAAGAATTGTTGATGATGTGTGATGCCTTTATGAAAAAGGATGAAGATAGTATAATTATATTTAGTGGTTCTTCCCAATATACAATGAATAAGCAAATTGTGGGTAAAGAGCGTGCTGATATAGATATTTTTCTTTGAAGTCAGTCTGTCGATGTATTTTCTTTTTTGTCTTGGTAGAAATATCATTATTTTAATAGTTCTTAGACTTGTTGATACACAGGCATTTATGAGGATGTCGATGCCTAATGGATTTTATATAATTGGGCATCGACATCTTTTTATCGTATTTTTATTATATTCGCATTGTGTAATATCCTTATTTTCAGTGTTTGTTATAAATTATAATGAAGACTTTTAATCGTACCTTATGGAATTGAAACTAAATAAGTTTCCTCTTAAAGAAACATCTATTCCACCTTTTAATCGTACCTTATGGAATTGAAACATGATGCCAGTTCATCCACCATTTCCAGGTTAGACACTTTTAATCGTACCTTATGGAATTGAAACTGTCGTGCGGGTTGGTAAAGTAGATTTCGTCGCACACTTTTAATCGTACCTTATGGAATTGAAACCAATAGACTTAATTTCTTCTACTTTGTCTTCTAACTTTTAATCGTACCTTATGGAATTGAAACCCTGTTGTAATATATTTATCATTATAATCTACTGTCTTTTAATCGTACCTTATGGAATTGAAACTAAATCCGTTCGTTACATTCTTCTACTGAAGCATACTTTTAATCGTACCTTATGGAATTGAAACGGGAATTATGAATGCCATGGCCAAGGAAGCCAAGGACTTTTAATCGTACCTTATGGAATTGAAACTTTTATCAAGCACAGATCTTACCATGCCTATCTTAACTTTTAATCGTACCTTATGGAATTGAAACCTACTTACGTACAGCGTCTTCGTGAAGATGTGGACTTTTAATCGTACCTTATGGAATTGAAACAGGTGCTGGCTGAGAAATGGGGTCGCGACACAAGTCTTTTAATCGTACCTTATGGAATTGAAACTTTGAAAGCCTTGTCAACCAGTTTGAGGAGTCGCTTGACTTTTAATCGTACCTTATGGAATTGAAACCCCTGAACGGGTAGAGCAGCCAGACCTCGCTTCTCTTTTAATCGTACCTTATGGAATTGAAACGTAATAGTCCTCCCACCTCGGCCGGAAGTGGGAGGCTTTTAATCGTACCTTATGGAATTGAAACTATTCGTTTTAAGTAAGAAGGGGTAGACAAAGCTCTTTTAATCGTACCTTATGGAATTGAAACGCAATACCTGAAATAGCCTGAACTTGCGACATAGCACTTTTAATCGTACCTTATGGAATTGAAACCTGCGACCTTCTTACAATCGTACCTTGCAACCTTACTTTTAATCGTACCTTATGGAATTGAAACATATGATTCCGAAGATTGTTTCCATATTGATTCTTCTTTTAATCGTACCTTATGGAATTGAAACTATAGCCAATCGCACAGAGTTTGGCCAGCAGGTGTTCTTTTAATCGTACCTTATGGAATTGAAACAGTGGGAAATATTATGTGGCAGAGCGTAATCCTGACTTTTAATCGTACCTTATGGAATTGAAACTGCGAAGCTTTCGCCGCCCTTATCGACCTCACCAGCCTTTTAATCGTACCTTATGGAATTGAAACAATCCACACGCGAAGAGATTGAAGCGTATTTCCTGCTTTTAATCGTACCTTATGGAATTGAAACAATACAGTTGGAAGTGCTGGAAACGAAACGCAGTGCTTTTAATCGTACCTTATGGAATTGAAACAATCCGACAGCATGCTCACAAAGCTGTCACGGAATCTTTTAATCGTACCTTATGGAATTGAAACCAAGGAAATATACGGCGATGCAGACGTGATGCGTGCTTTTAATCGTACCTTATGGAATTGAAACAAAACTACGACGGTGAAGGGAACGATTCGTGGGTACTTTTAATCGTACCTTATGGAATTGAAACAAAGATTCAAAGGAGATACTTTCCTGCCCGGAAACCTTTTAATCGTACCTTATGGAATTGAAACCAAGAAAGTTTGGCGACCTGATAAGGGGTGGAAACTTTTAATCGTACCTTATGGAATTGAAACAATGCTAACGTCGAAAAGATAAAGGCCAGTCTGCCTTTTAATCGTACCTTATGGAATTGAAACTGGAGATACGAAGTAGCGGTGGACGTGACATTCTGCTTTTAATCGTACCTTATGGAATTGAAACTGTGTTATCACGCTGTATTATAGAAATGAAAAAGCTTTTAATCGTACCTTATGGAATTGAAACGAAGGAGAGCGCGGAAACCAGCGTGGCCGGCGATTCTTTTAATCGTACCTTATGGAATTGAAACCGTAGCGAGGCGCGGGGTTTTCATCGTGAATCGGGCTTTTAATCGTACCTTATGGAATTGAAACGCAGTACGAGTTACATGGATGAAACAGTAGTAGCCTTTTAATCGTACCTTATGGAATTGAAACGATTATTTATTGATTCTTTGAAAAAAGGCGTATTATGCTTTTAATCGTACCTTATGGAATTGAAACGCAGTTGTGGATAGACAATATGAACCGCCGTGCCGGTCTTTTAATCGTACCTTATGGAATTGAAACGACTGGAAGACAGCATGGACGATGTAGCTACTATCTACTTTTAATCGTACCTTATGGAATTGAAACGACCTTGCAGCTTACCCGCAGCGGCTACCTGACCCTTTTAATCGTACCTTATGGAATTGAAACTATTGGCGAATGAGGAGCGTTTTTTCAATTCTTCGCTTTTAATCGTACCTTATGGAATTGAAACGTTCCTGTGTTCCCGGCTGCTTTTCTTCCTTGATTCTTTTAATCGTACCTTATGGAATTGAAACCCTGCAAGCGTGGGCGTTTATGAACTCCAAGTTTCTTTTAATCGTACCTTATGGAATTGAAACAATCTTTGTTTAGCTGTTTTATCTAATTTATCAAACTTTTAATTGTACCTTATGGAATTGAAACTTATAAGAAATCAAATAACCTACTGAACTTCTTAGGCTTTTAATCGTACCTTATGGAATTGAAACCCCGTTGCATCTATGTACATATTGATTCTCTCGCTCTCTTTTAATCGTACCTTATGGAATTGAAACGCGGACACCAGCGGACACCAGCGGACTTTTAATCGTACCTTATGGAATTGAAACGATACAGGCACTCGCCATGATAGCCCTTGTAAGCCTCTTTTAATCGTACCTTATGGAATTGAAACAAATATCGCTTTCGTCAGGCTGTTCCCAGTTCCTACCCTTTTAATCGTACCTTATGGAATTGAAACAAGAAGATTATGCCCAATATGGTTCTGATGCAACCTTTTAATCGTACCTTATGGAATTGAAACTCGGGCGGCGGAAAAATGCTCTGTTTGTGATAACTTCTTTTAATCGTACCTTATGGAATTGAAACTACAATTTTTTATTTCTAATGACAAAGTGAATTTCTTTTAATCGTACCTTATGGAATTGAAACTTCCTGAATATTATCAGGATGCAGAAGTGGAAGATCTTTTAATCGTACCTTATGGAATTGAAACTGTAGAAGTCTGCAAGGCACTTTGTGCCGTTATGAACTTTTAATCGTACCTTATGGAATTGAAATGTTAAAACAACGGAGATATATTCAGAGGTTCTTTCACTTTTAATCCTACCTTTTAATCTGAAACTTGGAAACTAAAAAGTTTAAGGCAAAAAATCCCCTCCAGAACTCATTCATTACAAATAGTTCCGGAGGGGATTAATTTTATCTATATTCTCAAGCGGTACGGATTATTTGTATTCGTCCCAGCTCTTGATAGCGATGTCGTCAATGCTCATAGAGCAGAAGGCATTGATGAATGCACTTGCCAGACGGGCATTGGTTACCAGAGGAATGTTCAGGTCGACTGCGGCACGGCGGATCTTGTATCCGTTTTCCAACTCAGTAGGAGTGAGGTCACGCGGAATGTTTACCACCATGTCGATTTCTTTCTTGTGCAGCATTTCCAGTGCCTGAGGCTGACCTTCTTCGCTTGGCCAGTATACGCGGGTGTTTTCCACTCCGTTTTCTGCCAGGAACTTAGAAGAACCGCCGGTAGCGAAGATGTTGTAACCTTTGGCCTTGAGGGCGCGAGCTGCCTGCAGCAAATCTACTTTCTGTTTCAGTGTACCGGTAGACATCAGGACGTTCTTTTCCGGAATGCGGTAGCCTACAGACAGCATGGCTTTCAGTACGGCACATGAAGTATCGTCGCCGATACAGCCTACTTCACCTGTAGAAGCCATGTCTACACCCAGCACAGGGTCGGCCTTCTGCAAGCGGTTGAACGAGAACTGGCTGGCCTTGATACCTACGTAGTCGAGGTCGAAGAGGTTCTTTTCAGGCTTTTCTACCGGCAAGCCTAACATGACTTTGGTAGCCAGTTCGATGAAGTTAATCTTCAGCACCTTGCTGACGAACGGGAACGAACGGCTGGCACGCAGGTTACATTCGATTACCTTGATGTCGTTTTCACGAGCCAGGAACTGGATGTTGAACGGACCAGAGATGTTCAGCTCTTTCGCAATCTGACGAGAGATACGCTTGATGCGGCGTACGGTTTCTACGTACAGTTTCTGCGGCGGGAACTGGATGGTAGCGTCACCTGAGTGTACACCGGCAAATTCGATGTGTTCAGAGATGGCGTAAGCTACGATTTCACCGTTCTGTGCCACGGCGTCCATTTCTACTTCCTTGGCGTGTTCGATGAACTGGCTTACTACTACCGGATGCTTCTTCGATACGTTAGCGGCCAGCTGCAGGAAGCGTTCCAGCTCTTCCTGGTTAGAACATACGTTCATGGCTGCACCAGAAAGCACGTATGACGGACGAACCAATACAGGGAAGCCTACCTTTTCGATAAATGCGTTGATGTCTTCCATTGAAGTCAGTGCGCTCCATTCAGGCTGGTCTACGCCGATACGGTCGAGCATAGCCGAGAACTTGTCGCGATCTTCAGCGTTATCGATGCTCTTGGCAGAAGTTCCCAGGATGTTTACCTTCTGTGCATCCAGGCGCAATGCCAGGTTGTTCGGAATCTGTCCGCCGGTAGATACGATGACTCCGTGCGGGTTTTCCAGGTCGAGGATATCCATCACACGTTCGAAAGTCAGTTCGTCGAAGTACAGACGGTCGCACATATCGTAGTCGGTCGATACGGTTTCAGGGTTGTAGTTGATCATTACTGAGCGGTAGCCTTCCTTGCGGATGGTGTTCAGTGCCTGTACGCCGCACCAGTCGAACTCTACGGATGAACCGATACGGTAAGCACCTGAACCCAGTACGACGATACTCTTGTGGTCGCCCAGGTAATGTACATCGTTGGCCACGCCGCTGTAAGTCAGGTACAGGTAGTTGGTCTGTGCCGGATATTCGGCTGCCAGCGTGTCAATCTGTTTTACTACCGGCACGATGCCTACACTCTTACGGTGGTTACGGATTTCCAGGATACCGTCTTCCATATCGCCTTCGTAGCCGATGGCACGTGCCACTTGGAAGTCGGAGAATCCCTGACGTTTTGCCTTGTAGAGCAGCTCGTTCGGAAGCTGTGAAAGCTGTGTATGGTTGTTGCCCCACTCGTGGAGTTCCTTTGAAGTCTGCATGATGTTCATCAGTTTGTCGAGGAACCACTTGTCAATCTTGGTGAGGTCGTGAATCTGGTCTACTGTGTAGCCTGCACGCATAGCCTTTGAGATGACGAAGATACGTTTGTCAGTCGGTTCGCGCAGTGCTTTGTCGATGTCTTCGATAACCAGCTCCTTGTTTTCCACGAAACCGTGCATGCCCTGACCAATCATACGAAGACCTTTCTGGATGGCTTCTTCGAAGGTACGTCCGATGGCCATAACTTCACCTACCGATTTCATGCTGGAGCCCAGTTCGCGGTCTACGCCGTGGAACTTACCCAAGTCCCAGCGAGGAATCTTACATACGCAGTAGTCCAGTGCCGGTTCGAAGAAGGCAGAAGTTGTTTTAGTTACCGAGTTCTTCAGGTCGAACAGTCCGTAGCCCAATCCCAACTTAGCTGCGACGAAAGCCAGAGGATAACCTGTAGCCTTAGAAGCCAGTGCAGAAGAACGGCTCAGACGGGCATTTACCTCGATTACGCGGTAGTCTTCTGATTCAGGGTCGAACGCGTACTGTACGTTACATTCACCCACGATACCGATGTGACGGATGATGCGGATGGCCAGTTCACGCAGTTTGTGGTATTCGCTGTTGGTCAGCGTCTGTGACGGAGCGATAACGATAGATTCACCGGTGTGGATACCCAGCGGGTCGAAGTTTTCCATGTTGCAGACCGTGATACAGTTGTCGAAACGGTCGCGCACTACTTCGTATTCCACTTCCTTCCAGCCTTTCAGACTCTTTTCTACCAGTACCTGCGGAGAGAAAGAGAACGCTTTTTCGGCCAGCACGTTCAGTTCTTCTTCGTTGTCGCAGAAACCTGAACCCAGACCTCCCAGCGCGTAGGCTGCACGGATGATGACCGGATAACCCAGTTCCTTTGCTGCGCGGCGGGCATCTTCAATGTTTTCTACCGCCTCACTCTTGATGGTCTTTACGTTGATTTCGTCCAGCTTCTGTACGAAGAGCTCACGGTCTTCCGTATCCATGATGGCCTGTACCGGAGTACCCAGTACGCGGGTGTTGTATTTCTCGAACACACCGGCTTTGTAGAGAGCCACACCGCAGTTCAAGGCAGTCTGTCCACCGAATGACAGCAGCACGCCGTCGGGACGTTCCTTGTCGATGACCTTTTCTACGAAATACGGAGTAACAGGCAGGAAGTAGATTTTGTCTGCCACACCTTCCGAAGTCTGCACGGTGGCGATGTTCGGGTTAATCAGGATGGTTTCGATACCTTCTTCCTTCAGTGCTTTCAGTGCCTGCGAACCAGAGTAGTCGAATTCACCTGCTTCACCGATTTTCAGGGCTCCTGAACCTAACAGCAATACTTTCTTTATGTTTTCTTTCATTGTCTTCTTTGTTTTTTAGTGGATTACAGCAACTTTACAAACTCATCGAACAGGAATTCCGTGTCGGTAGGACCGCTGGCAGCTTCCGGGTGGAACTGAGCCGAGAACCAGGGGTTCTTCTTGTGGCGGATACCTTCGTTCGAACCGTCGTTCATGTTGATGAAGAGCGGTTCCCAGTCGGCTCCCAGTGTGTTGTTGTCTACGGCATAACCGTGGTTCTGTGAGGTGATGAAACACTTTTCCGTGCCTACCATGCGTACCGGCTGGTTATGGCTGCGGTGACCGTATTTCAGTTTGTAGATTTTGGCACCTCCTGCCTTTGAAAGCAACTGGTTACCCATACAGATACCGAAGATAGGAAGTTTTTCGTTCTGCATGGCCTTGCGGATGTTCTGCACGGCTGCATCGCAGGTGTCAGGGTCGCCCGGACCGTTGGAGATGAACAGACCGTCGAACTGCAGAGAGTTGAAGTCGTAGTTCCAAGGCACGCGGATGATTTCCACGTCGCGCTTGAGCAGGCAACGGATAATGTTTGATTTCACGCCACAGTCTACCAGCACAACTTTTTTCTTGCCTTCGCCTTCGTTGTAGCGAATCACTTCCTTGCAAGAAACCTTGTCTACGTAGTTCACACCTGCATAGGTAGCTTCGGGAATGTTGTCCGGCTCATCGTCGAACACGATTTTTCCCATCATCACTCCATGCTCGCGCAAAACCTTTGTCAGTTCGCGTGTGTCGATGCCTGTGATGCCCGGAATCTGTTCGCGTTTCAGCCAGTCGCCCAGACTTTCCACAGCATTCCAGTGAGAGTATTTTTCACTGTAATCGCTTACGATAATCGCTTCGGCATGGATTTTTTCGCTCTCCATGAAAGTAGGCAGTCCGTTTGCTTCGAACGTGAAGGGAGGCACACCATAGTTACCTACCAGCGGGTAAGTCAGTGTCATCAACTGACCGGCATACGAAGGGTCGGTCAAGCTTTCGGGGTATCCGGTCATTGCCGTGTTGAAAACTACTTCACCGGCTACCGGTTTCTCATAGCCGAACGACTTGCCATGAAAGCGGCTCCCGTCGTCGAGGATCAATGTTACATTTCTCATTACCTTGTTACTAATAATCTTTATATCTTGTATTTTTTTCTATTCTACTCTCGTATATACGAAAAAACGCCCGGACTTGCCGAAAAGCAGTTCCGGGTGTTTGATAAAATAGGAAATCTTAAATATTCAGGAAATAAGTGACATAAAAGAAAAAAGAAATAGCTTCCGGCATTTGTCCATTCCGCCGGAACTCCGAATGTGCGCTTATTCTTTTTACTATGTGTTATACAGTAATACATCAAACTCTTTTGTCACGTCATAATTCGGAGTGCAAAGATAATGTTTTCTGTTCAAATGAAAGGATGTTTGCCAAAAGTTTTTACAAAAATATTTCATTTTCCTCTTTTTATTTCTTTTCTCCGCTGTTTCGGGCGGCTCTTTCGCGCATGATGCTGTCCGACCATTCCTGCAGGCGCTTGTACTCTTCTTCGGTGAGCCGCATGAACGAGCCGTGCTGCGGATGTTTCACGCCCTCCATGGTGACGGGGGAGTGGAAGTTGGCGAGTTTTTCATCAGCCTGGCAGATGCGGTATCTTTTGGGTTTGGAAGAATATTCGATGTAGGCCACGCGCCAGGTAGAGTCGCCCACCAGCTGGAAGGCAGAGCAGCCCTCACACTTCTTGTTGCCTTCAAACTTCACATAGTCATTTTCATCCTTTATCTTGTATGGGCCGGTCAGTTTCGTGGCCGTGGCGGCAAAGATGCCGGGTGTACCTCCTTCTTTCTTGATGAGCATGTGGTAGAGTCCGTCGGCCGGCACATAGTTGATGTCGGCATCGATGGTAGCATATCCCCAGTCCACCAGCAGGCGGGGCTTGGTAAGACGTGTAAAGGTGGCGTCGGCATAGGAATAGAACACACGGTCGTACTGGTCTTCTGCCGGATTAAGCAGTGAATAGTATATCATGTATCCGCCCTTCGTGCCATCGTCCCATACGTACGAAGGGTCCCAGAAAATCTGCGGTGCCCATACGCGCTTGATGGTGCTGTAGTCCTTATAGACATCGGGCGATTGAGGGTCACAGAAGATGCCCGGTCCCTGGCGGAAGTCGAAGGTGGTAGAAGTCCAGTGAATCAGGTCGTCACTTTTCAGCAGGTTGATGCCGTAGTTGAACCACGAGCGGCTCTTGGCGTTGCTCATGTCGGTAGTCACCATCAGGTAGCCCTTTCCGTCGGACGTGCGGCAGATAAAGGCATCGCGTGCTCCTCCCTCTATTTTTGACATTTCTTCTACATTGTATACGGGGTCGCCATCAATCAGGTCGTGAAAGTGTACGCCGTCACGGCTCAGGGCGTAGGCCGTCCATTCCCCTCGTCCGCTCATGTGGCAGTACAGGTATCCGTAGTCTCCCTTTTGCAAGTTTTGTGCTCCGGCTCCCAGTGAAGCCAGTGCCAGCAGTGAAATCATCAGTTTCTTTTTCATGGTAGTGTAATGTTTCATTTTGCGGGTAAAAGTAGGAAATCGGCAGGAGGCAGACAAGGGACTATTGTACAAATTACACGTAATAATGTGTCAAATGCCCCTGTGATGTAGCGGAAACAGGTTGTACGGGCCGGAAAAATGTAGTTTTTCGGAAAAAAATCTCTTTTTTATTTGGCAGGTTTCAAGAAAAGAGTAATTTTGCAACCGTTTTCAACGAAACACGTTGCCGAAATAACTCAGTTGGTAGAGTAACTCATTCGTAATGAGTAAGTCGCGGGTTCGAGTCCCGCTTTCGGCTCCTGCTGATTCAATTTTAAAAGAGCCTGTTTTTCAGGCTCTTTTTTTGTTATATAGCCTGCTTGGAGATTCTTAAAAATAAGCTATAAAAAACTCCCTTGCGTTTGTTCTAAAACGCAAGGGAGTTTCATTTGAAACGCAAGTGCATTCGAAGTAAAAGGCACTTGCGTTTTATTGTAAACGTCAAAGCGTTTTGGAGTAATCGCAAAGACGTTTTGAAAAAGGCTTTCATGGGGCCTGAAAAGCCTACAGTTTCTGGTCTGAAATAAGCCGGGCGATGCGTGTCTTGCTCTGCGCCCCTTTGGTGAGCAGGTACACGTGCTTGTAGGCATCGCGGTTCAGTTCCGTAGGCGATCCGTTGATGAGGATGATGTTCCGGTCGTTAGCAAACTTCAGGATACCGTTCACGTTGTTCGGGTGAAGCTTACCGATTTCGTCCATCATACAGTGCAGCTTGAAGTCCTTGAACTTGCGCGAAGCCCCTTCCTTGAACACGTTCAGCAACATGATGTTGATCATGGCCTTCACCAGAATGTCCGTACCTTCCGAACCCACGTTCGACAGCTTCTCTACGAAGCCCGTGTCGTTGTTGTTCTCGATGATGCGGAAACGCAGCTCGAACGAGTCGTACAGGCGGATGCTGTCGTAGCGGTAGGCGTGAATCTCCTTGATGAAGTCGCGGAGCAGGGCGATGGCCTCCTGCTTCACCAGCTGCTCGTTTTCCGACGAGAAGAGGTTGGTGCCTGGAGTGAGGTCGTAGGCATGCTCGTTGTAGTACTTCTGGATGGCACGCAGACAGTTTACCACACGGTTGCTGCTTTCTTCCACCTTCATTTCGATGCACTGGATAACGCCCACGAAGTTGCACGTTTGGAATCCCTTGTTCACCTGACCGATGAGGTCCTGAATATCGTCTTCCGAAGCCGTGAGCATTGAGGTATCCATGCTGATGCGCTTGAAGATGTCGGAGTGCTCGTTGTTGATGCGGCGGACGAATTCGCTGATTTTGTTCTCTTCCACGAAGTCGTGCAGTTCCTCGGCAAAGCGGATGTACTCCCAGTCCTCGGTAAACTTGGTCTTGAACTTGAAGGTATTCTCCTCGTCGAAGTGGCCGGTGAAGAGGTTTACCTCTTTGCGCAGACGGTTTTGCAGCGTCATGTACTGGCTGTCCGTGCGGCCCAGTTCGTCAATCAGTTCCAGGCAGGTGCGCGGCGTGTGGATTTCCAGCGTGACGGGGTTCTCGGGATTGAAAATATCCTGATGCGGCTTGTACCAGTCGTAGGCCGAAATCTTGCCGTACGCTTCCATATTGGCCTGAAGCTGTGTCACTTCCTTCTCTGCCTGCTGCAGTTCCTTGTTCAGGGCATCAATCTGCTCCTGCAGGCCCGAGGTTTCCCGGCGCAGGTTGTCCTTCTCCTGACTGAGCTGGCGTTTCTGTTCCTCCTGTTCACGCTTCCATTCCGGAATGTGGTCGATGAGGTCGCGCTTGTCCTTCTGGTATTCGATGAGCAGGGTGGCGTGTTCCTTGATGAACTGCAGTTCCCGGTCGATGTCGCGCAACTGACTGCCAATCTGTTGCAGACGTTCGGTGTCGGCACCCTGCGAGTGCAGTTCCTGCTTCATCTGACGCTCGTATTCCGCCTTTTCCGTGGCGATGCGCTGCTGTTCTTCCTTATCCTCCAGGCGGATGCTGCCGGCCTGTGTATCCTTCTCGTGTGCGATGTCCTGCTGCACCCGGTTCCATTCCTGCTTCAGCTGGTTCAGTTTTTCGCTCTTTTCGCGGTTCAGGTTGTTCAGTTTGCCGTCAATTTCCTTCAGTTCTGCGGCGATGCGTTGCTTTTCCTCTTCCAGTTTCCGGAGTTTGGCAGTACGTTCGGCTTCCGCCTTCTTCTTCCAGTCGTCCAGGTCGAGCATATCCTTCTGGTACTGCTGTTCCAGTTTCTCCAGCTCGTATTCCTGCACGGCTATCACGTCTTTCTGTTCCTTGATGCGCGGCTGGTATTTGGCTTTCAGCTGCTCTTCCAGGGTCTCTTTCTCCTGTTGCAGACGGAGGGTTTCAGCCTGGATTTCCGCCAGTCGCTTGATGCCCTTGTCATGTTCCGCCTGATAGTCGTCGATGGAGCGGATGTGGCGCTCGATGTCCTGCAGGGAGATGGAGATGCCGTAGAACGACGTACCCTCGTCTACAATCTTCGGCGAGAGGTTGGTCTGCCAGAGGATGGACTCGTCACACAGCTTACCGATGTTTTCTTCCCATCCCTTCTTGTGCTCCTTGAGCCAGCCTTGCAGGGTGCTCTTACTGTTTTTCAGGAAGGTCTCCAGTTCGTCCATACGCGGACGGAGCTGTAAGTGCTCGGCTTGCAACTGCATCAGTGCTTCGTCTTTCTCCTTCAGTCCCTTCTGCAATTCCTCTTCCCATTTCAGGGTAAGTTCCTTGATGATGAGCTGGGCGTTGTTGATGCGGTTCTTCTTGCTCATGTGCAGACCGGTGTACGACTGGATGCGGTGTTTCAGTTCCTCCTGCTCGGCTTCGAAGAAAGTCTCCTTGCGGCACAGCTGCATCTGGTAGTCGAGGGCGGTCAGTTCGTTTTGCTTGCTGCTACGCTCCGGATGCAGTTGCTGGGAGAGCTGTTCGTATTCCTGGTAAAGCGCTTCGGTAGCCGCTTCGTGCTGACGGCGGGCTTCTTCGATGCGGGCATTGAACGTGTTGTTCAGTCCCTCAAGCTGCTTGATTTTGGCCTCGTGGATGCGGTTCCACTGCTCGTCGAGGCTCTGGATGAGCGACTTGTACTTGGTGGAGATTTCCGTGTAGTGCGAGGTAAGGATGCGCTGTTCCTCCTGCAATCCCTGCTGCTTGTTCTTCCACTCCTCCTTGCGGGCCGAGCGCTCCATGATTTCTTCTATCTGGCGGCGGGCATATTCCTTTTCCTTCTGCTGTGCTTTCTGCAGTTCGTTGTTCAGGATGGCCAGTGCCTCCTGCATCTTGTCGCAGCGCTGGCGCGACTGTTCCTGCAACTCCTGACGACGATTCAGGAGGGCGGTACGTGCCTTCTCTGTCTGGTGCTTCTGTTCCTCGGCCTTGGGCAGCTGGCTTTCGGTAAGGCGGAAGGTAGCGGCCAGTTCGCGGCAACCTTGCACCAGGGCAGTCTGCTGACGTGACACCTGTGCCGAGAGGGAGGTGATTTCTTTGGCCTGTTTCTGCGTTTCGCGTTTTTGGAACTCTTCGATGTCGCGCAGGCGTGTCTCGAAGTTCTTCAGGTGCTCCTTGTAGGTATTCAGGTCGATGGCGGTCTCGTCTTCGTTGATGGACGAGATGATGGTCTTCTTGATGAACTCCGCATCGAGTTTTGAGTTGAGGAGCACGTTCTGTATGGTACGCGGAATGTTCTGGTACTGCTTGCTCTCCATGAGCGAGTAGCGGCTCATTTCGGGACCAGCACCGTTGCCGTAGAGGATGTTACGGTATTCGTCGTAGGTATAGATGATGCGCGAGTAGTCCACTCCGTACTGGTCGAGGGCGGCACGGATACGGTCGTTGCCGCTGTAGGCCGTGCGGTTCTCGTCGACAAAGAACTCCATGCGGTAGGGCGAGTCGATGAAACGGTAGCACACGCGGCCCATCGACTTGAAGCTCAGGATGCAGAACGCTCCCTGCTCGGTGGTTACCTCGTAGATGATGTAGGAGTTGGAGTAGGGGAAGTAATATTCCGTGTAGCTCTGCTTCTCTACGGGGATACCCAGTTTCTGGGTGTCGGCATTGTAGAAAAACAGGATGGCGCGCAGCACGGTACTTTTTCCCACTCCCTGCGTGCCGATGAAGTGCACATTCCCGTCCAGGTAAATGTCGTCGGCATAGGGAATGTTGGCGCTGTTGATAAAGATGATTCTATTCAGATTTCTCATTGTCTTCCGTTTCAGTGTCGTCGTAAATTTGGATACTTTCAATCAGGCGTTCCAGGTAGTGCCAGGAACTCATCACCTTGTAGGTGTTGGTCTTCTCGTTCTCCAGCTCCAGGAAAGACTCCTTGGTGAGCTGGCGAATCAGGTTGTCGAGCACGTCCTTGCGCACGTCCTTGTCGGAGAAATGCTTGCGTAGGCCGTCGAGCTTGTTTTGCAGCATCACGTTGATGTTGGCCTCCACCAGAATCTGTTCGGGCTGGAAGCGGAAACCCGCACCGAAAGTCTCATCGTAGGTCTTGAACAGGTCGAGCACGTCAATCCAGTAGTAGGCACGCATGATTTTCTGTTCCAGTGTGGTACGCGGTTCCACGCGCGAGAAGTAAAAGTATTCGTTGCCCCGTTCCAGGGTGTAGCCGATTTGGGCGAAGTAGACCGAGAGCGCTTCGAAGTGGTCATCTATCTGGTCGTACATGTCGCGCACGGCTTCGTTGCAGCTGTTCGAACTGATGAACTGTCCCTTCTGGAGACAGTCGAACAAGGCCGCAGTATTGTCAGGTATATGTATGTTCAGTTCCATAAGTCAAATGTATAGGGATGAATGGGTTACGAGTTGGCTGGATACACCTTGGCATATTCGTACTGGTGATACAGGCCGAATTCCTCGCTGATGCGGAGACGGTTTTCGTAGAGCGACACCATCTGGCAGAACAAGGTGGTGCGTTCCTGCTCGTCCACTTCGCGGGCGAAGGTGTAGTGCATCAGGTAGTGGAAGAGGTCTTCTTCCGGAGCCGATGCATCGTTCCAGCGGGCTTGTGCCTGCGCCTGTATGTAGTCGCTCAGGGTTTCTTCCAGGTCGATGACCTCCTGGTACATGGCCTGCGATTCCATGTCTTCCTCGCTGAAGGCGCCCGCCTCGTTGCTGCGGATAATCTCGCGGTACTGCAGGTTGCGCAGCACTTTCAGGATGACAGGACGTGCCTCGTCGGTACTCAGGTAGGGCAGTGACAGCTTGAACGAAGACGGCACGCTGCCTTCCACCAGTACGGAATGTTCCCTTTCGAGCACTTCCGAAAGGTTGCTTCGCGAGCGTAGTTCAAACTGGTCTTGCAGGTACTTCACCTTCCGGATTTTCTCTACCAGAATCACCTGGCTCTTAATCTGGTTCAGGTAGTTGATGATGTCCTGCTGGGCACGGATGAGGCTGTGGGCCGAGAGCTGGAGTTCGCTACGCAGTTCCAGCAGGATGCGGTTCAGTTCCTCGTCGGTAGCCTGCTGGAAAAACCTCCGTTCCTCGTGCAGGATGAGGTTTTCGGTGGTATCAATCAGCTGCTGGATGTGAATCCGCTTCTTGTCCAGGTTTTCCAGTTTGGCAATCTTTATCTGGTAAGTCGGTTCGTGCTTGAACGCATTGTCGATGCTGCTCTGTAGGTTCATGATGTTGCGTATGGTGGTACGCGCAATCTTCTGGAAGGTAATCTTGATGTTGCGCACATAGCTCTCCTTGCGCGAGGCAATCTGCTCCTTCTCGTAGTAGTCCATCAGTTCGTGCAGGAAGGCAATGTTCTCGTCGATGATGGCCGTGTTGATTTCCTCGTTCGCTTCGAGGAGCAGTTCGAAAAAGTCGAGGAAGCGGGCATCCAGTTCCACGAAGTTGCCGTTCTGGCGGATGACTTCTTTCTCTATGAGCAGTTTCAACCGGTTTTCATCGTCCTTGAGCAGTGCCAGTGCGTCGGAATAGCGGAAACTCAGCGTCTTTCGTTTCTCGAACATTTCCGTGAGCAGTCCCCTGGCCGCCGCAATGGTATTGATAATTTCGTGAATCGATCGGAATATATACATAGTCTAGTTGAAAATTCGGGCAAAGTTATAATTTGCCCGCCAATTTTCCTAATGTTCCGAAGCGATTTTCCCCCTTTCATGGGGCAGGAGTTTACTCTTCGCTCATAGCAGCAAACACGGGGCGGAGCTGCTGGCTTTCGGTCTCGAAGCCGTACCAGTAGCAGCAGCCTTCTTCGGGGGCAGGGAGCTTGCACAGGCGGAGGTCGTCGCGGTACGTACCCGTGCACACCGTCCACGCTTCGGGCGGAGTGACGTGCTTTGTGCGTACCCGTTCGGCTGGCTCCTTCTTGAGTGACATGCCGGCTTCAATCCAGGCCCGGCTCATGGCGGTCAGGAAAAGAGGATAGTGCTCCTTGCAGAAATGGTAGAGCAGGATACCCCGTCGTTCCAGCCCCATGGGCTGGTCGATGACTCCGATTTGAATCAGGTGGTTCAGGAAACGTGTCAGAAAGTCGGGTTCTTCCACAATCAGACGGCGGGTGATTTCCTGCCAGGCCGGTGCGTTGTAGAATCCGTCGAGCAGACGTGATAGTTGGCGGGCTGTCTGTAACTCGTCGGGGGTGATTTCACGGGTTTGGAGCACTTCGTAGGGTGGAAGAGGAGAATAGCAGATGCCCAGTTCCTCGGCCCGGCGCCGCATCTCCGTGCCCGGCAGCAGTTTCAGGGATTCCAGCTGGATTTCTCCCGCACGGTATTCGGCCAGCGTGCGTACATCGTCGAAAATCTGTGAAAGGTGATACAGCGGCAGTCCCGCAATCAAGTCGGCGTGCGTTTCCATGTTGTCCAGCGCGCAGAGGTAACGCAGTCCCTCCAGTGCATCGGCCAGTTTACCGGCTCTCCGGCTGACAGTAAGCACTTCTTCGTGCAGGCTCTGGATGCCTGCTTCCAGGTGAAGCAGTCCCTTAGGCATGGAAGCCAGTTCTTGCTTCAGCTCTTCTGAAAGCAAAGCCGGATGAATTTCCAGGTGGAAACGCATGTCGGGGAATTCGCGGAAGAGGTCGAATAAGGCTTTGGCCCGGTGGCTCTGGTAGTTGAATGTACGGTCGAGCACCCGGATGTTACGGATGCCTTTCTCGTGAATCAGTCGGACACGTTCGCGGATTGCCTCGACAGAAAGCGTGCGGACCGGCTTTTCTCCTCCGCTCACACAGAATGCGCAGGTGTTGAAGCAGCCGCGGGTAGTTTCCAGTTGCACGAACGGCTTGCTCCAGTTGAAGAACGGACTTTGTTCGGGATTCACCAGCTTATCGAAAGCCATTACACGCGAAAGTCCGTTGTCATGATATTGTCCTTCTGCATCCAGAAAGCAGAGTCCCGTGATGCGTGCCCATTCCTTCGGTTGCTGCCAGCAGGCGAGCCATTGCGGAAAAGTCTCTTCACCTTCTCCCCGGAATACGCAGTCAACGAAACGGTTGGTGCGCAGGAAGTCTTCGTTGTGTCCCAGAAACTCCGGACCGCCCAGTGCCACCACGCAACGGGGCAGCATGGCTTTCACCCGACTGATGACGTGCATGAGCACTTCGTGGTTGAACAGCCAGCAGGTAGCTGCCAGAATATCCGGTGCCTGACGTACGACTTCTCCGGCTGTCATGCCCGGATTTTCGTTGATAGTGGCCGACACCACTCCCCATTCCAGGGATGGGTCGTGCATGACTTGTGCGTGCAAGGCCGGAAGGGCCAGCGAGGCGTGAGCGTACGAGCTGTTCAGGTCGAGCCAGAGAATTTTCATGGGTAAACGGGAATCAAGTGATGAATGAATAGGACAAAGTAAAAGGATTTGCAAGCCGATGGGAAACCGGACTGCAAATCCTTTATGGTGACGGGACCCTTCCTTTACGGAAAATGCCCGGTACTGTTTTTTAGATTACGTACTGTGAACTGATAGATTCGTTCGACATCACGCGGCGGATAGTTTCAGCAAACATGTCGGCGATAGACAACTGTTTTACCTTAGCGCAGCGCTGTGAGTAAGGAATACTGTCAGTGAATACAATTTCTTCCAGCTGAGAGTTCTGTACACGTTCAGAAGCTGGGCCAGACATTACACAGTGAGAAGCGATAGCGCGTACGGAGCGTGCACCTGCTTCCTTCATGATGTCAGCAGCCTTAGTAATGGTACCGGCTGTATCCACCATGTCGTCAATCAGAATTACGTTCTTGTCTTTTACGTCACCGATAATCTGCATGGAAGCTACCACGTTTGCTTTTTCGCGTGTCTTGTGGCACAATACCAAAGGCACATCCAGGTATTTAGCGTATGTGCTGGCACGTTTTGAACCACCCACGTCAGGAGTAGCGATAACCAGGTCTTCCAGGTTCAGTGACTGGATGTAAGGAGCAAAGATGGTAGACGCATACAAATGGTCAACCGGAATATCAAAGAATCCCTGAATCTGGTCAGCGTGAAGGTCCATGGTAATCAGACGGTCGATACCTGCTACGCTCAGCAAGTCGGCTACCAGTTTCGCACCGATAGACACACGCGGTTTGTCTTTGCGGTCCTGACGAGCCCATCCGAAGTAAGGAACTACGGCAATGATACTCTTGGCTGATGCACGCTTGGCAGCGTCAATCATCAGGAGAAGTTCCATCAGGTTGTCTGAGTTAGGGAAAGTGGACTGTACCAGGAATACATGCTGTCCACGGATTGATTCTTCATAGGAAACTGCAAATTCGCCGTCTGCGAAATGAGTAATGTTCATGTTACCAAGTTCACAGCCCAGGCTGTTACAGATTTTTTCTGCAAGGTATCTCGAGTTTGTTCCAGAGAATACCTTAAAAGGTGATGTTGCGCTCATTGTAAAAATAGATAATATTGCCTTATTTTCTGCAAAAGTACGCCATTTCTTTAAGCCGGACAAACGTTTCCGGCAGAATTTTAGCGAATGACTCAGTCGGCCAGTCGCTTCAATTTTCTGAAATGAGCGATAAGTTCTTGATAATTGTAGTCTGAAGCGGGGTCAAACTTGTTCCACAGTCCTCCTAAGATAGCGGCTCCCCCGAAACCGAAATCCTTTACCTGAAGCAGGTTGTTCTCGTCTACACCTCCCAGGGCAATGACCCGTTTGTCGATAATGCCTTTCTCGGCAGCTTCACGGATGGATTCCGATGTGAAAGCCGATGCATAGCCTTCCTTGGAGATGCTGTCGAATATCGGGCTGAGGAATACGTAGTCGCACATTTTCTTGTCGGCCATCACCTCGTCAAAGGTATGGCAGGATGCACTCACGTGTCCGGTATAGTTGTCCGGAATGAGCGGATTGCGATGGCTCAGGTGGATGCCCTTGAGCTTGTATTCTTCTTTTAAATAAAAATGGTCGTGTACGACAATACGCTTGTGGTATTTTTCGGGAATGAGGGTTAGCAGACGCTCCGCATAAACCGGAGCCGTGTCGGGTTTACGCAGATGGAGAATGTCCAGTCCCTCGTCGAACAGAGTAGTAATGATCTTGTCTTCCTCTACAAAATAAGTAGGGGTTGTTATCAATATTAACTTCATGCGGTTACACAAATTGTGGCGCAAAGTTAGTAACGTTTTTGTAATACTCCTAATGCCTGTGAATATTTATTTTTGAGAGGATTGAAAACTGTAGTGTACTAAATAAGTTGACACAATTT
>ULNI01041266.1_pt1 | contig 33618 bp, 34 predicted proteins | sample 1951881 | NCBI WGS metagenome assembly ULNI01 (sample SAMEA4835573, study PRJEB28245) | human gut metagenome | biome: gut microbiome; material: fecal sample | place: Denmark | collected 2008
ATTGAGGAGAGCTGTTCCTAGTACGAGAGGACCGGAACGGACATACCTCTGGTGTATCTGTTGTAACGCCAGTTGCAGTGCAGAGTAGCTATGTATGGAATCGATAACCGCTGAAAGCATCTAAGCGGGAAGCCAACTTCAAGATGAGTTTTCCCATATTTTATATAGTAAGTTCCCTCAAAGACGATGAGGTTGATAGGTTAGAGGTGTAAGCATGGCGACATGTTGAGCTGACTAATACTAATAGAACGAGGATTTAATCATATTTATTTATGTCTAATATTGGGTCCACAATTATCATGTTTTCAGAGAATTATTTCTCTATTTAAATTCGTAACGATAGCAATGAGGGTACACCTGTTCCCATCCCGAACACAGAAGTTAAGCTCATTAACGCCGACAATAGTGTAAGCTAAGATAGGAAGTTGCGGATTTTTTTTGTAATTTTATATAAAAAAAATCATTTTGGTATATTTTTGTTAATCAAAATGATTATTTTATTTTTTTTTACATATCTAATCCATCTTATTTCTTCTGGAAAATCCACATATTTTACCTCGTACAACATACATCTCTAATCCTTTCTACAAATAAATTATCTCATATTAATAACTAAAAAAGCCTATTCTTGAATAAATAGACTTTATTTTTGTATATTTTGTTTATTTAGTTTATCTATTAACAAATTGTTAACAAAATCAATATTATCTTTTGATATTTTTCCACATATTCTTATTTTTATGTTATCAATACTCCATTCATTAGTAGGGATATTTTTATTTTTTAAATCAATAGTTAACAAATCACCTATTTCTACGTTAAATAGATTAGCTATTGTAACAATTGCTTTCATTGTGGGCTTCCGTTCGTTATTTTCCCATCTTGTAATTGTAGTTTGGTTGTAGTTGATTTTTTTGCTTAAATCGTGTTGTGACATTGCATTTTTAGTTCTTAAATATTTTAAATTTTTTCCAAACATATTATTGCTCCTTTATATATTCCAATATTTGTTTTAATCCATTTTTAGATAACATGTTTATTTGAATGCCATTATTGAAAGTTATCACTTTATTGACTTTATCAATATTGTATATTTGTTCCACATTGACAATGCAACAACTTTTAGTTAGTATGTAGTTTTTTCCAAGCAATTTTTGTAACTTTTTCAATGTTAAATTACAAGGAATTTTATTGTTATATATGAAATTAATATATGTTTTTCGGCTATTTTTATCATAATTAATGTAAGTTACATTTGTTGGATTAAATCGATATATTGTATCCTTTGTATTAATTGTTAAGATTTTATTATTTTTTGTTTTAATGGCATTTTCTAATGTTTCTTCTAGAAGCTTTTGATAATCACTAGACTTATTAATAAATTTCAAAAACATCGAGTTACCAGTAATTACATCATTTTCATAATCATCATAATATAAAGTAATAAAAATAATTAAACTTTCTAAATCAGTTTTTCTTATTTTTTCTGCTATTTCAATTCCATCTGTCTTTGGTAATACCATATCTAATATATATATTTTATTGGGAATGTTTTCATTTATTATATGACAAAAGTCATCATCAGCATCAAAAAAAATATGTTTTTTGTATTCTAAATTATTTTTCATCATTACTTTGTCAATAGTATCGCAATATCTTTTACTAAAAAAATCGTTATCTTCGCATATTATAAAGTTTATCATAAATCACACTGCCTACTATATATATTACCATAGTTTTCCAATTACCAATACTTTAACACAAATATTTATTTTTTTCCATTCTTTCATTTGTTCCTTTTATAAAACCTTCATATTTTATAGTAGGAGGTGAGAAAAATGGTAATTAAAGGAATTGATGTATCAGAATGGCAAGGAAATTTAACAAAAAATAATTGGTTAAAAGTTAAAAATTCAGGAATTCAGTTTGCAATTTTAAGATGTGGTTATACGACATATGGAAAATCAAAGAAAAAATATGTTGATAGATATTTTGAAAACAATTATAAAATTTGTAAAGAAATTGGACTACCTATAGGCGTTTATTATTACTCTTGTGCGACTAATGAAACTGAAGCAAAAGAAGAAGCAAATTTTGTTCTAAGTTTAATTAAAAATAAAAAATTTGAATATCCTGTTGTAATTGATACAGAAGATAATCATAATATCAATAAATCTACTAATAGTCCTGTTAGCCAGGCTTTTATTGGAAAGTATAAATTAACCCCTCTCATTAAAACTTTTTGTGAGATTATTGAAAGTAAAGGTTATTATGTATCAATATATGCTTCTACATATTGGTTTAAAAATAATTTAATTTTAGAAGATTTGAAATTATATGATAAATGGATTGCTCAGTGGTCAAAAACAGTTAGTGTTAGTTATAAATATGGTATGTGGCAATACTCTTCACAAGGTACAGTAAATGGATTAAGTGGTAATATAGACCTTGATTATGCTTATCTAGATTATCCAGAAATAATGAAAAAAAATGGCTTGAATGGATTTGAAAAAGAAACAATTTCTGAACCAGACAAAGAAGAAAATAATAAACCAGATACTGATGAACCAAATAATGATAACAACGAGAATAAATCAGATGATAATGAAAATAATAAAAATGATGAAAAAGCAGATAATAATGATGAAAAAGATGGTTGTACTGATGATAGTGAAGAAATAATTGAATGTACTATTATTGTAAAATTTATAAAAATGGTTATTAAATATATTACAAAAATATTTGGAATTTTTAAACTTTTCAAAAAGTAAGAAATATAAACAGAGAATTTTTGTTCTCTGTTTTTGTATTTAAATTTTATATTTGACGATTAATATTGTGCGTGTTATAATTAAAACGAAATGATGTTATGAATAGTGAAAAAGCATTAGATTTGTTAAAAAAGTATAATAAAGAAGAGTATCATATAAAACAAGGATTAATGGTTGAAAGCATTATGCGTTATATTGTTTCTGAAAATAATTATGATGTAGATTTTTTTGGTATAGTTGGTCTTTTATGCGATGTTGATTATTAAATAGCTACTTTAGAACATTGTTATAAATGTGTTGAATTACTAAAAGAAATAGATGCAAGTGATGAATTAACTGGTATAATATCATCACTTATTAACATGCGACTTTCCCATAACGCACAAGGAATGAAAGTATCCACTCTTAAGAAAAAATTTAAAGATAAGACTTTTGCTAGAGGTGTTTAAGAGATATTATTAAAAAAGTTTGTGAAATATTGGAGTGGAATTTAGATGAATTGTTTGAGAAAAGTATTAAAGCAATTGAAATTAATGAAGAAAATATAGAGAAAGAAATCAAAATTTTATAAAAGATATAATTATTTATATATATTTTTATTAATAATGTTACTGCATTTGAAGTAATTTCCTTTTTTTGTTATAATTATTATGTGATGAATTATGAAACAATATGAAATAAAAGCTTTAGATTATTATGGTAGGGGAATTATAAAAGAAAATGACAAAGTTATTTTTGTTAATAATGCTTTAGTTGGTGAGATAGTAGAAATAAATATTATTAAAAATAAGAAAAAATATATGGAAGCCAATGTCAGTTCTTATATCAAGCAAAGTCCTTTAAGAACCCAACCACCATGTCCTTATTATAATAAATGTGGTGGGTGTAATATTATGCACATGCCTTATGATGAACAATTAAAATTCAAGGAAAACAAAGTAAAAGAAACTATGTATAAATTTAAAATTAATACAATTATTAAACCTATTATTCCAACTAAACAATTCAATTATCGTAATAAAATAACTTTGCAAGTCGAAAATAAAATAGGATTATATGAAAAGCAAAGTAATAAGATAGTTGAAATAAAAAAGTGTTTATTAGTAGATGAAAAAATTAATAAAATAATTAAAAATATAAAAAATTACAATGGTAAACAAATCGTTATTAGAGCTAATAATGAAGAAGCAAGAATAGTTGAAAATGATTTATTTGCTAATAAAATGAAAAATTTCAATTTAGTTATGTCAAAATCATCATTTTTTCAAGTAAACAGTGAAGGAATGATAAAACTTTATGATAAAGTTTTAGAGTATGCAGATGTAGATAAAAATAGTAACGTGTTGGATTTATTTTGTGGTATTGGAACAATTGGTATATATATAAGTCCTTATTGTAAAAAAGTACTTGGAATAGAGATAAATGAACAAGCAATCGAAAATGCTAATATCAACAAGAAGAATAACAACATTGAAAATATTAGATTTATAGCAGGAGATGTTGAAAAAATTATAAAAGAAATCGACTTCCAACCAGATATTGTAATAGTAGACCCACCTCGTAGTGGATTAGATAAAAATTGTATTGAAAAGTTATTAAACTTGAAAGTAAAAAAAATAGTTTATGTATCTTGTGATGTTATAACATTAGCTCGTGATTTAAGTAAATTATCTAGTGTTTATAATGTTACCGAAATCACACCAGTAGATATGTTTGCAAACACATATCATGTTGAATGTGTTTCAGTATTACACTTGAAAAATAATACTATTTGATTTTTTCTAAAATTAAAAGGATGGTTGTAATTATGGAAGTTGAACAAATAAGAAAACGATTAAATGAAAAATATAATAAATTTTCAGTTGATATTTTATCTAAAACGATAATGGAATTTCAACAATTATTTAAAGAAAAGTATTTAACAACTGACGAAGTAATTCAATTAGTTATTTTAAATATTCCAAAAGGTGTTGTTGTATATGATAAAGTGGAAGGTAGATATGATGCAATATGCTCTATTTCATCTAAAGAATTTAAGATAGAAAAAGAAGTACTTGATAATCAAGATTATTTTGAATATGTATTTTTTCACGAATTTATTCATGCTATTTCATATAGAAAATTCAATGAAAAGCAGTTTATGGGGTTTTATACAACTGCCAAAGGTGATGACTACGAATTTAAAGTTCGTTCTTTCAATGAAGCATTTACTGAATACCTAACTCTAAAAAGAAATAAAATGGTTGGATATAAAATTGAAAATGGAAGTTTATCGGGTTATGAATTAGGTGCTTTAGAAATAGAAATGCTTGAAAATATTATTCCTAAAGAAAAATTGATTAATTCATATTTTAATGAACCTAATTTGCTAGAAAATTTGTTAAACGAATACCACATGAACATAGATGAAATTTTTTACAGTTTTAAAGCTTTAGAAGCTAAAGATTATGATGAACACTCATTAGAGTATAAATTAGCTTTAATTAATCCTAATAATGTTTTTAAAATTATAGATGGAGAAAGATATTTATTTTATAATTTATTAGATTCATTTGGCGAAGTGAAAAATGAAGAAGAATTTAATAAAAAATGGAGTATTTTATTAAAAGAGTATGATAACAAATATAATTTTTATAAAATTGATGGAATATTTAGAATTGGAAAAATATGTAGTGATATGGAACTACTAAACATTAAAACTAGTGAGTTAATAGAACAGAGAATTTCAAATGAAACATTAAATAAATATAATTTTTTATCTAAAATTTTTAAAATTGAAGAAAAAGAAAAAATATTATCTAAATTATATGAAATATATAAAAATGATTATAGGACATATTTTAATTTAATGAAAGATGAAAGTGCAGTTTTAGCTTACACATTTTTAGATAATATAAAGAATAGTTATCAATTATATGATATAGAAATGTACCCTAGGGTTTATCCATATCTTCAAAAAGAAAATGCTAAAATTAATGATGTAATATTTAAAAAAATTAGATGTGAAGAACTAAATATTAATTTTTATATTTTCGATATAAATGAAAAAAATTATGTTGAAAGTAATTATTATGATATTATAATAGATAGAATTTCAAATGATGAATTTTTGATAAAATATCAAAATCAGATTGATAAAATTAATATTTCAGTTAATAAATATTGGCACAATTCACATGAATTTAATTGCAATATAATTTATTAAAAATGTGTTAAAATGGACTATAGAAGGAGTTTTTATGAATTATAAGGATTTTAAAAATAAACAATTTAACAATAAAGAATTTAAGGAATATTTTGAACAAATGGAATTTATGACAAATATTTCTAAAGCAATTGTTGAAATTAGAATTAAGAAAAATTTAACTCAAAAACAATTATCTGAGTTAATTAATATTCCTTTGCAAACTATTAAGTTAATAGAGCAAGCTGATGGAAATGTATCGATTAATTCAATTATTGAAGTATTAAATAATCTCGGATTAAAATTAAAAATAAGTATAGAAGGAGTATAATTATGGTAATAGCTACAAATAATAAAGGAAAATTAGAAGAAATAAGAAAAATTTTAAATAAAGAGGTATTTTCATTGAAAGATAAAAATATTGATGTTGATGTTATAGAAGATGCTGATTCTTTTCAAGGAAATGCTACAAAAAAAGCAATTGAAATATATAATATATGTCATGAACCAGTAATTGCCGATGATTCTGGTTTATGTATAGATGCTCTTGATGGGTATCCAGGTGTTATGACACATCGATTTTTAGGTGAAAATATAACTGATGAACAAAGAAATGATTATTTAATAAATGAAGTAAACAAATATGAAGTTCGCAGTGCAAAAGTAATTTGTGTAATAGTTTATTATGATGGAATTGAAACTATAGTTAGCGAAGGAGTATTAAATGGTTCAATTGCTAAAGAAAAAAGAGGAAATAATGGTTTCGGATTTGACGAAATATTTGAATTAGATAATGGATTAACTTTAGCAGAACTATCTAGTGAAGAAAAAAACAAAATAAGCGCTAGAGCAAAAGCATTAGAAAATTTAAAAAACAAATTAAATATTTAATTATAAGGAGTATATATGTTTGAATATCAAAATATGGCAAAATATTATGATTTATTTTATAAAAACAAATCCTATGAAAAAGAAGTGGATTTTTTAAAAAATCTGATTGGCAATAGAAAAACCATATTAGATGTTGGTTGCGGTACTGGAATTCATATGAATTTACTTGAAAATCAATACAAAGTTGATGGATTAGATTTAAGTTATCAAATGCTTGAAATAGCCAAATCTAGAGTGATTGGAAAATTAATGCAAGGTAATCTCTTAAATTATAAAACATATAAAAAATATGACGCGATTATATCAATGTTTGCTGTATTTAATCATTTAAGAAATTATGATGAATTTGAACAAGGAATATTACATTGGTATAATAATTTGAATGAAAATGGAATACTTATAGTTGATATACATAACGGAAGAACAAGTGGAAAAAAGGAAAGTAATTATGAACAGTGTAAAAGAATAATGGAATGGACCTTTAACACTGAAAAATCAATAGAAACTACTAATATTACTTATATAATAAATAATAAAGTATATAAAGATAAACATATATTTATTATTTATGAAATTGATAAAATAAAAGACATTTTAAACAAAAATAATTTAAAATATCAATTATATGAAAACTATTCAATGAATAATGCAAATTATAATAGCAAAAATATAGAAATAGTTATTTATAAATAAAACGAGAATTACCTCGTTTCTTTTTTTATTAATTTGGCATGAATAACAGTTCGCTCTTTTTTATTATAGCAAGTTGATAAAGTTAATATTTTATCATTCTCACTAACACTAGTTTCAAAATCGTATACACTTCTTTCTTTAATTAGTTCTATAAAATTCATAAAGTCATCATTATCGATAAAATTTGTTTGAAGATAATCTGAAGTTGTTGGAATATGGTATACACTAAATACTTGCCAAAGGGTATTTTCTTTTTCTGAAGACATTTTAATTATAAAATTCTCTTCTTGTTTTAACCAACCATTTTCAGTAATCAATTTTAAAGAACCAAACATGGCTTTATTTAATAAAGCGTGACCATATATGATTATATGTTTATCAGTGCCATCTAACTTATTGCGATAATCAGCAAAAATCCAACCAGCCTCATTATATGTTTTATCAAAAGAATGATTTATATAAAAATCATTATTATCTGCTTGAACAAATGGATAATTTACATTAGTTCCTTTAACTTGAAGCCATCCTTTAACTCTACTATTAATTTTTTTTAATTCACTAAAATCAACATTAAGCATATTTAATTTTATATAATCCCAATAAATATTTTTTTTTGGTTTTTCTTCTTGTTCAATGATTTCAACATTTTCATCATCCGGTTTTTCTTCAATTTTAACTATGTTATTAATTTCTTCAATTTTAGTAACCGTTTCACTTGAATGTTTTGATAATTTAATAACATTAACAACTGATATAGTTAAACCAACAGCAGAAATAATTAATATTAATATAAAAATAATTTTTTTAATTTTCATTTTCTCACCCATATTAATTATACTATTTTTATAAATAATAAGCAAAAGAAAAATAAGTAAAAACTTATTTTATCTTTCTAGCTTCTAGATAATATCTTTTATCATAACTATGACCCATAGAGAATGTTTTTCTAGGTAACGCACCATCTAAAATAACTGTTTTGAATAATTCTTCTTTTTTCATAGGTTTGAATATGAATCCAACATTACCTTCACGTGCTAATTCTTTAGTTACATCATCTCCATGGATGTAATCAATTTTGCCATTATTGTTTTTTAAGTATTCATCTAGGAAAATTTGAATTGAACCAACAGCAATATTTGATTTTGGATTTTTAATATACCATACTTCATCTAAATCTTTAGTTACAATTTCAAACTCTTCTCCATTTCCATCAGTAGAAATTTCATAAAATTCTTTTAGTTTATTAATTAAATCATTTGAATCTACATTAAATACAACTCTATTAATTGCTTCAAACTCTAAAGCACTACTATGTAGATTAACTAATTCAACTAATGCATATCTACTAGGATGATTTAAATATTCTTCTTCACTTAAAGTTTCTTTTAATTTTTCGTAGCAAGCTTTAGCTGTTGCAAGCGAGTGATTACCATCGCCCATAGCAAATAATAAAACGCCTTTATTTTTAACATTATATTTCTTTTCAAAGTAATCTTTATTTGCTAATGCTTCTAATTTAGTATTAACTTCATTTATAACATTATTACTTAATTTATATCCTTTTATGTGGCCACCATTTTGCATTAAATCAAAATCGTATACTACATCCTCTTCATTTACCTCGTTTTTAAGATTTTCAATAATATCTTTCTTTTCATCATCGATTAAAATCATAATATGAGGAAGTTCAAGTAGAGCATTTTCCCTTACTTTAACGCGAGGCGGTATACGCTCAATTACTGTTTTTTCAGTAGCTCTAATTGGTGTTTGAGAACCAACCTCATAAGAGTAGGCCTCCAAGTCAACAATTCCCATTAATCCTTCTCGTACTTTGCCATCACTTTGTGTTCTTTCAAGGTAAATCATTGAATCAGGGTATTCAACAAATAAGTCATCATTTAAGACTTTTTCCATGTTTTTGTTAATGTTTTTAATTCTTTCATTAACATCATTATCTTCAAGATAAATTTCTGGTAAAGTAAGATTTAAAGTAGAAGGATTATCTCCAACAATTTCACTAACTTCTTCCCAGTATTTTGGTTCGCTTGTATATTGGTCACAAGCAACCACACTCCATTTTGTCATATCGACATTTTTAGGAATTAAAATATTACCTGCTTTAAAAGGTACCATCATTATCATCTCCTATATTGATTATAACATAAAAAACAAAAAATCAAGCTATAAAACTTGATTATTTATTTGATAAACGATAAAAATTAAATGATGGATGTTCAAATAATCTTAAACGCATCAAAGATGTTCCAATACCACTAGAAACATATAATGGTTTTCCTGAAATATTGTAATATTCGTTATGATATTTTTTAGAACCAACAGGAGTAATTATACTTCCTATTAATGGTAATCTTACCTGCCCACCATGCGAGTGTCCAGCTAATATTAAATCATAATTATTTAAATCAATATTATCAACATAATCAGGTTCATGCATTAACAAAATAGAATATATAGGCATTTGGTTACAAGTTTCTATATAATCATTAAAACTTTTAACTTTATCCTTTATATTATCATTAACTAAATTACTACTAATTCCTGAAATGATAATTGGTACATTAGAATTGTTATAAATTAACTTATAAGTATCATTTAAATTAGTAAATCCAATTTTGTCAATAATTTCATTATAAATTTCAAGATTATCATGATTACCACTAATTATATACTTACCCAAATTAGCTTTTAAATCCTTTAAAATTTCTAAATCATTAATATCGTATTCCCATTCGTCAGTTAATAAGTCACCAGTAATTACAATTATGTCTGGTTTTGTTAAATTAACTTTTTTAACTATATTTTCTAAATCTTTTTTACTAACACTTGAACCAAAATGAATATCTGATAAATGAGCAATTTTTAATCCATAATATTCATCAGTAATTTTAGAATTAACGATTTTATACTCTTTAACTTTTAAACCTTTAGTTCCTATTAATCTTGCATATATTAATGTAGAAGAAAAAACTACTATAAATATTATTAAAACAACTAACCACTTTTTCATAAATCACCTTAAAAATAATAATATTACTTGAACTGCCATCATAAGTCCATTGTGCATAAAGTGTAAAGACATTGGAACAAATATATTGTTAGATTTCTTTAATGTATAAGCAAAGACTAATCCTGGAATAGAATAAGGAATAATATACAACCAATCAGCAAGGCAAGTATAAGAGCCAATAATATGCATTGCTCCAAAACTAATACCAGATAATATTATAAAAATAATATCATTTTTAAATATACATCTAAAACTTAATCTAAACACTAACTCTTCAATAATAGGAGCTAAAACAACTGATGAAATTATTATATAAATAGGAGCAACTTTAAATAATTCATTAATTGCTTGTTGATTTGTAGCCTGTGAATTAGGGTAAATATTTATTATAATTATATTGGCTATAATCATTAAAGCTACTGCAAAAGCCCAATATTCAGTATATTTTTTTATATAAGGTTTAAAATTATTTTTATAATCTTTAAAATCATTTATAATTTGATTTTTATAAATAATTAATACAATAGCAATTAAAATAACTTCAATTGATATATTACATATAACTTTACCAGTTAAGTTGAAATTACTATATCCGATTAAATTTAATAAGTAACTACTACATGTATAATATAAAAAATAAAGTACTAAAACCAAAATACCTTTTGATAAACTTTTAATTTCTTCTTTTCTCATAAACACCTCACTATAATATTATAACAAAAAAATATAAAAAAATTAATAAAATAATGTTTAACTTTTAAAAAAATGTGATATAATTATAAAGACAACGAGAGTGGGCAATCCCACTCTTTATATTTGGAGGAGTTATGGAAGAAAAAATATTTGATTTATTAAATGGTGTACTTAAAAATAACGGATATATATTATCAAATGTCATTTATGAACAAGAAGAAAACACTAATTTTTTAAGAATTGTCATTGATAAGGAAGGTTATATCAACATTAATGATTGTGTTTTAGTTAACGAATTAATCAATCCAATTTTGGATGAAGCAGACTTAATTGAAGAAAGTTATATTTTGGATGTTTGTTCAAAAGAGAAAGGAAGTGAATAAAATGGATATTAAAGAATTTAAAAAAGCACTAGAAGTTTTAAACAAAGAAAAAGGTATTTCTGAAGATTATATTTATGAAGCACTAGAGTTAGCCTTAACAAGTGCTTATAAAAAGAATTATCATTCTCTTTCTAATGTTAGAGTTGAAATCAATAAAGAAAAAGGAGAAATTCATGTTTATTCATTTAAAACAGTTGTTTTAGATAAAGAAAATGAAAGTGACCATCCAATAATGATTGAAGTAGAAGATGATGAAAACGAAGGTCAAACAATTGAAGAAGAAAAACCATATATTTTTGATGAAAGAATTCATATTACTTTAGAAGATGCTAGAAAAATTGTTCCAGAAATTAAACTAGGTGAAACTATTGAGGAAGAGGTTACTCCAAGAGATTTTGGAAGAGTTGCTGCTGCTACGGCTAAACAAGTAGTTATTCAAAAAATAAGAGAAGCAGAAAGAAATATGATAAGTGAAGAATTTGGCGACAAACAAGATGAAATGGTAACAGGATTAGTTGCTATGGAAGATGTCAGAAACTATTATATTGATTTAGGAAAAACACAAGGAATATTACCAAAAACAGAAATCATTCCAGGAGAAACTATTAAAATGGGTTCGAATATTAAAGTGTATATTACTAAAGTTGAAAATAATAGTAAAGGACCACTTATTTTATTAAGTAGAAGTCATTATGGTTTTGTAAAAAGATTATTTGAATTAGAAATTCCAGAAATAAACGAAGGAATCATATTTGTATATAGTGTTGCTAGAGAAGCAGGTGTTAGAAGTAAAATAGCAGTTTACTCTGAAAATAAAAATGTTGATGCAATTGGAGCATGCATAGGAGAAAAAGGAACTAGAATTGGAAATATTTTAAAAGAACTAGGTCCAGAAAAAGTAGATATTGTTTTATATGTAGATGATAAAGCAAAATTTATTGAAAATGCCTTAGCTCCCGCTAAAAATCTTCATGTAATAATTACTGATGAAGCTAAAAATGAAGCTTTAGTAGTTGTAGACGATGATAATTTATCTCTTGCTATTGGAAGAAAAGGATTAAATGTTAAACTAGCGTCACGTTTGACTAAATTTAAAATAGACATTAAAACAACGAGTGAAGCAAGTAAAATTGGTATTAACTTTGTTGATTAGGAGAATTTATGAAAAATAAAAAAGTACCAATGAGAACTTGTGTTGTAACTAAAGAAAAATTTCCAAAAAGTGAACTAGTTAGAGTTTTAAGAACTCCTGAAGGAAATGTTATATTAGATTTAACCTTAAAAGCTAATGGTAGAGGAGCTTATCTAAAAAAAGATAAGGATGTTATAAATAAAGCAAAAAAAACAAAAATCTTGAATAAGATGTTAGAGACAGATATAAAAGACGATATATATGAAGAGTTATTACAATTATTAAAATAGGAGGTGTTTAATATGATGAGTGTATTAGAATATGCCCAAGATATAAACAAGACCGTAAGTGAAGTACTTAAAAAATGTGAAGAATTAGATATTAAAGTTAATAATGAAGATGACCTATTATCTGATGAAGACATTACAATTTTAGATAACGCTGATTTTAGTGATATGGATGAAATTGTTGATGAAATAATTGAAACTAAAAACATTAAAATAGATGAAGGTGTTTCTAAACAAAAATTAAAAAAGAAAAGTGAAAAACAAACACAGCAAAATAGTAAAAAAGATTTTGCAATCAAGAAAAAAGAAATGTATAAAAACAAAGAAAAACTAATGAGTAATGCAAGTGTTAGTGAAAAAGTTGTTTTATACAAAGAAAATATGACAGTTGGAGAACTTGCAAAAGAATTAAATGTAACAAGTGGTGAATTAGTAAAAAAACTATTTAATTTAGGTGTTATGGCAACTATTAATATGCCAATATCATTTGAAAATGCTGAAATATTAGTAATTGATTATGATAAAGAACTTAAAAAAGATAGTACTTTAGATGTTACAAATTTTGAAGAATTTGAAATTGTTGATGATGAAAAAGATTTAGTTACAAGACCAGCAGTTGTAACAATCATGGGACATGTTGACCATGGTAAAACGACTTTACTTGATACAATTAGAAAAACAAATGTAGCAGGAGGAGAAGCTGGTGGAATAACACAAGCTATTAGTGCATATCAAGTTAAAGTAAAAGACAAATATATAACATTTATTGATACTCCAGGACATGCAGCATTTACTGAAATGCGTGCTAGAGGAGCAAGCATAACTGATATCATAATTATAATTGTTGCTGCTGATGATGGTGTTATGCCACAAACAATCGAAGTAATAGACCATGCAAAAGCTGCTAATGTACCAATTATTGTAGCTATTAATAAAATCGATAAACTAGATGCAAATAAGGAAAGAGTTCTAACTCAGTTAGCCGAACACGGATTAACTCCAGAAAGTTGGGGCGGAGATACACTAGTAAGTTATATTTCTGCTAAAGAAGGAACAGGCATAGAAGACTTATTAGATAATATTTTATTAATTGCAGAAATGGAAGATTATAAAGCAAATCCAAATAGATATGCTGTTGGAACTGTAGTAGAATCAAGACTAGATAAACACTTAGGTCCAATTGTAACCGTTTTAATTCAAAATGGAACATTAAGGTTAGGAGACCCAATAGTAGTAGGAACAGCTTATGGAAAAGTAAGAACACTTAAAAATGATAAAGGAGAAGATATAACCGAAGCTACACTATCACAACCAGTAGAAATTACAGGAATTAATGAAGTTCCAGAAGCAGGAGATAGATTTATGGCTTTTGAAACAGAAAAACAAGCAAGAAGTATTGGTGAAGAAAGAAAAATCCAAGCTAAAAATAAAGAAAACAGCAATAAAGCAGCAGTAACTTTAGATGATTTGTTTGCCAAAATTCAAGATGGTGCTAAAGAAATAAAAGTAATTATTAAAGCAGATGTAAACGGAAGTTGTGAAGCTGTTAAAAACTCTTTAGAAAAAATCGAAGTTGAAGGCGTAAAAGTTAAAGTTATTAGAAGTAGTGTAGGCGCAATTAAAGAAAGTGATATCGTTTTAGGTAAAGCAAGTGATGCTATTATAATTGGTTTTAATGTAAGACCAAGTAATTCTGTTAGAGATTATGCTAAAGAACAAGGCGTTGAAATAAGACTTTACGATATAATTTACAAAGCAGTAGAAGAAATGGAAGCTGCTATGAAGGGTATGTTAGACCCAGTTTATGAAGAAAAAATAACAGGAACTGCTGAAATTAGAAAATTATTTAAGTTTTCTAAAGTTGGAACAATTGCAGGTTCATATGTAACAGATGGAGTTATTAAAAGAGATTCTAATGTAAGAGTAATTAGAGATGGCGTTACAATATATGATGGAAAAATAAATTCAATTCAAAGAGAAAAAGACACTGTTAAAGAAGTTAAAAAAGGTTTAGAATGTGGTATTACAATTGAAAATTACAATGACCTTAAAGAAGGCGATGTCTTTGAAGCATATGAAATGGTTGAAGTTAAATAAGAGTAGTTGTACTCTTATTTTTGATTTTATTGATATTTTATAATAAATTACAGTTACTTTAAAGCTAAAATGTAAATCAAAATATAGCCAAAATTAAAACCAAAACACAGCCAAAATGTAAAATTATATTAACAAAATACAAAATATGTAGTATAATAAATTATGGGAGGAGATACAATGGAAAAATACATACCTAGAATTGTAGATAGTTTACTAAAAAATAAACTTGAATATATAGGAGCAGTTTTGATTGAGGGATGTAAATGGTGTGGAAAAACAACAACAGCAAGGCAATTTGCAAAAAGTTACATTGAATTTCAAGATCCAGATAAAAAAATACAATACGATAAAATTAATCAAACCAAACCATCATTATTTTTAGAAGGGGAAAAACCAAGACTATTTGACGAATGGCAAATGTATCCAGTTATTTGGGATTCTATTAGAATGAATGTCGACCATACAAGATTAAAAGGACAATATATTTTAACAGGCTCGGCAAGACCAAAAGAAGATAGCGTTATGCACACAGGGACAGGCAGAATAACAAAACTATTAATGAGGCCAATGTCATTATATGAATCTGGAGAATCTAATGGTTGTGTTTCTTTAAGCGATATAATAAACGGCAATGATATAGAGGGTGTATCTACTTTAGAGTTCGAAGATTTAATTGATGTTATGATGAGAGGCGGTTGGCCAGAATCATTAAATATTAAAGGAAACAATAAATATGAAATTTCTAAAGATTATATTAAAAGTCTATTAAGTGAAGAAGTGAAAGTAGTTGATGGAATCGAAAGAAATCAACAAAAAATGAGTGCAGTTTTAAAAAGTATTTCAAGAAATGTATCGACAAGTGTAAGTAAAGCAACAATTTTAGAAGATGTTAAATCTCATTTTATTAATGAAATATCAAGACCAACACTAGATGATTATTTAAATATTTTGGAAAAGTTATATATATTAGAATATGTTCCTGCTACTAATTTAAACTTAAGGTCAAAAACACCTTTAAGAATTTCACCTAAATTAGAATTGGTTGATCCATCACTTGTAGTTGCAACGTTGAATTTAAATAAAGAAGATCTAATAAAAGATTTAAATTTTACAGGATTTATATTTGAAAACATGTGTATAAGAGATTTAAAAATATACGCAGATGCAATAGATTCAAGATTATCTTACTATAGAGATAAAAATGATTTTGAGATAGATTGTATTTTAGAAACTTCAAGTGGAAAGTGGGGAGCTATCGAAATCAAACTAGGTGCTGGAGAAATTCCAAGTGCCGTTTCAAATCTAACTAAATTTAAGGAAAAAGTAAATACTGCTCAATATGGAGAACCATCATTTTTAATGGTATTAACAGGTGCAAATTATTCATACAAAAGAGAAGATGGAATATATGTTGTATCAATTGGAAATTTAAAAAATTAGTGTATATTTTTATGAAAAGACTTAATAATTAAGTTTTTTTCTTCCTAAAAATTAGTTGACATTCAATAAAATAATAGTGTATTACCCGATAAAGGAGGTGAATTATGAATAAAATATTTGAATTGTGTAAAAATTTATCAAAACTAACTCATATTGATAATGTTTATATAATAGTAATAACCGAAATCATTATTTCGTATTTGTTTATAAGAATAATAAGATTTATAATAACAAAAATTGGTGCTAGTTTAATTAAAGATTCAAGAAAAAAGTATTTATATCATAAAAAAATAAATGTTTTCTCAAGTTTAATTTTTGTAATTATTGTATTTTTAATAATAAACCCTTATATTAAAAATATAATTACTATTATTTCTTTTGTATCTGCAGCTTTAACACTTGCCTTAAGAGAAGTTATTACCAATTGGTTTGCAGGAATATATATAAAAATAAAAAAACCATTTAGGTTAGAAGATAGAATTGAAGTTGACATAAAAAAGGTGATGTCATTAATATAAGCAATTTAAGTTTTGAAATGCTTGAAGTAGGAGAGAGAGTATATGGTGAACAAAGCACAGGTATTATTGTTCATTTACCTAATTCTTTTGTGTTCTCTAAACCAATCAAAAACTATAATAAAGCATTTAAATACATATGGAATGAAATTCTAGTAAAAGTACCAATAGATTGTGATATAGAAAAAACAAAGGAAAAATTGTATGAAATTATAAATAAAAATGAAATCGTTAAAAGAATTCCTAAAAAAATGAGCGACCAAGTTGATGATGCGAGCCTAGAGTATAGAATTTACTACAATAAATTAAAACCTATAATTTATACTAGAATAGTAGATAATCATATAGAACTATATATAAGATATTTAGTTCACCCTAAAAAGAATAGAAATGTTGAAAATGATGTGTGGTTAGATATATTAAATGCTTATAAAAATAACGAAATAGAATTATATACTGAATAAATTGTATAATTTTATGTTTACAAAGGTACTTGAAAAATACCTTTTTTTAATGTAAAATGTTATTGTAGTAAAAAAATATGAAAGAGTGATAAAATGAGTATAAAAATAAAAAGATTAGAAAGTAATATTGTCAAAGAAATAAGTTATATCTTATCACAAGAAGTTAAAGATAGCGATATAAAATTTGTAACAGTAACTGATTGCCATTTAACAAATGACTTAAGCTTTGCTAAAATATATTTTACTGTTCTAGATGATAGTAAAAAAGAAACAACTTTAAAAGCACTTAAAGATGCATCAGGATTTATTAGAAAAGAATTAGCAAAGAGAGTTATTATAAGACACATACCAGAACTAGAATTTGTCTATGATGAATCAATTGAATATGGCAATAAAATAGAAAAAATAATTGAAGAAATAAATGAGGAGTGATTAGATGAACTCAAAAATATTTAGAGAGTACGATATAAGAGGAAATTATCCTACTGATATTAATGAAGATGTAGCTTACAAAATAGGAAAAAGTTTTGGAAGTTATATAAAAAAAATGAATAAAAATAAAGCTTTGATTGGATACGATAATAGATTATCATCTCCAAGCCTAGCTTCTAATTTAATCAATGGAATATTAGATACAGGTGTTGATGTTGTGAACTTAGGTTTAGTAACAACTCCAATGTACTATTATGGGAGGGTATTACTTGATATTTGGTCAGGAATTATGATTACAGCAAGTCACAATCCAGCAACTGATAATGGATTTAAAATGTCATTTACTAACATTGGTAACGCTGTGGGAAGCGAAATATATGATTTTAGAGATTTTACATTTAAAGAAGAATTTATAGATGGAAAAGGAACTTTAAGTACATATGATATTAAAGATGATTATGTTAATTTAGTAAAAAATTCATTGAAATTTGATAAAAAGGTAAAAGTTGTAGTAGATTTAGGTAATGGAACAGGTTCTATTATAATCAAAGATGTATTAAATAAACTACCATTAGAATATGAGTTATTATTTGAAGAAAGCGATGGAACTTTTCCCCACCACCACCCAGATCCAGCAGTTGCTAGTAATTTAGTTGATTTACAAAAAAAAGTAGTAGAGTTAAACTATGATTTAGGATTTGCAATCGACGCTGATGGTGATAGAGTAAGAGTAGTTGATAACAAAGGAAATATAATAGATACTGATATTTATATGGCTATAATGTATAGATATCTATACCCTAATTTAAAAACAAAAGCAGCTTTATATGATGTTAAATGTTCAAAAAGTTTAATTGATGAAGTTGAAAGATTAGGATTAAAACAAATAATGAATAGAACTGGAAACTCTTATCAATATAGAAAAGTAGCCGAAACAAATGTTGATTTTGGTGGTGAATACTCTGGACACTTGTTCTTTAACGATAGATATCCAGGTATTGATGATGGTATATATGCAGGTTTAAGAATGTGTGAAGTAGTATCAAATCAAGACAAAACAATGTATGAATTAACAAAAGGATTTAATACATATTATAAAACAGATGAATTAAAAATTCAGGTAACTGATGAAAACAAATTTCAAATAATCGAAGAATTAAAAAAATATTTAGATTTAAAACAATATAAATATAATGCTCTAGATGGAGTAAGAGTTACATTTGATGATGGTTGGGGTCTTATTAGATGTTCTAACACAGGACCTAATCTAACATTAAGATTTGAAGCAAACAAAGAATCTAGACTAGAAGAAATAAAAAATGAGTTAATGGAAGAAGTAAATAGAATAATAGGGATGTTTTAAAATAACATCCTTTTATTATCATATTTAAAAAAATAAAGAATAAAATTTGAAAGGTGATTATTTATGGCAAAAATATATTATGATAGAGCAGTAAGATATTTTGATTTTTATACAGATATTTTAAAATTAAAAACTAAGAAGCAAGTACCATCAGAAGAAGCAAAAAGAAGAATTGAATTAATTGAACGTTATGCTTTTGATTCTTATAAAGTTGTTCAAACAGGCACTGAAATGATGAATAAATTAAATTTAAATCCTTCCATTAAAGAATTAGGTAAAATTACTTTTTTAAATCACCTAATTCCAGAAATTTATCAAATCAGTAAATCAGGAATAAATCTTGTTGATAATTTTCATTTTGTATATGAAAATGAAGATTTTAATACATTATTAAGATTACAAATGCCAACTGTAGATACATTTGATGGCATAATAAAATATGTAATAAGTCATTATAAAACAAGTAGATTAACAAGTGAACAATTAAATTTTATTTTAACTGATTGTTTAAGTGGTCTTAATATATATGAACTAGATAGCAAAGGTAAAATACAAATTTTAAGAATTTTATTACAAATACTACAAAACATTAAAAGAACAAGCGAATTTCAAGTTCCTGCTGAAGTCAAAGATAAACAATTTGTAAAAAAATAACAAATATTATTTGACAAACAAAAAATGTTATGTTATAGTTTTATTATGTTAATGTTGACGGAATTTTAGTAGCAATTTAATTGGTAATAAGAAAGTTAGTGGTTGATGAAAACTAACCAAGATTAAATTAGTGAATTACCCTTTCCTGAGTTAAATCGTTACTCGCGTTAAGAGATAAAGTGTATGATGATATTCATAAATTAAGGTGGTACCGCGGTTTTTCGTCCTTAGATTTGTGAATATTTTTTGTTAGGAAGTGTTACATGGAAATAGAATATGAAAATATTGATAAAATAAAAATTGGAGGAGGAGAATTATGAAAATATATGATGAATTAGTATGGAGAGGACTTATTCAAGAGATATCTAGTCCTGACCTAATTGAAAAATTAAATAATGGAGGAATGACTTTTTATATTGGAACAGATCCAACTGCAGATTCAATGCACATTGGTCATTATTCATCATTTTTAATTAGTAGAAGATTAAAACAAGCTGGACACACACCACTTCTTTTAGTAGGTGGAGCAACTGGTATGATTGGAGATCCTAAACCAGATACAGAAAGACCAATGATTACAAAAGAAGAAGTTGAAAAAAATGTTCAAGGATTGAAAAGTCAAGCTGAAAAAATATTTGGATTTGAAGTTGTTAATAATTACGATTGGACTAAAGACATAAATGTAATTGACTTTTTAAGAGATTATGGAAAATACTTTAATGTTAACTACATGATTGCTAAAGACAAAGTTAAATCAAGAATGGAAACAGGAATTACTTACGCTGAATTTTCATACATGATTTTGCAAGCGTTAGACTTTTTAGAGTTGTTTGAAACTAGAAATTGCGAATTACAAGTAGCAGGTTCTGACCAATGGGGTAACATTACTTCAGGAATTGAATTAATTAGAAAAAAGACTGGAAAAGAAGCATATGGAATGGTTATGCCATTAGTAACGGATTCAACTGGTAAAAAGTTCGGAAAAACCGAAGGAAATGCTTTATGGTTAGATAAAAATAAAACATCAAGTTATGAGATGTACCAATATCTAGTTAATCTTGAAGATTCAATGATTATTAAATACTTAAAAATGTTAACATTCTTGTCAAAAGAAGAAATCGAAGAATTGGAAAAAATAAACAATGAAAAACCAGAATTAAGAGTTGCTCACAAAGCATTAGCTAAAGCTATTATTACAGATTTACACGGGGCTTCTGAATACGAAAAAGCCGAAAAAATAAGTACATTATTATTTGGAGGAGAAGTTCATGGGTTAAGTGCAGATGATATTATTAGCAATTTAAAAACAATTCCAACTGTTAAAATAAAAGAAAATACTAAAATAATTGATTTATTAGTTGATAATAATATTTGTTCATCAAAAAGAGAAGCAAGAGAAATGTTATCTAGCAACGCTATTTCTCTTAATAATGAAAAAGTTACTGATGAAAATTTAGAAGTAACTAAAGAAATAGCAATTGATTCAAAAATTGTTTTAATTAGAAAAGGAAAGAAAAAATACTTCTTAGGAATTATTGATTAATTCCTTTTTTTATTAATATATATATAATAACTTATTTCAATATAAATGTTTCAAAAAAATAATTATAAAAAAGTAAAAAAACATTGTAATATTGCTTTTTTCTTTGCTATAATAATAATGGTGATAGAATGGAATACAAAATTACAACAAAAGATGAGATGGAAACAATTGAATTAGCCCAAAATTTTGAATCCGAAAAGTTTCCAAATATGATAATTTGCCTAAATGGTGAATTAGGAAGTGGAAAAACTGTATTTACCAAAGGACTTGCTGATGCATTAGGTATTAAAGATACAATAACTTCTCCAACATTTGCAATTATTAAAGAGTATGATGGTGAGTTACCACTCTACCACATGGATGTATATAGATTAGATGGAAATACTGAAGGTGTTGGTATAGAAGAATATTTTACTAAAGGTGGTGTTGTTGTAATCGAATGGGCAGATACTATTAAAGACATACTACCAGAAGAAAGATTAGATATTAAGTTTAAAGTTTTAGATGAAAATAGAAGAGTACTACATTTATACCCACATGGAAAGAAATATGAAGAACTATGTGAGGCGGTTATATGACATATTTGTTTATTGATACATCATCAGAAAACTTAATCATTTCTATAGTTAAAAACATGGAAATGATTTATTGCTTTTTTGAAGAAAACATTACCCAGTCTTCAAGCAAAATAATGCCTGTTTTAGATGAAGGATTTAAGAAAACAAATTTAAAACCAAATGATATAGATAAAATATTTATCGTTAATGGGCCAGGTTCATTTACAGGAATCAGGGTAGGTTTAACACTAGCTAAAGTTATGTCTTGGGCACTTAATATACCACTTATTCCTATAAGTGAATTAGAATTATTAAGTACAATTAGCAATAATAATATAATTGTTCCTATAATTGATGCTAGAAGAGGTTATGTTTATGGTGGAGTATACGATAATAACTTAAATAATATTATTAAAGATGAACACATTTTAAAAGAAGAATTATTAAAAAAAGTTACTAATTATGAAATTGTAACTAATGGTAAACCTGATATTATAAAAGTTATTAAAAAACATGAAAATGATTCTCCGGTTAATCCTCATGAAATAAAACCTAATTATTTAAAGTTAACTGAAGCTGAGGAAAAACTAAATGATAAAAGAGAGAATTAATGAAGAAATTAATTTAAATGATTATAAAATTACTGAAAATCCATTTTCAAAATGTTTAATTTATTTAGAAAATGATAATATTATAGGTTTTCTAGATTATAGTATTATTTATGAAAAAATAGAAATCAATTACATTTTTGTAAAAGAAGAATTTCGTAATAAAAAAATAGCTTCTAAATTAATGAAAAATTTAATAGAAAACAATCTAGATAAAGAAAATATTACTTTAGAAGTAAATGTCAATAATGTAAGTGCTATAAAATTATATAAAAAATTTAATTTTAAAGAAGTAGCAAAAAGACATAATTACTATGGTAGTCTAGATGGTATACTAATGGAGATGAAGTTTTATGAAAATACTTGCGATAGAATCTAGTTGTGATGAAACTAGTGTAGCAGTTATAGAAGATGGTTGTAAAGATTTAGGAACAGTTATACTTTCTCAAATTGATATCCATAAATTATATGGTGGGGTTGTTCCTGAGATTGCTTCAAGAAAACATGTTGAAAGTATAACTATTGTACTTGAAGAAGCATTAAGTAAAAACAACTTAACTATGGATAATATTGATGCTATAGCTGTAACATATGGTCCTGGCTTAATTGGCTCATTATTAGTAGGAGTAATTGCTGCTAAAACATTAGCATACATTTATAATAAACCATTAATACCAGTTCATCATATTAAAGGACATATATATGCTAATAATTTAGAAAAACCAATGAAATTTCCTTTAATTGCACTAGTAGTAAGTGGTGGACATACTGAATTAATTTATATGAAAGAACACTATTCATTTGAAAAAATTGGTGGTACTTTAGATGATGCTGTTGGTGAATGTTATGATAAAGTGGCAAGAGTACTAGGACTTGCTTATCCAGGTGGAGCAAAAGTTGATAAATTGGCTCATGAGGGAATAGATTCATATGAACTACCACTGCCATTAAATGATGAAAGTTATAATTTTAGTTTCAGTGGAATAAAATCAGCTGTTATTAATCTAAATCACAATGAAAAACAAAAAGGATTTGAAATTAATAAAGAAAACCTTGCTTGTTCATTTCAAAATAGAATAGTAACTATTTTAACTAAAAAAGCATTAAAAGCATTAAAAGAATATAATGTTAAAAATTTAATTATTGCTGGTGGGGTTGCTGCTAACATGGGATTAAGAGAAAGTATAACTAAAATGTGTGAAGAAAACAATATAGAACTTACAATTCCTAGAACACTTTATTGTACTGATAATGCCGCAATGATTGGAGCAGCCGCATATTATGCTTATAAAAAAAATATTGAAGCCGATTTAAACTTAAATGCTAGAGCAAACATTGATTTAAAGGAGGATTATAAATGCGAAATGTAGGAACTATAGTAAGAGGTATTAGAACGCCGATTATTAAAGAAAATGATAATTTAGCAAATATAGTAGTAGATTCAGTTTTAAAAGCATGTGAGACTGAAAAATTTGAATTATTAGATAAGGATGTAATTGCAGTAACTGAAGCGGTTGTTGGAATTTCAGAAGGTAATTATGCAACTATAGATAATATTTGTGAAGATATTAAAAATAAATTTAAAACTGGACATTTGGGAGTAGTATTTCCGATTCTAAGTCGAAATCGCTTTTCTATGATTTTAAAAGCATTAGCGCGTGCAAATAAAAAAATAACTTTACTTTTAAGTTATCCAGCTGATGAAGTTGGAAATCATTTATTTGATGAAAAGTTACTATTTGAAAAAGGAATAGACCCATATACTAAAACATTAAATTATGATGAATATAAAAGTTATTTTAAAGGAATAGTGCATGAATTTACAGGAATTGATTATGTAGATTATTATAAAGAATTAATCGAAAGTGAAGATTGTGAAGCAGAGATTATATTTAGTAATAATCCTAAAACGATTTTAAATTATACCAATGAAGTATTAGCTTGTGATATTCATACAAGATTTAGAACTAAACAATTATTAAATTGTTTAGGATTAGATGACATTTTAACTGAATCAATTGGTGGAAGTGGTTATAACCCACAATATGGACTATTAGGTTCAAATAAATCAACTGATGAAAGACTAAAACTATTTCCAAAAGGTGGAGAAAAATTAATATTAGATATTCAAAAACAAATATTTGAAAAAACAGGTAAAAATGTTGAAGTTATGGTTTATGGCGATGGAGCGTTTAAAGACCCAGTAGGAAAAATATGGGAATTAGCTGACCCAGTTGTAAGTCCTTTTTACACTAGTGGTTTGAAAGGAACTCCAAACGAAATTAAATTAAAATATGTTTCTGATAATAAATTTGCTGATTTAAGAGGAGAGGAACTAGAGTTAGCTATTAGAAATGAAATAAAAGCCAAAGATAATGATTTAAAAGGCAAAAATATTACTTTAGGTACAACACCAAGACAAATAACAGACCTTTTGGGTTCATTATGTGATTTGACTAGTGGTTCTGGTGATAAAGGAACACCTGTTGTATTAGTTCAAAGATATTTTACAAATTATGCTGAAGAATGATTCTTTCATTCTTTTTTTAATTTTTAAAAGTAGTTATTTATAATAAAAAATTGAATTATGAAGTCAAGTTGATGTAATTAAAAATTAATATTTTAAACTTTCTTTAGATTTTTAGTGACAAAAATATGTTTGTATGTTATACTTGCTATAGTATGTAAAAAAAGTGGTATAATAGTATTTAGTTAGGAGAAATTTATGGATAAAATAGTAATAAAAGGTGCAAGAGAAAATAATTTAAAAAATATTGATTTAGAATTACCTAAAAATAAATTAATTGTAATGACTGGTGTAAGTGGTAGTGGAAAAAGTAGTCTTGCTTTTGATACCATTTATGCTGAAGGTCAAAGAAGATATGTTGAGAGTCTAAGTGCTTATGCTAGACAATTTTTAGGGGGCACTGAAAAACCAGATGTTGATAGTATTGAAGGCCTATCACCTGCTATTAGTATTGACCAAAAAACAACCAATAAAAATCCAAGAAGTACAGTTGGTACAGTAACTGAAATATACGATTATTTAAGGCTTTTATATGCAAGAATCGGTATTCCTTATTGCCCTGTTCACAATATCCCAATTACTAGTCAAAGTATTGAAGAAATGACTAATCAAATTATGAAATTAGAAGAAAATACTAAAATAAAAGTTTTAGGATTGATTGTTAATGGAGAAAAAGGTACTCATGCTGATTTATTTGAAAAATTGAGAAGTGATGGTTATGCTAGAGTAATAGTTGATGATATTGAACATGAACTAGAAGAAGAAATTATATTAGAAAAAAATAAAAAACATACAATTAAAGTTGTTGTTGACAGATTAATTATAAAAGAAGGAATTAGAAGTAGGTTATACGAATCAATTGAAACAGCATCAAAACTAGGAAAAGGTAAGGTAATTATTGATGTAATAGGTTCTAAAGAAATACTAATGAGCGAACACTATGCATGTCCATTTTGTGATTTTTCGATACCAGAGTTAGAACCTAGAATGTTTAGTTTCAATGCTCCATATGGCGCTTGTGATGATTGCAAAGGACTTGGTGTAAAACTAAAAATAGATGAAGCTTTAATCATTCCTAATAAAGATTTAAGTATAAATGAGGGCGGAATTGTATCTCTAAATTTAGAGGATGGTAATATTTATTCAACGCAAATAAATACTTTGTCTAAATATTATAATATACCACTTGATAAACCAATTAAGGATTTAAAAAAAGAAGAATTAGATTTAATATTATACGGTTCAAAAGATATATTAGAATTTAACTACACGTCTAAAAATGGTAATACTAGAACTTCCAAAGATTATTTTGAAGGAGTTATTACTAATTTAGAGAGAAGATATATAGAAACTAAAAGTGGTTGGATAAGAGATTGGATTGAAAACTTTATGACTGAACTTCCATGTCCAACCTGTCATGGTTCAAGATTAAACGATTCAGTTTTAGCTGTTTTAATAAACAAAAAAAATATTTATGAATTAACTAAAATGAGTATTAAAAAATTAAGAGATTTTTTAGAAAATTTGACTCTTTCTAAAGAACAGGAAAAAATTGCTGAACTATTACTTAAAGAAATATTAAATAGATTAAATTTCTTATTAAATGTAGGCTTAGAATATTTAACCTTAGATAGAGTAGCAGGAACACTATCAGGAGGAGAAGCAAGTAGAATTAGATTAGCAACTCAAATAGGTTCAAGATTAACAGGTGTTTTATATGTTTTAGATGAACCAAGTATAGGCTTGCATCAAAGAGATAATGAAAAACTAATTAATTCAATGTTGGAAATGAGAGATTTAGGTAATACCTTAATAGTTGTTGAACACGATACTGATACAATGTTAGCAAGTGATTATCTAGTTGATATAGGACCACTTGCAGGAACTCATGGTGGTTGTGTTGTTGCTTGTGGAACACCTTTGGAAGTTATGAATAATGAAGATAGTTTAACAGGAAAATATCTAAAAGGAATTTATAAAATAGAAGTACCTAAAACTAGAAGAAAAGGAAATAAAAAATATTTAGAGGTAATAGGAGCAAAAGAAAATAATTTAAAAAATATAAATGTTAAAATACCTTTAGGTAAGTTTGTATGTATTACTGGTGTTAGTGGTAGTGGAAAAAGTACATTAGTAAACGAAATAATATATAAAGCACTAGCAAATAATATTTATAAAACAAAAGAAAAACCAGGAGAATTTAAAAAAATAAAAGGTTTAGAAAATATCGATAAAGTCGTTCATATTTCACAAAGCCCAATTGGTAGAACGCCAAGAAGTAATCCAGCAACTTATACAGGTGTATTTGATGATATTAGAGATGTTTTTACTGATACTAAGGAAGCAAAAATAAAAGGTTATGATAAAGGAAGATTTTCATTTAATGTAAAAGGTGGAAGATGTGAAGCCTGCTTTGGAGACGGTGTTAAAAAAATTGAAATGCATTTCTTACCAGATGTTTATGTTCCATGTGAAGTATGCCATGGAACAAGATATAACAATGAAACTTTAAGTATAAAGTATAAAGATAAAAATATATATGATGTCTTAGAAATGAGGGTAGAAGAAGCATATGAATTTTTTCAAAATATACCTAAAATTAAAAACAAACTACAAGTATTAATGGATGTTGGATTAGATTATATAAAATTAGGTCAAAGTGCTCCAACTCTATCAGGTGGTGAGGCAGGAAGAATAAAATTAGCTAAAGAGTTACAAAAAAAACCAACTGGTAAAAGTTTATTCATTTTAGATGAACCAACAACAGGATTACACATTCATGACATTAAAAAATTATTATCAATTTTAAATCGAATAGTTGACAATGGAGATACAGTTCTTATTATTGAACATAACTTAGATGTTATTAAAGTTGCAGATTATATAATAGATTTAGGCCCAGAAGGCGGAGATTTTGGTGGGACTATAATAGCTACAGGTACTCCAGAAGAAATATGTAAAGTTGATAATAGTTATACAGGACAATTTTTAAAAAAATATCTCAACTAATCAAAATGGATTTAAAAAATCAAGGATTTAGATGAACTAACCTAGTTCTCTTTCCTTGATTTTTTCTAAACTAGTTTTTTTATTTGATAATTCTAAAATGATGTTTATATCAAGATTTTTCGTATTTTTAATTTTTACAAATAAATTATAATTTATTTAAATTTTTATCTATAGTATGGTCCATAGTAAGGTGGATATGGATAATATGGATATGGTTGATAGTATGGTCTATTATATCCACCATAGAAAGCAGGTGCGATTGCTGCTCCTGTAACTCCTCCTAATAAAAATGGAAAAACAAAGCCTCCAACTCTTTCATCGTTTGGATTAACTTTATAATTGTTAGGTTTAAACTGTTCATAATTAACAGGTTGGTAATAACCATTTGGTCTCATATAAAAACTCCTTTCATTTTATCTTATGTAGGCTTTAAAAAAATGTTAAAAAAAACAAATATGCTCATATAATTTATTAGGTGATTTTATGAAGAAGTTTTTTGAAATAATTGGTTTTATAGCGTTAGCTTGTTTTAGTTTTTTCTATACCAATAAAATATCTACGGTAATTATGGTTCAAGATGATTTATTAAAACAAATAGAATCTCTAAAAGAACAAAGTTATATAAAACCAATTGATGCTTATATTGAAAATGATACAATTATACCTGGTGTTAGTGGCAGAGAAATTGATATAGATGAAAGTTATAAAAAAATGAAACAATTAGGTAGTTTTAATGACAATTTATTGGTATATAAAACGATTAAACCAAATATTTCAATTAAAGACAATAAAGATAAATGTATAATTAAAGGTTCAAGTAAAAGAATGGTTAGTTTAGTATTTGATGCAAGTGATAACATACAAAATATTTTAAGTATATTAAATAAAAAAGGTGTTCAAGGTAATTTTTTTGTTAATAACGAATGGTTTGAAAAAAATAACCAAATAATAATGGATTTAAATAAGCAAGGTCATATAATTGGAAGTAGTGACACTAATATTAATAATTTAAGTTGGCAAAATTCTATTTTAAAGAAAATAGTTAAACAAAATAATACTTATTGTTATAGAAAAGTTATGTTAGAAAAATGTTTTAAACAAGATAGTTATACAATTGAACCTATTATTTTAAATGATAATTATTTATTAAATATTAAAAATAGTTTAAGTAATGGAGCTATTATAAGCCTAAAAGTTAATAATAGTTTATCAAATGAATTAGATGCTGTAATTGATTATATAAACCATAAAGGATATGACATTGTTAATTTGGATATTTTAATAAATGAATAATATTAAATTATTTTCATATATTTTAATGGGAGGAAAATTATGAAAAAAATAATACCATTAAAAAAGGAATTGAATTTTAATAATAATTTGGCTGAGGTAACTAGTATCTCATTAGAACACAATTTAAATTTAGAAAACGAACATGTTTTAGGTGAACTTATAATTACTGGTACATATAAAATAAATGATACAAGCATAAACGTCGAAAATTTTGATTTTAAGATACCTGTTGATATTGAAATTAGTAATCGTTATGATATAAGTAATTTAAAAATTGATATTGACGATTTCTTCTATGAAGTATTAGATAATAGTACATTAAATGTATCTGTTGCTATTGCATTAGATAATTTAGAAGAAAAAGTGATAAAGGAAGAAAAGGTAGAAAATACAGTTGATGTTCCAATTGAAACTGTTACCGAAAATATAATTGAAGATGTAAAACCATTTCCAATTAAAGAAGCAGAAGAAAGAATTAGCCAAGAAGAAGTAGGAAGTATATTTACTAATTTTGATGAATCAAAAGAAACTTATGTTACTTATAAAGTTTGTATTGTAAAAGAAGGGGATAATATAGATAGTATATTATTAAAATACAATATTACAAGAGAGACTCTTGAACAATATAATAACTTAAGCGAAATAAAAATCGGTGATAAATTAATTATTCCAGCTGTTTATGCAAAAAATTAATGAAATTTTAAAAAAATATAATATAAAACCTCATCGCTATGAAAAAAATGGGAAAGTTATAATAGTAAGCGATGAGGTTAATAAATATGTTATAAAAAAAAATCAAAGGAATCAAGAAATCTTTGAATATTTAAGAAATAGAAGTTTTGACTATTATCCTAAAATATTAAATGATTCTAATGATTCCTATGAAATAAGTGAATATATTTATGATGATTACATTCCAGATGAACAAAAAATGTTAGATTTAATAAAGTTGGTTAGTCTTTTACACAATAAGACAACTCATTATAAGGAAGTAGATTTTGCAGATTACAAAACAATATATGAAACCTTATCAAACAATATTGAGTATTTATATAGTTATTATAATGACATTATAACACTTATTGAAACTAAAGTTTATATGAGTCCAAGTGAATATTTATTAGCGAGAAACATTTCAAAAATATTTGGTTCATTAAATTTTAGTAAACAAGAGTTAGAAAAATGGTATAAATTAGTTGAGAATAAAACGAAACAAAGAGTTGTTGTTCTACACAATAATTTAGATTTAAGCCATTTTAGAAGTAATACTAAAAATTATTTACTTAGTTGGGATAAAGCTAAATTAGGAATACCAATTTTTGACTTATATATTCTATATAAACGCCATGGATTAGATTTCAATTTTGAGGAAATTTTGAAATATTATGAGTCTTCTTACAAATTGCAAGAAGATGAAAAAATTTTATTTTTCATTTTAATTGCTTTGCCAGATAAAATAGAATTTGATGGGACTTTATATGAGCAAACCAAAAAGATAGGTAAATTTTTAGATTTGTCGTATAAGACCGAAAGCCTCATCTCACCATATTATACGAAAAAGGAGCCAAGCAATTAATAACCATAAGATAAATAGTAAAAAGATATTTAATCTTGTAACTATAAGCAAAGTAATAATAAGTTGCCAAAAAAATATAACACAACAAATTACTAAACACATTAAGCATGTTCCTCTTGACCATCTTTTAAACATTATACTCACCTAATATTATTTTATGACTTTTAAAAAAAAAGAATTGGGTGTATACTATATATAGGTGGTTTTTTATGAAAAAAAAATACAAAGTTTTTAATATAGTAGTATTTATTATTGGGGTTTTGGTAGTCTCTTTCGCTATATTTTTCATATTTAAAAAAGAGGAACCTAAAAAATTAATTGATTTTAAAGGTATGACATTAGAAGAAGTTTTAAAATACGCAAATGAAAATAAAATAACGATTAATAAAACTTTTTCTAATGATGATACCATTTTAAAAAATTATGTAATATCACAAAGTGTATTGCCAAATACAAAACTTACTGAAGGACAAGTTGTCGATATAGTAGTGTCTATAGGACCAGATTATGCCAAATACAAAGTTGATGAATTAGGATTTGTCCCAATTATGATGTATCATGGAATTCATGATAAAAAAAATAGTGAAACAGAATATACTGGTGGGAATATCGATTATGCAGGTTATCAAAGAACAACAGAAGCATTTAGAAATGATTTAGAATTCTATTATAAAGAAGGATATAGAATGATTAGACTAAACGATTATATAAATGGCATAGTTGATGTAGAACTAGGTAAAAGTCCTATCGTTTTAACATTTGATGATGGATTAGAAAATAATATCAAAGTGACAGGGTTAGATAGCGATGGTAATATAATAATTGATCCTAATAGTGCGGTTGGAATTTTAGAGGAATTTAAGAAAAAATATCCGGATTTTAATGTAACTGCAACATTTTTTGTAAATGGTGGATTATTTAATCAAAAAGAGTACAATGAAAAAATTCTTAATTGGCTAGTTAATAATGGTTATGATGTTGGAAACCACGCGTATAGTCATCCAGATTTTACTAAAATAAGTGGTGGGGCAAGCATTAAAGAAGTGGGAAGTGTTTATAAAATGCTTGATGAAATTATTCCAGGAAAATATGTTAAAATTGTTGCTATGCCTTTCGGCTCACCATATAGTACTAGTCATGAAAATTTTAAACATATAATGAGTGGTAACTATAATGGATATGAATATGAAACAGAAAGTGCATTAAGAGTTGGTTGGGAAAGCGAAAAATCTCCTTATTCTTCTTCATTTGATAAAATGTTTTTAAAAAGAATTAGAGCATATGATAATAATGGAAAAGAATTTGATATTGAAATGAATTTTGAAAGATTAAAAGACACTAGATATGTATCTGATGGAAATAAAGATACAATAACAATTTTAGATGCAGATGAAAAATATTTAGGAGAAACTTATAATTTAGAAGTTATAAAATATTGATTTAAGGTTAAAAATAATTTATAATGATATAAAAGGTAGTTGGTGAAGATGAATAAACGCGGATTTACATTAGTAGAATTAATAGGAACAATTGTAATATTACTTGTTTTAAGTTTATTAGTTTTTCCTAATTTATTAAATTTAATTAAAAATTCAAAAAAAGATATAAGTACTTCAACTAAAGATTTTATATATGGACAAGCAAAGTCATATATATATGATAATGTTAACAGTTATACTTTAAAAGAAGGAAATATTTATTGTATAGGGTTGAAAGATTTAGTAAGTAAAAATTATTTAAATACTCCATTAAAAGATGCTGAATCTGGAAATGATATCGATTTAAGTAAGCAAATAGAGGTAAAAGTTAACAATAATGATTATAGTTATGAATTAGTTGAGACTTGTACTCCTAAAAGTTATTACACTGACAATAGTGGTGCAAATACGCCTAAATTATTTAATAATATGGTACCAATCAAATACGAGAATAATAAATGGTTAGTAGCTGATTTATATTCAAAATGGTATGATTATAATTCTAAACAATGGGCAAATGCAGTTGTATTAAATAGTGGAGTTACTAAAAATGTAGGTGATGAAGTAACAGAAGAAGAAATATCTTTATGGTATGTATGGATTCCAAGATATAAATACACTATATTCAATGGAAACAATGGAAGTGCAACAGCACAACTAATCAACGTAACCTTTGAAAATGAAGTAGATAAAACTGGTACAGTAACATGTACTGATAATGCAGATGGAAGTGAAACATGTACTGATAATACATATGGAAGTATAGTAAATGGTACAAGTACATACACTCACCCAGCATTTAAATTTGGTAGTACTAATTTAAATGGATTCTGGGTAGGAAAATTTGAAGTAAGTGGAAGTACAAGTGCAATCACAGTTAAACCAAATGTAACAAGTTTGAGAAGTCAAACAGTATCAAGTTTCTTTACAGCTATTAAAAATGTAAAAACAAAATATGAAATAAGTAATGCAGATTCACATATGATGAAAAACATGGAAT
>ULNI01006776.1_pt1 | contig 32923 bp, 22 predicted proteins | sample 1951881 | NCBI WGS metagenome assembly ULNI01 (sample SAMEA4835573, study PRJEB28245) | human gut metagenome | biome: gut microbiome; material: fecal sample | place: Denmark | collected 2008
ATTGCCTAGAAACAGCAAAAGAAATAATGGAAGGCAATGCTGATTTATTCACATGGGTTAGATTCAGAATCAGAGACCATGTTAATTCAAACTTGAAATCATTGGATTATGGATTTGCTGCATTGACATATCAGTTGTTCCAATTCGAGCCATTTTTATCCGAAATGAACATTGATTTGAAAACTGGAGTTAATGATACAAGGACAGTAAGAAATATTGGAAAGTTCATAAACCTTCTAACCAAATTCGAAGGATTGAATAACCTATCAGTCTTAACAAAGGCTAACATAGATCAGATGTGTTATAGACTTTTCAACGTATTTATTAGATTTTTGTATGATGGTGGTATATCAGAATATGAAGATGACTCAGAGTATGCACCAAGCGGTTGTGTTTCCTTTATGACCATCCACCAGTCAAAAGGCATGGAGTTTCCTGTTGTTATAGTTGGATCACAAAGCTCAACGCCTAAGAAACAGTATGACGAGGAAATAGAAGCGGTTGTAGAAGACTTCTCAGGAAGAGGAATGTTCGAGGAACTAGAAGATATAAAGTATTTCGATTTCTGGAGATTGTTTTATGTTGCGTTTTCAAGAGCGCAGTCTTTGCTTGTTACCCTTGCGGATGCATCGAAGGCTAATGAGCCAAGCAAATATTTTGAATGGTACTATGATGAGCTTCCATTTGAGGTTGATTATTCTAAATTTAAATTCGAGAGAATTAAAAGTGGCAATCTTAAGAATTCTTATTCTTTCACTAGTGATATCAACGTTTATATGATTTGTCCGACACAGTATAAATACTTCAAAGAACTTGGATTTGATCCTGTTAGGGTAGGTTACACATTATTCGGTACCATCGTTCATGAGACGATAGAGGACGTACATAAGGCTGTTTTGAAAGGCAATGCATCTGAGGTAACTGATGAAAATATAGCGAAATGGCTGGATATAAACTATCAGACAGCTTCAAAAGCACATAACTCATTTTTGGCCAAGCATATTTTGGATGCTGCGCTGGTTCAAGTTAAGAATTATGTTGAAAAAGCAAGCGAGAATTGGAAATCGATAAGCAATGCTGAAATGCCAATTACTCTAGCTGAGGACAAATTCATCATTACTGGTAAGGTTGACTTGGTAACAAATGATAAAGGCGAATATCAAATTTTGGATTTTAAGACAGAAAAGAAGCCTGACGTTAACAAAGAGACTGATAAAGTCGAGAGAGTAAGAAGACAACTAGAGGTTTATGCCTACTTGTTTGAGAAGAGATATGGTATAAAAATCAAAGGTATGAGAGCTTATTACACCTGCGAAACAGATGGAATACCTACAATCTCATTCACGAGGGATGAAAAACATATAAAGAATACTATTGCTACTTTTACTGAAGTAGTTGATAAAATAGAGAGAAAAGATTTTAGCAGCAGATGCTGCGATATGAATATTTGTAAGAACTGCGATTTGAGACATTATTGCAAGAAAGGTTAATTATTAATTATGGAAAACAACAAAGCAGAACAATTAGAATTGTTTGAATTCAACAAGCCTGTAATAAAAGGCTACCCTGAATTGAGATGGACTGGCAAAAGACCATATACTTCAACTCAGTTTTATCCCGCTCAATTAAAGGAAACATATGGTGAGCCAGATGCCAATGGCTGGTTAAATAAAATTTTTTGGGGAGACAATCTTCAGGTAATGAGTCACCTTCTTAAAAATTATAGAGGCCAAATTGATCTTATATATATAGATCCACCTTTTGATTCAAAAGCTGATTATAAGAAGAAAATTAAACTTAAAGGAAAAGAAGTTTTAAATGATTCTACAGCATTTGAAGAAAAGCAGTATGGTGATATCTGGACTAATGATGAATATCTTCAATTTATGTACGAAAGGCTTGTTTTACTTAGGGAATTATTATCTGAAACAGGTACTATCTATTTACACTCTGATTATCATAAATCACATCATTTACGTTGTATAATGGATGAAGTGTTCGAAATCAAAATTTTAGAAATGAAATAGTGTGGCATTATAAAACATATCAAGGGCAGGTTTCAGCATATTTTCCTCGAAAACATGATACAATTTTAATTTATTCTAAAACAGATACATATTATTTTAAATTGTTAAAAGATAGTGATCCAGACAAAACTATTGATTTTACTAGGTGGAAAGCTTATTTAAATGAGAATAATGAAATTACTGGGGCAAATTATCCTTCTCAAGATTCTAGATTTATGGGATATTATAAGAGATTTATTAAAGAAAATCATAGAAATCCTGGGGCAAATGACGTCATCTTAAAAATTGAAGGAAATACAATTGATTCAGTTTGGGAAATAAAAGCTATAGATCCTAAAAATGCAATCGAAAGATTGGGCTATCCAACACAAAAACCAGAAGCTCTTATTGAAAGGGTAATAGAGGCTTCATCTAAGCCTGGAGATTTAGTTTTTGATTGCTTTATGGGATCAGGAACTACTCAAGCTGTTGCAATGAAACTTGGTAGACGCTTTATTGGTGCAGATATTAACTTGGGGGCAATTCAAACTACAACTAAAAGATTACTTCAAATAATGAAGGAATCGGATAATGGAAGCTTATTAGCTGAAAAGAAGACTGGTTTTGAAGTTTTTAACGTAAATAACTACGACTTCTTTAGAAACCCTATTGAAGCTAGGGATTTACTTATTGAAGCATTAGGTATTCAAAAGTTTGCTTCCTCAAATGTTTTTGATGGTGAGCTTGATGGAAGACATGTTAAGATTCTTCCAGTTAATAGAATTGCTACAAAAGCTGATTTGAGCGAATTAGTTGCAAATCTTCCATATAAAGCTTATGAGAAGACAAAGGATGAAACTCCTAATGATCCAGTTGATAGGATCACACTTGTTTGCATGGGCCATGAACCAGATTTGAAGGCTTCTTTGCAACAAATGGTAGGTATTTATAAACTTGACATTGAAGCAGTTGATATTTTAAGAGACAAGAAAGATTTGGAATTCAAGAGAGACTCTCAGGCGGAGGCTGTTTTAAAACATGATAAGGTCACCATCAAAAACTTCTATCCTATGAACCTACTTCAAAAGCTTTCACTTCAAATGGAAAATGTTGATGAGTGGAGGCAATTGGTTGATTCAATAATGGTTGATTATAATTACGACGGAAATATTTTGACCCCTCAAATAATCGACATTCCAGAGAAGAATGATTTGGTAAAGGGAGAATACAAGATTCCTTCTAATCATGGAGTTGTTAGAGTAAAGATTACTGATTTGCTATCTGAATCACTAGAATTTGAGGTGAAGTAAAATGGCAAAGAAGAAAGTAACCAATGATTATCCGTTTTATCAGGCTTTGCTCGAGTTTTATAGAGAAAAAAAGGGACAGATAAAAAGACATTACAAGGAACCATCAAAGAAGTTCTTGGATTTTAACGACAAATCTAAAAATCCATCCGCTTTTTTGCGTACTCCTCAATTTGAGGCGCTTGAGATTTACATCTTCATAAAAGAATACCTCGACAACATGAGGGTAAAAGATGTGTTTGCCGATTGGTATAACACGAAAAATAAATTTGAAAATAGATTACCATTTAGAAAATACAATGATGGACATGTTGAACGTCAAGGCTCAATATTTGATGATATAACTGCGGAAGTTTATAATGATGTGTTCGATGCATTGTCAAATCAAAATCAATCGTATCCAAACTACATTTATGCTTTAACAATGGGTACAGGTAAGACTATCTTGATGGCAACCTGCATTTTCTATGAATTCATCTTGGCTAGCAAATTTCCTAAGGACCAGCGCTTCTGTCATAATGCTCTAGTTTTTGCTCCGGATAAAACTGTTTTGCAGTCTTTAAAAGAAATAAAGACATTTTATTTGGCAAAGGTAGTTCCTAGCGAATATGTTCCTTTTTTGGTAGGCAACATTAAATTCTATTTTTTGGATGATGCTTCATCTACTTTAAACACGATTGATGGAAGCGACTATAACATCATTATCTCGAACACTCAGAAGATAATCCTTAAAGAAGTACATAAGGAAAAGAGTGCTGCTGACAAATTTATGGATGGAAGCCAGCTTTCACTTGACCTTGGAGACCTCGATGATTTTACTAAGCAGCTTTATGGAGACCTCGATGCACTTAAGGATGAGAAAGAGGTAACTGCCAATCAGAGATTCGAGAAAATCATCAGGCTAAAGCAGCTTGGAATTTATGTTGATGAGGCCCATCATCTTTTCGGAACCGATTTGAAGAATGCCTTGTCAGATGAAAGCAAGGAAACGTCTCTTAGATACACAATTAACAAAATTGCTCAGGTACTTGAAAGAAATTCGACAAGGCTGGTAGCTTGTTATAACTATACAGGTACACCTTATGTAGAAAACAGGATATTGCCTGAGGTTGTTTATACATTTGGATTGAAACAGGCTATCAACGACGGATTCTTAAAACAGGTCGAAGTCACAGGCTATGACAATGTAAAGAATGAAGAATTCTTAAGAAGAGTTTTAACCGATTTCTTTAAATACTACGGCAATAACCTTTATGAGGGATTAAAACCTAAAATTGCAATATTCGGCGCTGAGATCAAAGAAGTTGTCGAAGAAATCAAGCCTGCTGTTGAGGGAATATTGAATGATCTCGGAATTGATATGTCAACGATTCTTGTGAATGTTGGAGATTCGGTTATAACCAAAGATGCTGATATTCAAAATTTTAACAATCTCGATGTCGTTGGGTCTGATGGTAATAATAAACAGGTTTTGCTATTGGTTAATAAAGGCCGTGAAGGATGGAACTGCAGATCCTTGTTCTCGGTGGCTTTGTATCGTTCACCTAAATCTAAGATATTTGTATTGCAATCTACTATGAGATGCTTAAGAAGCATTACAGATATTCAGCAGCTTGCCCATGTGTACCTTTCAATGGATAACTACAACATTCTGGATGATGAGTTGAAGAAGAACTTTAATATCGATATAAAAGAAGTCACATCTAAAAATGCTGATTCTAAGCAGGATTACGTGATTCGTATTATGAGTCCTGTTAAAACCTTAAGTTTAGAAGAGATTAAAAGAACATATGAGCTTTTGGAAAAAGAAATAACATCTGCTTTTAAATTCGATATTTCTAAGATCGACATTGATAAATATAAATCAAGAAAAATCGTAAAGAAGGGATTGGATGATCGTTTCTCTGCAACAGAGACCCAATTTGTTTCCGACGAGAACAGGCCGTATTCTTTCTACTCAATCGTGTTTGAGATTTCAAAGTATTTGAATGTATCACCTATAAAGATTGAGGAAATATTGGAAGGATGCTCCAATCATGATGAGATAGTTGGTTTGATTTCCGATTATAATGAATTGCTGTATGATGAGTTGATTCCTGCAATATTCAATTATCTATATGATTTGAAAGAAAAGACTGAAACCAAGGAGAAAACGGTGCCTTTGATTCAATATCCTAAGGGATATGATCATTTCGTGTTTAGGTCAACCGAAAAACTTACTATCGAACGAAACGATCCATTAGTGAAGAAGTATTCATCTAAGAGCTTTCATACAGACAGATATTGCTTTGATTCCGAACCGGAGAAGAGATTATTTTTCGATTTGCTAGAATCCGATGAAGTAGAAGAGGTTTATTTTACCGGTATGTTCACAGGATCAGAAAATGGTTTATCAGTTCAATATATAGATCCTGAATCAAATCTTATCAGAAATTACTATCCTGACATCTTGGTGTATTATAAAGATGGCTCTATAGAAATAATAGAGGTTAAAGGCGATAATAAGATAGATGATAGAGTGGTAGAGGCAAAGGCTTTTGCCGCACTGGATTTGGCTGAGCATTCGAAGATGGATTATGACATGGTTGCGTCAAGCACAATCATGAATGGTCAATACAAGATAAAGCCAAAAGGCAAAAATTAAATATTAATGCAAAATAATAAAGGTGCTCGTTCCTAGAACAAATCACTAGGATGTAAAACCTTTTTATTTTTTGATTTTATAATCCAAGATCGGATTCAGTTATAATTATTTTATTAATAATCTCTTTTTTTAATACACTGTACGCTCTTTTTAAGGGGTGTACGCAAATTGTATTAAAATAGGTAATTCCATACATAAGAAAAGCATAGGTTTGATACAAATTGTGTCAGACCTTTTTTCTTTGCAGATAGGAAACTTTATCCTTTCCGCCAGTAAACTATAGAGCTTTGTAGAAGTGTCAAACGGCATTTTTACGGGGCTCTTTTTCTTTTTATATATTGCTACGGAACGAAAGCCTTATCAACGGGACGATAGGTATTGCTACGGAACGATTGATTTTTTTTGATAAAATCTCATTTTAGTCTCGAATTATTCCGCAGTTTGCTTGATATTTTCTCCAAAAAGTGCTATAATTTTTAATATAATTTAATAATTTGCATGGAGGAATGAGATATGAACATTGACTATCCTGCAACTATAATCAAATTGAGAGCAATCCTAAATCTTTCTCAAGCGGCATTAGCTGAGCTTTTGGGTGTCTCTTTTACTTCGGTTAATAGATGGGAAAATGGCAAATATGAGCCAACTAGACTTGTTAAAGAAAAAATCAGATTGATATGCGAGCAAAATAACATTCAAATGGAGGTAGTTAAATAATGACAAGCAAAAGACAAATAGATGCACTCTGGGATGATAATCCAATAGACGTTACTTCCGAGGCTAATTTCATATGGAGTATTGCTAATAAGTTAAGAGGAACTTACATGCCTGATAAATACGGAGATGTAATTATTCCCATGACTATCCTTAGAAGATTTGAATGTGCGTTGGCTCCTACAAAGGCTACTGTTATTGAAACGTATGAGAAGAATCCTGCAATTCCTGCATTGGCTTTGGAAAGGAAGGCTGGGTTTCAGTTCTATAACACTAGTCACTATGATTTGAAAGAACTTCAAAATGAATCAGATAAGTTGGCTGAGAACTTTAATAATTATATTGAAGGTTTTTCTTCTAATGTCCAAGATATCATGAAGCAACTGAAGCTTGCCGATCATATTAAAACAATGGATGAAGGAGGCTGCCTTTTAACTGTTGTAAAAGCTTTCTCGGAACTCGATTTGAATCCAGCAACTTATGATTCCATTAAGATGGGATATATCTTTGAAAACCTGATCGGCCGTTTCTATCAAAACGTGGATGCTGGACAATATTACACTGGCAGAGACATTATCAAGTGCCTTGTCTCGATTTTAACAGCTGAGGGCAGCGATGATATTTTTGAAGATCATAAGGTTATCACTGTTTGCGACCAGGCTTGTGGAACTGGCGGAATGCTTTCGACAGCTTATTCATACTTAAAACATATAAACCCATCGGCTGATGTTCGTTTATTCGGTCAAGAGTATATGGGGCCATCTTATGCTATCGGACTTGCCGAAATGTTAATCAAAGGTCAGGATGCTAAAAACTTCCGTCATGCCGATACATTCAAGGAAGATTGCTTTAAGGATACTAAGATGAGATTCGTCATCGAAAATCCTCCGTTCGGAACTCCTTGGTCTGGTAAGGACGCAAAAGAAGGTCAGGAAAAGGCCGTAAGGGATGAATTCGCGAAACGCGCCATGGGACATAGCCGTTGGGGAGCAGGGCTTCCTGGTGGCGGAGATTCACAACTTATTTTTATGCAGTCTGCCATCGATAAAATGGATGATAAAATCGGTCGTGCCGCTATCATCGAAAACGGATCGCCATTATTTACGGGTGGCACTGCTTCAGGCGAAAGCCAGATTAGAAGATGGATGCTTGAAAGCGATCTGATTGAGGCGATCATCGCGCTTCCAACCGATTTATTCTACAACACTGGTATTCAGACTTATGTGTGGATTCTTTCAAAAAATAAGAGAGATGTCAGAAAAGGAAAAATTCAACTTATTGATGCATCTGGCATTTATCATAAGCTTCGTAAAGGCTTAGGCTATAAAAAGAACGAATTATCCCCTGAAGACAGAAAGAAGATAACTGAGCTTTATACAAACTTTGAAGAAAACGAGTTCGTGAAAATCTACGATAACAGAGAGTTCATTTATCGTGAGTATACCGTAATGCAGCCTTTGCAAAGGAGCTACGCAATCACAGAAGAGAGAATTGAAAGCATGATTCAGAAAGGCGTTTTAAGCTCTATTTACGATGAAGGCAAGGTTTATGAGCTTGAAAACAGCATTGAGACTGACTCTGAAAAGAAAGCTAAAGAATTGAAGACTCTTAAGAAGTTGAAGGAAAACAAACCTCTTTATGACTCTCTTTTAGAAACATTAAGAAGCAATATTTCTGACAATGTGTTTTATAAACTTTCTGATTTTGAGCCTATTATCAAGGGGATATTAGCTGTTTTTGACAAAAAGATTATTTCTAAAGTGATTGATGGACTTTCTATTATGGACAAAAAAGCAGAAATCCATAAAGACAAAAAAGGCATCGTTTATGATACAGAAACCAAAGACACAGAAATTGTAAAATGGGATGAGCAAATCGACGATTATATGGCAAGGGAGGTTCTGCCTCATATTCCTGATGCAAAAGCCTTCTTTGAAGCCGAGGACGAGAACGCGACATTCAAGGATGACATGCTTGCCAAGAAAGTGAAGATCGGAGCCGAGATTCCGTTTACAAGATATTTCTATAAATACCAAGAACCAACTCCAAGCGAAGACTTATTAAAGAAATTCAAAGAACTAGAAAATACTGTTCGTGAGAAAATCGATGGGTTGTTTTAAGGCGGTGACACTATGAGACATTTAGATGAGACACGTCTTAAATATATATGCTCAAGTTTTTCGTCAAATATATCTACTGATTTGTTAACTGATGAAGTAATTGAGGATTCAAAATATAGAGTTTTTGGGGCATCAGGACTTTTAGGATATTATAAGTTTTTTTCTTCAAATAAGGAATATTTAGGAATTATAAAAGATGGTGCAGGAGTGGGAAGAATTAATAAATATCCTAAATATAGTTCAATACTTGGAACAATGGCATATATAGTTCCCAATAATTATATCGACGTTGATTGGCTTAAATATTGCATTTTAGCGATGAATTTGGGCGAATCAATTGATAAAACGACAATACCTCATATTTATTTTTCAGAATATGGAAATAGAAAGATAACAATTTTTAACTACGAAGAGCAGAAAAGAATTGCCATTTATCTTGATAAACAATGCAAGAAAATTGATGAAATAATGGCTGATATTCAAAGCCAAATTGATACATTAGAGGATTACAAGAAATCAGTTATTTCTGAAGCAGTCACAAGGGGATTGAATCCTAATGTAGAGATGAAAGAAACTGATATGGGATGGATAAAACAAGTTCCAGCAAAATGGAATATTTCAAGAATAGCCTCAGTTTATGAACTACGAAACGAAAAGGTAAGCGACAATGATTATCAACCATTATCGGTTACTATGAAAGGTGTACTTCCTCAATTAGACACGGTAGCAAAATCAGATGCCCATGATGATAGAAAACTTGTTCGTAAAGGTGATTTTGCAATAAATAGCCGTTCTGATAGAAGAGGATCTTGTGGGATTGCTCCATGTGATGGATCAATTTCGCTGATAAACACTGTATTATGTCCTTTAACAAATATGAATCCAATTTATTATAACTGGTTATTCCATACTACTGAATTCGCTGATGAATTTTATAAGTGGGGCCATGGTATTGTAGACGATTTATGGACTACTGGATGGCAAGAAATGAAAAATATTCTTATTCCAGTTCCACCAGTTCAAGAACAAGAAGAAATAGCCAAATATCTCAACAAAAAGTGTACTGAAATCGACTCCATTATAGAAGATAAGAAAGCACAATTAGAAACTATTGAGAATTATAAGAAGTCTCTGATTTACGAATATGTAACGGGCAAGAAGGAGGCACCAGAAAATGAGTAAGGTATTAACTGAAAAACAATATCAAAGATACATCATTGATTATTTGGTAAGCAATAATGGATATATCGAAAGAAGTGATGCTAACTTCGACAGATATTATGCAATTGATAGAGAATTACTTTTTAGATTTTTGAGTAATACTCAACCTGATGAATTTGCAAAATTAAAGAAGATTTATAAGGATAAGTTCGAGGAGACTTTAATCAATGTGATCAACAATCAGATTACAAGCAGCAAGAACTCTTTACTTGAAACATTGAAGCATGGCGTTGAGCTTTCCAACGTGAAGCTAAACCTAATGTATACAAAGCCTGCCACAGAGTTCAACAAGGAATTGAACAAGAAATATACGCAAAACATTTTTTCTGTTGCAGAAGAAGTCTATGCGAAAGATGATGAGAGAGTTGACCTTGTTATCTTCTTGAACGGTTTTGCGATTATTTCGTTTGAACTTAAATGCAATGCTTCTGGACAAAACTATGAGAATGCCATTGTTCAATATAGAACCGACAGAGATCCAAAGGCCAGACTATTCTTGTTCAAGGCTGGCTGCATCGTGAACTTTGCAATGGACCTTGAAGAGGTCTATATGACCACCAAGCTTTCTGGAATGTCTACATATTTCTTGCCATTCAACAAAGGAAATGGCGAAGGAATAGAAACAGGAAAGGGAAATCCGTTAAATTATGATGGCTTTGGCGTTTCTTACATTTGGGAAGACATCCTTCAAAAGGACAGCTTAATTGAAATCCTTTCTAAATTCGTGTTTGTTGAGCGAATCGAGAAGGAAGAGAACGGAAAGAAAAAGTTAAAGGAATCTATCATATTCCCTAGATATCATCAGCTTGATTGCATTAGAAAGACGCTTGACGATATCATGGAGAATAAGTCTGAGATGAACTATCTGATTCAACATAGTGCGGGATCAGGCAAAACCTACACCATAGCTTGGCTTGCTCATAGACTTGCCACATTACATGATGCCGATAACAAGATTATTTACGACAACATTGTAATTGTTACGGATAGAGTTGTCGTTGACAGACAACTACAAAAGGCGGTAGGCGCTATAGAGCATAAAGTAGGGCTTATTAAGGTAATGGACGATAAGTGTTCTTCGGCTGATTTGAAGGAAGCATTGGAAGGTAATACGAAGATTGTTGCTACAACCATTCAAAAATTCCTATACATCGCTGACATTGTAAAAGGATTAAAAGATAAGAAGTTTGCAGTTATCATAGATGAGGCACACTCTTCCACATCTGGAAAAGATATGGCTGCGGTTACTAAAGCTCTCGGCTCTGACGTTAACTACGAAGACGATGCTTTCAATATGGATGCTGAGGATCTTATTTCCGATGAAATTTGTAAGCATGGAAAACAAAGTAATGTTTCTATGTTCGCATTCACGGCGACTCCGAAACCTACGACTCTTGCGATATTCGGCAGATTGAACTCATTCGGACAATATGAGGCTTTCCACCTTTATTCGATGAAGCAAGCTATTGAAGAAGGCTTTATTTTGAACGTCCTTCAAAGCTTCACGCCTTATGAGACCTTCTACAAAATTAATAAGGAAATTGAAGAAGATCCAAAGTTCCAAAGCAAGAAAGCAAAGAAGAAGATTGCCAGATTTGCGATGCTTCACGAAACAAATATTGCTCAAAGAATAGAAATTATCATTGAACACTTCAGAGACGTAGTTCTAAAAGACCAGCCTTGGGGTAAAGCAATGGTGGTTACTGGTTCAAGAGCCGAAGCAGTAAAATATTACGAAGCTTTCCAAAAGTATGTAGCAGAAAAAGGATATACAGACGTTCATCCGCTTGTTGCTTTCTCTGGCAAGATCACCGAGAAACAATTAGGCATTTCCGATGATAATGAGAAGTATTTTACCGAGTCGTCTATTAATGGATTCAGCGATGATTACACGCCTGATAAGTTTGATAAAGAGAATTATCAAGTTTTGCTTGTTGCAAACAAATATCAGACTGGATTTGACCAACCAAAGTTATGCGCGATGTATGTCTTGAAAAAGCTGACGGGAATCGCTGCAGTTCAAACTTTGTCAAGGCTCAATAGAATATGTCCGCCTTATAACAAAAAGACATTCATCCTTGACTTTGTGAACAACATTGAAGATATCCAAAACGCTTTCAAGCCTTACTATACATCAACCATCTTATGCAATACCGTTACGCCAGAATTGGTATACGAGATTGACCAGAAAGTTGATAGCTATAACTTGTTTACTGCCGATTCGGCATTTGAGGCAAACGATATATTCTACTCTGATAAGTACACCGATAAGGAAAAGGAAACAAAGATAACGTTCTATCTATCCAAGGCAAAGAAGCACTTTGAGAAAATGGAAGTAAACGATCAGAGGGAGCTTTATTTTACCCTTAGAAGGTTTGTCCGTTTCTATGAGTTCCTACTTCAGGTGTCTTCTTTCAATGACGTGGATCTGCATAAGAAGTATAACTTCATCGTTTGGCTATTGCCTTATTTGAAAATAGGCAAGCCTGGAGATGGATTCAACCTTAAGGGAATGATTCAAGCCACTAACTTCTATCAAAAGAAAGGTACTGAAATAAAGACTGAAAAGGTTGATTCAGATCCATATGTCAACTTGCCAACGGCTGAGACTTTTAACCTTACAGAAGATGAAGAGCAGAGACTTTCCGATATTATCAAGGAAGTAAATAGCAAGACAGGAAAGTCGTTTGACAATGATGTGGCATTCAAAGCCGCATTGCAAATCAGGGATTTGTTGAAGAAGAATCCTGACTTGATCGCCAGCGCGAAAGCTAATGGGTTGAATGACTTTGAATTCTCGTTCTATTCAGGAATCGATGATGCATTGGTTGATGGGTTGCAACAAAACCAAGAATTCTTCACTATGCTTTTGAATAATACCGAAATCAAAAAAGACGTTCTAGGTATATTCTTAAAGAGCATTTATGAAGACTTAAAAAATGACAAGAAGGATGATTAATATCTGTATTAATGTCGAGCCAGCTTACAAACATTTATTTGCGTGAATAAGAAAATAATATTTTGAAAAATTTAATACAAATCCAGTGAATGCTGTAATTTCATACAAAGGTAAAGAATATGACAAAGAAGGAATATGTATCCATGAGCATTACTCAAAGAAAAGAACTAGTCGATATTATCATATATAAAATACGGCCTTACTTAATCTTGCTTTGACAGCACATATTCTTTCTAAAAATTTTGCTCTTAATAAAGCTATTGTAAAATACCTTGAAAATAAAGTATTAAAGCATATTTAAATGCTAAGAAAATATCTAATGAAACTTGCAGATATGAAATAAAGAATGGCAATACTACTAAGAGTAGTAACCCATTATCACCTGAAGATAAAATTAGAGCAGATGAATACTTTTAACATATTAAAGATTTATGTAATGTTTTAGGTTATAAAGTGTTTGATTTGTATATTAATGAAGAAGAGTAAACATCTGTAGAAGATTTATTCTTTATTAAAAAGGGCGATATAGATGCCAAAGGAAAACTTATTGATGAAGTTTTTTTGTTCTTAAATGTTCTAGGTTGCACGTTCATTTACAGTAGGAACAATACAATGATTTAAGGATTCTTGAAAGAAGCTTAGAGATGATGGAGTAATAGTGAATGATGAATTTACTAAATGTACAATCAATTAAAGATTTAGAAGAATAAATAATAAGAAAGTATATTGGGGAAGATTATATGAATATAAAAATCGAAAATTATAATGGTATAGAATCATTAGATTATGACTTAGAAGAAGGAAAAGTGAACTTTCTTTTTGGTATTTCAGGCGCTGGAAAGAGTAGTATAGCAAGTGCTTTGGTTGATATTGACCTAGATTCACATGTTACTGTTGGCAAGACAATAAATGATTTAAATGTTAAAGTTGATGGTAACGATGTAGATTATAAAAAATTTAAAATATTTAATTTAGATTATATGAATGATATCCTAATTAATAAGAACAAGGATTCAGATATTTATACTATTTTATTTGGTGATGGTGGTCAAATAGCTAATTGTAAGACTAATTATGAAATAGCAATATCGGATTTACTTTCGATAAAGAATGATATAGTTAATGCTATTAATTATATTTCAGTTTTAGTAAAAGAACTCAAACTTAGCACAATTTCTAAGAATACACAGTTTGGAGCAAAGAGCTTGAATATTGTAATGGAAAAGAATGCAGCTAAAGTTCCGAGTTATAGGAATGCACTCAAATATAATTCTTCTCAAATAAAATGGATGAAAGATGGTACAGATATGCCATCATATGCAAATGGAGTATGTCCATTTTGTTCTAGAAAAATGACTCAAAATAGAATAAATAAAATAGATAAATTGATTATATTTGATTCTAAATCTTATGAAAAAATAAATGCTCAAAATGGAATATTTACTTCGCTTGGATTAAGGGCACCAGATTGGAAAAAGAAAAGAGAAGTAAATGAATTTAATAAAAAATTATTAAAGTATTATGTTGTTAAATCAGAATTAGAAAAGTTTAATTCATATATTGATATAGCATCTTCGATGGAAATTCAAAATATAAATATTGTTGTAGAAAAACCATCAAAACAACTTAATGAATTATACCCTTATATTTCATCTGCTGTAACCACATTTAACAGCAAGATTTTAAGCGTTAAGCAAGCTTTAGGAAAGTTAAAAGCAGAAACACAAAAAGTGATAAATAAGAATTCTGAAATAATTAATAAAAAGATGGATTTGTTAGGCATTCCATATAAATTTATTAAGCAAAATATTGATGAAAAAAATAAGAAAGCAGGATATAACATCTGTCATATTTTAGATACAAACAAGGATACTGATAGAGTTCGTAATCTATCTTTTGGTGAGAAGAACTTAATTGGTTTATTACTATTTCTACTGGCTAATGAGAATCATCCAGGCTTAATAATAGATGATCCTGCAAGTTCTTTCGATGAATACAGAAGAAAAGTAATATTTGATATGATTTATGATTTACATAAAAATAGTACAATGTTAGTTCTATCTCATGATCCTGTATTTGCAAAATATGCTGTATTTCACCGATTTGATTCATCAGAATTGGTTAGACAAAAGAAACCAATTTCTGAATTAAAACTAAAATTTTTAAATGATACAGGTAAGATTGATTTTATGGAATCATATGCAGATTCTATTATTAAGGATATTAAATTTGAAGATTTTGGTAATTTGTCGGACTTTGTATTAAATAGATTAAGTTCTCTTCCTAAAGAAATTAATTATCAAACAGCAATAAATTTAAGATTTTTCTTTGAATTAAGAAAAAAGAAAAAGCCACTAGTTTATAGGTATCTTTCAGCTATTATTCATAAAGTGGATTATGCTAATATTCAAACCAAAATTACAAATAGAAAAATAAGCGAAAGTGATTTGGTAAATATTATTAATAATGAAACTGGTTTTACGTATAGTTTGCTTGCTAATGATTATTTATCAAAAATTAATAGTTTTACTTATTTAGATTTTGAAAAAATTGTTAAGTGCCGTGAATTGCTAAATTCAAGAAGTAAGAAGGATAAGGTACTTAAGGATGAATTGAGTAATATCATTCATATGAATTCAGCACAAGCGATTTGTTTAAATCCTTATTCTTTCAACTACTTTTCAAAATATGTAAAGAATTATATTGATAATAATTAGATAATTTAAAGGTTAGAAATATTATTTTCTAATCCTTTTTCTTTTATATGTAAAATTTATCGATTTATCGCATCTAAAATGTGTATTGATAAATATTTTTATCGTCATTTTGATAGATGTATGATTTGTTTTTGTCTCTTTTAATTTTCCTTTCTTCGATAAGTTTTTTTAACATTTATGCGTTCTAATAGTAATGAAGCAGGTTCATTATTACGATCTTGTTTTACTAATTTACCCTCAATAACATATTTGAGGTATTGATTTCTTTAGTCTATCTGGGAATTGTTATTCAAGTAATGATAATTTTGATTCAGCTTCTTCGTATTGATGAATTAGAGGTATAAACAAATTATTTTTTTAAAGATTCTTTTTTGCTATTTTAATGTGGAGAGTGGAACCATAAAAATTTTTTAAGTGTTTATGCTGACACTATCAATAATTCCAGATAGAGAAGATTTGAAAATTGACAAGAATTCATTTGCTTGCAAAATATAGAATAAATATAAATCAGATATGATAATTGTATCAAAACAGGTTAATTTATTTTCAAAGCATTATATCTCTGTCAGTAATTGCAACTTTTCTTCCAGCACTTCCACCTTCAATATACATTAAAACTTTTCAAGAAGGCGCAATTTTAAATGTTGAATTATATGGAATATTTAATCATTATTATAGAAAATCGTTCTATCAAAACCAATATCTTTGGTAGTTATAAAATTTCTATCATCAATTCCCATATATTTTTCCCCCCTCGTTGATGCTATTTCCATTATAAATATTATCTAAAGATTTTAATCTAATCCAAGTCCAATTATTCGGAATATCAAAAGATAAATATTCAAGTTTTGCAGGATTATTTTTCCCAATATTCTCATAATAGCAATTATCATCACAAACAAAAATAAATTAAAAAGTATAAAGTTTAAGACTATGTATTGATATATTATATTATTTGTTTTAATATGAAACTGTAAGTAAAAATATATTATTGTAAATTAATTGTTTGAAAGTTTTTAATATTAAATTATGCAAAATTAGCTATAAAAACTTTTAATTAATATTAGTAAATTCTTAAAAATTAGTTTTTTACAATAAGTAATAAAGATTTATAAATGAGAAAAGGAGAATGTCAAATGTCACAATGTCATAGTCATATTGGAATACCAAGAATAATAGAAAAAGGTTTTTCAAATAATAATCAAGTTAGTGTTTTTGATACTATTAGAAATTCTATCTATAAAGCTAGTATTAATAGATTAGGCACAAAAAATAATTATTATGATGAAGATGTTGAAAAAGAATTATTGGCTAAAAATGTTGAAAAACACTTTAGTGAATTTTATAAGAATTTTTGTGATTCTAAAAATATAAATGAAATGCAAAAAGTATTAAATTCAAGTACTGAAGTAATTCAATATTTTTTGGGCTTTATGTTTATGAGAACTAAAAAAACTCTTGATATAATTAATGATAAAAGTCCTTTGTCAAAAATATGTGGGAATTGTAGTCATTCTGAATTATTAAGAATACAAACTCAGATTAAATCTAATCCTTTTTTAATCATAGGAGAAAATTATTATTTTTATCCTATTGTTAATAATTCTAATATTTTATTTATAAATAATTCGATTGGATTTGGAATGAATATTAATAGTAACAAAGATATCTCAATTATTATTCCTTTAAATATTAATGTTGCAATTTTTGTATCTGGAATTTTACAAAATAAGGACAATAATTATTTTTGTATTGAAGAAGAAAATAAAGCTGATTCAATTAACAAATGTATTGTTATGATGGAAAAAATATGGGGAAATGGTTTTATATTTGGAAAAGAAGGAAAAATGATTAAATGTTATAGTGAATATTATAAAACCATAAAAGTTGAGTAAAATATGAAAAAACATGAACCTAGAAAGCATCATTATATTCCAAGATTTATCCTTAAAAATTTTAATGATGAAAATAAGCAAGTTAATTATTGGAATATTGAAAATAATAGATTAGAAAAACGTAATATTAAAAGCGTATTTATGAATATCAACATGTATAGAGATGAAAATTTGAATGCAGATGATCCAACACAAATAGAGTCAAAGTTTTCATTTTTTGAAAGTGAAATAGCTGATTTAATTCAAAATAAAATATTAAACAAAAATGAAATAATATTAAAACGAAATGAATTAGAAAAACTTAGAATATTTATTACATTACTATCATTTAGATCAAATCATAGAATGGAACAGTATAAGAATAATAAATTTGATACTTCTACTAGAGATACACTTTTGAAATATCAACCTGATGGTGATTTTGAAAAATTATGGAAAAGAGAATTAGATGTTTTAACAACTTGTAGAAGTTATGATGAAATAAGAAATTCAGAAATAATTGATCCTATAATAAAACTTGATTTTGAAAATGATTTGACAGGGCTTTATATGACTTTTGTAGATGCTAGAGGTGGACAGTTTATTTTATCAGATATTTATCCAACTCTTGAAATTTATCCTTTAGTTGAAGGAAATGTTAATTTGCATTTTGTATTACCATTGTCTCCAACAAGAATGTTGCTTTTAAATAATATAATGTTTAAAAAAGAAAATTTAAATGAGCCACATTTTAAAGATATGATAAATTTATCTAAAATAAAAGGTAATTGCATTATTACTCCGCAAAATAAATTATCAAAAGTTGAAAGAATAAATGATGAATACATTTATAAAGTTAGAAAAATATATGCTAATGATGTTCAATATTTGAACAGCTTGATTTTGAATGAAGCAAAAGTAGGAATAATTTTTAGAGATGCTGAAAAAATAATTAATTCAATAAGTAAATTTAACGAAATAAAAAACACTAAACAATTGTTTGTAAATTTTGAAAATGAATTGAAAAATTATAAAAAGACTATAAATTGAATTAATTTGTGAATACATAATTAAATTATAAAAATAGGTTTGCTTAATAAAAATAATAAATACTGTTTTTATTACTATATTATTTGTAATTTAGTTGATTTATTTAAACAATATATTCAAGTGTTTTACGTTATTTTATTATAGTTTGTTTGTATTAAATTTGATAAAAGATAGTGTATTCTGCTTGAGAAATATAACCAGTGTAGTTTTTTAAATCGATACTATTTGAAGGGGTGAAAAAATGAAATTTTATAAATATACATCAATGGCTAATGCTATTAAAATAATAAAATCAAGTTCTGTTATTTTAAATAATCCTAAAAATTTTAACGATCCATTTGATACAAATTTTATTATAGACGAGAAGGATAAAAAGAAAGCTTTGGAATTAATGTATAATTTTTATCTTTTTAAATGTTTTAAAGAAATATCTTATCGTAAAGATATTAAATTATCAAAAAGTCAGAAAGTAATATTTGATATTTTAAGAAAAGAATGTACATCATATGAGAAATTTTTGCTTAAAAGGAAAGAATATATAAAAATTCCTTTATTAAATAAATTAATAAAAGTGTTTGAAAAAAATATTGATAAATTTAAATATTCAGCAAATGAATTTGAACAAAAATTTAATGATATGATAAAAGATAATTTTTCTAAAATACGTGAAAAATTATTAATTACGTGTTTTAGCAAGAGGAACGATTCTATTTTAATGTGGTCTCATTATGGTGATTCTCATAAAGGTGTATGTTTTGAATTTGAAGATAATAGAGATATTTATAAAGATGTTGTTTATTCTAATAAAAGACCACAAATAAATATAAAAAAATTAATTGGAAAAATATTTTTTAATGAACATATAAATAACAAAAATGATGATTCTTATAATGAATATATTGAAACAATTATGAATCAATTTTTTGTTAAGTTAAATGATTGGAATTATGAAAAAGAAATACGATGCCTTTTATCAGCAGAAAAAAATGAATGTGTTGATTTTTATTGTGATCAAGGCAGATATTTTTTAAATATGAAAATTACAAGGATTTATATTGGTATTAGAGCTATTAATGATGAAATATTGAACGATTTAATTTATAGAACTAAAAATAGAAATATTCCAGTGATTTTTATGAAAGAAGATCCTATATATTTCAAGATAGTGCCTGATTATAATAAAAAAGCAAATTTTAATTATATAGAAAAGCAAAAAAAATCTGATATAGAGCTTTTATCTAATGAAATTGAGAAATGTTTGAACTCTGATTGCTATCTTGCTGCATTTTCATTATCTTTAATAATTCCTTCAATATTAGGGAAGAACATATATCCAGAACTTAATGAGAAGGATTCTTATATAAAATGGTATCAAGATAATATTGAAAAGTATGAAATTAATGGCACAAAAAAATCTTGTTTTTCTGGAATTTTGATATATGAATTAAAAGAATCTTTATTAAATAATTGGAATACTTTAATAAAAGATAATTTTGAAAATTCTGAATTAAATAATATTAAATTGGTTATTCAAGATAAGACATTTAATGATATTTATCAAACATGTGTTAATTCTAGTGTATTTTCTTATACTATGGAAACTAAGAGAGAATTACAAATTAATATTAGAGATTTTTGTAATAAAATGCTTTCTATTTTGAAAAGTGAAATAAATGCAAATCCAAAATTATTAGAAATTAGTAATATATCATTAAGACATTTTGATAAAGAAATAGATAATTTAAATGAATTAAATTTGTGTATAGAAAAATAATTTTTAGTATATTTTGAGGTAATAATGATAATTTTAAATATGATAAAAAGTGGAATATACTCCAACAAAGTGTATTGAAATTAAAAGTTTGTCGGGTTATAACCAGAAAAACTTTTCAAAATGATCAAGTTTGTCGGAGTATAACCGGAAATTTTATTAGTTTTTGAATTTTCTTTTTATTTACTTTTTCAGTTTCTTATTTTATAATTGGGTTATAACCCGGAATATAATTCAAAGGTGGGGATTGGAAATGAATAAAGAAAAAGATCCAAAGAAAAGAATTTTAACAACTTGTGTAAAAATGTTTATTGAAAAAGGGTATAAAGAAACTACCATGATGGATATTATTAAAGGGGCGAATGTTTCAGCTAGCACTTTTCAAAATATTTTTCATACTAAAGATGGTGTTCTTTCGGAATTGATTTCTTTTATGTTTTCTCATCAGTTTGATGTTGCTGGTAGTGTTTTAGATTCTTCGATGAATGGAATTTCTATCTATGCGATAGAGACGGGAATTCAGCTTTCTTTAGTTGAACAGAATGAAAAATTAAGAGAAATATATGTTGAAGCTTATACACAACCGAAGCTTTTGGATACAATTCACCGTAAGACTATGGTGAAACTCAAAGAGATTTTTGCTCCTTATCTTTCTTCGTGGAATGATAGTGATTTTTATGAAGCGGAAATTGGCAGTGCGGGAATGATGAGAGCTTATATGGCTCGTCCTTGTGATATGTATTTTACTTTTGAAAGAAAGTTGAATAGGTTTATTTCAGCAGCTTTTGATATTTATCATGTTCCCAGCGTTGAGCAGGAGAAAGTTAAAAAGATTTTATTTGCAGTTGATTTAAAAAGAATCAGCAATGATGTAATGAATAAATTATTTAAACAGTTAGAGATGGCTTTTGATTTTAAATTTTCTACGGAGGGAGAAAAATATGAAATTTAAAAAATGGTGTTTTGTCAGCGTCAGTTTAATTCTTCTTTCTTTTCTTTCAGGATGCAATAAGGAGCATATTCATAATCTTGAAGAAAATTATGAAACTTCTGAAACGCATCATTTTAAAAAATGTTTGGATTGTGGTGAAGTTGTTGTTGAGGAAGAGCATCATTTTGTTGAAAGTGGAAATTTTAGAATTTGTGATGTCTGTAAATATTCTTTATCTCTATCTGAAGAAGATTTATTTAATAAATGGATGGCAGGAAAAGAGTATTCCTGTAGCTATGAAGGTGAATATTCTTTTGTTGAAACTGTAAATGAATATAAAGATGATAAGGTAATTTTCAAAGCTTCTCTTTCTGAAGGCAAAAAGGATAATCAATATTATTACATCAATGATATTGATTCTTTAAATGATGAAGGTGTTTTAGAAAGAGAATCACATAATCTTAAAGCAATTAAAAATATTGTTGTCAATGGAAAAAATAAAACAAAATATTATATAGAAGAAGTAGATTCATCAGAAAATCGAATAGAAGGAAGTTATGTAAGTCCTGATTATGCTGATAATATGGAGAATCAAAAAATTGCGGATTATTTTGAGGGTTATTTTTTAGCAGAGTATGATACATATTCATCTTTTATAGAAGGTATAAGAAAAGGTTTTTCTAAAGAATATCAAAGAGAACCTGATGAATTGAAATTTATCGGCAATGAAGATGGTTCGATAGATTTTTTAATCGGCATTGTCGGTGAAATGGTAAATGAAGATTTAGTTAAAGAAGTTGGTTATCAGAAAACTACTTATGATGATAAATTTTATGTCAGAGCAGAAGATGGAAAAATTACTGGTTTTGTAACTGACTTACATGATACTAATATCTATGATAATAAAAAAGAAGTTATTAGATATAATAGAACTTTAAATTATTCATATTCTTTTGATCAAAAACTTTTTGATGGCATTTCAATAGAAACCGATGTTACCGAAAATGATTATTATGGTTTAGTAAATTTCATGATTGAAGGATATCCTTTAAGATATCATGACTATGCTTATGTTGATACAGTTTATACTGCTAAAGAAGCAACAGAATATTTAGATACTTTAATTGCTTTCATAATTTCTTCTAGAGAATCTGATGCAGATTGTATAGCTTTATATATGGATGAAGAATATAAAGTTCCATTTGTTGAAAAAGAGATAGAAAATGATGATGATTTAAATATTTATGTAAGATTTGAAATGCCAGAAAATCTTACGTCTGAAGTATGTGTTTTTGATAATGGAGAACGTTCTTGGGTATATTTAGTCTATATAGATGAAGCTGGATCGGTATTTAAAGCTGGAACAATGTATAGTGAATATAAAATTAAAACTATCAATGGAGAAAAGTGGAAAGAAGGGGATTCTACCGATATAGTTTGTGAAGGTGGAAAAACATATATTATTGTGTTTGATACACCGAATTTAATGGGATAAATTGTTAATAGGAGGGCTGATCTTCAGCTCTCTTTTTTTGAAAAGAAAAATATTGTATTTATTTTCTTTTAATTTTTCTTTTATTTTAGTTAAGTCTTCTTTATAATTTATATGAACGTGTTCATAAAAAGGTGAAAATATGCCAAAACAAATTCAAGTTGGAAAAGAAACCATCATTCAAGAAGCTAAAAAATTAATTGAAGAGAAAAAATTTGAAGAACTCAACTGCCGTTCTATCGCTAAAAGAGTGGGGATAGGAGTTGGTACTTTATATCATTTTTTCAGTTCTAAAGATGATATTTTAGCAAGTGTTTTATTAGATGATTGGAAAGCGGATCTTAATTCTATCAATTTGAATAATGATTTTTTAACTGGAATAAAAGATATTTATAATTGTATCTATTCATTTTCAGTAAGATATCATTCTCTTTGGAAATTTTATAGTTCATCTAATAGTGTATATATTTCATTTAATTCACGACATTCTATTTTGGTAGATCAGATTTCTCAGATGATCTCTAAGCTTCTTTCTGGAAATGAAAAAAGTTTGGATAGTTTTGAAGTGACTTTCCTGGCTGAATCTATTTTGGTTTATGCTACGAGACTTTATGTTTTTTCAAAATTAGAAAAGATATTCATTAAAATTATAGGAGGCTAAATAATGGATAAGTCATTTAAAAATATCCGAATAATGGATAATTTCTATCAATCTTCTTCCTTTTTCCCAATGCCACTTTGTTTGGTAGGTACTTTGGATGAAAATGGTAAAAACACAAGCTTTGGTGCTTACTCTTTGTGTTTCCCATACTATATTGCTGGTAAGGGTTTTTATGCGATGATCCTCGAATGCCGTAATTCATCGAATACTTGTAAAGGTCTTTTGCGTCATGGAAAATGTACTTTGAATTTCCTTCCATTTTCTAAAAAGAATTTCACCGAGCATGTAAGACTTGGTTTCCCTGGTGATACTCCAGAAGAAAAGATGAAAGATTTCCGCTTTACAGTTGGTGATGGACTTAGCAAAGAACAAGATCCAAATGGCAATTATCCAAAGATTATCAATGAAGCATTACAAGTTTTTGAATGCACTTGGGTTAAAGAAATGGATAATGCTCAAGATGATAAGGTTCAAGAGGAATATGATGGACCATATCATGATTTCAATGGTATCACTTCAAAGTTTGGTGCTCATTTCATTTTGAAAATCGATAATATTTTACTTAAAGATAAGTATTATGATGCCTTGATCAATGGCGTTAATAGAAAAAATTTCTGCCCACTTCCAACAAACTGGGGTTATCGTGATTCCAAATATTTCTGGTGTTCAGATTATAAGAAACCAATTGCCGTTGGTATTCCTGATAAAGAAGTTGATATCACTTCTGTTAGATATGCTGCTGATCGTTTAAATACTGATGTCAAATTCAGCGATGATGCTTTAAAAACTATTGTCAAAGTTCCAAGACCATTCTTAAAAACTGTTTTACTCGGTTGTGTCAAATGGGCTGATGAAAATAATTGCAAGTTGATAACTGAAAAAGAAATGAAAATCATCAATGATAAACGCTCCAAAGAAAAACAAAAGAAATAGGTAGAAAATGAAAGTAGTATTAGCTGGTGCCTATGGTAAATTAGGCGTTGAAATTTTAAAAGAATTGGTAAAGCAGGGACATGAAGTTGTCGCTGCTGATATGGTGGAAAAAGAAGTACAAGGTTTGGATACTTCGAAAGTTACATTTAAAAAGATCAATGTAACTGATAAATCTTCTTTAAGTGGCTTATGTGAAGGTGCGGAAGTTGTTATTTCAACAGTTGGTTTAACAACATCTTCTGCCACTATCAGCAATTATGATATTGACTATAAAGGAAATTTAAATATCCTTGAAGAAGCTAAAAAAGCTAATGTTAAACACTTTGTTTATATTTCAGTAATTAGAGCGGATGAAGCGGAAGAAGTTCCAATGGTTCACGCCAAATTCTTATTTGAAGAAGAATTGAAAAAAAGCGGTATAACCTATGTTATTCATAGACCAACAGGATATTTCTATGATATTGTCAAAGTCTTTAGACCGATGATCGAAAGTGGAAAAGTATCTTTGTTAGGAAAGAAAGATGTTTCCGCTAATGTCATTGATACCACAGATTTTGCTGAATTTATCGTTAAATCTATGTTAGATGAAAATAAACTTTATAACGTTGGTGGTAAAGAAGTTTATACTTATCGTCAAATAGCAGAAATGTGCTTTGAAGCTGCTGGAATCAAAGGAAAAATTAGCACTGCTCCCGCTTGGTTATTCACAGTTTTAGCTAACCTTCCAAAGAATAAGAAAAATGGTAAATGGGCTGTTATACGCTTTTCTAAATTCACATTAACTCATGATATGGTCGGTGATACCATGTATGGAGAAAAATCTTTTAAACAATATATAAAAGATAGTTTTGCGAAAGGAAATAAGTAAATGTACTTTTGGCCTTTAACATGTATTTTCTTATTGGTATCAGCAATTTGCTGTGCAATAGGTTTTAAAAAATTTGTTTATTTCTTATCAGTCGGTTATGGATTTTCAGTAATCGGTTTAGGTATTGCTTATCAAGTAGTTAGTTTTATGCACGATACCTGGGATATATTTGGAATATTGTTTACCATTTTGTTCATCATCTATGGTGTAAGACTATCAGGCTTCTTATTAGCTAGAGAGATTAAAAATGCTTCATATCGTAAGGTACTCAAAGAAGCGACTAAAGAAGGCGAAAAGAAAATGCCTTTAGCCATAAAGTTTGTCATTTGGATTTCTGTTACTGTACTTTATTTTGCTGAAACTTGTCCTATATTCTATAGAGCTGAAAATTCAATTTATCAAAATGTCGCCTTATTGAGATTTGATAATTTTGCTACCGTCAATTGGATGGGATTAATCGCTCCGATTGTCGGCGTAGTTATCAGTATCATCGGCTTGCTCCTTGAAACTATTGCCGATGCTCAGAAAACCAAACAAAAAAAGATTGAACCAAATATGGTAGCAACAAAAAATTTATATAAAATGTGCCGTTCCCCAAATTATTTTGGAGAAATAGTCTTCTGGACAGGCGTATTCATCAGCGGTGTTCAAACATTTAGCGGCGCTGGTCAATGGATAATGGCTTCCGTTGGTTATGTCTGCATTGTCTACGTCATGTTTAACTCAGCACAAAGACTAGAGAGAAGACAAGAGAAAAGATATGGAGCAATGCCAGAATATCGTCAATATGCCGATCATACTCCAATTTTAATTCCTCTTCTTCCAATCTATCACATTGATAGAAAAGTGAAAAAGGAGCTTAAAAAATGAATATAAGCGGAATATTCATGGCAATATTTGATCTATTCCCTGTAGTTTTATTCTTAGTCGGTGGGATATATTATCAAAGAATGCTTTATAACAAGATGAGCAAAGGGGCATTTGCCTTATTCTCGGCCGGAACTATTTTTACTTTTGTTGCAGGAATCTTCAAAGCAACTTATAAAATTTTATTAGAATCTGGAGCCTGTGATTTTACTATTCTCAACAAATGTTTCTTCCCAATGCAAACCATCGGCTTTGTTTTAGCCGCTGCGGGTCTTGTTGCTATGTTATCTTATCCTCAAGGAAAACATGCTGCTTATAGTTTTATCCCTCTTCCAATTTTAGCTTTTCCATTTTTAAATGAAACAGTCAAAGAATTTGATGGAACCATGATCTTTGTTGTCTTGATGGTTTTAGGCGTTTTAGTGATGGATGCCGCCTTAGGATATATTGCTATCAAGACAAAAAATTATTTCATTATAATTTTCATAGCAATATCTTTTGTTTTCACTCTTGGAATGGGCTATTTATCAACTAAGCCTGATTTATCAGATTGGATTAAAGAAATTGTCAACACAGTTGGACAAGCTTTATTCATGACATCGGCTATAATATTTAAGAAAAAAGGACTAGAAGATATCAATTCTTTAAATCTTAAAAAATCTAAAGCTGAATAAAAACTATATTTATTTTTAGTTACTTGATATTGAAATAATCTAAAATCAAAAATAATAGCTAAAATTTATTACTAATAATAGTAACATAGACTAGAAAAATTAATAGAATGATTTAGATTAAATAAATATTTTGTAACTTTTTTTATGCTTTCTTTTATATAAAAAATAGAATATTTTAAAAAATTTAATATGTTATAATAAAATTGGAAATAGAGAAGTTATTTTATATAACAAATTTAAATAAATATAATATTTGTTAATTTATTGTTATTAAAAGAAAGGATTTTTATGATTAATCAGAGTAATGAAGATGTAATTAGACACATAAAAACACATACAGAGCGATCAGTTGATGATCGTTCTGCTGTTGCGGTTTTAAATATTTTTTTACGTTTAGAAGGAAGAATTAATGCATCTTTTTCAACTGATGATAAATGGCCAAATCATGATGGTACATTTGAATTTGTTTCAAATCCAAATATATCTCGAAGCCCCAAAAAAACATTTTATGTTCAAATTAAAGGTACTCGTAATTATAGTGAAAAAGATGGTGTTGTAAAATATTGTCTTAAAGATTTAGCTTTTCCCGCTTTTATATGTGAAGGAGTATCTTTTGATCCTGGAATTTTATTTGTTGTGCTTAATCCAAATGATAGAGGTCATGAACGAGTTTTTTGGAAATATATGTCGGTTGATTTTGTAAATTCTATAGATTTTTCAAAAAATAGTGTTATAATTGATTTTGAAACGAAAAATGAAATTTTAAATTCAGATGAAAGTATGATGTCTTTTTGTAATCAATTAGAAATTATTATTGAACAACATTCTTTTGTAAATCAATTATCTAAAAAAACTTACTCTGAAGATCAAGTTGAAAAAATTATTAAAAGATGTAATGAAGAAATCACAGATAGTATTGATCAATTAGAAATTATTAATACAAATGGAGATAATATATCTAAAAATATATTAATTAGATTAGATGATTTATGTGCTTCAGCACTTTTACTTAATGCTATGAAGGATGGATATCAACAGCCAAGCATTGCAATGGCATGGGAACATTCTTTGTTAAATATTGAATCAAAATATTTAAGTGATTTTTATCGAGGATTACAATATATTGGTAAACAAATTCCTGATGATGGTCAATCAGAAAGATTGATGTTAAAATATTATAATTTCATGTGGCAAATTCGGAACTTTTTGCAAAAAACTTATGACATAAAAATATTTTCAAATTTAGAAAAAATTACTGATTATATTGGATTAGATGATTTAGATAAAGAATATTATAAACTTGTGGCAAATGCTTTTAATAATATTAAGCAAGAAGTACCAATTTGCAGCGCCACAAGATTTTATGTACAAAAAAAGACTCCGTTTTATGTTGGAACAGAAAGATATTATGAAGTAATATTACAACAAGCCAGTATTTATGCTTCAAAATATAATCGTATTACAGCATATACACAGAAAGATATTTCTACAGGTTACTCTATAAAAATAGATTATGTAAATTCAATAATTAATTTGTGGGGAATAGATACAGAAATTAAAATTATTAAAAACTGGAAAGTATCAATAGATCCGAAATGTTTAAATAAATTAGGAAAAGTATTAAAAGTGCCATTACGTCTATCATCAAATTATAATGAATATGATGAACTAATGATATTTTTTTCAAAAACAGGTATGAATCTGTTGGAGTTAATTGATCTTTGTGATGTAAACTTTTCTAAAGTTCTTGAGAATATTTATCAAAATACTAATACATCAAATTTTAAAAATATATTACAAATTTTAAGGGATAATTATTCAAAAGACCATAATACTATTATTGGGAGATATACTATTCGGTATTTACTATTAAATATGAGAGAAGAAATTTTTGATAGAATTATGCCTTCATATTTAAATCCTCGTTGTATTAGTAATAATTTATATTTATCAAAAGATTGTTATTCATTTGAGCAGAATCCACTTATAATTAATTTAGTAGGAAGTAAAACATGTTCTGTAAATCAAATGAAGTATTTAGCAAACATTGTTGAAAAAGAAAAAATTGAAGCGGTTATTCCTTATTGGACTATTATGAAACACATTCAGGAAACTGGAGAAATATATTGTGATATTAATTCTATATTAACTGAATCATCAATAAAAAAATATAATAGTAGTTTAGATTATTGGGAAAGAAAAAATGGGTTTAAAATAATTATAGAAGAAAATTTAGCATATATAGATTCTTATGAAAATGTAACTCTTTCTATTTTAAAAAAGCTTTTAGAATTATCTCAATTTTACAAAGAAAGTCAAAAAGAATTTAATAAAAATTATTTAAACCAAAATGAAATTGATATTTTAGATTTAAATAAAAAAGAAGCTCTCAAAAATGCATTTGTAAATTCTAGAGTATTGCTTATTTATGGAGCTGCTGGTACAGGAAAAACAACCCTTATTGATATGATATCGACAATGATGTCATGTCAAAAAAAACTATTTCTTACTAAAACTCATGCATCTTTACAAAATTTAAAAAGAAAAATTAAAAATCCTGGTTTAAATTCAGATTTTGCCGTTATTGATAGCTTAAGAAAAAAAACTTGTAGAGATTATGATATTGTTTTTATAGATGAATGCAGTGTAATTGATAATAGAATTATGAACGATTTTCTTGAAAAGATACATTCAAATACGCTTCTTGTACTAGCTGGTGATGTTTACCAAATTGAATCAATTGAGTTTGGAAATTGGTTTTTATATGCTAAAGAGATAATTAAGTCCCAAGGATCAAATGTTGAACTTCTAAGTACTTGGCGAACTGATGATCAGAAGTTAATTGAATTATGGGAAGAAGTACGTAATAATGGAAATTTAATTACAGAAAAGCTTGTTATTGATGGTCCTTTTTCAGAAAACATCGGCAAAAATATTTTTAATAAAGAAAAAGAAGACGAAGTAGTACTATGCTTAAATTATGATGGAAAATTTGGATTGAATAATATTAATATTTATATGCAAAATGCTAATTCTAATGAATCTGTTACATGGGGAGAATGGAAGTATAAAGTTGATGATCCTATATTATTTAATGATACAAAAAGATTTAATTTTCTTTATAACAATTTGAAGGGAAAAATAGTTAATATTATTAAATTGACAGATAGAATCAGATTTACAGTGGATGTTGCTATTACTTTAACCGAAGAAAAATGTCAAAATGATGGTATAGAATTTATTGAAAAAAACGAGTTTGGAACACGTATTCGTTTTGAGGTGCTTGAATATAATGAAGAAATGAGTGAGGAGGATTGTAAAAAGACAATAGTTCCATTTCAACTTGCTTATGCAGTTTCAATTCATAAAGCACAGGGGTTAGAATACGAATCTGTTAAAGTGGTTATTCCAAATAACAACGCTGAAAAAATTACACATGGTATTTTTTATACTGCAATTACTAGGGCAAAAGAAAATTTAAAAATATATTGGAGTCCAGAGACAATGCAAAAAATAGTAAAAGAATTTTCTTTAGATAATTCTAAAAAAATAAGTCTAGATATTATAAAAAATAAATTAAGTGAAATGTAGTTTTAAATTAATTTAAAACAAAAAGATGTAAAAAATTAATTTTAATAATTATATTGAATATTTTTATAATTTTTCATACATTTTTTTATAATAGTGAAATTTATTTACTGCTATATTTTGATATAAATCTTCATTTTTTATTATAAGATTACTCAGTTTATATTTTTATATGAATAAAATTTGAAAACTAGAAAGGTCTTTTGACCTTTCTTTTTTCATATAAAAAAAGCACCGAAATGGTGCAATTTTTATTTATCGATAAAATGATTAACAGGTTTTGGTAGAACAGGAAAATCATCGACCATTTCATATTCCTGAATCATGGCATGAGTTCCTTGCCATCCATTTTTGGCATCGGTATCGAATAGATGGTAGGTGAAATATTTTTTACCATTTCTCGGATCTTCAAAAAATGATGCATGTCCTGGGCCTAAGGCAGTTTCAGTTCTGGAAAGAATAGGGGTTTTATGTTTTTTCCAATTGTTTTTATCGAGAATATCTCCACCTTCGAAAGTGATAACTCCTAAACAATAATCATCGGACCAGCTTCCAGATCCGCTGTAGACTATATTGAGTTTATTTTTGCCATAGATAGCAAATGGTCCTTCGTTGATATATGGACGGTTATTTCCACCTTCGCAGCCACGCTTTTCCCATTCGTATTCAGGAGTAGAAATCATGGTTCTTTCTCCTATTAAGGTGAAAGGATCAGACATTTCTTGTATATAGATGTTTTGGCAAACGTTTTCTAAGCCTTCCCAGCCGGACCATGTGAAGTACATCTTTCCACCGTGGTATAAAATAGAACCATCGATAGCCCAACGTTCATTCTTTTCTTTTATTTGTCCATGGAGAACATAAGGGACCATTGGATCATTGGAGTTATTTTCTAAGACATACATGCGGTGGTTATAGTTATCTCCATCATCCATGGCGACATAGATATAACATTTGTTGTTGATTATATGTAATTCAGGTGCCCAAACTTCATGGAATTTATCATCGTGGTAAACCATTTTTGATTTAGCATCTTTTAAATCCTCTAGTTCTGCAGCTCTTCTTAAATAAAGAGCATCATTCATAGCGAAAAGATGATAGAAGTATCCATCATGATAGAAAACAAATGGATCTCGTGGTGTAGAATTTTGATTAAAATCTGATAAAAATATAGCTTTATTCATTTAAATTATCCTCAATTAAATGATAGGAAATATATGAAGAAATTACAAGGAAACCTAAATATTAAAATTAATATTTATAAAGAGACATTGTTTTTGACAAAATTTATAAATCTTTTAGTTTTGGAAGAAAGATTTGTTCCTTTTTTATAGCAGATGATAACATCTAACATAATTTTTTTATCAAGACTGATACCGATGATATCATCATTTTCTTTGATCAACATCTTAAAGATAAAAGCACCATAGTTATTTCGTTCATTGCTGAGAAGTTCTTTGATTATATATAGCTGATTAGAAGTCAAAACTATATCCGGATTAATATTTTCTTTGTTGAACATTTGGTTTACCAGCTGATATTGCAAAGAATCTTCTTTCATCAAGATTATCGGATAATTTTCCAGCTCTTTTAAAGTTATATTTTCCTTTTTAGCTAAAGGATTCTTTTTATTTACTGCAAAAAGAAGTTCGGTGGTACCGAGTTTTATATATTCTAAATTCGAATCGATTTTTCCTTCGTAAATGACGGTGAAGGCGATATCAATTTCACCATTTAAAACAGCTTTTTGGTTGGCGAAACTTCCGAATTCCTTGATTTTGAAATTGAATCCTTTATTCTTATTAGAAAATGAATTCAATATGGAAGGGAATAGAAAAGTGCCGAGCATCGGTGGCATGCCTAAAGCTAAGGTTATATTTTTATTGGTGTATTCTTTGAGTTTTTCTTCGACATTTTGATAGTTTTCAATGAGCGGTTTAATAAGCTTGTAGAAGAATTTCGCATTTTCAGTAATATATATTTGATTGTTTTTTCTGGTGAATAAAATGGTGTTTGCTGCCTGCTTCTTATTCATTCCTGCTTGTGAATGGTCAAAGACTTTATTCAGTAAGGCTCAACAAGGTATGCAGACTTAGTTTTTCCCTGAAAGAATGAATAATGGTGTTATGACATGGGCAGTATTATCAGGTACTGTTGGATTTATCTTGTTCTTTGCTGGATACTTTATCAATAAATATTTATTTAAAAAGCAAGAGAATTTAACACCATTTAAAATCAAATGGAGCGATTTAGGAAAAACATTATTATTAGCAGTTATCTTATTTGCTTCTTATTATTCCTTGGATATGTTCTTATATACATTTTTCCATTTAGATTATCGTTTCTTATTTGTTTCCGCAAGACCAGTTATAAATAATAAGATGTTTATATTGCTTTTGATGTATGTTCCTTTCTTCCTCATATTCTATATTTCTAATTCGGTTCGTGTTAATTTATCGATGAGATTAGATGGTTGGAAAGAATGGCAATCGATGCTGTTGCTGTCACCTTCCTGTTCGTCGTCAC
>ULNI01044972.1_pt1 | contig 32866 bp, 22 predicted proteins | sample 1951881 | NCBI WGS metagenome assembly ULNI01 (sample SAMEA4835573, study PRJEB28245) | human gut metagenome | biome: gut microbiome; material: fecal sample | place: Denmark | collected 2008
CTGCCTTATGTAACTGACATGATGAAATAATAAGGAGGAGATAGTATGGAAATTATATTGAAAGAAGACGTAATAAACTTGGGTTATAAGAACGACATCGTGACTGTAAAGTCCGGTTATGGTCGCAACTACCTCATCCCTACCGGTAAGGCCGTTATCGCTTCTCCGTCTGCAAAAAAAATGTTGGCGGAAGAACTGAAGCAACGTGCTCACAAGTTGGAGAAAATTAAAAAAGATGCCGAAGAATTGGCTGCAAAGCTGGAAGGCGTTTCTCTGACTATTGCTACAAAGGTAAGCTCCACAGGTACTATTTTCGGTTCTGTAGGAAGCATTCAGATTGCTGATGAGTTGGCAAAATTGGGTCACAATATTGATCGTAAGATCATCGTTGTAAAAGACGCTGTGAAGGAAGTTGGTCACTACAAAGCAGTTGTTAAACTGCACAAAGAAGTTTCTGTAGAAATTCCTTTCGAAGTAGTTGCTGAAGAAGCTTGATAAAACCTTCTATAAAAATTGCGAGAGCGTACATCTTTGGATGTGCGCTCTTTTTTTTGTATCATAATCCAGGATATTTTTGTTGCATTTCTAAAGTTGCTCTTTAGACTGCTAAAGTCCCTCTTTACGCGGCTCAAGTGCCACTTTACGTCGCTAATGTAGGTGTTTACGGTTGTGGTATTAGAGCTTGTTCCGTCTTTCTGTTTTGTTCGCTTAGTTTATGCTTGCAAGGGCTTAACTCTTACTTTGATATGTTTTTACAGTCTGAATATGATCAGGGTAAATACTGAAATCTCCAGGATATAAAAACAGAGCGAAGGATCTCGAAACGTCAATGCGTATTCGGATCCTCCGCTCTGTTTAGATATTTCCTCTCGTTAAGGAAAGGAAACTGTTTCCTTTATTCTTCTGCCTGGAACTTCCGGCTTACCTTCAGCAAGTTGCTGGCATAAGTTACAACGTTTTGGGCTTCTTGTACCATGGTCAGGTAGACCATGCTTACTTTGATACTGCCTGTATGGCTCTGTATGCGTTGCAACTCTTCTCGTTTCAGGTGTGCCAGTTGGCCGTTCAAGTCGTTGGCTTTACGGATATCCGTTTCCATACCTTCATAATCGTTGTTGACGATACGGTTGCGGCATACCTGAAGCAGATAAGTGATGCCTTCCGTAACATCTGCGAACTCGCCTTTTTGGATAGCATCCAGCGGTTTAAAGTTGTTGTCCACATGCTCCAAGCAAGGTTCGCAGAGGCGGCCTACGCTGTATACCAGTTCGCTGGCAAAATCATTGCCCTGGTAGTAGTAAAGTCCTTTTTCCAGGATGGTATTGTTGTCCAGATGGCTCATGGCTAGTGTACCAGTACGTTTCATCTGCTTGATGAGCTGTTTCTCAAACTTTACCGAGCCCATGGAGCGGCGCAGGCCGCGCAGATTTTCATGTAGGAAAGAAGTGGAGATGCGCTCGAAGTTCTCTTCGGTAAACGCCAATATCTTGCCAAGCTCCTCACGGGTATGCGTCTGCAACAGGCGCAGGATTTCAGCGTTATCGGAACTGCTCAATAGTTGTTTTAAAGTTTCGTCTTTTTTCTCTTTAGCCTTGCGCTTTTTGAACATTACCTGGCTTCTTATTAGCAGGAATACGGCCACACCTATCAGCAGGATAATAGCTACTGTGCCGCCATAATGGATAAATAAGGTCACGAAGAAGCAGAAGGTGAAAGCGGCTCCCGCGGTAATGAACCATCCGCCAATGACGCTTAATACGCCCGTAATACGGAAAACGGCAGAGTCACGTCCCCAAGCACGGTCAGCTAATGAGCTACCCATGGCTACCATGAAGGTTACATAGGTAGTAGATAGGGGCAATTTCAGTGAAGTACCCAACGCGATGAGTAGTCCGGCCAGTACCAGATTGACAGAAGCGCGCACCATGTCGAAGGCGGCTCCGTCGGCAATGATGGCTTCGTCTTTACGGAAGCGGTTGTCAATCCATCGTTTGGTACCTTCGGGAGTGATTTTGGAGATGCCGTTGGCCAGAGTCAGGCTGAAGCGTACCAGGGTACGGGCAATAGGTGTACTTCCGAAGTTTTCCTCTCCTTCGTCCTGGCGTGACAGGTCGACAGAAGTCTTGATGACGTTATGCGCTTTTTTTGAGGTTGCCAAAGCTATGACCATGACGGCACCCGAACCAAAGAGGAAATACCACGGTGTTTTGGCCGGTCCCAGGAGGGACGTCATCAGGTAACCGTCAGCTCCGGCTGCCTGTCCGTTGGCAGTATAGTCCATGAAGGAAGAATATCCAGCCAAAGGTACACCGATAAAGTTCACAAGGTCGTTTCCGGCAAAGGCCAGAGCGAGAGCAAAGGTACCCAGCAATACGATTACTTTGAAAACATTGACTTTGCAGATATGGAGTATCTGCATCAGGATGGTGAAGAACACGAAAAAGGCACCTACCAGCATCAGGGTATTGTCATGAATCCAGTTTTTGTATTCTGCAGTCATGAAGGAGCTGTCCTTCAGACCCTTTATCAGCATGAAATAGATGATACTGGTGGTAGCGATACCTCCGAAGATACCGATGCTGTACTTCATATGCTTCTTGTAGTTGAACGTAAAGATGATACGTGCCAACCATTGTACCAGCATACCGAAGAAAAACGCAATGGCTACCGACACGAAGATGGCCATGATGACGGAAAGGGCTTTATCTGTATTGATCAGATCGCCTAATCCCAAAGTTCCTTCGCTGCTGTAAACCTTGATAAGTGATAATGCAAAAGTACCTCCCAGCAGCTCGAATACCATTGAAACGGTAGTCGAGGTTGGCATACCCATCGTGTTGAATACGTCTAATAGGACGACGTCCGTCAACATGACGGCCAGTAGAATACACATGATCTCCGCGAAGTAGAAGTGTTGCGGTTGATAGATGCCGTGTCGGGCTATGTCCATCATACCGTTGCTGAGTGCCGCACCGATGAAGACTCCTACGCCTGCAATGAAGATGATAGTCTTGAAAGATGCTGCCTTGGCTCCGATAGCAGAGTTCAAGAAGTTGACGGCATCGTTGCTTACGCCCACCACAAGATCGAAAATTGCGAGGACGAACAGGAAAATTACAATTCCTAGATAGATAGTTTCCATATAAATTATAGTGAATTTTTATTCGGATGCAAAGGACGGTTTTTTCTGTTACACATACTTGTCATATATGTTACAATCGTGTTACAAACGAGATTTCAAGTATTCATAAAAAGCATATTGCGCTCGTACCTTTTCGGTCTGTGGATGAGGTGATTTCCATCGGTTTTTTAACTCCTCGTCTACGAAGCAGGCTTTGCGTTTGTCTGCCAGCTGTATTTCCAACATGTCTGTCAGTTCCTGCCGGAGAGACGGGTCGAGGACTGGAACCACCGCTTCAATCCGTCGGTAGAGGTTACGGCGCATCCAGTCGGGCGAACCGAGGAAGAGCTGTGGCTTTCTGCCGTTACCGAAGTACCAGACGCGTGCATGCTCCAGAAACGTATCTACAATGCGCGTCACACGGATGTGCCGGCTGTATGCTTGTCCGGGAATGAGGCAGCAGATGCCTCTCACGATGAGATCTATCTCTACGCCGGCTTCCGATGCTTCGTACAGGCGGCTTATCATCACCGGATCCTGTAGTGCATTCATCTTCAGGATAATACGTCCTCCCTTTCCGGCTTTGGCCAAGGCTATTTCCCGGTCAATCAGTCGGTTCAGTTCGGGGATGAGGTTGAAGCGTGCCACGAGCAGACGGTGGAAAACAGGTGCCTTCCTTTTGCCTTGCAGGGTACGGAAAAGATTGTACAGGTCGTTCACGATGACCGCATTGCAGGTGAAGAGCCCGCAGTCGGCATAGAGCGTGGCGGTTTTTTCGTTGAAGTTTCCGGTGCTGATGTAGGCGTAGCTGGTGAGTTTATGGCCTGCTGGGTCTTTGCGTAGTATGAGTGCCACTTTGGCATGCACCTTCAGTTTAGGTATGCTGTAGATGATACGGATACCCGCCTTTTCCATCATGGCTGCCGTAGCCAGATTGTTCTCTTCATCAAAACGGGCTTTCAGTTCTACGAAAACAGTGACTTTCTTTCCGTTTTGTGCCGCTGCAATCAGGGTATTGATGACGGCAGAATTTTCAGCTACACGGTATTGTGTCACCATAATCTCCTTTACTGTCGGTTCATGGACAGCTTCGTAGAGGAAGTGGATGAAGTGTTCAAACGAATGGTAGGGGTAGTGCAGCAGCAAGTCCCGTTGCTCGATGTAGTCGAATACCGATTCCCGTTCGTTCAGGCAATTTAGTTTCATGGGTTGCGGCTTCTGGATAGGCTTCAGATTCGGGTTCGGCAGGCGGCGGAGGTCCTCCAGGTTGAGGTGTTTGTCGCCCGGCACCAGTTCGTTACGGTCTATCCGGTAAGCGTCTACCAGAAATTCCAGGAAATCGGCTGGCATGGCACGATCGTAGACGAAGCGACACACAGCACCAGTCTTTCGTTTTTTGACTTTCGTTTTCAGTTGTTCGATGATTTCGTTGCTGCTGGCGGCATCGTCTATCAGGATATCCGCGTCGCGCGAAATCTTGATGCAATAGCTGCTGTCCACCCGATAACCTGGGAAGATAGTCGTCAGATTGGCTTTGATGATGTCTTCGATAAACATCAAGTAGTAGTCTTTCCCCTTTTTCGGCAGTTCGATGAAGCGGGGTACCTTGCTGTAGGGCAGCTTCATTACGAAGTACTCCGGCTTTGCATCCGGCATATCCTTTTGGTAGAGGCGTACTGCCAGGTAGAGGCGGTTGTCGCGCAGGAAGGAGATAATCCGGTCTTTGGTCACCGGTACGGGAGCCAGATAAGGGAAAATCTCTTCGCGGAAGAAGCGGCTGACAAACTCCTGATGAAAATCTTCTACCTGTCGGCTTTGGTAGAAGATGATGTGATGCTTGCGCAGGGCAGGCAGTATTTTGGTCTCGTAGATGCGGATACGGTCTTCCAGTTGTCGGTTCACTTCCCGGTTGATTTCATCCACCAGTTCGATGGCAGATTGTACGCTTTCGTCGTCTTCAGGTGTCTTGCCGGTAGCGATAGCCTTGTGGTCGGCTACACGTATCTTGTAGAATTCTTCAAGGTTCGACGAATAGATGGAGATAAAGTTAATGCGTTCGTACAGCGGCAGTGAGTCGTCGTCCGCCTCGAGCAGGACGCGGTAGTTGAAGGATAGCCAACTGATGTCTCGTTTGAAGAATTGGTATTCCATAATTTGTAGATTTAGGGCGCGGAAGAAACGTCGGCACGGTGTCGAATAACGTTTTCTTCTTTTGCGAATGTATCACAAATGTACTTACTTTGCAGACAAAAACAAATGAAAAGATGATAAAAATAGGTTTGTTATCTGATACACACGGCTATTGGGACGAGAAATACCTGCAATATTTCGAACCGTGCGATGAAATCTGGCATGCGGGCGACATCGGTTCACTCGAAGTGGCCGAGCGTTTGGCTGCTTTCCGTCCCTTTCGGGCGGTGTATGGCAACATTGACGGTCAGGATATCCGCCGGCTCTATCCGCAGACTCTCCGTTTTCGGATAGAAGGAGCCGAAGTGCTGATGAAACACATTGGCGGCTATCCCGGCAAGTACGATCCTTCGATTGCTGGTAGCATTCTGACGCGTCCCCCAAAGCTGTTTATCAGCGGACATTCGCACATCCTGAAGGTGAAGTATGACAAAACGCTCGATCTGCTCCACATCAATCCCGGTGCGGCAGGCAAGTATGGTTTCCACAAAGTGCGTACGTTGGTGCGCTTTGTTATCGAGGACGGTGTTTTCAAGGATCTGGAAGTTGTGGAACTGGCCGGATAATTTTTCTTCAGTTGGGAAAAAATTTTTTGCTGACTGGAGAAAAATGTTTTGCCAACTGGGGAATTCTCTGCCTGCTTTCCCGGTTTCTCAGGAAGAGGCTAAGGCTGTCGGGGTGGCCGCTTATGGGCATAAAAAAAGGGCTCCGCTGAGCCCAACCTTTGTTAACCTTAAATCTAATACTATGAAAAACACATTGCAAAGGTACGGGTTTTCTGGAAATCTGCAAATAATGCAAGAAAAAAGATGTGTTTTATAACACGTTTTATCATTTTTACGGACTTCATTAACAATTTGACGAGGGAAAATTAGGCTGAATAGTCAGGAGGCCAGTGCCGCGCAGAGCAGCAGTCCCATGAACAGCATGTTGCGTGAGGTCTCGCCCAATATGCGGTTCAGTCCTTTGCCTTCCTTAATCTCTATCATCTTACGCCACGTCAGGGTGTGCAGGTAGAAGTAGACGCACGGTGCCCAGATAAATTCCAGCCACGTGAGCCGTCCGGTAAAGACCAGTCCGGCACAAATGGCGACGGCTGCCAGTCCCAGTCCCAGGTACATACCTGCTCCGAACCGTTCTCCGTACCTCACGACCAATGTCTGTTTCCCGCTGATCCGGTCCTGTTCGCGGTCGCGGTAGTTGTTCACCATCAGCAATGTGTCGATGACCAGTCCCGATACGAGCGACAGCAGGCATACGTCCCAGTTCACCTGCCCTGCCTGTACGTAGTAGGTTCCGCCTACGGGCACGAAGCCGAAGAACACTAGTACCAGTACGTCGCCCCAGCCTTTGTAGGAGAGCACCGTGGTATAGAGAAACGCAAACAGCAGGCACAGTACGCCCAGCAGTACCAGTTCCCATCCGCCGTGCGGCAGGTTTCCCCAGGCAAAGTACAATACGCCGAGTCCGCATGCACAAGCCAGTGCCAACACGATACCGATGCCAATTGTCATGGCATGCGGTGTAATCCATCCCTCAGCACAAGCCCGTTGGGGACCAAGACGGTCACTTCGGTCGCTGCCTTTCCGAAAGTCGAACAGGTCGTTGATAAAGTTGGCTGCCACCTGCATCAGGCAGGCGAACAGCAGGCATAGCACCGCTTCCTCTGTCTGGAATTTCCGGTCGGCAAAGGCGAGCGCGCTGCCCAATATCACGGGAATGAGGGCAGCCGTCAGTGTCTTGGGGCGGGCGGCCAGGAGCCAGGCTTTGGGGGAGTTGGGGCGCATAAGGCTGTTATGGATTTACGGTTGTTTTAAGTTGAATGAACAGTCTGGATATATTGAGAGCGGGTTACTGATAGGGATTGATCCATTCCGTCAGGATTTCTTCCTTAAGCAGCTTACCATCTACCGTAATGCCTAGTGTTACGTTTGTATTCGTACCTTCTCCTTCTACTTTTACCGAAAGGTTGTAACTCTTGGAAGGCTCCAAAGTCAATGTCCCCGTATAAGGATTCTTGAAGGAAGGTAAGCTAACCGTATAGGCCACCTTTCTTCCAGATTCACCAACATTGAAATAAGCCGTCTTAAAAGTATAGTTACTCTTATCGAACGTAAAGGTGCGGCTAGTTGCATCAGTCGCATGGAGTTCGATAGAATAGGTAGTGAACATACTGGTTATGTAGTCGCTGAACTTAACGCTTACAGACGAATTCACCACACCACAATTGACCGTTACAGTCTTTGACTCATCTTTGACGATAGCAAAAGACTCTTTTCCACTTGCACGTGCTTGTCCCCAACCTTGATTCGCACTTTCCGCTTCGACCTCTGTACAGCTTTCTGCTGTCAGCACGTAATCCGGACCCGCAGAATACGTAAAGGTTTTTCCTACAAGATCGCCATATTTCTTATCAGAGAAAATCGGTTCACTTCCTCGGTTTAAACTAACGTTAAACTTATTCACATCAAAATAGTACGATGCCCTGGTAGCAATCTCTATTTCCGTTGTATCCACCACAGAGAATCGGATCTCACCCGTCCCCTCGGAAAGCAACGGACTTTCCTCATTCGTACAAGCAGCAAACGAGAACAGTCCCATCAGGGAGAGAATGTATAGGATTTGTTTATGCATAGTCATAATTTTAATTATTTATATTGCACTGAAAAATGGTCACAAACGACTCCCATATCTCCTGTTCCAACAGACCATCTTGAACCATTTCCTTGTGTATAAATACACACTTTACCGACAGTATTGGTTAATATAAAAGTTGTACTTATATCATGATATGTAGCACCTCCTCCTGGCAATAAAGCTGTTCCAGATAAGGTCGTAAGAACAGAAGAGTTTTGTCCGACTTCTGAAGGATGAATTGATACAGTAGGCTTATATGAACTAGAGATCGTCCCTCCATATGCATACGCATTTAAATTCACACTCACATCTATATCTTTATTTAAAATGATATGAAATTTAGGAGAAAGGGCATAAGCATCTCCCCTCTTTAAAACAAGTCTATCACCACATTTACCATTATTACTTAAAGTCCAGTCTGTAGGATTTGTATTTCCATTGAAACTGATATAATACGGTATTCCAGTAACCTCACACTCCATCGACGCAGTAGCATTACCTCCATCAAACAAGGCAAAAGCAGTTAACTTACGTGTACCCCATTGAAGATTTTGAAATACTGGTGATTCCTCTGTTGAACTTTCACCACTGTCCAAAGAATAAGTGATACTTAATAAATCCCTGTATTTCTCATTGTTCAAAATATCTGGAGATATAGTTGTTGTGGTGGCTATATCAAAGATTCCGGATCCATCTGTTTCATTAGCAGCCGTTGCTCCTTGCGATGTGTAAACCGAATAACTGGTTTGAGCAGAAACCGCTGCTTCAAAAGTAGGCAAAGGCATCGTAACTGTTTTTGCTTCAATCGCAGTTGCCTCCTCACTTACCTCATTTCCGTCAATTGTATAACTATATCTCAATGTATAATTTCCTTGCGGCAGATAAGACCAATCGTTTTCTACAGTCATCTCTCCCGTATTAGTGAAGTTGTTGGTAGTATAACTACGTACGATCTCACCTGTTGCATTGACCAATGTTGCCTTCCAGTTTGAAATCAAAGAGAGAGGAACATTGGATAAATCGCCAAAGGAAAGTGAGACCTTCGTTCCATTTAAATAACCTGACTGATCAGTTGTATGTTCAGCTACGGCATTTAAGCCAAAAGAAAACACAGGTATATCCGGATCACACTGGATCACATATTTCGTCTTTGCAGCAACCGAGGAGATAATTGTCCACTCATGCGAATTCTCATGTCCCAATATATTCGTTCCCCCGAATACGGCATTTACCGGCTGTCCGGCCTGTACAAACAAGCAACCGTCTGCATTTTCGTTATCTGCCAGCTTCATCGAGGACTCTCCCGACTTAACAGTCAAAGTCCAGGCTGAATAATGGTTTTGCAGGCTCTCGCTGACAGCAGGGGTCAGCATCGCATTGGCCAAGGCAGCATTTATCGGCGCTTTAACAGGCTCATTGGGACGGATCTGCACAGTAGCAGAACCGGAAAAATATGGAGTATTCTGCACGGGGTTGTTCTCTCCGCAATAAGCGGTTACCGTATATCCTCCAGCCATCAATTCGATTCCTTCCTCCGGCAGTTCGCTGTATTTCTTGGGGAAGCCCTCGGCGGAAATGCTGCCTTGTTTAATATCGATCATGAAATCCGCGGTTGTCGGTATAAGATCATCGGGGAGCGAACCTGCATCGGCCTTGGTGGTTGAGGAAAGTTCTACATCCACCTTTCCTAACGTCAGGTGCAAATAGCCCATGCCCTCTCCGTATTCTTGATTAAAAGTATCATCGGAGCAGCTTGCCATGACCCAGCAGAGGGTGGCCAATGCCATGATTTGTCGTATCATCTTTTTCATATGTATCTTATCTTTCCATTATTCATAAACCAATTCCATTTCGTCCAGCCAGAGCTTGCTGCCCACACCGCCGATGTAGTAGTCGCCGTACTTGCTTGAGGAAGCTACGACGATGATATACTTCGGAGTGCGGTTTGTTGCGCGATATTCCAAGGGTATTTCCAGCTGCTTGTAAGTAGTAACTGTTTCGCTGGAACTATATTCACCGTATGCGATGATACCGTCGTCTTCGGGGTCGAACAATTGGCGGTTCTTCGGATCATTGCGTATTTCATAGGGTTCCGACCTGTCAGATAAGGCGATATAAATATGGAACATGTCAGGTTGTCCTTTCAGGGAGGCCAGGTCGCCCACGTTGTCGCCTATCATGTCGATAGTGGCCGAGGTGTATTTGTAGTTCAGTCGCAGGGAAGTAGGAAAAGCACTGAACGGACGTCCGAAGTGTAGCAGACCGTTCAGACCGTCCAGGGCGAAATCTCCTGTGAAGATATTACCTGCTCCTAGCTTGATGATGGCGTTTTTGGTTTCCAACAGGGCTGCCTGTCCCTTCACGCTTTCGTCTGTCGGAGTGGTCAGGTTGCCGATGAAGGCAGCTGCTCCGGGATTCCCTGTACCCCAAAAAGCATCATTGCCTGCTGCCCAGGGATTCCACTGTTTGCCGTCCTGCGACCATTCCTCCATTGCACCGTTCTCCAGCGGGGTAGCCGCTGCGGTGGTGAACGTCTGTTCGCTGCCAGCCGAGCCGTCTACACTGATACGGTATTTATAGGTAGTCGAGGCACTCAGTCCTGTCAGTGTGGCGCTGAAGGTGTTTCCCGATGTGCTGACATTAGCCGGGGGAACAGAGCTCCACGATGTCTCACTCTCTTTACGATATTCCACCGTTGGGGTCTTACCGCTTTGCACATTGCCTGTCACCGTGGCGCGGGTAGTCATAGCGAAGGCTTCAGTCGAACCGCTACCGCTTTCGTTGCTGTCTGGGTAGACATAGACAGTCCATTCATAAGAATATTCTTCCCACGAGCAACTGACGTTGAAGGTCGAAGGCTTTGAATAGTCTTTCTGAAGGGTTGGGTCAGGTGTCACACGTCCATATTCGCCGCCCAGATTCAGCTTCTTCACGGTCAGATTGGTGAGGTCTGTGGTCGGATCTACGTAGATGATGACGGTACGCGTATCGGCATCGATGACATAGCTTCTCATGTTCTCCACGTCAATATCCCGTTGGATGATTTGGTTTACCGTTATCTTCCACTGATAGTCTTGGTACGTACGCAGGGTGAAGGTGACCGGTTGCGAGAAGTTCACACGCGTGTTGGATGACAACGGGATGCTATCCAGCGAAGCAAATCCGGACGTGGGGAATTTCGAGTAGTCTTCACATACATTGGGATCATCCACCACAAGTTCTGCTCCTGTAGTCGTTTTCAGGCTGAGGATTTGCAGGCGGGAGAGGTCCACACCGTCGTTCACGTAGAGGGTTACCGTGCGTGCCGACTTGTTGATGGTAGCAGCAGTAAAGGTGTTCTGATCCGCTCCCCGTTGGCCTTCTACGGTCATCGACTCGATGGAGGCTTCTATGATGGGGTAGGGTATGTCATTTTCGATAGCGCAGGATGTGAGGATGCTGGCCGTCAGTGCCAGCATGCCAAGTATGCGGGTCAGGTATTGTTGAATCATTCGTTTCATATCGTCAGAGGTAGAAAGTCATTCCGAGATTGATGGAGAAAAGGTTTATCTTGAAGTTACCGGAGGAGACGCGGCGTTTGCCCGTTTCCACCTGGTTGGTCTTCTGGTCGGTCCACTTGAAGTCGAAACCCATCACGCCGACCGATACTTCGGCAGCTGCCCAGTTGGTGATGAAGGCCGTCAGTCCCGGCGCAAAGCCGATCTGGAAGTTCTGCACCGTCTGATAAGTTCCGTCATACTCGGTGCCCGAGCCGGTAGAGTTCTTTCCCTCGCCGTAGCCGTAAGTGAGTCGCATTTCGTTGAAGAGACCGAACACCTTGCTACGTCCAATGGGAATATAGGAACGGAAGAACCCGGACACTTCGTATTTGTGCTCCAGGTAGTAGAGGTCGTTGAAGGAGAGTGTCAGGTCGCCCAGGTCGATGTCCAGGTTGCCCAGGTCGAGGTAGTCGCGGTTGTAGGCAAAACGGATACCTGCAGCCATGTTGTTGCGGAAGAAGTAGCCAATGTAGGGACTGATGCTGAAGTCGTAGCCGTTTCCTTCGACGTCCTTGATGACAAGGAAGTTCAGGTTGTCCTGTTCGTGCTCGGAGTAGGAGACAGTTCCTCCTGCCATCCATGTACCTTTGGGGATGAATACGCGTGTCTGTACGTCGCGGTCTATTCGTTCGATGGCCCGCTTTCCTCGCTGAGCCCATGTATTGGTGGCTGTCACGACCGCCAGCAACATCAGCAGAATTGTTTTTTTCTTCATCTATTCTTCTATAAGAATTACTTCTATTTTCTTAGTCTGATTATTTCCCATCGAAGGGGTTAGAAACCGTTTCCTGGTACGGAATGGGCTTCTAACCCCTTGGGGTGAGTTTGCAAAGATACGGATTTATATTATTTTCCCCACCAGATTGTAGGTTCACCTTCATAGACAAGAGAGAAATTGTCTACTAATAAAGTACTTCCAACACCTCCTGTCATATAATCACCATATTTGCTTGAGCTACATACGACTATAATATACAATGGCTGTTCACTAAATAATGATTCTTTATATTTTAGTGGGATTGTAAATTCTGTATATCCATCACTTGAAGTTGCAGCACCCGACGGAAGTTCACCATATGCAATAATGTTATTATCTGATTCGAAATTGATGAATGTATTTGCATCTTTATTGTTTATTTCATAAGTCTTTTTCGAAAGAGCTATATATATAGAACACAGATCAGGACCTCCGTCTGTAACGGTGGCATTTGGCGGTAAATTGCCACCTATTTTTACATTAGCAGGAGTATATTTATAATAACCGGTTAAAGCGATAGGTCTGGATGTAAAAGAACGACCAAAATTAACGGTTGCACTCATAGACCAGATATCAACAGAACCAAATGAACCGGTATATAAACTAGCTGCGGCAAAAACACTAATCACTTCCATTGATTTTAACTGTGCTGCCGATTTCCCAGACACAATAGGAGTGGTTATACTGCTTGTGGGATTATTTGAAGAAAGTGTGCTTGCCCCTTTGTTACTCGTATCCCAAAACAAAGAAGATATACTACTTCCAGGATACATGATTCCATCATCGGTCGTCCAGTCTTCAAAATCACCATTAGGTAATTCCTCTTTAGCTTCGGCTGTGCTTGTTGTAAATTCTTTTGTGCTGCCTATGACTTCTCCTTCACCATTAGCCAAACGATATTCATAAGTGGTAGAGGCATTCAATCCTGTCAGCATTGCTGTATATGTACTTTCACTGTTTGTTGTTGTAACATTATTCCAATCTATACTTTCGGAATCAGTTCTTTCACGATATTGGAAAGTTATACCTTCTGTACTAACACCTGAAGCCGTTGTAACATTTTCTGCTTTTAAATAAGCCAATCGGTCCCATGCGCCAGCTGTTAGATTGGCTTTATTTGTAGCTTCTGTAGAAACGGTAAAGGTATAGCTGTACTCGTGTGTAGCTGGATCTACAGTTACAGTAATATTAGAACTTCCTGTTTCCTGAACTTTATAATTAAGGATATAATGGTCCTTAGCCTGGACATTAGTAAATTCCTGCTTTAAGGTGTAAGGCTCCAATGGTTTATCAGGATTATTAATCGTAATGGTGGCATACAGGTTTCCTACAGGAAAATAGGCGGAACGAGTTTCCGTTGTAGAAAAGGTCAATGGTGCAAACTTATTCATATTTGTCTGATCGCCTACTTGAACAAGGATACTTCTTCCTTCAAATTTCTCTAAGAAAGTCTCGTCAAAATTTACAGAAACTTTTACATTGGCCAACGTACAGGTTATGGTCTCCTGTAATTCCTGATTGGCTTTAATCGTGATTTCCTTTGATCCCGCATAATAAGGGATATCAAAACCAGAATCCTGTCCATCAAATCCGTTTGAAGATGCTTTAACTGTATAAATGCCTGCGTCCAAAGCGAAAGGCTCTTTCCATGTCTCACTATCGTCTGTCTCTTTAACAACTTGTCCTTTTGAATTGATAATCTGTATAGCAATCTGTTTTGGTTTATAATTCTCGGATATTACTTTTGTATTAGCCGAACTATTAGCACCCACTCTTAAGTATAAGTAACCAATATTACTCAACGAACTATCATCTGCCTGACAGGAAAATAAACAGATAATAAGCCATGCTGAAAGAAAAAGATATAATTGTTTCATAACTAGTTCTCTTAATTTGCTGTCGTATCTGTTATATTAAAAGTTAATGTCCCATTCACTGATTGTCCTTCAAGATCAGTAACTGTTACATCAAATTTATGAGTTCCTGGAGATGCGGCTAATGCCTCTTTTATAGTACCATTTACTGAAAAAGTATAGGATTTATCTCCACTCTTAGGTATATTACCTAATGCGGCAACAAGTACAGGTGCTGTTGTTCCTACTAAATCTATACCACTGGCAAATCCCATTCCATTTAAAATTCCTTCAAGCTTACTATTATCTGTTTCAGCTTTAACTATTACGTTTTGAATGCCTTTAGGTACGTCCATTTTGATCTCAACATTTGGAAAATTATCTGTGCCTTGTGAAACTGCAAAAATTACAATATCATTTAGATACTCGCCTGATAAAGTCGGGGCGGAAGTTTCTCCACTATCTCCTCCATCCTCTCCTTCATCCGGGTCAGTCGTATCTCCACCTTCTCCTTCATCGCTGCCTTCTCCTTCTACCGGAATCTCTTCAGTAACTTCATCATCAGTGAAAGATATTTCCACTTTAACATTAATAGTGGCTCCATTCGGGTCGTCTGGAGTACTTGGTTCACCCGGTTCCATCGTAATGGTCAAAGCATCACTACCTGCCCAGAAATCACTGTCTGCATCTTCGGGTTTGGTGATGGAACGGTCTTCGGTAATCTTGGTTCCGTCTTGCAGGTATGCTACAATATGCACTGTAATTTCAGAAACATTATCTGCAATCAGCCAATATTTGGCTGTAGGATTCAGGTCGCTCTCATCATAGGTTAGTATATTGCTTGATCCGTCTGAGATGGCGATATCCCATTCTTTAAAAATTGTGGCAAATGTTTCACCATAAATCAATTGAATTTTCGTGTTTTGCATAGTGCATGTAACAGTCGTTTCTTTCTCTGTATCTTTAGTAATTTCCAAAGTCTCTTCTCCGTTGTAAAAAGGATAGTCCATTTTAGGAGCAATAGTTCCGGGAGTATGTGCTTTGATGGTATACTTTCCTACCGGTAGTTCGATTTTTCCGGCAGCTTGCAGCTCTGCGTAGGAATCGAATTTTTTTTCGTAGGTACCTTCACTGTTGTTTATTTCTACTTCGAAATTGTCTGCACTAACCGGTGAATTGTTGTTTGTCCCTTCATCAGTTGCTGCTCTAGTCGCTTTATCTTGGACTGATACCGCTAAATTTAGATAGCCTGTATCACCTGAAACCTTATTTTTGTCGAAGATTTCATCTTTCATTTCACATGAAGTCAAACTGGCTGCTACCAGCAGGAAAAATGCTATTGTATGTTGAATTTTCATATTCTAATACTCTTTTGTCGATTTTATTGATTATATCCAATCTGAGGGGATCGTAATGTCTACTTCATGGTCATTTGTTGACTCGTCTACTTCAATGGAAATACCTATCTGACCATTACTTACAGCCGGTACAACATTTACAATCAAATGCTTTGATGGACTTAATTCATAGGTTTTGTTGCCAATATTGGCTTGTTTTCCTTGTTTATCTACCAAGTTATATACAGCAGAAATTTTTTCCTGATTCTCCACTTTCATATAAATGGGATCTGTATCATTCTTAGTCCACGAAATATTCATATCTCCAAGTGCCTTTGTTTGAAAGGTGATGGAGTAGTCGTTGAAATAATCGGCCATCTTACTGTCGAATTTTACGGTTACTTTTCCACAAACCGGTTTACAAGTAACTTCAGCAGTTACTTTATCACTGTTAATATTGAAAGTCTTTTTTCCTTCAACATACATGGATTGTCTTGACGCAGCTTCATCTTTACCGTAAAAAGCCTTTAGTTCGTATGCTCCGTTTGTAAGCTCTATTTGTTCGGTTGGCATTTCGGGGTATTTCCATTCCATTCCCTCTACTACTTTCCCTCCTTTTAGGATTTGCACTGTGTAGTTGTTGAGGTCTTTGTATTCTTCTTCGTCCACCGCCTTGGTCTGGAACCCAGTATTTGTGTTCAGCGCCAGTTTTACATATCCTTTTCCTTCGGGGATTTGCTGGAGGTCGTCATCCGAGGTACAGGCCGTCAGCAGCCATCCTCCGAGGATGCATGACAGGAGGCCTCCCAATAATTTTTTCATTGCATTCATGTTTTTATATACTAACTTTGTTTTATGTATCATTGATATTATAAAGGATACGAGTCTGAAATGGAATGTCGCTGCATTCGCTCTCGTAATCTCACAATTTTTCGGGTGCAAAGTAACAGATAATCTGTGAGGCTCACAAGGTCATTTTTAAGGAAGAAAGGTCCTTTTTTTAAGAATTATGGAACCAAAAAAAGGTATAAACGACTTTTAGTGTTGCTTTTTTAAGATTGTACTTGGAAAGTGGCGACTGCCAAGTCCATAGTTACGTCCGTCAAGTTCATGGTTACGCTCGCCAAGTCCATAGTTATGTCCGTTAAGTGGATGTTTGTTTCCATCATGTTGAACACGGTTTGTGTGTTGCTCGTAATGGCTTGCCGGTAGAGCGTGATATTGGAATTAACCGATGATGCTGAATATGCTTTCAATCCTTCACACGGCATACAATCGGCTGTAGATGTTGAACTTCCGGTGAAACCAGAAATTTCACCCTCGTGAAAGATATATTCTTTCACGAGGATTTGATTTCACAATAAGATGCTGCTTCTTAGGGTTTTACGGTGAAACTTCACCGGAGAGATGCTCAGATTTCCGGCATCAGCACGACACCTTGTTTCTTCTTGCCGTCCATTTTGACGGTCATGGGCCGTTCGAAGCGGACGTGACGCAGGAATTCTGTTTCGTGCAGGGCGGGCTGGGCGTTGAGGAAGTCCTGGTTGTAGATTCCGTCGTTCATGTAGGCATTGATGGTGAAATAGCCCACGCCGAACGATGTCAGGTTCTGGAAGAAGTGTGTACCTTGGCTGGGATCTACGCGATAGTTGGTCAGGCCGGCTTCTACGATGACACGGGCTGCACTGATGTGGGGCCACTTCACGGGGATGCCCAGCCACGTGTCGCTGCTTCCCCAGCGGCCGGGACCTACCAGTACGTAGTTGCGTCCCTCGTCGAGGAACTGCTGGTTGAGTTTCTCGATTTCCCAAGCTATTTTCTGATTGTTCGAGGCACTGTAGTGGTCTGTCTTCACATAGACGATGTCATAGAGGTCGTTCATGATGCCATGGCCCAGCGAGTTGTAGGAGCGAAGCAGCAGACGGTCGTCGGGGATAGCGGTGAGGTCTTCGTCGAGCACGGCGTTGTTGTCCACGATGGGACGTATCTGAAGCAGGTAGAAGGTGCCAGTCTTGTCTTTTTCGCGGCTCAGTGTGGCGGCAAACTCGATTTCCACGGGGCGGCGCATCTCTTCCTGGCCATATTTCAGGGCTAGTTGCAGGAGGCGCGGCAGGGGGAAGACGTCGTGCTGCAGGATGTTGGCAAAAGTGATGACCTTGCGTCCGCCCGGATACAGACCGTCGCGGATAATCTGATCGTAGGGGTCGTAGGTCGAGGCGATGTAGTTGAGTGCACCGTCTTTCTCGGCTTCCTTGACGTGAAGCTTCAGCAGGTTGAACCCGTCGTCGATAGAGAAGTCGTGGCCACAGTTGCTCAGGTCGAGGGCATAGAAGCGGGTCTGTGTCTCGCGAAGAGCTATCTCCATCTCGCTGGTCTGCAATACCTTGGTGGGGTGATAAGGCGAGAAACGGAGTGTCAGGCCGCCGTCCACGATATACTTACCCAATCCGAGTGCCAGATTGACGATACCTTCTTCGGCCTTCTCGTCGCCCAGGGGGTAGTAGTTGAGCGAGCGTGCCACGCCCGACATGCTGGGATAGAAGCGGGGACCGTATTGGTTGCCGACTACTTCCTGGAGGATGACGGCCATTTTTTCCTGGTCGATGACGTTACTCGTGGCCTGCATGTAGGCTTTGGAATCGCGGAAGTAGACCGAGGCGTAAACCCCCTTGATCGCATCGCTCAGCATGCGGAGCATCTCGTACTTGTCGTCCAGGTAGGGAATCATGTACGTATTGTAAATGCCGGCAAAGGGCTGGTAGTGCGAGTCTTCGAGCAGCGACGACGAACGGATGGCGATGGGCGACTTCACTACATCGAAGAAGGTGAAGAAGTCCTCGACCAGGCGGTCGGGCAGCTTGGCCTTGAGGAAATAGCGCAGGATGGTGTTGTCGTCCGCATCCGACAGGGCTACCTGGTAGAGATTATTGGTCTCCATGAACTCGTCGAACACGTCGGTACAGAGCACGACGGTCTTGGGAATGGCTACACGGGCGTTGTCGAATTCCTCGAACTCGGGATGGCGCTTTACCAGATTGTCGATGAAAGCCAGGCCGCGGCCCTTGCCTCCCAGCGAACCTTCGCCGATGCGGGCAAAGTTGGAGTAGCGGTCGAAGCGGTCGCGCTTGAAGACAGCCACCACGCCTTGGTTCTTCATCTTGCGGTACTTGACGATGGCTTCGAAGATGATCTGGCGGTGGGCATCCACGTCCTGTAAGGTATTCCAGGTGATGGGTTTCAGGAATTCGGCGATGGGGAACATGGCACGCGAGTAAAGCCAGCGGCTGATGTGGTTGCGGCTGATGTGATAGAAGAATGATTCTGAGGGCACGGCGAACAGGATGTTTTGCAGTTCCTTCAGGTTCTTTACACGGGCGATCTCTTCCATGGTATCGGGGTTACGGAAGATGAAGTCGCCGAAGCCGAAGTTGTCGGATACGATGCGGCGCAGGTCGACGTCCATTTTTTTGGAATTCTTGTCGATGAAGGTGGCACCGTACTTGGAGGCGTAGGTCATGTTTTCCGTTTCGGACGACTGGATGATGAGTGGCACAAACGGGTCTTGCTCGCGTATGGCGGCACAGAGGCGTATGCCGGCCATGCCGTCTTTTTCGCCACGTTCGGTACGCGGAAAGCGGACGTCAGTCACCACGCCGAGAATGTTATTCTTATATTTATTATAGATGGAAATGGCTTCTTCATAATTTCGGGCCAGTACGATTTTGGGCCGTCCACGCATACGCAGGGTACGTTGGTGGGCGTTCAATGCTTCGGTACTGAACTCCTGGCTTTGCTTCAGCACAAACTTGTAGAGGTTGGGCAGCAGGGAGGAATAAAACCGGATGCTGTCTTCTACCAATAGGATGGCTTGTACGCCTACCTCCTTGACATCATGGTCGAGGTTCATCTTGTCTTCGATCAGCTTGATGATGGACACGAGCAGGTCGGTATTGCCCAGCCAGCAGAATACATATTCGAAAGCGCTGAGGTCTTCGTTGGCGATGCGCTTGGTAATACCGTGGCTGAAAGGGGTCAGGATGACCATCGGAATGCTTGGCCAGGCCGCTTTGATGGCGCGTGCCACGTCGAAGCCCTCGTTGTCGCCCGTACCTGGCATGCAGATGATGAGATCGTAGGTCATGTTTTTCAGCTGCGCCAATGCCTCGTCGCAGGTGCTGACCTGCGTGAAGCGCGGCGGATAGCGCAGAGACAGCGAGGTGTACTCGTTGAATATCTTTTCGTCGATGCGGCCGTCGTCTTCCAGCATGAAGGCATCGTAGGGGTTGGCTATCAGAAGTACGTTGAAGATACGGCGGGTCATCAGGTTGGCGAACTGCGTATCCTTCAGATAAAGCAGATTGAGTTTCAGTTTGCTGAGCATGTTTTTCCAAAATTAGTAGGACAAAAATCGGGCTTTTTCTTGGGATATGCAAAAAAGCGAAAAGGTATTTCGGAGGGCTGAAGAACAGCGTGCGAGGAAAAACGTATTATATATTAGATGTTAAATGACATTTTATTATTATTTGCTTATTTTTTCGTCTTAAAATTTAGGATGTTTGAAAAGAATAGCTATATTTGCAGTGTTGTTGGTTGACAATTTGCTCAGCTGGCAGCGAGTGAACCATTGATAGAACCTTTTTAAAACGTAATATTATGAATATTGAACGTATCATGGCCTCTTTGGAGGCAAAGCATCCCGGCGAATCTGAGTATCTTCAAGCCGTAAAGGAAGTACTTCTTTCTATCGAAGATATCTACAATCAGCATCCTGAATTTGAGAAGGCAAAGATCATTGAACGTCTGGTGGAACCCGATCGTATCTTCACGTTCCGTGTCACTTGGGTGGACGACAAAGGTGAAGTACAGACCAACTTGGGCTATCGCGTGCAGTTCAACAATGCCATTGGCCCGTACAAAGGCGGTATCCGTTTCCATGCTTCGGTCAACTTGTCTATCCTGAAGTTCCTGGGATTTGAGCAAACGTTCAAGAATGCCCTGACGACGCTGCCTATGGGTGGTGGTAAGGGTGGTTCGGACTTCTCTCCCCGTGGCAAGAGCGACGCTGAAATCATGCGTTTCTGCCAGGCCTTTATGTTGGAGTTATGGCGTCATGTAGGTCCCGATATGGATGTGCCTGCCGGTGATATCGGTGTAGGCGGCCGCGAAGTGGGCTATATGTTCGGTATGTACAAGAAACTGACCCGTGAATTTACAGGAACCTTTACCGGTAAAGGATTGGAATTCGGCGGTTCGCTGATTCGTCCTGAGGCTACAGGCTTCGGAGGCTTGTATTTCGTGAACCAGATGCTGCAAACCAAGGGTATCGACATCAAGGGTAAGACAGTGGCTATTTCTGGCTTCGGAAACGTGGCATGGGGTGCCGCTACCAAAGCTACTGAATTAGGTGCCAAAGTGGTGACTATCTCCGGTCCGGACGGTTACATCTACGATCCCGACGGTATTAGCGGTGAAAAGATCGACTATATGTTGGAGCTCCGTGCATCGGGCAATGATATCGTAGCACCGTATGCTGAACAGTTCCCGGGTGCAACGTTCGTGGCTGGCAAACGTCCTTGGGAAGTGAAGGTAGACATCGCACTGCCGTGTGCTACCCAGAATGAATTGAACGGTGACGATGCCCGTCATCTGATAGACAACAATGTGCTCTGTGTAGGTGAAATCTCAAATATGGGATGTACGCCTGAGGCTATCGACCTCTTCATCGAACACAAGATGATGTATGCACCGGGTAAGGCTGTCAATGCAGGTGGTGTGGCTACCAGCGGACTGGAAATGTCACAGAATGCCATGCACCTCAGCTGGAGCGCTGCTGAAGTGGACGAGAAGTTGCATGCCATCATGCACGGCATCCATGAACAGTGCGTGAAATACGGAACAGAACCTGATGGTTACATCAACTATGTGAAGGGTGCGAATATCGCCGGCTTCATGAAAGTTGCTCATGCCATGATGGGTCAAGGTATAATATAAGAGAGAAACTTTGTTTAGTTGTATTTGTATTTGTGGTTTATGCTGCCCCGTGCCTGTGAAGGTACGGGGCAGAGTGTTTTTAGTCAGGAAGTGAAATATACCTATTCGTAGGTATTTTCGGATTATCTGTCCGTATGAAAGGTTAACTTACTTTTTGATGCGTGATGCTTATTCCTTAAAATTACTATCTTTGCAAGCAGAAACCATAAACAGCTAAGAAAATGTTATTTCCAGAATTGAAACAAAGACGTGATAAAATACGCATTTTGATGGCTCAACAGGGGATCGATGCTGCCCTTATTGCTTGCAATGTCAATTTGATTTATACATATGGTCGCGTGGTCAGCGGTTATTTGTACTTGCCGTTGAACGATTTTGCGCGTTTGTTCGTGAAGCGTCCCAATACCATAGAGGGAGAACACGTGATGTCTATCCGTAAACCCGAACAGTTGCCTGACCTGATTAAGGAGTGTGGCTTGCCGTTACCTCAGAAATTGATGCTGGAAGGGGACGAACTGTCTTTCAGGGAATACAACCGCTTGGCAGCCTGCTTTCCTGAAACTGAGGTCGTTTCTTGCGGCTCTTCGCTGATACGTCAGGCACGTGCTACAAAGACCGAGATGGAGATTGAATTTTTCCGTCGCTCGGGCGTAGCTCATGCCAAAGCCTACGAACAGATTCCGTCGGTCTACCGGCCTGGTATGACCGACCTCCAGCTTTCCATAGAGATCGAACGGCTGATGCGTCTGGAAGGTTGTCTCGGCATTTTCCGTGTGTTCGGTCAGAGTATGGAGATATTCATGGGCAGCCTGCTGGCGGGCGACAATGCCGCTACTCCTTCTCCTTATGATTTTGCATTGGGAGGGGCTGGACTGGATCCTTCGCTTCCCGGTGGCCCCAACGGTACACTGATACAGCCCGGACAGAGTTTCATGGTGGATATGGGCGGCAACTTCTATGGCTATATGTGTGACATGAGCCGTGTATATTCCATCGGCAAATTGAGCGAACAGGCTTATGCGGCCCATCAGACCTGTCTGGAGATACAGGAAGCCGTATCGTCTATGGCCAAGCCGGGAGTCATCTGCGAGGACTTGTACAACAAGGCCATTGAGATGGTGACAAAAGCTGGTTTTGCTGACTATTTCATGGGAGTAGGACAGAAGGCAAAGTTTATCGGGCATGGTATAGGACTGGAAATCAATGAAGCTCCTGTGATAGCTCCCCGTATCCGGCAGGAATTGGAGCCAGGCATGGTCTTTGCGTTGGAGCCGAAAATCGTATTGCCGGGAGTCGGCCCGCTGGGCATCGAGAACTCTTGGGTAGTGACGGCCGAAGGCTTGGAGAAGCTGACTACCGCTCCCGAAGAAATCATCGAGCTTTGACGGGCAGTTGTTTGGGGGTGTCATGCAGTGCTTCGTGAGCTGCTGATGCAGTGCTTCGTTACCCTCTCATACAGTGCTTCCTTACACTCTGAGGAAGCACTGCATGACACTCTGAGAAAGTACTGCGTCAGAGTGGTTTGTAGGTATCGAAGTTTTGTATTTATGTCCTATTTACTTACTCTGTTGATTTTGAGTGTTTTAGGTAGATGCGTGATAAGTGCTTGTATAAACTTTCTGTACATTATTAAATAAATAGGCTGCCTTTAAAGGCAGCCTATTTATTTAATTGTCCGCGTAATGTTTACCAATAGCCTGCCACTCATCTACCTAAAATGAACATAATCAGGCAAGTAGGTAGATGAGTGGTTGGTGGAAGCTCACTTTTTGCTCAACCACCGGCGCACAGGCTCATCATAAAGTTTCAGGCAGAGCCAGGCCAGCAGGATGCTGCCTGCATAGACGGTGAGAGCCGTGGGCCACACTTCGCCGAACGTATAGTATTTGTGTTCGATCAGCCAGGAGTAGAACAGGTACATCACGGGGTAGTGGACGGCATAGAGCGGATAGGAGATGTCGCCTGCAAACCGGCATATCCGGGTGGAATGTTTGTCCGTCGTCTTTCCGGAAGCGGCCAGCCACACCAGCAGCGGGAACACGAGGAAGATGCAGAACACTTCGTACAGACCGTTCAGGCAGATGCCCTCTTTACCTTCTATATAAGGAACGCAGAACAATGCGAGCAACACGGCTGTACAAATCCAGAAGGCCCCCTTGATTTTGACGGGCTTGAAGTGGCGCGAAAGCAGCATACCCAGTGTGAAGGGGAAGAGCATGCGCAGCAGTCCGCCCAGGAAGTTGGCGCCATCCAGTGTCCATCCTACACCGATCATGCCGTATCCCACCACGTCGAACAGGGCGAACCAGGCCAAACCTACTCCCGACAGGACGGTCAGCAGGGCCAGCATCTTGTTGCTCAGGCGGTGGATGAAGAGCGCATAGAGGATGTTACCGATGTATTCGAAGAAGAGCGACCAGCTCGGACCGTTCAGCGGAAACATCTCGCCGTTGCCGCGTATGTCGTAGCTGGCTCCCGGGGCGGCGGGAATGAAGAACATGGCACAGAGCAGGGCAAGCATTACCAGTGAAAGGCTGATGTGGGTGCCGTCCCATTGCACCGAGCCTTGCAACAGATAGAATACCACACCCAGCACAGCTCCCATTATAATCATCGGGTGGAGTCGAATCAGTCGACGCTTGAAGAAGTTGCCCAGACTCATGCTTTTGCCCAAGCGGTCGTCGTAAGCATAGCCGATGACGAAACCGGACAGGATGAAGAAGAAGTCTACGGCCAGATAACCGTGGTTGATGACGGTAATGAGGGTACCTCCGGCGGCAAAGGACAGACCTTCGAAGATGTGGTAGAACACGACCAGCAGGGCGGCTACTCCTCTCAGCCCGTCGAGTAGCTCATAATGGGGCTTGGTGTCGCTGAAAGCGGCGGAAGAAATGTTTTTCATGTGTGATAATGTTATTTTCTGTGTTAATTCGAGTTATTTGTGGTGGATTCTATAATTCTTAGTCTCCTTCATAATATTCTCCCAGAAAGTAACGGGCAATGAAATCCCAGTTCTGCTGTAGTATTTCCCGACCTCTGTCGAAAGGGAGGGCGACATCACACAAGAGGTTGTTCTGCATACCATACTTCAACAGATCGAATGGACAACGGCCGGGCAGGCAGAACAACTCGTAACCTTCGGCTGTGGCAGTCTGTGCATCATAGGCTGGATTGTGGGAATCACGGAAACAGGCAGCTACGCCGGGAGCCAGTAGCATGCCTTTGGTGTTGGCATAGACTACAAAGTCCTTTTCAGCTTTCAGGTCAGCCAGTATGCCATCGGGATGATCTTCCCACTCCAGTGTACCGACGAGGAAGACGCGTAGTTCTTCGTAAGTCGCGAAATAGAGCAGGGGATTTCCTTGGCTGTATTGCAGGCAGCGTTCCACATCCTTGGTCAATCGACTGTCGGGAGTGACTTCGGGCAGGGGAGCGAAAGGTATTTCCAGCAGGTTGAGGTCCATGACCCATGTTTCCGGAGAGGGAATTTCGTTGATGGGGGCTTCTTCGAAAAGGGCGTCCATCCGGTCATAGAGTTGTCGAGCCAGAGTTAGCAATGACTCTTCGGAAGGATTCTGGAAATAGAAAGAAGGATGAACATCAGACAGGTTTTTCCACAGGAGGAAACAGACATCATCCCAATTGATTTCGTCATCAATATAGCTTGTACAGGGGTAGAACGGTAACGGTTGTCCGTACAACGTGCCGTAACGGGTGGTGAATGCTTTCCAGCCTCCGGTTTGAGCAATGGCATCCTGGAAGTAAAGGGTTATGTCCAAAACCGTTTTAGTTATCTTGTCAGCAGTCTTGTTGGCAAACAAGGGGGAAGCTGCAATTAGGGGGAGCATTTCGTTGGTGAAATTCAGATACCATGAGTCTCCGGGTAGCGTTCGGGTACGTCCGTTGGCCTCCAACCAGCGTTTCATATAGATAGTAGAAGTGGTTTTCATGGATGAAATAGCGTTTTAAAGTCTTTTTAAAGCCAGTTTGATCACTTGTTCCACCGGAGCGTCGGGGGTTTCCTTGAGAATAGCCAGTACCACTTTTTGCGAAGCAGCCTGTGCAAAGCCCAGCATGGTGAGGGCGGCTACGGCTTCGTCCATCACCTCGTTGTTGGCAGTAGTGGCGAGCGGAAGTCCCGGCTCGACACCCATTGCCGCGGCTACAGAACCGGTCTTCATCTTGTCCTTCAGGTCCACGATGATGCGCTGGGCAGTCTTCAGGCCGATACCTTTTACTGTCTTCAGCAGGTTGGCGTTCTCCGTACTGATGATGTTGATGAGTTCGGCAGGCGACAGAGCCGAGAGTATCATGCGGGCGGTGTTTCCGCCGATGCCTGACACTGAGATGAGCAGTAGGAAAAGTTCGCGCTCCTGTTTGTCGGCAAAGCCGTAAAGCTGGTAGGCGTCTTCGCGGATGGCTTCGTAGACGTAGAGTTTGCAGGACTTCTTGCCCTGAATGGCCGAATAAGTGTTGAGTGAGATACTGGCCAGGTAGCCCACACCATTGCAGTCGATGATGGCGGCTGCCGGAGTGAGTTCGGCCAGTTCGCCTCGGATGTATTCTATCATATCAAAAAGTTTCGTTGTAGCTGTTCCAGAACAGTGTTTTGTGGTCTGCTCGAACAAATGCTTTACTTGTCTTGTTTTATGTCTGGTGCAAATGTACAAAATATCTCTTGGCTATAAAATAGTCTTAATAAAGAAAAAAGGAAATGGAAGAATGAACTGTTTTATGTTCAAGTTTAAAGAATAATGACTACTTTTGTACCCGCAAAACAGAAAACTGATAATTAAATTCGATAAAAGTATGAAAAAAGTAAGAGCTGCCATCGTTGGTTATGGCAATATCGGGCACTATGTGCTTCAAGCTTTGCAGGCTGCGCCTGATTTTGAAATTGCCGGTGTAGTGCGTCGTGCAGGCGCCGAGAACCGTCCGGCCGAACTGAATGACTATCCTGTGGTAAAAGATATCAAGGAACTGGAAAGTGTGGATGTAGCCATCCTCTGTACGCCGACCCGCAGTGTGGAGAAGTATGCCAAGGAGATTCTGGCACTGGGCATCCATACCGTGGACAGCTTCGATATCCATACGGGTATTGCCGACCTGCGCCGTACGCTGGATGCCGAGGCCAAGGCTCACAACACCGTTTCTATCATTTCGGCCGGTTGGGATCCGGGAAGTGACTCTGTAGTGCGTACACTGCTGGAGGCTATCGCCCCGAAGGGCATCACGTACACCAATTTCGGTCCGGGCATGAGTATGGGACACACGGTAGCCGTGAAAGCCATCGAAGGTGTGAAGGCTGCTTTGTCCATGACGATTCCTACCGGTACGGGCATTCATCGTCGTATGGTGTACATCGAACTGAACGAGGGTTATGACTTCGACAAGGTGGCTGCTGCCATCAAGGCCGATCCTTACTTCGTGAACGACGAAACACACGTGAAGCTGGTGCCCAGTGTGGATGCACTGCTTGATATGGGACACGGTGTGAATCTGACTCGCAAGGGTGTTTCAGGCAAGACGCAGAACCAGCTGTTTGAGTTCAACATGCGCATCAACAATCCGGCTCTGACAGCTCAGGTATTGGTTTGTGTGGCACGTGCGGCCATGCGTCAGCAGCCGGGCTGTTATACAATGATCGAAATTCCCGTTATCGACCTGTTGCCGGGCGAGCGCGAGGAATGGATCTCTCATTTGGTATAATCCCTGACCTATATATAATAAACGGTGAGGGCGCGTCCTGTTGGATGCGCCCTCGTTTTATTTTCATCTTACTTCGCCGGTTTTAACAGCAATGTATGGTTGTTGGTATCGCGCCATTCAGCCATCAGGGCGTAGAAGTCACGGTAGACTTCAGGTGTGAGCAACTGTTGCGTGATGCTAAGGCTGCGGGTGACGGTTATTCCATCTGTACTGGGGTGGTAAGTGAACGATACTTTGCCACACTTGTTGGCCACTACCTTGTCGGCCTTCGGACTCCAAGTAGTACCTTCAGGCAGTTTGACTAGCGTTTCGCTGGTCACGTCCACGGTCTGCGGAAGCAGGATGTTCTCGCGGATGGTGGTATTGGCTGCATAGGCATAGAGCGGAAGAGTAACCGATATCGGCTTCAAGTTGACAACTTGCCATCCTTCGGGCAGTGTTTGCGAGTTGTCGGCTTTGACTTCCAATACGGCTTTCTGAGTGTCTTGAACTTCGGGTGCTTTCAATTCCAAAGGTTGTGCCTGTAGGTCGGTCACTGTCATGTAGCCTTGCAACCTGGCTTCGTCCGTACCTTGTAGCACTACACCTTTCGGGGTGGCATCCGATTTTGCGACGAGGGATATGATGCTTCCCAAACCGAGGTTGTCCACTTCCGCCGGGTGAAGGGCACAGATGGTTACTTCGGCTTTGAGACTGGCAGCCTGTTGCAGGGCGACATCCAGGTTGACCAGTTCGGCCTGTGTACCGTAGGCACTACGGATGACTTCTGAGGCCGGACGCAGGCGGTAGCCCGCTTCTCCGAGCGACACTTTGCATTGGGCGGAACGGTAGAGGCCGTCCATGTAGGTGGCGATGGCGCTGCGCAGGTCGCTGCTGTCTTTTTGGGCGGCTTGCTTTAGTTCGGTCAACTTGGCTTCGATGACAGTGCGGTCGCCGGGGACGAACTGCTGGGCGAGCGACTTCAGTGCGTCGGCATAGCTGGCCCAGGTAGAGGCCACAAGGACGGGCATCATGCCGGAGGCTGCTTGCTGCACCAGCCCCAGACTGCTGCGTAACGAGGGATAGGAATAGGGGCGCGGTTCCACGTTCTTCAACTTCCAGGTGATGGATTTCATGCCGTCCTTGTTCGTTTCAGCCGGACGGGCGGAAGCATTCAGCAGTTCGTAGTGCAGCGTCTTTCCTTCAGGTACTTCGATGCGTAAAGTGAATTCGTCGATGGGCGACAGCTCTTTTATAGGACAACAGATGTCCAGTTCGGGCAGGTAGCCGGCACGAATCTTGATGGAGTAGTCCAGGCAGATGGTGGCGCCCAGTTCCAGACCGGTGTGTACTACGACCATTTCCTTCAGTCCGTTATAGGCAGGTGCATTGGCGGCTGCGGAGGGCAACACTTCGACAAAGGCGTTGTCGGGAGTACGGACGATGGTACCGTCCTTCTGCCGCGTATAAGAATCGTGTATTTCGAGCTGCTGGTATTGCGGATCGTAGACGATGAACGTTTCGCCGTAGAGGCTGTTCATGGCGGCGTGGGTGTAGAGGGTCAGTTCTTTCTGCACGCGGAGTTCCTGACTGCCGTCGGCATGCAGGGTGTAGGTCTTCGACAGTTTGCCAAAACGTGCCTCGGGTGCGGCCTGTGCGGTGAGGGTCATGGACAGGAGCAGGGCAAGCACACCTATGTATAGATGGATTGTTTTCATTTTTCTTCAATTCAGTTTTGAGTGTTCGACGAATCGGTTCATTTCTTTACGACGAGATACTGGCCATAGCTCTTGGCGGTGTTGACGGCCTGGCGGAAGCTGTCCCAGTCGGCTGCCTCATAGACGCGCTTCTTCAGGGCGAGGCGGGTCTTCACCGTCAGTCGGTTGCCCTCCTGGGCAATGGAACCTTCGAAGTCGGCTGCCTGTCCGCTGAGGCTATCCTGACGTGGTTCTCCTGCCAGTTGGTAGCCCGAGGGCAGACGGAGCGTTTCGTCCAGTTCCACCAGACGCGAACAGCCGTCTTTGAAACCATACTGACGTGTCTCCAGACTGGTGTCGATGCGCAGGTAGGACATCACTTGCGTATAGAGGTTGTTCAGTACGAAAGGCTTGAAGACTATCTCGCCGCCGTCGCCCGCCAGGGCATAGCCGGGTATCTCGTAGCGGAAGGTGATGCGGATGGGAGCCTTCTGATAGTCCTTCGGGTTGCTGCCGTAGTCCACGCTGAGGAGGCGTGCCTTGGGCGATACGTTCAGCAGCTGGCGCTCCATCGTGTTCTGCCACTCGCTCTGGAAGCCGGTGGTGAAGATGCGGCGGATGTTGCTGTCGCTCTGCCCTTCAGCTTCGATGCTGAAGCTGCCTCGCAGAGTACCGTCGGCCGAGAGGCGGTTGTCGGCGTGGATGCGGACGTAGTGGTTCTCGGGAGCGGAGACGGGTGTCAGGCAGAGGTCGGTGCCTTCGGGCGTGCCGGGCAGGTAGTTCTGTTGCTGTTCGGCACTGCTCCACAGCTCGCGGCAGAAGGGTACCCACGTGGGGTCGAGAGGCATCAGCGTGCCGTCCTTCAGGCGTACCACGGCCACGCAGTGGTTGAAGTGGTCGGCAGGGATGGTCTCCACCCGGCTGCCTGCCATCGTCATGGCCGGATAGGCTTCGAAGCCTGCCATGCGCAGGAAGGCGATGAGTGTGCCCGCGATGTCCTTGCACACGCCGCAGCGGTCGGTGTAGTTCATCTTCAAGTTGTGCAGGGTGAAACCTTCGCCCTTACCCATCGTGATGCCGGCGTAGCGGATGTTGTCGGCCACCCAGTGGGTCAGCACGGCTATCTTCTCCAGGTCGGTCTTCTTGCCGCGTATCAGTTCGTCCACCTTGCGCTGGGCTTCGGGGATGGCGGTGAAGCTGCCGTAGTCTTCGTTGACGCCATGGAACCAGCGCGACTTCTCACGCCAGTCGGTGGTGGTGGACATCATCAGTTTGGGCGCGGCGTCGTAGAAGTCCACCATGTTCGGCTCGCGCCGGAAGGGCATCAGGCCGTCCGAGGCAAAGGTGTAGACTTTGCGTCCGTCCTCGTAGCGCAGGGACGAGGCGCAGCTGCCCTGGTAGAACTGAAACTGCATGTCCTTCTCGGCAGGCAGACTGACACGGTAGACTTTGCGCACCGTCGGGTCACTGCTCCAGAAGGGCACGATGTCGTAGAACTGGCCGCGCATGGGCGGGATGAAGCGTGAGTCGTCTCCGTCCTGAGGCATGTCGGCCAGCAGGGCATAGGTGAATCCCTTCTTGTCTATTTCGTAGTCAATGACGTCGCCGGGCTTCAGCTGCCCCAGCTCGATCATAATCTGACGGGCACCCCAGTAGATGGCTCGGGCGGGTGCGGCATAGTCCAGGGTTTTCGATACATCCACTTCGGTCTTCGTACCGTCGGCATGGTGGACGGTGACCCGACGGAAGCGGGCGGCAGCCGTCAGCGGGTCGTAGTCGTACTTCAGTACGCGCTGGCGCAGGGCGCCGGCAGGTGTCTGCACCTTGACGGTGCGGCACACGGCGAACGAACCTTGTCCGCTGGGTTGTACCGTGACGCTGGTGCTGTCCAGCAGGTTGACACAATCGTGTCGGGCGTAGGCTTCGTCCTGCAAGGTCGTCCGTTCATAGGCCTTCCACGACTGGGCCTGGAGAGCCGTCGCTCCGCACAGCAGGGCGGCGGCCAGGGTAGCAGTTGTTTTTCTCATATCGTTTGATTTTAGTTTGGAACAGGCTTGTCTTTTTTTCGTTGTCGCTGTATCGGCGTGCTAAGGTAAGATTTTCCGTTCGAAAAAGCAAGCTTTCGCGGTTTGCGAAAGCTTGCTGACGCTGCGATGATATTTTTCAGATGCTGGAAAACTTTATCTCGCTGAGATAACACTTTCCCAAAGCTGGAAAGCTTCATCTCGCTGAGATAGCACTTTCCCAAAGCTGGAAAGCTTCATCTTGCTAAGATGGCACTTTCCCGAAGCTGGAAAGCTTTATCTCACTGAGATAGCACTTTCCCGAAGCTGGAAAGCTTCATCTCGCTGAGATAGTACTTTCCCAAAACTGGATAACCTTATCTCACTAAGATGGCGTTTTCTTGAAACTGGAACGCGAAAAAAAGCGCGGGCGGCTCGGACAGGCACGAAACGCTGATGCAGTCAGTCCGTGCAGGCCCGGGTCGCCCGCGTATGGGGGAGGGGGAATCCGCCTGTTTATTAACAGGTCAGAAAATGAACCTCAGTACATCGTTCAGGTTCGCCCAAAGAAGTAGGGCGAAAAGTAGGAACATGCCCACCATCTGCGCACGTTCCATGAACTTGTCGCTGGGTTTGCGGCGTGCCACAATCTCGTAGATGAGGAACAGCACGTGGCCGCCGTCCAAGGCAGGAATAGGCAGAATGTTCATGAAGGCCAAAATGATGGAGAGGAAAGCTGTCATGTACCAGAACTGGTGCCAGTCCCACGTAGCGGGGAAGATGCTGCCGATGGTGCCGAAGCCGCCCAGTTGCTTGGCGCCCTCCTTGGAGAAGAGGTATTTCATTTGTCCCACGTAGCCCTTCAGTGTGTTCACACCCAGCATGACGCCGGCGGGGAAGGAGGAGAAGAAGGTGTATTCCTTCTTCACCACGGGTAGCAGGTGGGCGGTACGCATGTCGGCCGTGATGCCTATTTCGTAGAGCGAGTCGGTGGTTAGCGTCAGGGTATCGGTCACGCCGCTTCGCACGTAGGTCAGGCAGATGTCGTGCGAGGCCTGTCCGTCAGCCTTACGTTTCAGCATCTCTTCCTTGAAGTCGAAGTAGGCGATGTTGCGTCCGTCCAGCTGCGTGATGCTGTCGCCCGGTTGCAGTCCAGCCAAGGCAGCAGGACGTCCATCCACGATGCTGTCGATGACAAACGGGTAGCGGAAATCGGCAAAGCGAGTACTGTCTGCCAGCAGGCGGTCCATCAAGTTATCGGGAATGTAAACTGAAGCCTCTTGGCCATCGCGCAGCACCGTCACTTGGCGGGCGTCGACAATGGCCGTCAGCAAGTCGCTGCCCATGCGCTCGAAAGGTACGCCATCGGCTGAAATCAGCACGTCGCCGTCGCGGAATCCTGCCTGATGCATGGTTTCATTGAAGTCCATGCCAAGTGGTACCTTCTGCACGGGGATGTAAGAGTCGCCCCAAGCGAAGAGAATCATGGAGTAGATGAACAGGGCGAGCAGGAAATTGAACAGTACGCCGCCCACCATGATGAGCAGTCGTTGCCATGCGGGCTTGGCGCGAAACTCCCATGGCTGCATGGGTTGTTTCATCTGTTCGGTATCCATCGACTCGTCTATCATGCCAGCAATCTTAACGTATCCGCCCAGCGGTAGCCAGCCGATTCCATATTCCGTTTCGCTGTTCTTGGGTTTGAACTTGAACAGTGTGAACCAGGGATCGAAGAAGAGGCAGAACTTTTCGACCCGCGTCTTGAAGAGGCGGGCAAAGAGGAAGTGCCCCATTTCGTGGATGACGACGAGCAGCGAAAGGCTCATGACAAGCTGTAGGGTACGAATCAAAAATGTTTCCATTATTTATTCAATATAAATTATCGATTATTAAAATTCAATTATTTGTTTATCAAGCTTTCTGCTACACAGCGCGCTTCGGTGTCTGTTGCAACATAATCTTCGTAGGTCGGTTGCTGGATGAAAGCTACGCGCTCCATAGTCTTTTCAATGACGTCGCTCATACCAAGGAACGAGATGCGGTCGTGTAGGAA
>ULNI01039826.1_pt1 | contig 32846 bp, 28 predicted proteins | sample 1951881 | NCBI WGS metagenome assembly ULNI01 (sample SAMEA4835573, study PRJEB28245) | human gut metagenome | biome: gut microbiome; material: fecal sample | place: Denmark | collected 2008
GACAATGGTAAAACGGCTTCCCTTGCCCGGTTCGCTCTCTACGGAAGCTACACCTTTCATCAGCTGCACGAGATTGGTCACAATGGCAAGGCCCAGCCCGAAGCCGTCCTGTGTCACGGCATTGCCCAAACGCTCGAAGGGGGCGAAAATCTGTTCCTGCTTTTCTTTCCGGATGCCTGTTCCGGTATCCTGTACGGACAGGATGAACTGTCCGTCCTTGTAATCCGTATGGAGCACGATACGCCCGCTGCGGGTAAACTTGACCGCGTTGGAAAGCAGGTTGCTCCCGATGCGCAATATGCGCTCCTTGTCGCCGCCCAGCACCTCTACCGTTCGGTTGTCGGTCACGAATTCGATTCCTTTGGCTTCCGCCAAAGGGGCGAACTCCGTTTCCAACACGGCGGCTATCAACTCGGAACGGAACGGACGGATATGCAGTTTTTCTTTATGTATTTCCAGCCTGAAAAATTCCAGCAGCTCGGTGGTCATGGCAGCCATGCGGTCTGCGGATTCGCGCACGGTGCGTATGTGGCGCACCCGGTCTTCCGGGGCTTCATCCCGGAGCAGGAGTTCCGCATTGCCGCTTATCGCCGTCAGGGCAGTGCGTATTTCATGACTCACGGTCTGCATCAGGTTGTGACGGAATTGCAAAAGCTGACAGTTCTTCTTATCGCTTGCCTGCAATTCGTCGATAAGTTCTTCGCGTTTTTTCTTTTCGCTATGATTACGCCGGATTTCCCGGTGGATGGCGATATGGGACAGGCCCAAAAGGAGGATGGCGGCGGACAAGGTAAAGATGAGCAGGAGCGTAGAGCGGTTTTGCGCTTCCAGAATCTTGTATTCCCGCTGTAAACAAGCCTCTTGCGCCTGCCGGTCCAGATGCTTGATGAGGTGGTTCAGCCGGGCGTTCAAGGCAAGATTGTGGGCGTACAGGCTGTCGGCGTTAGTTTCCATCTCTTCTGTTCCTTCCTGCTGCATGGCAATCAGGCTGTCGCTGAATGCGTGCAGTTCCCCGGCGGAAGGCAATACGCGGACGGTTTTCTTGGCGCCCAACGCTCCCAGGAGATTGTCCCTTCTTTTCCTCACGGTACGTATGCGGGTGGCACGTTCCGCCACTTCGGGCAGGTGGTTGACCAGAATGCTGTCCGCTGCATCCTGCATCCCAATGGCTTCCACGACACGGAACAGGTGCGTTTCCTTGTCGGCAAGCAGGTGCCGGAGCGTATCAATCTGTCCCGGACGCACATGCTGCCTGCACCGGGGTTTCAAAGCCAGCAGCAGGCTGTCCGTGGAAAGGCGTTTCCGGCGATAGTATGCCGTATCCGTATTTTCCTGGCTGATCAGGCTCTCGCCCAGCAGGGAAAGCTCGGTGATGTGAAGTTGTGCGGCATGGATGTCGTTCCGTACCGATTGCAAGTCATGCACTTCGGAATCTATTTCCCGCATCCGGCCACGTTCATGGATAAGGATAACCACCATTCCGACTATGGCGGCCAGCAACAGGAAGTTCCCGGCAAATATCTTTTGTGTCAAGGATACTTTCATTGCTAGTCATATTATTCGTAGCGCATTCTGTTAAATGAATGTGCTACTCGTTAAGTTAGCAAAAATAGGAATTATCTGTTATAATCCATGCGGATGATTCGGAGTTTACGAATAATTACCATTTTGGTACAATTCAAAACAAATTAAAACGCTTTTGGAAGAAAAGTAGAAAGCCCTTGGACTCCAAACGGGGCAAGGGCTTCCTTATTTTGAATTGGAATATAAATCCAATACAAATCCAAGAAATTACATCATGGGCATCAGGGCCAGATCCATTCGAAGCATTCGATATCATCCTCTGACAGATCGTTACCGATTTGCAGTTCTATGAGCTCCAGTGCCGTGACAGCTTTTATGGCGTGCTTCTGCCCTTTGTGAATATGAACCACATCGCCACCTTGCAGCACTTTTGTTTTCCCGTCAAGAACGGAACAGGCGGTTCCATCCATAATCGTCCATATTTCTTCCCGGTGGGAATGCTGCTGGTAACGGAAGCTTTCCCCGTTATGGATACAGACATGCCTGACCAAGAACCGGATCCCGCTTCGGGAAGTGAAACGGGTAATGACTTTGTAAGTTCCCCAAGGTTGTTCCACATAGCCTGTATCACTGTCATTCACGCAGTGAGAATCGCCATTCTGACAAGCCGCATGCGGTAATTTTGGTCCTTTGCCTTCATGGAGGCATGGCATGGCAGATGATGCCTGGTTGTGTTCGGGATGAGTAATAGTCTTTTGGTTCATATGTAGCATCGACATATACAAAACAAGCACCTGAAAGTGCCTTTGCGCTTCACATCCAGGTGCCTGCATTTAGGTTGTAAGGCAATAATCAATTGTTGCTTGTGCCTCCGTTGTGGTTCCTGTTGTAAGAGGTTGCCGTCACTGCCACATCGCCGTATTGCCGTCCGCTGACTGAATGGTTCAACGCGGAAACAGTTAGGGTGGTCACCTGCTGGGTCCCTGTAATGTGCAAGGCTGTACCAATGGGTAAGGTTACATTGAGGGGATAACTGCCCGTGGCCGTAGTGACGTTCGCCCCAGCGATGCGGGCCAGAATCTCAATCAGGTAAGCGGTTATCCGGCTGGTACCCGACGAAGTGATTTCCGTTCCGATTTGGTAGGTAAACGAAGCCGAACCTACCGTCATGTCGCCCGAACCGTACAGGTTGTCCCACAAGCCCTGTTCAAAGGCAAGCGGCGCGGTCGTGGAGGAAGAGGTCACATCAGCACCGAAGAGCAATGTATAGGAAGTGAACTGGTCGGCAAATACGGTCACTTGCCCGCCTTCCACCGTGTACTCGGCATCCACCCATTGTCCGTTCACGTATTTCTGTGCCGTGACGGATTGTGCCACTTCCGCATCCACGTCGTAAGCCAATTCAATGGGACTTGAAAGCGTGGCATTCGCATCGGTGCAAGATACATTTGTACCTATCAGCATGACACTTTCTGCCGCGCGGGTAGCAGCACGGGTATTGGCCTCGGCTTCATCCAACGTGTAAAGCGGCGTAACCACAATGGAACTTCCAGCTGGCAATTCTGCCGCCTCGGGTACGGTGACAGCCACAGTGACCGCTCCTTCGTCATTGCCTTCGATGGTTTCAGATGTCACGTTGGTTTCCGTATCGCCATTGGCGGCAACCTCAATGGTCGTGCCCTCATTGGGCAGGGCCACGTTCCACACCACATTGGCGCCATTTCCGTTTTCGGCCACGGTAACGGTCGTTTCTTTGGCCTGTTTGCCTGAAGCGGATGCTGTCAGCGTATGACTTCCGGCCGCCACGTCTTCAAAAGTGAAAGTACCGTCCGCGCTTGTTTGTGCCGACGTACCGTCCATGCTCACGGTAGCTGTAAGCCCGTTGCCGTCCATGCCAGTTACACGCCCACTGATACTGTGCGACACGGACACGGTGGGCGGTGTCACGTTGCTGTAATCCGGGTCGTCATCACTGCACCCTACGAAACTGGTGGACAAAGCCACACTGAGGAATGTGTACATTCCAAACTTTGTTAGATTTTTCATTACTCAAAAAATTAATTGAACAACTAAAATTAGATATTATAATATTATTGTGAATATTTGAGAAATTACCACTGATGTCGTTATGCTCAATCCGCATTGCTTCTTTTACCCAACAGGTTTAACTTGAAGCAGATACCTCCCGTGAAATGTTTCCCGTTCTGCAAGGTCGCCTGCAAAAACAGGTGTTTCCACAACAAACAGTCCGCGCCGATGTTAATATCGTCACCGGTATATTCTACCATCGCCCGAAGATTCCTGGCAAAAGACGGGCGATAGGTAATGCCGGCTGCTATACCCCGCCATTTGGCATTGAAATCTGAAGTGAAATAACGGTAGGTCAGATGCAGACCAAATTCATGCCGTTTGTACACAACGTGTTTGCTGGCAGCCACGTAATAATTCTGGAAGTAGTCGTTGGCTGGATATTTGCCTTCGGCATAAGATTCGTTCACTTTGCGTCCGGGATCTTGGGCGCCAATAGCGACAGCAGGCCACCATTTGCCTTCTTTCAGCGGGCGTACTTTCAGATGAAAGTGACGGTCTTTCTTATGATGCCCGATATTGCCGTCATTGTCCTTACCCTTCAGTATGGTACAGACGTATGCTATTTCTATCCAAGAGAAAGGGGTGATGGCCAGAAAATGGTTGGTCGTGTTAAATTTCTCTCCTTCATATTGGTAGGTGTCGGGAAGAAATTCCTTGTTCAAGAAGAAAAAACCGATACGGGCTTCTCCCTCTGTCGCCATTTCTGCTGTGGGCACATGGATCATGCCTGTTACACCTGAATAATCTTGTGCCAGCAATGCCGGATAGCCACATACCATAACAAGAAAGCAAATCAGTAATCTTTTCATTTCTTGCCTCCTTCCTTAGTTGTGAAATCCGGCTTCATGGTGTTGCTTCCCCATTGCAGGGCGTTGCGGTCAAAACAGCCCTCGCGCTCGTTCTCCTCCGGGTCTGTCGTGTACATTTTGTTGGCATAGGCATCACCCTCCATGCTGTATGTCAGACGGAAATTGGAAGCCGGACGGAAATTGACCGTGCGCCGTTTCCGCTTGTAAGGCGGTATCATCATCACCACCTTAAAACCGGCATTCTTGCCTCCCTCATTGCTGTACTCTCCATATAGCCCCACTGTGCAGTGGTTAAAATGCCGCATGGCTTCAACTATGGCTCCATAATCTTCATAAAGGAAACGTCCGCCCCTTGCACGGAACTGCGTATTCCACTTGTTCAGATAAACATCGGCTCCCAGAAGGGCGGTAATCCGTTTGGGGGTACTTGCCTCCCAGTCCACTGCCATAGAGCAATAGCCGGTTAATCCGGCTTGTGCTTCAAAAGCAAGCCATCGGTTTACCACATACATTCCTTTCAAGTCCAGTCCATACCGTTCCCTTCCGAACAATCCGCCGCTTGCCTTTAGAAACCATCGCGAGTTCCAATGGGTTTCCTTGGATAGCACTGCCATATTCAGCCGCACTTTCTTGTATCGGTCGCCATAGTCGTTATACACCGGTACGATTGCCTGTGCTGCCATTTGCCACCCATTACCCATGTTCCATTTCACTCCGGGTGTCAGGTTCAACAGCACCTCATACACTTTCCCATTGTGAAACAAATCCCGGTAATTGAAATCTGCCCCGACAAATAGATCTACCTGACCGGCAGGTATGGACGGCTGTGCAATTATGGATGAATGCCCATAAAAGACCAGTATGAATAGTAAGATGAACAGTTTCTTGCTTTTTCTCTCGTAAGCTCTCATTTTTTCATATACGCTCGTAATTATTCGTCAATTGATGTCATAAGTTCATATCCCCGTCATCTTTCATCCGATACCTTTTGTGATGTTTTCTACGAAACGCAAGTTTCTCTTCATCCTTTTAACCCAATGTGAGCCATCCCGGTTTTACTCCAAGATGGCTCACATTGAAACGACACTCGCACAAAGTGACTTTCAGCCTTTCACCAGAAAAGAGGCGAAAGGTTTATTTTCCCCAATCATTTATTCACACTTTCATTAGTCCGAATATAATCCCCCATGATAAAACGTTATTTTAGCTTCCGCCTTTGCTTAGGTAAAAACAAACATGTTCTTAAAACATTTGCAACTTGGCATACAGCTTGCCAAGCGATTGGACCGTGATTGTTGGCAGAAATCAACTATTTCTTATCCAAGACCTCATACACTGAATGTTGGCTCTTAAATTCCGGCACCATGTCTTTCATCCGTCTGACGATTTCCATGTCACTTTCCGTCACGCTGGCTTTCACCATGTCGTTCACTTGCCGACAGGCATCCTCGTAATCATATTCTCGAACCTTGGCGATTTTTATTTTAGGATGGAACGTAGGCCTCGTGTTTTCCTTCTCGTTCAACACCTCTTCATAAAGTTTTTCGCCATCGCGCAAACCGGTGATTTGTATCTCCACGTCCTTTGCCCCGCTCAGTTGAATCATCCTTTTTGCAAGGTCGATGATTTTTACGGGATTTCCCATGTCGAACACAAAGATCTCGCCACCGTTTCCCATGGTTCCCGCTTCCAGCACCAGTTTGCAGGCTTCGGGTATCAGCATGAAATACCGGACAATATCCTTATGCGTAACAGTTACAGGTCCTCCATGTTTGATTTGCTCCTTGAACAAGGGGATGACAGAACCGTTCGAACCCAGCACATTCCCAAAACGGGTAGTTACGAATTGCGTAATCCCTTTCACCTTGCCCTCCTTGATGGCCTTGTCCAGACTCTGCACATAAATTTCACAGATACGCTTGGAGCATCCCATTACGTTGGTCGGGTTCACGGCCTTGTCGGTGGATACCATGACAAACTTCTTCACGCCATACTTGACGGACAAGTCTGCGATGATTCGTGTTCCGTCCACATTGTTACGGATGCTCTCTCCCGGATTGTTTTCCATCATGGGTACATGCTTGTAAGCCGCCGCATGGAACACATAATCCGGTCGGCTTTCTGCAAAGATTTCCTCCATCCGCTCCTTCATGCAGATGTCGCTGACGATGGTCTGCGCTTCGATGTCCGGCCATTGTTTAGCCATCATCAGCCGGATGTCGTGCAACGGAGTTTCGGCTTGGTCTATCAGAATGAGCCTTCGGGGATTAAACTGCGCCACCTGCCGTACAATTTCACTTCCGATGCTCCCTGCGGCACCCGTTATCAGGATAACCTTGTCTGTCAGTAATTCTTTCACCGAATCGAGGTTGATTTCTATTTTCTCACGAGGCAGCAAGTCTTCTATTTCCACTTCTTTCAGCTGAGTGTGGCTAAGGTCGCTTTTCCCGTCCCATTCTTGTATGCCGGCAGTCATATGTATTTTGATGCCTGCTGACACTAATCGGCTGACCATATCTGGATTGTTACGGATGGCATTGTTTTTTAGCGGAGATACCAGCAAGACTTTGGCATGAAGCCGTTTCATTTCTTTCACCAGATTCTCGTCGTTCGGATACACCCGCACGCCCATCAGATATCGGCTGGTCATATCCGATTCGTCCGACACAAATCCGGCAAGGATAAAGGCAGATGCATCCTGGTTACGGATACTCTTGGCCAATCCCACGCCACCGGCTTTCACTCCATAGATGAATACACGCTTGGCCTGTTTCTGATGGAAAGCGGAATCATACAGGAATTTCACCAGGACACGCACGGCCCACATTAGCGTGGTCGCCAGCAAAGCGGCAAGTCCGATGTCCCTCATGCGTATTTCCATGAGCCAGCGGTCTGAATGGAACACATATTTCATCCCCATGATCAATACCAGTCCGGTCAGCATGGCAAACCCTGTCCGCTGCAAATCCACAAAGGAGGAGTAACGGATGATTCCTGAATAGGTATGAAACAGCCTAAAGCCTATAATATAGAAGAGAAGGTAAAAGCAAAATGCGCCCAGCAAAAGGCTAAAATGCTGAAGGGTATGCAATGTTCCGTTGTTGAGCGCATAGACAAAAAAGTCCGCGCCCAGCACAATCAGGCAGTCCAAAATGAGGATGACCCAAAATGGAAGTGCCCTCTTGGAAAAATACCAAATAGAGATATTCGAAATCATTTGCTTTAGATTTATAAACCATATATTTTTGCAAGTTCCTTTGTAATAGAACTGAATCCGTATTTAGCGGCGAATGCATGAGCGGCGGCTTCCATCTTTGATTTAAGATTCTCATCTTCAAGGAGGGTTAAGACTTTATCGGCCATTGCGTTGGAGTCATTTTGGGGAACCAAATAGCCATTTTCACCATTCCGAATCAATTCCCGATGTCCTCTATTGTAAGTCGCAACGATTGCATTCCCGGAAAGCATGGACTCCACTACGTTGAGAGGTAGCCCCTCCCTCTTGCTACAACATACTTGGATGTCTATGATGTGTTGGTAATCTTGCAGATTCGTGACGTATCCCAGCAATTTCACGCTATTCTGTAGCCCCAATTCGGCGATCAGTTCTTCCAGAAAGCGTTGTTTCGGCCCATTGCCGGCCAATAACAACAAGGTGTCCGGATAACGCTCTTTGATTTGGGTCATCATCCGGATAGCTACGGACTGGTTCTTGTTTTCATTCAACTCTCCTATGCAAAGTATGATTTTCTGCTCATCAGCAAATCCCATTTTTTGCCGGAGTATCTTCTTTTGATTCTTGTCAATTGGAAAGTATCTGTTCTCGTCAACTCCTACGCCATGCATGTGCTCTACCTTGCAATGGAATTTTTTCGATGCGAGGGCATAGTCTTCATGCGTGATGGTAATCAAGATATCTGTCAACCTTGAAAATAGTTTTTCTATTGGATAGTAGCATATCCAGCTTTTCAGCGGTCCACCTTTGTAGAAATGAAAGCCATGAGCCGTATAAATCACTTGAGTCCCCTTTTTGCGTGCCGCTTTGGCAGCAAGCCTTGTAACAATTCCTCCCATGGGAGTATTACAATGGACTACATCATACTTTTCTGCATCAAGAATCTTTTTTAATTGTTTATAGGCATAGTAATTGTCCATGCTTTTGGGAGAACGTGAGAATGGCAAGTCATAGATTTTGTCCGCAAAATCTATTTGGAGGCCATTTTTCTCCGCAAGGTTGTTTTTGGCGGCCACGTGTACTTCATATTCATGCTTGTGGAGCAGATTGGCAAGAGGCCTGTGAAATTGCGCGATATGGCTTTGTACGGTTGCGACGAGCAATACTTTTTTCTTCATTTTATTGGGTGATAAAATTCCGTAAATTACGGAGGATTACGTCAAACATTCGTTTGTTATTGCCATTGGAGACAAAAGAATTGTGCGGAGAAATGGCTACGTTGCTCAGCTTCCATAGCGGACTTGCCGGATCCAATGGTTCCGACTCGAACACGTCCAGTGCAGCGAATACATCCGGACGTTCTTGCAGGAAGTCACACAAAGCGGGTTCATCTATCAAGCCCCCTCTTGCTATATTTACCACTATGGCTTCTTCTTTCAGTTTCATAAGCATTTCCTTGGATACCAGATGATAAGTGGAAGGCAAGAGCGGTGCAGTAATGATTATTATGTCAAAATCACCGATATATTCTTTTAAGGAAGATATAGGTTTTATCCGGTCGAAGCACATCGGCTTGTGGGTTGTACAGACATCAAATCCGGTGATATCAGCCTCGAAAGCATGAAAACGCTTGGCTACTTCTGTACCAACGTTTCCGGCTCCTAGGATGGCAATCTTGGTTCCTACTATCTCTCGGAGTCCTCTATGCTTGATCCAATGCCCATCCATTTGCTCTTTTCTGAAATAGCAACCTTGTTTGTAATGTTCAAGTATTCGGAATACGGCCCATTCTGCCATGGGAATGCCATACACTCCGCGGGCATTGAAAAGTTTTATTTGACGTCTTTCAATTTCATCCATTGGAACACGATCCAATCCTGCACTGGTCAGCTGAATGAACTTCAATTGAGTGAAATCCTCTATGGGGTGAGAGAGAAACAGGCCATTGCATACTACTGCATCGAAGGAGTGTGCTTCAACGGGTAAAGGTCCTGACTCTTGCTGCATGAAATGAATGTCATATCCCAATGATTGGATTTGATGGAATTGTTCTTCAGTGTATGCGAAGCAGCCGGTTAATAATAATCTCATATTCTAATCTTGGCTATTATGAATTGGGAAATTCCTCTTAGTATGATGGCTGCAACAAGAATTGTAGAGGTCAGTAGCAGCCAGTTCAAAGGGAATGGACCTATCTTGAGATTTCCTAAAATAACGTATTGTACCAAATATATTTCAAGTGTCCTATCGGAAATGAATTTGATTACTATATAAAATTTGGCATACCCCATATGAAATTTCCGTAATTTATTTTCCAAACTCATGAACATTCCAAAAAGCACATAAAGAAACGTTAGGAGAATGACCTGATTGACCAGTTGATAGTCAGCTATGCTTTCGTATTTCACAAACAGCATCTTCGACGCAAAATAGATACACGCCAGAATGAGGGTGATTATGACGACAGATGATTTGCATTTCAACGCCATGACATCTTGATGATGGCAACGCCACCTATAGTGCAACCCCATCAACATGCTTTGAAAGAAAACGAATTCAATCATGGGTTGGCGGACATTGTCTATGTGATAATAACTATGGTCATATACCGTCACATAGAGTACAACTTGTAGGACTAAGAGCAAAGCTGCTGTTATGATGTAATTCCTTGTATTCATTTCAATATGCTTGGAAATGAAATATAGAGGAATATACAGCAGGATGATACTGGCCACAAAGTGCCAGTGTGTGGGCCAGACAAAGGTTTTTATCCATCCCAATTCCGATATCGTGTAGGCTCCGATGGAAAGATAAATAGCCGTAATGACCCAGACTGGTATGTATATGCGGATAAATCTTCGGGCATACCATTTCCCGAATGAGTTTTGTGGTTTGGCCAAGCAATACCCGGAAACAGCAAAAAACAAGACGTCACCCAGCAGGCCTCCATTGGCTATGAGGTCTGTGGGATAAACTCCAGTATAATGGGAGTTCGTGATAACAACGGCAGCAAGTGCACGTATGACGACTATGAAAAGGAAAAATTGTTTTTCCATTATTGGTTGATTATTTCAGAAACGGATTGAAGCACCTTTTTCCTATTGTTGGAAAAATAGTGGCTGACTTTTTCCGCTTCTTTTTCCAGTTGGCGGATTTCTGAAATGCCCTTTTGGAAGGTTTCTCGTATTTCGTCGATATCTTTTATTTTGTCCGTATTGCAGAAGCTTCGGCCTATGATTACCATGGACGACCCCAAACGATAGTGCTCTTTCAGCACCTCCGCTCCAGAAAGTGCGCCGCCCTCCAGCTTTGCAATGCCGCCAAACCCAAATGGGATTCCTTTTTTCTTGATTTTCTCGCTCAGCCAGTCCACAGTTCCATCCGCCAAAAGCTCGAACATAAATTTCATGCCTAATGCGAGGTGAAGATCGTTCAGGCCAATGTGCACCATATCTACCCCGACTAGTTCCAGTATCTTGTCTATCTGCAAGGCACTTTCGGGAGTTTCTACCAATAAGCAGGTTTTTGCCTTTCCGTTCACGTATTGCAAGAACTTGCTCACTTCTTCCACTCTTTTGAAATAGGGTAGCATCACGATGTCGGCTCCTGCGGCAATGGTGGCCTCTATCTCATCTTTGGAAGATGGATAGTCGGGGCTTGCTTCGTGTATCGGATTTACTCGAACTATAACCTTTGCCTGATGGACACTTTTTTTTATTCTCACAATGTCTTCGAACGTGTGATGGTTCTGAACGGTATCCAATCCTTTTTGGCGGACATCTTTTCCGATAAACTCCATGTCCACGAAAATCCAATCGACTCCAGCCGCCTCCGCTATTTGGGCGATTTCTGGCCGGTTTGTAATATACATTAAGTTCAGCACGGCTATCTGTTTTTATTTCTTTACACCTGTTTCACCCACATTTTCATTATTGGCATTTGTAACGACCTTGAAGATGGTCATGAAGAAAATCTTCACATCAAGCCATAACGACATGTGTTGCGCATACCATACATTCAGTTCTATCCGTTCAGGCCAAGGCACTTCCTTGCGCCCATGCACTTGCGCCCAACCGGTCACACCGGGAAGCACATCAAACATGTGTTTTTGATGCTCCGTATATTGATCGTAAGGCCACGGATGATAAGTAAGCGCAGGACGGGGACCTATCAAGGCCATGTCTCCTTTCAAGATGTTTACCAACTGAGGCAATTCGTCAATGCTGGTTGCACGGATAATTCTTCCTACCCTCGTGATGCGGGGATCTCCCTTGTAGGAATACACCCCTGTTCCTTGTTTCTCCGCCCCCACACGCATGCTGCGGAATTTCCAGATTTTGAAAGGGACACCATTCTTTCCCAAACGTTCTTGCTTAAAGATGACAGGTCCCTTGCTGTCCAGCTTGATGATAATCGCTACAATCAAGAGCGGAATGAATAAAATAAGTAATGCCACCAATGAAATACAGATGTCCATTACTCGTTTGAAATATTTGTACATATATTATAACTATATCTTAAACTATTCAGATCAAGGGTTTTAATGTTTGTATCATTGACTCTCTGGCTTTAAGCAGCTTTGTTTTATGTGCTACTAAGGCTTCTTTATAAGTCCTTGACGATTGTTCTAATTTTTCAAATGTTCTCGACAATATTGCCGCATTTACTGAAGATATGCTGATTACAAATTCTGAAAAGCCTAAATCCCCCATAATTCCATTTCCTTTGTTGCCTCCATAGGAAATAGCGATTGTGGGCACATTCTGATTCTGAGCGAAAATAACGGAATGGAAACGTGTGCCAATGAAATATGTACATCTGGAATAAAGCTTCATCATATCATAGCAATTCAATTGATAGTCTTTTACTATCTCATAGTCATTGTCCTTACCCAATTTTGATGCTACATCCTTAATGGCCAATGCGTCGTTTTCATGTGCGCTTGGGCCTAACGTATGTGCAAAAAGACACACGTAATATCCTTTGTTGTTCAGATATCTAATAAATTCCACGAACGAGGTTATATAACTCTTGTATTTTTCTTCTGAATTAGTTGCGTCAGGAAAACGCCAAGGTCGTAATGTGATGCCTACTATCGGTCTCCCTGATAGTATCGCTTTTCTTAAATACTTTTCTTCGTTTATCCCACTTTTATCTTCTAGATAATAACCAAGATCCGGATATTTTACACAAGGTATTTTCAAAATCTCTTGTAAATAGCGGAAGGAAATGTCTTCCCTTGCAGCTACGAATTCGCAGCGGCCCAAAAGTTTGGTAATAAAATGCCGAGAGATTTTATCGTTTAATGGTCCAAAAGAATTAGGCATGATAAACACTTTTTTATCATAGCGTTTGGCCAATAGCATTGAGAATGTGCTGTAATACATCTGATAGGTATCTGTTATTTTTCCAAAAGCATGGATAAACCCTCCACCTTTTACAAATATACTATCTGCGTCCTGAATCAATTGAAGCGTATGTCTTTCTTTGTCCGTCAGTAAAGCTGCACCTATTCTGTTTACGAACTTGCATCTACTTAATAATAGGATCGATTTGGAAAAATCCATTAAAGCCACTCCCCCCCATTTGAACATACGGCTGATGCCATTTCCCACATGTTCAGAAGAATCTTTTGTCCAATGACGGCCTGGATGTTTAATGATAGGACTACACAACGAGTAACCTTGTTCCAATGATTGATAAGATTGCCGCTTTACAATTTCAAAGTTGAATCCGGATTCAATAGCTGTAATTTCTACTTTTTCAGGACTATATAAATCTTCTATGATTCGTTTAGTTTCCCAAACCAAAGCTTGATCACCTCGATTCAAGTCAGTATTCGACGGTATGATTAGGACTTTTTTCATTATATACGGGAAATGTTCTTTTGTAATATGTTATTCTATGACTGTTCTTCTAACTTCAAGACATTCTTGAGTCGCTTGTTTATTTCCTCTGAAGAATGATTCCGAACTCCGCAACGATAGCCTTTTTCTGCATATTCTTTAATCAGATTGACATCATCCTTCAAATGTTTTAATATCGGGAAGATATTTTGCGGTGAATTACAAATGATTGCAGCATCTTCATTCTTCAAGTATTCCATAGATGATATGTCTTCAGGGCCGATCGCCAAGATACATCTATTGGAACTGAGATAATCTGTAATTTTTGTGGAGAACGAGAGTCGGGCGGTTTTATCACTAAATGATTCAACCAAGACTAATATATCTGATTTTTCTTGTTCTTCAAATACTTGGTATTGGGGAATGCTTCCTTTTACCTCGCAGCAGCCAGGAATACTCAAAGCCGAGAGAATCTCATTCTTTAATGAAGTGTTTGTATAGATATCCAAATACATATATTGTTTCTCTTGATTAATCTTTTGTATGGCTTTTGCAAGTGTTATTAGAGATTCATCTCTTCCTAAATATAATCCACCCGTATAAATCAAACGAATAGGCTTAGACAAATCCCTTATGTAGAGCTTGGGGGCAATATCTCTAATTGGTTTGGTTATAACTTCAGAATTAATATGGAAGAACCTGTCACATTCTTGTTTCATTTTTGGACATATTGCAAGAACCTCATCACATTGTCCAACAAGTCGTTTTACGGATTTGCGGATGAAAAATCTATTTATGTAGTAGAACAAATCACTCCTTTGTTTATAAGTAAACGTGTCATCTCCAAGAAAACCTACAACCATTTTAGGCTTACATTTTTTGACGATATATTCATTTACTCTATTAAAATAGCAATAATTACTCAGTGGAAAGAAAAATATGTCTGGAGCTATATCGTTAAGGAAAAAATTCAATTCTTTGGAATTCCATCTTCCTAATTTCCATAACACTTCCCGCCCCCACATAAAAAATGGATTATGCCTTTTGGAAAAGCGTGAATAACGATTCTTCTCCGATTGAATTCGTAAAGTGTCTTCACCGTTTAATGTATAGTTGGAAACTTCTTTTCCAGTGATTCGATCGCGATGGAAAATACTCTTTATAACTTCATTTTCCAATATATGAAAATATCGTTTTGCAACATCAGAATCAGGCATATCTGCCCTAAAGTAGATATTGGCTATTTCGGCATCTTTCTTAAATTTAGAAAACATAGCCGAATAGGTATTGGCGCCTGAATTCTGGTTCCACGCCGAAATGGTGGAAATTAGTATCTTTTTCATATAATGATTCTATTCTTTCCTCCACACCATCTTATTTACCACCCCCGTATAACTCTGAATTAGTTTCACCACTTTTGTGGAAACATTCTCATCTATATAATCAAGCACAGGAGCTCCGTAATCACCATTTTTGTGTAGTTCCACCGCTGTCTCCACTGCTTGCAGAAGCGATTTCTCATCAATGCCAGCCAACACAAAGCCTGCTTTGTCCAGTGCCTCTGGACGTTCGGTGGAGGTACGGATGCAGACAGCTGGGAAGGGATGGCCCACCGAAGTGAAGAACGAGCTTTCCTCGGGTAGTGTACCGCTGTCGCTCACAACGGCAAAGGCGTTTATCTGCAAACAATTGTAGTCATGGAATCCTAATGGTTCGTGCCGGATAACCCGTGCATCCAGTTTGAATCCGCTTGTCTCCAGACGTTTGCGGCTGCGTGGATGGCAACTGTATAGGATAGGCATATCATACTTTGCCGCCAAGACGTTGATGGCATTGAACAGCGAAGTGAAATTCTTCTCCGTGTCAATATTCTCTTCCCGGTGGGCAGACAGCAGGATGTATTTGCCTTTCTGCAAGCCCAAATGGCGATGGATGTCGCTCTTTTCGATGTCCGTCAGGTTGGCGTGTAGCACCTCCGCCATAGGCGAACCGGTCACGTAGGTTCGTTCCTTGGGCAGACCACACTCCGCCAAGTAGCGGCGGGCATGTTCACTGTAAGCCAAGTTCACATCGCTAATGATATCCACAATGCGGCGATTGGTTTCTTCGGGTAAACATTCATCTTTACAGCGGTTTCCTGCTTCCATGTGGAAAATGGGGATGTGCAGGCGTTTTGCCCCAATCACAGAGAGGCAGGAGTTGGTATCGCCAAGTACCAGCACCGCATCCGGCTGTGTCTGTACCATCAGTTTATAAGAAGCGCTGATAATGTTTCCCATTGTAGCACCAAGGTCATCCCCCACGGCATCCATATACACTTCCGGCTCTTTCAGTTTAAGGTCACGGAAGAACACGCCGTTCAGGTTGTAGTCGTAGTTTTGCCCGGTATGCGCCAGAATGCAGTCGAAGTATTGGCGACATTTCGTTATCACTGCCGCCAGCCGGATAATCTCCGGGCGGGTACCTACGATAATCAGCAGTTTCAGTTTCCCATTCCCGGCGAATTTAATGTCCGAATAATCTGTTCTCAGTTCCATTATCGCTTTCGTTTTAGAGATTCATGATGTTGTCCCCAGCCAAAGGAATATAAGGTCCGTCCTTTACTTCAAAGATGACCGTCCCGCTTTCCAAAACCTCCAGTGTATGCCATTGTCCGGCAGGGATGTGTACGCCATAGTTTCCTGAATCCGCGGACAATTCCTGTTTTTCCTGTACTTGTTTGTCTTCAGTGTAGAAAAGGACGTTTATCCTTCCTTTTAACAGGATATAAGTTTCTGCGGTATGTGGATGCCGATGTACGGGCAACTGCGTTCCCGGCTCCAAAGCGTTCAGCAGGCGTTGTGCCTTGGCTTCCAGGCTGTCATGCAGATTATAGTTCATCCGCAAACGGGGACTGTGTACAGCTTTTTCCGACACTTCGTCCAGCAAATTATTGTTGATCAATTGCATAAAAACATTATTTATCAAGTGTCTATTTGCTCTCTTTCAATGCCACCTCTTCGTAATACGTGTCCGGTCTGTGGGGGTCAAACGGTTCGTTAGCCCACATCACAGTAACCAAGTTCTCAGTATCCGATAAGTTGATGATATTGTGCGTATAGCCGGGCAGCATGTGTACGGCTTCTATCTTTTCGCCCGACACTTCAAATTCCATCACTTCATCAGTTCCCACCTTGCGCTGCTGAATCAATCCATGTCCGGCAACTACGATAAAAAATTCCCACTTGGAATTGTGCCAATGTTGCCCTTTCGTGATGCCCGGTTTGGAGATATTTACCGATACTTGCCCGCAATCGGCAGTTTTCAGTAGTTCGGTAAACGAACCCCGCTGGTCTATATTCATTTTCAACAGAAAGGCCGCTTTCTCCTTGGGCAGATAACTCAGATAGGTGGAATACAGTTTCTTGGCAAATGACCCAGTTGGAATCTGGGGAATCAAAAGGGTCTGGGGTTGACTGTGGAATGATTGTAGCAAATCAACGACTTCCCCTAAAGTTGCCCTGTGGCTTATCGGTACAGCGCAATAGCGTCCTTCCGGCTTCAGCACCGTTTTTAATCCGTCAAATTCGCAATGGTGCTCATTCCCGGTCAATGCGGCAATCATCTCATCCACGAGGTCGTCGATGTAGAGAAGTTCAAGTGCGGTGGAACGGTCGTTGACCGAGATGGGCAGGTCGTTGGCAATGTTGTGGCAAAAAGTGGCAACCGCAGAATTATAATTCGGACGGCACCATTTTCCAAACAGGTTAGGAAAGCGATAGACCAATACTTTTGCCCCCGTTTCCTCGCCATAACGGAAGAAAAGTTCCTCACCGGCCAGCTTCGATTTGCCATAGTCCGATTCCCCATATCGCCCTATCAAGGTAGCTTGAATGGATGACGACAGCATGACCGGGCAGCGATTGCCATGTTTGCGCAGTGCATCAAGCAGCGTAGAAGCAAAGCCGAAGTTGCCAGCCATGAACTCGCCCTGCTCCTTGGGGCGGTTTACTCCCGCAAGGTTAAAGACGAAATCGGCTTTGGCGCAATACCCATCGAGCTGCTCCGGAGTGGAATCGATGTCGTATTCCATCACCTCATCAATGACAAGCTCGCCATAACAACGGGCTTTGCCATCGCGTATGTTCTTCAGTTGGGCGCAAAGGTTCTTGCCGACAAACCCTTTGGCGCCGGTTACTAAGATTCTCATTATTCCGAACGAATTTCTTTTGCGTTGGCACGTTCTATCAAGCCCAAATCTTCCTGAATGAAGCGAAGGCGCATCAATTGCTTTTTCATGCCTTCCACATCTAGCTGGGTCGTATTGTGGCTATGATAATCCTCTATTTGCGATACCTTTTCGTCTCCCTCAATGAAGAATTTGTCATAGTTCAAGTCACGGTTGTCGCAAGGTATTCGGTAATAATCGCCCATATCTATGGCCTTAGCCATTTCCTCGCGGGTCACCAGGGTCTCATACAGTTTTTCACCATGGCGCGTGCCTATTACTTTCACTTCCGTTTCACCGTACTTAGGATTAATCTGTGCATAAATCTCCTTCAAGGCTGTAGCCAACGTAGCCAAGGTAGCGGCAGGAGCTTTCTGTACGAAGAGGTCACCGTTATGCCCATGTGTGAAGGCATATACCACCAAATCAACTGCATCATCCAGCGTCATCATAAAGCGGGTCATGTTCGGATCTGTGATGGTGATGGGTTTACCGTCCATCATCTGTTCCACCCACAAGGGAATCACGGAACCACGGCTGGCCATAACATTGCCATAACGAGTGCAACAAATAGTTGTCTGTGCGTTCTCACCCAACTCGCGCCCTTTGGCAACGGCCACCTTCTCCATCAGTGCCTTGCTAATGCCCATCGCATTGATGGGATAAGCCGCTTTATCTGTACTAAGTACCACGACATTCTTCACTCCATGCTCTATGGCGGAAAGAAGTACGTTCTCCGTACCCAGTACATTGGTGCGTGTAGCCTCCATCGGAAAGAATTCGCAACTGGGCACCTGCTTCAGGGCAGCGGCACTGAACACGTAGTCCACACCACGCATCGCCACATCTACCGATGTCTTATTGCGTACATTCCCGATGTAGAATTTTACTTTAGGATTTTGCAGCAGATGACGCATGTCATCCTGCTTCTTCTCGTCGCGGCTGAAGATGCGTATTTCCTTAATGTCGCTGTCGAGGAAACGGCGCAAAACCGCGTTACCGAAAGAACCGGTACCGCCGGTTATCAGCAAAATTTTGTCTTTGAAAACTGACATAAATTTCTATGATTATTGAGTTGAACTAAAGATTGTGTGCTATTATTGCAGGCTTTTGTCTTACTTAAAGTCCCAAAAATCATACAAATCATCAGAGTCGATTTGTATGTTGATATTAAATCAATGCAACGTAAGGCATTGTAATTCAACTTGAATGAATAGCTGGATAATATGATCGCACAATTATGGGAGTAACGTTCTAAACAATTTTTTTTCTTCTCGATCGAATATAAAGAACCAAAAAGTCAAGGCATATATGAGAACGAAAAGAATTCCTTTGATGATGAAGCCAATCCATCCCGGTGCGTCAAATTGGTTATATACCCAAAACACAGGTATTGCCATAACAATCAGCACAGGGACTATCTTAAAGAATGTTTGCTGGAAAAAGAGTTTGATGTCAATATCCAACTCCTTTACATAAAGAACATTCATCCCTATTGTACGAACGAAGTAGGCAATGCAAATTGAAAAAGCTACACCCAGTTCGCCCCACTGAGCCGCCAAGGGAAATGCCAGCATGATATTCAGAATTCCCATGCACATATATATCCATGCTTGTTGTTTCACTTTGTTCGCCGCAACAATTCCTGTGGCAGCAATCTCTTGTGGCAGATGCAAGAAAGATGGTAAAATGAGCAGGATGGCACACCAATAGGTGTTGGCAAACTCAGATCCAACCCATAAATATACAAACTGCTGTCCAAGTCCGATAAACCCCAAAACAATAAGTCCGATAATAAAGATCTGAATGCGTCCAATCTTTATCATAAGTGGTAGCAAATTTCCATTGTCACTGGCAAGTATTGTCGATACGCGAGGAAGGAACATCCCATTCAATGCATTCGCAAATGTGTAAACATACCCTTCCACAGTTATAGCAACACCCAAAATTGCGATTGAGGAAGAGCCAGACATCATACCCAATATGGTAGGAGCAATATTGAAAATCATCCTTTGGCTTATTGCTGCCAAAGATATCCATCCAGAAAAAAGGAATATTTCTCGCCTTTCCTGAGTGCTTTTATAATTAAAGTTAGGGCGCGTTCGTGTGTATTTCTTAATACACCATAATTTAAGCAGAATTGTAGAAATTCCGGCCAGCGCATTGACAGCCACCAGCGCATAAAGCCCATACCCTAAGAGGAGACTAACGCTCATGGCAGCCACTATAATCAGCTTATGCGCTAAGTCGCATAGTTTCAATTGTATGAATTTCTCATTGGATATTAATATCCCGTTGCAAGGTATAAATGGGAATGAAATAACACTGAATGTAGAGGCTATTACATATATAATCTTGAATTTCTCGATTTCTTCTACGGTAAGTTTGGCATAAATATCAGGAATAAAGAAATAGACTCCGACAAAGATCAAAAGTAAAACCACGTCTAATGCCAAATAGAGACGGGCTACCAATCCCAAGCAATTGTTAGCTTTTTGCTGGTTCCCTTCGGCCAAGTATTTTGATAAAAAACGGCTGACTGCCGAGCTAAGGCCGAAATCAAATACAAACAGCGAGATAATGGAGATAGCGAGAGTGTAAAGACCAAAATTCTCCCTCCCAATGGAATGAATCATCCATGGAGTATATAATAGTCCTATAAGGATGTTTATTCCTAAACCGCCATAGGACAATAGAGTTCCATACCGTATTTGTGACATAAAATTTTCTATTTCCCCAAAATAGGGAATACACGATATAGCCGACTTTCTATTTTGTGCATTAAAGATTGAAACTTATTATACACAAATTTTTTTTCAAAGGATTTGTTGAATAAAAAATCTTCAACAACATAGGAGGGATGTTTAAGCGTCGAATCTATTTCGTAACGTTTCATATGAAACAAGCTGCGGACTGATCTGGACAACTTTGTTAAATCACTGACTGAATGGGTAGATTCTGCTGCAATTCCTATGTTTGAAATCATATTCAGCGTAGGCACGATATTTAATTGATTGTTGAGTCTTGCATGAGCTCCCAAAATGCTTTCATAATGCTCTCTCCCTGTTGCTTTATGTTTACGACATGTCTGAAACCATGAGTCACAACTTTTATATTGCGCTCTCATGATTTCTAAGAGATGTGAATCATTCATCCATTTATAATCTGGATCCCATCTGTCTATATTGCGTTTCCAAGTAGCCCATCCCCAGATAGAACCATATCTTGTAAATAGATAACTATAACCATTATTGAAGGTTCCCAAATTATTCATACCACAGATGATGCCGATTCGTTCGTCATGCTCATATTTGTCAAGTAGTTCCTTACAAAAAGGGAAAAAACTTTGTGAAGGCACATCGTCGTCTTCCAAAATAATGCCTTTATCCACATAACTAAACATCCACTTTTGTGAAATATACTCAGAGGGATCACAGCCAAAATTTCTTTCTTGATACATTGTATGCAGTTCGCAATCCCAATCAATTTGTTCCACAATCTCACGGCATTTCCGAATATTTTCCTTGTCATCTTGACGCTTGGGACGGGGACCATCTTGGTATAAAAACAGTCTGCGAGGACGGGCTAATTTGATTTGTTCAAAAACTGCAGCAGTCTGTTTAGGTCTTGCAAAAAACAAGAATAAAACGTTAACATCGTTTTTCCATTCTTTTATTTCCATAATTTACCAGATATGTTAATAATTACTACCCAATTCCATCTGTTCCCAAAAGAAAGCATAATCAAAATTTTTCCTCATCAGCACAATAATAAACAACACGATGAGAATAGTTGCTATACTATCACTTCTATTACTATAGTCAGAATCAAAACAATCTACTAAGCTTCCTAATAAGAAAATTGTGAAGATAGAGTAATACATGACAACTCGCATCAGGCTAGGATCTACCCATGTTAATGGTGTGAAAAACAATGCTAGACAGAATGCATTCAAAGTATAATATGTATTCACGTTCGCCCATTTGAACTTCAGTCTGAAGTAAAGAACTCCAATGGCAATAATCATCATATAAACAAGAAACATTTGCGCACCTTGAGTCTCATACGTTGAATTTGCGTAACCAAGATAACTTTCTGAAAAAGAAAATGATGTAAGGAATTGGGCTATAGGTCTAATAAATATAAAAATTAGGGGTAACGAAATTAATGTAATAGCTAATGTTTGCACTGGAAACTTGTTATTTGAAAAAATATAAAACGGAACAAATAATAAGGCTGATTTATGAATAAGGACCGCTACAAAACATAGCAATAAAAACGGTACTAAACGCCGTTTAATTACAAACTCGTAAGCGACAAAAATGATAGCTGTAGCAAGTGTCTGCCTAATACCTGTAATGGAAAAAAAACTATAAAATAGAACTTGATAGACACACATAGCAATATAGACACCTCTTAAATTTGTCGTATTACAATAAACAAAACGTCCGAACGATACAAAGAAAATACTTGCCACTACAAGCAGGTACACTTGGTAGTTGTCACTGAAAATATGGAATATCTTTACAAACAATGCATACCCTGCATCTTTACCCACTCCCAATACATAGACACGATAGAAATTTTCAAAAATATCCGACCACGACTGTTTCCCTATCGCTACAAAACTTAGTTTATAACCATATGTGTCTGCGCCTACCGACACATTCCGTAATCCAGATTGCAAAATGAGCAATACACTGCAGATGACGATGTAGTTCATACGAGTTCTATTCTCGTCCCAACCCCTTAGCACCCTTTGTTGTCTGAAATAGTCTAATCCCAATAAAGACAGGAAAAGAACCAATAGTTGAATATACATGTAAGTCTGCGAGATTAGTAAATGAAATGACTCAAAGCCTTGCAAAACTCTTCATCCAGCATGCTTAGTAAAGTTCGTGAATCCAGTCGCTTATCTTCCAGCTTTTTAGAAGCCTTGAGTATGGCTTCAGCTATGTTCTCCGGAGTCTGCTCCTGATAGTAATCAAGAGCACCACCAATCTTCGATTTCCGGATAGCGGGTATATCAATTGATACGACCTTCAAGCCATTGCTGAGGTAAACAAGCACTTTAGACGGAAAAGAAGTGGCGTTGAAAGCCGCCAATGGATTTTGAGTGCTCAAACCGATGTGGCATTGTTGGATGAATTCTATATAATCTCGTCCTTTCTTTAGTCCCTCAAAGGTAACGATGGCTTCAGAATTACGACAGACATTTGCTATGATTTCTTTTATGTGTTCTGTATCTTTCTGATTACCAAATCCGCAAATATGAATGTGATAATTTGAAGGTAAAAACGCTGCTGATGCAGCAGCAGCAGCAGCACCTCCCTTATTCACATCGAAAGTTCCCCCATAGACCACATGTATCAGACCATCAGTAAATTTGCCGCGGACAATAGGTTCTACATGATATAGCCCGTAAAGAGTCAATACAGGTTTATGAGAATTATTGATTTTTTCGTTTAATAATTCCGTAGAAAAAAGATATCGGTCACAACAATTAATAAACGCCCATTCTTGTCTACGGATCTTGTCGGGCAGTTTCGTGGCATGTTGATAAATTTCCTCAATCTCTCCAATGTATTTGCATCCGGTAAGTCTTTTGAGCCACACTAACATGCCATCATATCCCGTGGAATGATATACTCCCACCTTTTCACCCCGTTTGACATGTATCAAGAACCAACTTATAAAACAGAGTGCCATAAGTTTTCGGCTGACATAAGAAATCAGCCTGGAACCTGTAAAAGAGGGAAATTTCCGGAGCGTATTATTCCCTATCTGAATACAAGAGCCTTTACAATAGCGTATTTTTTCTCCACGAATGCCAGAAAAGGATACGATGTCAACCCCGATGCCGACCCGGTTTAAGGCATTGAATATGTAATCCAATTTCGTGGTAGAAGAGTAAACAATATTACGCTCTTCTTTCGAATCAGGGCTATCATAATAGCAAATGTATTTCAAACGTTTCATGCTTTTATCTGGATAAAAGTTGGTAAGAGCATTGGATATACTTCGCAATCTGCCAATCTTTGTCAAAGTTCTCCGCTGCAAAGCGTTGGCAATGTTCGGTGTATGTCTGTTTCCCTTTCTCACGTACTAAAGCGACCTTTTTGAGCAAATCATCCATGTCTTGGGGCGAAAATGTAAATCCGCATTGGGCAGGAATTAGTTCAGGGGTAGCCGTGGTATTGCTTCCCACCACGGGAGTGCCGCAGGCCAAAGCCTCGGCAGTTACTTTGCCAAAAGTTTCCTGAACTGAAGGATTGACAAATACATCTGCTATAGAATAGTATTCCGCCAATTTTTGCGGAGTATTCACTTCGCCCGCAGATAAGAGATTGCTAGGGATAGACACATCGGTAGGGAATCGTCCGACCAACACAACTTTCACATCCGGCATTCGGCATGCAATCTCCATAAACTGATTTAACCCTTTGGCCTGTGACCATCTTTGGGCTACCCCTAAGACTACATAATCCGAAGAGGACAAACCGAATTCTTTTCGCAAAGAAGTTGTTGGAAGAGGGTGAAATATGCTTAGGTCTATCCAATTATAAATATAATCTTGAAGTTTTGCACCTTTGAGAAACGATTGTTGCACCTCATTCAGAACCCATTTCGACACACCAATTACACCTAATTGTGGAATGGATAGGAAAAGACGTTTTTTATCCTTATGAATTTTGCGACTTCTATCAAAGAACATACTTTTGTTATAAGTATGAAGAAGTTGACAATGATTACATTCGCTTTTCCACTTGTCACATCCGATACTTGTATAATGACAACAATGTCCGGTTATAAACCAAAAATCGTGCAAGACTAGTAAGGTGGCAATGTCGTTCTTGGCTAAAAAATCAAGCAATAATGGGAGATGAATGTAGTTGGCATGAAGATTATGTAAGATGACCACGTCAGGAGAGATTTGTTTAATATGGCGTATCATCTTGCAAGTTGCACTTTTGGAGAAATAGCCTTGTAAGCCCCAAATCCGTGAGAAAAGTGCGTGACGCTTATGATCCCATTTGTCACCAATTCGGTAAATGTGTTCATCTTGATCCTCTTTATCCGAAGTAAAGACGAAAGATTCTATTCCGTGTTGCTGGAAATAGCCATGCATCTCCGCCACATTTCTCCCAGTACTACTGAATCCGTAGACTGCGTTAATCTGCACAATTTTCATCTGTACAATTGTTTTCGATAATTTCAAAAAACATTAGCATGAACCAATCCCCTATATAAAGAAGGATATTGAAGCCCAAGGGATTGAACGACAAGCACTCAACTTAGGGCTTACCACCAAATAAACACCAATCAATGATGCCCACTTGAAAAATAATACATACCCAAAGCCTTCTTATAGAGTTCCTCTACTACAATTTTGACATCATCCACATAACCTTTTGCATCATCTAAAGATATGATTTTCGTTACATCGGCAATAGTATAATGATGGGCATATTCACCACGTGAGTCTGCTAACTTTTTTAATGAATTAATTTTCAAAGAATTATCTGGTAAATTTAAACCTACAGCAGGAAGAAGGTGCAACAAGTATTTGATGTTAATCCCATGGTTGTTTTCTATTTCATCCAGAAAATGCTTATACCCTTCATTCGCTTTTGTTCTGAGTTTCTGAAACAAAACATCATCTGTCCTTCCAGAAGGATCAAAATCTTTTTCATTTAATGACAGTTTATCTATCTGGAAACTGAAAAAACATAGGGTACACCAGCTTATTCGCCTTGTAGTATTCATATTGTCAATCATCTCTGTAGCCAAATATGTGCAAATGTTCTCTATAAATTCTTCAAAGGCTGCATGGGTTAATGTACAGTAACTTTTCAAATCCAAATCATACTCTTCAGGACCTTCAAACTTATCGCGATGAGGTTCGATAAATTTATCATATAACCGTTGCAGGTAATTGTCCAAGTTTGAATATTCCGCACGTAAATTCATATTCAAACGAATGGATTTTCAAAGTCTTTGCTAAACATCGTCTGCATCAGACTTCCGAATTTGCTATAGCGAACTTTGTAATTATCAATATTTTTCGTAGAGCTTTCTATGGAGTTTCTGAAATCGTTGTCATCAGTACACATCTGCTTGAAGGCTTCAATAAATTCACTATGCTTAGACTCTACTTCTTCTGCTGAAATCTGCATGAAATAAAAGATTTCTACTTCCAACAAGACTTTATTGGAACGGGATTCAAATTTCCCTCTTTGGTACTTTCTTCCTATGCATTTGTAATCTTCAAATGCGATTTTCAACTTATCTATCGCCGCCAAGATATCCTCATATTTTGATTTGATTTTCTCTTCTTGCTTCTCCCATTGCTGATTAAAGTCCTGCATGGACTCATCCAAGAAAGATTTCAAATTACCCTTGTACTTGTTGGCGCGGAAACAGAAAGCTAGTAAACGGAGAACCATCTCAGCATCACGCATACGTTTATCGGCATCACTCAGGCTCAAGGCATGATGTATCTGAGTTTTGGAAGAAGTAACCTCAATTAACCAGTTTGAGAAATGTCCGCGGTATAAAGCCTGCCTCAATTCTTGGGTTGACAATTTGACAGAACCAGAATTCAACCGGTAAAACAAATCGTACAATACAGAATCATTTCCATCTTCTGTCCTGTAATTTGTGATGACAGAACAACGTAACGATGAGTTTCCGAATTCGGTTTTCAAATTTTTTTCCTGGCAGAAATCTTCAAACGTCTTTCCATTCAACTGATTCAGCAATTTCAATCCCTTCAATTTGGGGGTATCCCAATATTTGTATTTCTCATGATTCATGAATCCTGCCAAAGTAAGAAGCCGCTGTTTACCATCAATAACTATAAATGTACGTTTGTGCTTCATATCCTCAGCCAATACAATTTCCGGTATAGGATAACCTATCATGATAGATTCTATCAACTTGCTACGCTTATCATCAGTCCATGCATTACGCCTCTGGAACGCAGGATTAAGATCTATATTTCCATTATCAATCTGTTGGTAAATAGTATCTATTGTCCAATCGCGGGCATAAACAATGATGTCCTTGGTGTCTATTTTCCCAAGTTCCTCTTCATCTTCTTCATTATCAACCTCAATCTCCGTCAAGTCAAAATCTTGTTGTTCTAAAGTACCTATATCTGCCATATTTCCAAAATTTAATCCATTATTCTTCTCTTATTCCCCTCTCACCCCTATTTCTACCTTCTCCATATCGTATCCATTTCCCTGAAGCAACTCATAAACTTCTTTCTTCCTATTCATTGATTGATACCCGATAGTAACCCCTAAAAGTGTTTCTTTAGGAAGAAGCATATAGCACTCCCTTTCGTCCTCAACCGGTAAGATTTCATGAAAAGCATTGTCTCCTTTCTCCACAAAATCCAAGTAATTTACTGAAAATAGTTTGGAATATGGATGTACATAACGCATTTCTTTCTCCACACGGTAAGCAACTTTTTTAATAAGACAGGAGAGGGCTTCCAAATTGTATTGAAAATTATTTGAGTCAACAATCCGAAGATTACCGATTGAATTTCTGAGGAAATCTTCTATTCTTTCAAGATCTTGCTCAAGATATACACACTCATTCAGATAATCCAACTTTTCATCTGCGTACGAACGAATCTGTTCAGTATCCAATATGAGCTGCACACCTCTGTAGTAATCCGCATATTCCCTCCACATGTAATCGGAATCGCCATTTTCACAGAAACTGAAGATAATAGGCTTGAAAGAAGAATCTTCTGTATATTCACAGTTATGTTCCTCACACAATTTTCTAATTACAGGAGAAACATATTCTTTCGTCCATTTATAATCAGCCATATCAAACCTCTCATAATAACTGCCTCGAAAAGAAAGTCCTTTCTCCGTAACAATCTTTGCTAAAACATCGTAACAGGTATGGTGATAGATTTTTTTAGAAAGTAGCTCACTCATGTTTGACAATCATCCTTTTCAGTATTTCCATTTTATGCAGATCCGTTCCTACAAATGCGTACATAGAGTGTTTTTGGAGCCATTTTGCCCGTTTACGAACTTCCATACCATAAACACCTTGCAAAGAAAACACATTCATTTGCAATTTCACTCCCATTGAATGTATGTGTTCATACTTCTCCTTATCCATATACAAATACCGCTCAGGATGTGCCAACACCGGATAATAACCTTTTGCCTTGATACGGAGCAGAATATTATTCAAGCCCATTGGAGGATTGAAATAACTTGTTTCTACCAACAGATACTTGCCGTCTTTGCCTATGGGCAGAAGGTCGTTCTTCTCCAATCGTTCTTCAAACAGATTGTCCAGCATATTCTCCGAAGCAAGATGAAGCATCATGGAGCCTTGGTAGACGGACTTCAGTTCAGCAAATCGCTCTCTCAACTTTTCAGTGGTGTTGGGTATGTCTTCCATGATGTGTGGAGTGAGCCACACTTCTTTCACGCCCAACCGTTCATATTCGGCAAGTATTTGTAGGGATTCATCCATGGACTGTACGCCGTCATCCACTCCGGGAAGGATATGGCAGTGCCAGTCGATAAAGCCACGGAAAAATCCGCTTTCTTCCAATGTTTGCCGTTTACGAAACCACATGATGGTCAGTTGTTGTAATAACTTCTACTGCCGTAACCATAGGCATACCCATATTTATAACCATACCTGTAACCATAGCGGTATCCGTAACGGCTGCTACCACCTATCGTACCGTTCAGCACGAGTGCCATGTTCTTGAATCGCTTTGCCTCGTAGTCGCTCTGCAATTTGGGCAGCATATCACGTTCCAGCAAGCCTGCACGGACAATGAACACAGTACGGTCGGCCAGTTTCTCGATAATTTGTGTGTCGGCTACAATGTCTACAGGCGGACAGTCAATGAGGATATAATCGAAACGGCTACGCATCTTTTCTATCAGTTCAGCCAAGCGTGGTTCAGCCAACAACTCCGTAGGGTTGGGAGGGATGGTACCTACCGGAAGGACAAACAAACCGGGATAGTTTTCCTTTTCCACAATCAAATCCTCACAGTTGTTCTCACGCTTACCGAGATAGTCGCTCAGACCTTTCTTGGGAGAACCTACATAGGCGGAAGCCGAACCATGCCGCAAGTCTCCATCCACTACCAATACCTGTTTTCCCTTCATGGCAAAGGTAGCTGCAGTGTTCATGGTCATGAACGTCTTGCCACTGCCCGGATTGAACGAGGTTATCAGGGTAACGCTTGCCCTGTCTTTGTCCTCTTTGGCATCCAGAATAAATTCCAGATTGGTGCGCAATACCCGAAAAGCTTCATTGACTATATCCCGCTTGCCTTGATGGATGACAATTTCCTTGGCTGTGTTCGCCTTCTTTTTCTTCTTTTTGCCACTCTCAGCCAAAGGGATTTCCCCGACAAACGGCACAGAAAGCGATTCCAAATCCTTACGACCACGCACCTTGGTGTTCATATTTTCCAGAATGAAGATAATCACTATAGGAATGAGGAGTCCCAAGACGAGTGCTGTCAACGCGATGTTTCTCTTGGCGGGTGCAGTTGGTATCATGCTACCGGATGGAGGAGTAATAACTCGCGTATTATAGGCAGTAAAAGCCTGTGAAAGTTCGTTTTCCTCACGCTTTTGCAACAGGAACAGATACAAGGCCTCCTTGACTTTCTGTTGACGTTCGACCGACAACAGGTATTTGCCTTGGGTCGGGTTGGCGGCTATCCGCGCCGTGGTCTGTCGTTCACTCTGTTGCAACGAGCGTATCTGGGTGTTCAGTGTGGTGATATGGTTGTCGATGGAGGTGATGATGGCGTGGCGCATATTTTCCAACGACTGATCCATGTCGATTACCAACGGATTCCGTTCACTACTGTTGGCCACAAGGTCGTTCCGGCGTAATTGGGTCGTGTTGTAACTGGCGATTTGTTGCTCGATACCGGGACTTTCGATGCCCGAGTTGGCCGGAAGCAACTGGTTCTTGCTGGTGGAATTGGTGAGGTAATTACGGATATACCGTGCCATGGAAAGCTGCGTGTTTAACGCAAGGATTTGCGCATTGGTCTCGCTGCTTTGCTCCATATACATGCTGGCCGCAGCCTGTACGTCGGGTAAAAGGTGTTCGCTCTTGTAAGAGGAAATGTTCTCGTCCACATTGCCGAGTTCCTGCTCAATCACGCCGAGACGGTCGCTGATGAAAGCCGAGGTGCTGACGGCTATCTGGTTCTTGTCCTTTATCCAGTTCTCATTATAAACGGCTATCACCGTGTTCAGCACATCTTCCGCCCGTTGGATGCACACGTCTTTGAATGACAAATTGATGACGGTAGATTTCTCATCACTCAATGTAACAGACAAATTGGAAGCATAGTAGCCTGTGGCATCCTGGTATCCTCTGCGCGATACATAAATAGGTGCATCATGGATGGCAGAATCGTTCGCGACCTTTACAACAAGTTTTCCGACAGGGGCATCAACTGTGTCATTCAATGTAGCCGTTATATTTCCTGCCACATCTTCACCATTACGCGAAAAATCCGTCAGAAGTATTTGGCCGTCACGACTGGGGGTAATGGTAAAAGCCACGTTCTCGTTGTCTTGCAAATCGTTGAAGTCTACCGTATAGGGGCAATCCCGACCATACAAGACTTTCTTGTAAAACCCACCGTCCGTGTGATAGTTGACATCCAAGTGAAGACGTTTCACCACGTCAAGCATCACCGCAGGGGACTGCAAAGATTGTATTTCATTGTTCACGTTGGTGTTGGTCTGGAACAGGTCGAAGTCTCCCATCAGACCAGCCGCATCCCCCAATGAGTTCCCTTTGGAATCCTCTTTGATTAGGAGCGCTGCGGAACGGGTATATACCGGCGGAGTGGTCAAAAGATAGACGACAGCCACTCCGACGGTCACAGCCAACGAAATGACGAACCAATACCACTTGTTGAGACAGAGGTAGAACAAATCTTGTATGCGGATAAAGTCATCCGCTTGCTTAGGTCTGGATATATTGTTTTGAGTTGCCACGATATACGATGTTTAGATTGGACGCGATTAATTAAAAATGAGGATGGCCACCGAAGTCAGCAAAGATGCCAGCGAAATCCAGAACGATGTGGAACGCACGTTGTTACCGTTGACAGTGGATTGACGGGCTTTTACCGCGTTGGGTTCCACATATACCACGTCATTCTGTTGCAGATAATAGGCGGGTGAAGAATAGATGTGCTCGCCGGAAGTAAGGTTCAGTCCGTACACCCGTTGCACATCCCCTTCTTGCCGTAACACCATCACCTTGGAACGGTTGCCGTAGATGGTCAGGTCGCCTGCCATGCTGAGTGCATCGAGTATGGTCAGCCTGTCCCGGTCAATGCCGAAACGTCCCGGACTGTTCACCTCGCCCAACACGGATATGCAGAGATTGGCAAATTCTACGGTCACAACAGGGTCTTTCACCAAATTCTCCTTTATCAATTCGTTCTTGATACATTCGGCGATTTCTTCCCGTTTCATCCCGGCCACGTATATTTTGCCAAGTACAGGAAAGTCTATCTTGCCCTCGGCATCCACGGTATAAGCGGATACTCCTTGATTGCTTGAAGCCGTAACGCCATTCGTTCTTAAAGACTGCCCCAATTGTCTAGACACATAAGGCAGGTTGAACAAGTCCGTCAGTTGAGGGTCACGACTGTTGACGATAATGGAAATCTTATCCTCCGGTCTAACCGTGATAGCCTTCACCTCTGGCAACTTGATTTCTGTCTCTCCGGGTCTCAAATCCTGGAAATAAACAACTTCCTTGGAAGAACCGCACGAGCCCAATGTCACTGTACTTGCGACAAAGAGCAAGATGTAAAATACTTTATTTATACTCATATTCCTGATTTTTCTTTGTTTAAGCCCTTCTATATCCTGTGTCTTGAAATACGATGGTGTTTTGGTAGTGCCATTCATTGAATGATTTGCCTCCAACTGGCTTTCCTGTCTTGTATATCCTTTCTGCAAATGTTCTTTTCATACACTCCATGCCACCCACGGCAAATGGCATTTCCCTGTCCTCTACACTCGCCACAACGATAGGGAGGGGCACACGAAACACTTTCATCGCATTAATAACCGATTTCGCATAGATGTGACAAAGGTAAAAAGCGGAACGTTCGAATGCCACCCAATAATTATCGGCACGGTACAGATGAATATGCTCTCTATTGGAACGCTCACTGAAAAGTATGTCAGACAGATGATTCTCCATCAACCTGCCAAGCTCTATGCCGAACCTGTTCATTGGAATTGTGATTAAATCAATTTACAATAGCATTAATTTTCGGTCGCAAGGGGATTGATTTTTTCCTGTTTGTCAGGGAATACTTTAGACCGGTTCACGCTCTCACTTAATTAGCTGAATATACTCCGCTTCTACTTCTATGGAGGCAGCCAATAAGGTAGGCAGTTCCACCAGCAGCCTTTTGGTCTTCGAACCACGTGTGGTTATCAACGTGCCCGTATATCCGTCCAACTGTCCGCCAATGATGCGGATTTTCCGGTTTCTCATCTCCGGTGTCACTTCGTCCGGGGAATAGAACTTAGGATTATCACTGGCTTCTACCGCCTTGATGAAACGTTCCATATCTACGGCCGGCACGATGATGGGAGTATGTTGTACACCGAGCTTATAACGGTATTGCAGCTTGGGGGTACTTTCCACAATGGCATCAAGATGTTCCCTCGTGTCTTTCACGAAAAGCAAGTCCTGCATGAAAGGTTCCTCCTGATCCACCCGCTTGCCACCAACAACGACCAGACGATGCACCATAGGAGTGAAACACTGCACCTTCAGGTTCTCGAACATCTTGTAGGCGGGAAGCTTGGCATGTCTGCGTTTGAGGTCTCGCATGGCAAACCAGTGCAGTTCATTTTCTATAGGCTGTATTTCGTCCATGTAGTAAAGGGATAGCCTTACTCCTTAGTTGGTGAAGGGGTACATTTCTGACTCCTCCAAGTGTTTATTGTATTTTGAAACACAAGTAGTTACAATAGATAGGCTTAAAAGTTCGGGGAAATTCCCCTGCATCATATATGCTATCATTTTCATATATTTGCATGACCTCAATCACACTTTAATGAGAGCGAAGTCATATCTGCTTATCGGTACATCTCTCCGTAAGAGATGTATCATGTTTAGCAATT
>ULNI01047708.1_pt1 | contig 31902 bp, 39 predicted proteins | sample 1951881 | NCBI WGS metagenome assembly ULNI01 (sample SAMEA4835573, study PRJEB28245) | human gut metagenome | biome: gut microbiome; material: fecal sample | place: Denmark | collected 2008
ATATATATTAATAATTATATTACCATTTGGTAATATTGAAATATATAACTAATTTTGTATTGTCAAATTAAATAGTAATATATTTGCGAAATTAATTCAGAATTATTAACAATAACTAAAATTTATAACAATGGCTAAAGAAGTTAAAGACTTAACAAGTAAAGAAGTAGATGAAGTAAAGATATTAAAGACTAGTTTGTCAGAATGTCCAGTAAATACTGATTTAGGATGTAATGAATCAAAGGCAACTAACTGGGTGGAGTTAGACAATAAAACAACAGATGTAAAATTAGAATTACTAAATAAATTGCAAGACGGACTAGCTAATGGAGCTGGTATTGAATATTTAATGCAACTATCTTGCATTTATAATAACATTCGCTAATAATGAGACATATTGATAGAATTAATAAGCAGTATGAAGAGAAGGAAGTTAAATTGCTATACGATAAAGCTGTAGCATTAATGAATCTTCTTAGTGATGAGGAATATGAACAAGTAATTACAGACAATGCAGATATATTTAAATTAGCATCTCATCCCGAGAAGGGTGAGTTCTATTTGCAAGATAAGCACAACTTAGTCCAGATTGTAGACATATTTAGTAAATTTATCAAAACTAAAGGTCTATCTAAGGATGAATTTAAAATAATGACTCTAGATGAAGTTAAAGAGTATATGGTTGATGTTATTAATGATATCACATCATTCGAACCAGATGAGCTATTCACGATAGTAAAGAACTTAGAGAAACTTCAATGATAACACAAGAAGTAGAGTTAGTAGAAGAAGCATTGTATAGGAATGCATACATATATCCAGGCTGGAAGTATTGCCTACCTGGATTACTAAAGACAATATATTTATGACAGGAGAAGAAATTATAGTAACATTTAAAGAGCCTTGGTATAATGATTATACCAGACGATTATACACTCAATTGTCTGAACAAATGATTAGAGAAGAGATTGAGAGAGTGCATAAAGAACCAATCATTACTAATGCTGCATTTGATATAGCAGTAGACAAGGCTTTCTTAGAGTTACTGCATGACAACAAGGATTTAATTAATATTACAGAACGATACAAGAACCATGAGTAAAATAGCAACAGAATTAGAAGCTAAGACTATAGGGGGGGGGGACTCTCTCGGTAATTGATAATAAGTGCTGCACTAAAGCAAGAGCACTAGAGTTAGGATGCCAGATTAAGAGTGGATATAGTTATACCGATAATCGGTTAGTGGAGTTAGAAGGTATAGAGGCAGCTATAACTGCTCCAAATGTAATCCTTCGTTATGGTTGGGAGGATATGCCAATTAATAATATACAGCAATTTAGAGTACGTTTCTCATTTGTTAATCAGAGTTCGGTGAATGGAGAACCATTTAAGTATTCTGATAATGCTACTTACTTTACAATTACTCCAAGATTAGAGCAAGGAGAACAAACGTACACTAAGACTTTAGCAAACCCTCTTAAATATTACTTAGAGAAACTAGCACTTCCTAACCAAGACCCATATAATACACCTGTTTGGATACGTTTTGAGGGATACATGATGCTTAGGCAAGTGTCTCAAATTACATTAGCAGTAGATTCTCAATCTGAGAATTGGGCAGAAGGAGTAACATTCCCTTCATCTGGAAAGTGGGTCAAGATGAATAATTCTGGTAGAGTGTTTAGATTTACTGGTGGGGAAATAGACCTAAACATAGAACTGTATACAGCGTCAGCGCAATGATTAAAGTAACTGATAATAAAGAAATAAAAGAGACAGTCTTAGCAGGACTTAAAAGGAATAAAGAGAAGTATGGTAAGAAGTACTGCCCATGCTCCTTAGTAAGAGATGAAGATACAGTATGTATGTGTAAAGAGTTTAGGGAAATGGAAGAAGGGACTTGCCATTGCCAACTTTATGTTAAAACTAAAGACTAATAATTATGGATGAATTAAAGAACCAATTAGCACAGTATTTATGTAGCCAAATTCATAATGGCACTAAGGATTTGATTGAATTAATTGAATCAGAAGACCTTATTAATGAACAGTGGTATAAGAACTGGAAGGAAGAGATGAGAATCTTACTACAGGAGAAGTAATTATGATAATACTTAGTGGGAACTGTCCTAGGCATCATAATGCCATTATGTTGGAACTTACAGACTTTGATGATAGTAAAATTTCCTATCTAGCTAGAATATCTAGAGGACATCATGTTGATACTCTGTTAGTTCCTAGGGAATATAAAGATACATTTGAATCTACAGAACTATATAAAGTATTACTGCCTAATATTAGTATAGGTGATGTACAATTTGCTAAAATATACTATTATGATTGACGTTAGAAAGACATTAGAGAATTTACATCAGATACTTCCAAACTTATCAATAGAGGACTTATTTAGAGTTCTTGATAACATAGTAGAGATTCCACAATTTAACGTAGGACAGACAACTACTATACGTAGAGATAATAGTGGCTGGAGACCATATGACACAGGTACATTTATATCTTATGCTAGTAATGGAATAATACTTAGTGATGAAGGAACTTGTAAATAACTGGAATGAGAAACATCCCGAATACGTATTGGTACATGGGATGTATTCTTATGTAGACAATGGACAATCTAAGGATATGCACATGCTTACTATCTTTAATAAGGATAATGAATGTGTATGTGAATATAAAGGAGAAGATTTTATTAAATTATATAATACATTAGAAGAAGAATGGGAAGAATAGTTACGCAGGATAAATTAAACGAATTAACAGGTAAGAGTATAGATTACGGACAGGGGGGGGGGTATTGTCCTCATTACCAAACCATAGTTAGTCTCTGGGGTGGTGTAGTTACATCTAATAACTACCAACCAAACCAGTTAGTTAAAGAGGAAGATATAGTTGTAGACAAGGACTTATTTCTTATTAACACGGAGACAGGTAGTTTATACTTTGCTGGCGGTGGTACCTATGCTCAAATTCCAGCTATAGACGGCCATGAGGACTTTATGTACATAGCTGGAGGAGGTGAAGCAATTGGAGCATTGTCTATGCTTGGAGGACTATATGTAGTTAATCAGTCCACCAAACAGTGGGAGTTAAAGTATAAAGATACTGCAAGAACTTATGGTTATGCTCACTTGGCTAGATTCTCTACTGGCTGGGGATTTTATAAGGGAGCAGGAGGAGACGGTAAAAACTATATTATTATAGTATATGATAATGGCACGACAAAGGAGTTAAGCGTCGTAAGTAATGTCTACAGCATATCAACTGGGCCTTATAATTACTGCTGCGTTGGAGTACTATATCAGGGAGGGGCTAGGATATATACCTTCTTGGCTACGTCTGTACCAGATTCTCTTACTTATTATACTCCGGGAATGTTTACACCAAATGCAGTAATACAGGGGGCTTATGCTTCACAAAGAGGTATAGTATATAGCACTACTAGTAATTACACATACTTTAGTGCTAATCCAACTGGAACTCAATGGACTGCTGCAACCACTAGACCACAACTAACTGCTTTGACTAAAGGTTTGTATGCAAATGCCGAGTTTATGCTTATAGGAGGTAACATGAAGAGCGTGTCTACAGACGGAGGTCAGAATTGGACTACCTCTACACTAGGTGCATACACTCTTACTGATTTAATATATGTAGATTCAAATTGGTATGCAATTGGTTCGAATGGAACTAAAAGACTCCTATTGCAGAATACAGCTTCTACATTTGACCAAAGTAATAAAATACTTGACTTGCCTGACTATTCTAGACAAGTAATTAAGATTAACGTATAATAAGTTAATATAATAAAAGCCCGAACTTAGTTTAATTACTAGGCTCGGGCTTGTTCTATTAGAAACTATTTATTCTTAAATTTAGCATCAGATACTTTAATAATATCTTCGTTATAAGCGGCTTCCGGGTCAAAGATGACTGGTTTACCGTTAAGCATACCTACATTCTCTGTGGTAATATCTCCGACTGTAATCTTGGAGTTCTTATAGGATGAATCATTAATTCTAGTCCATCCTTTAGCTTCAAACATCCTTGCCAACTCGTCAAGTACACTCATCTTTTCAATAGACCCTACTCTGGTTTGAGTAAACACTGGATACATACCCTTCTCTCCTTGTAAGTAACCTTGAAGTTCTGCGGGCACTGCCCCAGGTACCTCATCTCTAGCTCTATACATTCTAAGACCTTCACGTAATTCATCCAAAGTTTTATACCCTCCTTCGGTTGGTTTGTACACTTTAACTACTTTAGTCGGGTCTGTCTTATGTTTAAACACCACATGCTTAGTTCCTTGTGTAGGGAGAATTTCTCCAAAGATGTCTCCAGTAGGTTCGAAGATACCATCTACCATTGTAGCTGTTCCTATCTTAGGATATGGATTGTTCTCAGTTGGGATAACTGTCTTACCAGTTGGCTTATGAGTCATAGTACCATTCTTCAAGTCATCTCTAAGACTAAAGATTACTTGATTGTTAGAGTATCCATTATCATATACATTGTTAAAGATTACTCCATCTGCGCCCATTTTATCTGCTGCTCGCTCTAATGCTGCTCTATTAGGTACATCACCTACAGTAACTATAGGTCTCTCCAACTCCAAGTCTCCTTCCACTCTATAAGGTCTCTTAGCAAATCTGTCTCTAGCCGCAGCTGCCTTCTCAGCTTTACCTGGAACAGAGTGGTTAGCTGCTGTTCTAGGATTACCTACTTTACCTTGATACCATATACCAGCTTCAGGAGCACCTTCGTAAACAGCATCCCATCTTTCTGGGCTATGCAATTGTAGTTTGTTGGAAGTATTAGCATCGTGTGTTACATGTATGGATTGCCTAGGTCCCCAACCTACATTATTGGGCAATGGTTTAACTGAAGGAGTTCCTTTGTCTATAGTCTTACTAATTACTCTAGCTCTAGCCCATTTGTTACCGCCTATTGCTAGGTCCTCTACTGGTTTGAGTCCGGGTCCAAACTTATTAAAACCATGCAATCCTATATACGAACCAGGGTTAGTAAGTTCTGCAAAGATGGGATTCATCCCAGCACTAGTCATCATATCTCCCCATGTATTATATTTGCCCTTACTTAGTTCCTTAGTAGCTTCATCAACTGTTGTACTGCCTATAGCTCCACTTAACACTGGAAGCGGTCCAAACATTGCACCTGTTAATAATGTACTAACATAAGGTGCAGCTTCTCTCCTTCCTCTATCTACAGCTCCTGCTAGATTAATATTCCTAGGAGTAACTGTTACTTCTGGTAAAGTCACATTATTCATACCATTCTCATTATTAACTGGCAATACTATATTACCTCTCTTATCATAACCTCCCATATATTTAATAGGTTGTGCAGGTTCTTGATATTTAATAATACCACCTTCCTTAAAATTAAATGCCTTAATCCTAGTAGCTACATCAGTACCTTTACCTTCTTTACTCCAATGTCTATCAGAAGGATTACCTTGTCCTCTTAAGAACTTACGTACACCACCATTACCTGCTAACCAAGCCCCACCTAATAATCCCCAAGTAGAATATCCATTCTTATTAGCAAGTTCCAAATCCTCTTTACTGAATCCCTTCTCAAATGATTTGGCAAGTTTAATTGCAGCTTCTATTTGTAACTTAGGATTGTTTCTAAATGTCTCTATATCCGTATCTGCATACTGTCTAATGTTGTTATACTTCTTATCATCCTGCATGAATTGGAAATAGCCATAGGCAGGTGCTCCTGCTCTATTCTGAATTGCACTGTTAAATCCAGATTCCTGCTCTGCCATTTTAGTAAGGAATTGCCTATACTTCTTAGCTTCTGGATTACTAGCTTCTACTTCATCATAAGCCTTATTAAATGCAGCTAATCCTTTATAGGATTTAGGAGTATATGTAACTTTACTAGCTACTGGCTTATTAATTACTGGCTCTGCTGTAGGATTATTAGCTACTACATCAGGTTCTTCTATAGTATCAGGTTTACTGTCTTCTCTAGTAGGAACTACTAATGCAGTAGGTTTATCATAGGTAGTGTTGTAATTATACTCACTAAATGGATTAATAGGATTAGTAATATCAGTGTAATCTATTGTAGGATTACTTACTGGATTATAACTAACAAATCTCATTCCTTGTTGAGCTTTCTTGATTCGCTTCTTATATGTAGGTCTACTTGATTTGATGAACTTCTTGCGCATATCCCTCTTACCGTTAATCTCTTCTTGTTTCTTTAACAGAGGGGATTTCTTGAAGTCAAATCTTCCACCATGTGCCATAGTTACTAATTCCGGGTTTCTAACAGAACTACCTTCTATCCATATAGGATTAGATTGCTGTAGTATGAACGGACGACCTACTTTATCCATTAATGCAGCTTGTTTAGTAAGCCTAACTTGGTTAGCAGTATTAGGAGAATCATTCCACCTCTTAGCATAGTCAGCAGGATTAAATTTCCACATATCTTGAGAAGTCTGTCTTAATTTACCTTTGTTCATTTGAAACTTAACCAAGTGTCCAGCAACATCATCAATAGGACCTATATAATCAGTTCCTGGCTGCCTAAAGGTCATGAACTCTTTATCTCCCATACGCATTACTGGTTCAGCTTCCTTACCAATAATTTTACCAATCGGATTCTTTCCTGCGTATTCTGTAAATTCAGAAGCTTCTTGAAATTTCAATGGCCTACCAGAGGGTACTACTGCACTCATTTCGTATCTTCTGTTATATATTCCAGGATAGAGCTGTTCATATCTATCACCATGACTAAATCCTCTTCTTGCTTCGTTACGGCTAATAGGCTTGATATTACTAGTCGCTTTATTAAAGAACATTCTTTTAACTACTGGATTCTCGTCAAATATATATTTAGCTAATAGGTTCCTACCTTCTAAATTTCCTCCACCTAGTATTGAAGAACCTGTGTAGTCGGCTGGCATTGTTTTTATATCTTGCAAACTTACTGATGCATTACCGTTAGTTCTCTTGGCAGCTTTATAAGCAGCCACTTTTAATGGTAATTTCTCTACCTTAGATAGAAATGGAGTAATTCTGTTAGCTGTTGCCATTGCTATATTAGAAGGAGTCCTTGCTTCCTTATTAAATATCCAATGATTCTTGTTAATAGGATTCCAAGCTAGGTCAGCATCACCTTTAATTGATTTAGTTATTAACTTGTCCTTTCCAATCTTATATCCTTTAGCACCACCATACCAAGCTCCTGGATTAGTATAAACTCCAATTTCAGACGGAATGCCAGTCTTATCTTCTAACCAATTACCCCAGCCCCCGGTAAGCTTATCCACAGTCATATTACCTAAAGCTCCTCCTACAACAGCGGCTGGAGTTGTTACTAATGCAGCACCAGCTGCTGAAGGAAGTATAGTTCTTTCTATTCCAACTAAAGGATTAGTCTCATTGGACATAGAAGCCCTGAATCTGGCTTTAGCTCCTTTAATAGGATGCCAATAGTCTCTATTTCTTTCAGCAGCTGACCTGGTATCATTAGAAGGTTCTCCACCTAAATCTACAATGGAATACTGTCTAGGTTTAGCTTTAATAGGTTCATGAATTTCTGGCCTAACTACTTTAGTATTATCGGACTCTATGGTGTTTCCTTGTTGTAGTTTAGGTATTACTTTCATTATTTATTCGATTTATCGTTATTGGTGAATCTCTTCCATATTCCTGTTACTGAATCTATGCCAAGCAATCCCATACAACACAACAGGACTGTGTCTATCATTAATGGGGCTTGAATTACGTTTATTGCACAGTATATTAACACTCCCAAGCAGACAAACCACCCTACTACTCCGCAGAGTCTCTTAGATGATATGCCAGAGTGGGATGTGAATACTTGCTTTAAGAATGTTACAAACTTCATTATATAGTTACATTTATAGAAATATTAGCTGTGTCACCTCCTATATATGCCTGATTTATTGGTATTTCAGTAGTTACCCCAGATTGGCATACTGCATTATTTGTTACACTATCTGCATCTACGGTCACCCTGTATGTACTGAAATATCCAGTGAACAATAATTTAGAGACATTAGTTAAATCAGTTGGTAAATTAAAGTGGAAGTTTTTGTCAAAGAAAGTTGCCCCTTGATAGTCTAGAGTTCCAGACCTAGGAATTGTTATAAACCCGTCTGGAACTCCATCTATGTAAACATCTGCTACAAAGTCATAGGATTTAGACGTAAGCCCAGAGTTAGTTATTGAAACATGTATATTGAAGTCATACTGGAATGTTGACAACTGTATATCCTCTTCCTTAACTAACTGATTATTAGCGTAATTATCGTTAGTTTCAAGTCCGAAGAACTCTACTCTATCTCTAGTGGCACACTTGGTTGGAGTATTTGTACCTCCACCAGCTAAATTAATTAAATATTGTTCTGTTGCAATTTTATTTGTCATTTTAAATACTTGCTATGTATTGTTTATACACATAACGGCAAGTAGACCCTGTACTGGCAAATTCTGATTAGTTCCTATGATAAGTTTATCTGTTTCATAATTAGAATAGTAATTCATATTCTTTGTATTATTTAATAGTAATGCTACGTAAGTATTACTTCCAATCACACTATTGCCAAACAAAGCTACATTTCTTATAGCACCTGCTATAGGGTATACCACCATAGATGAAGCAGGAATATCTGGTGTAGCCGATGTGCTTTGACCATACATATTTATGATTGATATACCCATTGTAGTGTCTGTAGTAGTGTTATTAAAGAATATTAGGGTGCTGCCGCCTAGTGAACCGTTTAATAAATCTATAGCGTCAGCAATACCCCCCCCCGACGGTAGGTTATCATTGAACTGTTGCTTAGTAATGCATCTATTGTTCGCAACTCCGTCTAAGCTCAAGCCTTCTGCTCTAGCTTCAGCTGCTGTTACTAATTCATTAGTATTTTCCATTATTCTTGATATTCTCTTAAATTACCAATTGTTACTTCAAATTCATCTGATTTCATATAGGGTGACACATCTGCATCTTTAGCAGCTTCATTCAAACAGAACATATCTGAAGGAAACGATAGTGCCTTTACCCTTATTTGCTTAAGTAGTCTGGAGTGTTTGGCTTTAGACCAAACCCAGACGTCAAATATAAAATTTCTCATACTGCGATTAATGTACTTTAATTCTTAAATGTTAAGAATTACTAAGTGTAGAAGCAGTCCACTTTTGATTGGAGCCTTTGTTAAGGCTAAAGTGCTGTAAACCACTTTGATTTACATTTACGTATAATGTGAACAAATTAGCTATTGGAACTCCGACTATTGTCACACTAATACATGTTGGCGTACCATTAGATACTCCATAATACAGTAACTGAAATGGGACCATGTCTGTCATATTAGACTTCACAATCTCCATTACAGCACTATCAGCACTGTTAACCTCTATATTACTACTTCTACCTGGATAAATCAAATCTTGTGTTGTTAAAACTAGGGTCTGAACCCCCCCCATAGACTTGAGTGCGTCATTCACTTGTTTAGTGGTAGGGCATTTGTTGTCTTCATTTTGAATTAAAGCCATGATTGTTATTATTTAATAATTCTACGTTTAATTTGCACACCTCTCTTAGCTATTAGCATAGTATTACTTCTTTTGTTGTTAGCATTACTAGCGAAGGTATTATGCAGTTTAGCTATCTCGTCATCACTAAGGGTATTAAACCCTGAAGGTATTTTAGCTCCCTTAGTTCTCATCTCCTGAATATCTGTACCTTTTAATTGCCTATTAGGGTCAATATAATAATTACCATTCGCATCTTTCATATTTACATTGGCTCCTCTAAATCCCCACGTGTCCGCATGTCTTTCATTAGGTTGGGAGCTGTACACTTGAGACTCTAATGGTGTAGAGGATTCATAATCCACTCTGTTATTAATACCAGAATTAGCCTTCAATATCTGTGGATTATTATCTCCAACCATGTGTCCAATGCCTTCATGCCAAGATACATCGCCAAATCTTCCAGAGAATGGAAATGAAGGAGCATTGTATGTGTATTGCAATCCTGCTGGATATGCTGCTCCCTTATTTTGTCTCATAGCTACTTGGGCAGCTTGAGTCACATTACCAACCTTCCCTTTATATACATTTGGATTAGAATAGAACTTAGAAGGTTCTACATATTCTGCCCTGTTAATTTGGTCAGTAATGTTAGCAAGGTTAGATTCATTAACTTGAGATTGATACTTAGGCTGTTTAGCACGTTCTTTATACCATTCTATAGCAAAGTCTTTCATCCCTCTAGTTTGGGCTTGATATCTCTGGTCCTCTGGCAATTTATAATTCTCTTTAGGATTAGGTCTTGCTACAGCTCCCTGTTGTGCCCTAATAATCCCTCTTCCTTTAGTTGAGATTCTCATAATATCCATTTAAGCCAACCGTAGCTGAAAGTCTTCCTCTTATATTCTGGATGTTCAGCCGCGTATCTAGCTTCTCTTTCAAATGATATGTTTCTATAGGCAGTGTGAGCATTGCCACTAGCTAGTAATTTAATAAACCACTCTATTACATACCATAAATAGAAGAATACTATTCCCATTTCTAACATCTGTTTTGTGTGAGTCTTCTCATGTGTAACTGTAGCTTGAGTCATTCTCTTTATATAATCCTCACTTCTAGTAAACATAATAGCACAAATATTCATAAATGAATATCCTTTTACCGGAAGTAACGGATTGATAAAGAATAGCAATCCTTTGGATTTGTCATACTTGAATTTCATAATAAATTTTGATTACTTCTTAGACCAAGACGCAGCATTCCGTGCGAAATTAGCTCTCTTCTTCTGTAACGGAGTTGCATTAGGATTGTTAAGTACAGACCTAGCATGTTCTTGAACACTCTGTCCAGCTTTCTTAGCTGATGCCGTAAATTTGCCGCGATTCTTCTTCTTAATATGAATCTTGCTTCCATTTTTATCTTTCCTTACTAACTTACTACCACATCTAAACATGGGAACCTCTTCTAGGTCCGCATCATCGAGTAACTCTTTCAGAGCCTCATTAATTCTTGATAATTCCTCTGCGTTAAATTCCATAATTAAATTACATGTTAAATCACTTTTTTATTCACAAAGGTATTGCTAAATTTGCACATTATCAAACAAATCAGATGAATTAATGATTTAAGGTGTCAATGTAAATAAGTAATAAAGAAACTAAACTATTATTAATCTCTAACCTTTAAATCAATAGATTAATGTTATTGGGCAAACTAAAAGAGGTGTACAGGTGGATTGATAGTTGGAGTTCTGGTGTTAAGACGATAGTCATTATAATGCTTGCATTCTTGATGGTAGAGCTTCATTTCTCTTCACACACTAAAGCTATTTTAGAAGATTATAGACAGGCGGCTGTTACGGAGAAGGTATTAGCTGAGAAATATACAGAGATGATTACTCCACAAGTTAACGGGCACATAGAGCATATTCTTATGGAAGATAAGGATGCGTCGAATGTCTTGTTATTGAATTACCATAATACCTTACAAAGTACACATGGTTTATCATATCGTTATTTAACAGCTCTTACAGAGAAGAGAAGAGGGTATGAAACTAAGGCAACTATTAAGATATGGAAAGAGTTGGAGTATATTAACTACGGTGATGAGCTTGGAAGGATTAATGACAACCAATTCATTAGAATTGACACTATTGAGAACTACTACAGAACATTCCCTAATTTAGTAGCTTTATTAGAAGAATCCGGAGCAAAGTCTGCTGCGATGTATCCGATTGCTGGAATTGATGGACCTATAGGAATGATTGTTGTTATTTATCCAGTTACTAAAGAGTACTATTTGGGGTACTATAACTCCGTTATTGCTCCGTGTATCCAACCTCTATCTACCTTATTAGATTATAACTCAATTAGGAAGAAATTTAAAATGGATTATGAAAGTAGACAAGAGGAACAAGGAAATATGTTACAACGATTCTTCCCATATGTATTGGAGTGAAATTGACAATACTATATACACTTCAGTAACAACAATGATACATGAGTTCTGTCAAAAGTTCGACAGTGATTTCTGGTCGCAATACAAAGCATTACAGAAGCTATTAAGTGCTGAACAGTTTGCCATGGAGAAGAAGAGACTATTAGAAACTAAACGTTTTGATAAGAAGTACTTCTTAGACATGTATGATTTAAATGAGACGGAGTTTAATTCTGCACAACAGGATATACTGGATGAGTGGTCTAAAACTAATGCCGATTCCAAGGAAAGAGGTACAAAGATTCATAGTGATTTGGAGCATCAATACTTAGGTAAGAGTTCATGCCAAATGAGAAGTTACGGTTTAGGCGGAACTTTTGAAGTTAATACTAATGAATCTTTAGAGAAGAATAACTTAGACCTACTAAGCATAGAAAGAGGAGTCTTCCCTGAATATATGATATACAGAAGGTCGGACGACAATAAGTTTAGGTTGGCAGGTCAAATTGACTTACTTATTAAGGACGGAAATGACATTTACATTGTTGACTACAAGACTAATAAAAGTATTGACGAGAAATCTTACTTTGATACCAGGACTAAGAAGAGTCAAATGATGAAGTATCCTATGAATAACTTAATGGACTGTAATAAAGTACATTATACTTTACAACTATCTACCTATGCATGGATGCTTCAGAAATTAAATCCTGATTTTGTTATTAAGAAGCTATTGCTTATACATTATGACCATAATGGTAACGTTACAGAACATGAGTTAGATTATCTTAAAGATGATGTGGAACGTATGTGTAAGCATTGGAAAAAACAGTGTATACTTGAGGAAATCAAGGAGAAGAGAAAGCCTATAGAGTTCTAATGAGCTAGTTCATAATCATAGAGTATCTTTCAAACTGGGATTTGAGATATTAAAAGTAAAGTATAATTAAAGCTCATTAGAAATCTATGGGAATTACTAATATTGTAAATGGGCACTTGAACGAGTTACTGGGTAATAACGAAGAAATAGCTAAAGCTCGTATTAGAATATGTAAGAAATGTCCTATTATGAAGGATTCGTTTATGGGGTATGTATGTAGCAGTAAACTGTGGCTAAACCCTAAAACAGGAGATATATCAACAGAACGTAAAGATGGTTATAAACGTGGATGCGGGTGTAGACTTAATGCTAAAGTTAGAGATATTAAGTCTTCATGTCCAGCATGTAAATGGTAAATGATTTAAATTATGAGTAATAACGGAACAATGGATGTAATGTTTGGGGGTAAAGGATTAAGCTTTGCCGGTGCAGATGGATTTAAAGATTTAAAGAAAGAAGCTGCTGTGGAAGCACATAATAAAGCAGTAGATACTTACACTAAAGCACTTAATAAGAACATTAAAGATGAATTGGAGAAAGCGGAGGAAGTAACAGAGAAGATGAATAGTATGGAAATTATGCCTATTAATTCATACGTATTGGTTAGACCTTATGCTAAGAATCCGTATCAAAAGATAGAAGTGACTAAAGGCGGACTTATTATACCAGAATATGACGGAGCATTTAAGAATCCAGACACCGGAGAGAAAGATACAGAGTATCAACTTTCAGTTGTAGCTAATGTTATAGAAGTAAGTCCTTTGTGTAAGTTTATTAAACCGGGAGACGATATATATTATAGGCGTTCTTCTGGAGTACCTGTTCCGTTCTTCAGACAAGGATTTGAAGTTGTAGCTGAACAGCAAGTGCAGGTGGTTATTAATGAAGGTTTAAAAGAACGATTTAAAAGTATAGAATAATGGAAGAGAAAGTGTTTTATCAACCAGGAGATGTAGTAACATTAAGACAAGACATCCCATATAAACCTCAGATGATTGTAGTTAAGAAAGAGACGATGACGTTTAGACCATCTAAGGATGAGAAGAAAGATGAATATTTCAAGGGTATTAGATGTAGATGGTTCTCTACAAGAGGAGAGCTACAAGAAGCTATCTTTAATACTAAAGACTTAATTAAACTATAATGGCAACTAAGTTTCAACAAGGTGGGCAGGACGACCAAGAGTTGTTCTCTGCCTACCTTATTAAGTTATTTAAGCCTAAGTCTCAGCAGGAGTTTGAGGATACTATATCCAAACTCTCAGAGAGGGAAATTAATGAAATCTATAAACAATACAAGAGTATGGAGAATAATCAAACTATCATGGCTAAGATGGGAGCCAAAATTAACTACATTAGCAGATTGCAAGGTAAGTGTCCAGAAGGTTATGAGGTAGAGAGATTCATGGCTGGAGGATGTGTTAAATGTAGAAGGAAAGCAATGGCTGAAGGCAGTAAAGCTATGGACGTATTCAAAGATAAATGTGGAGGTAAAGCCAAGAGACGCATTAAGAAGAGCGAGAATGGTGATAAAATAGCAGTTAATAAGACTGATACTGTACACACCAGTAAGGGAATATATAATGTTAGTAATAAGAAGCTCCCTTATAAGAAGATGTCCAAAGCAGATTACAAAGGACTACCTTTAAAAGACAAAATGAAAGTTGATATGAAAGACCAGGCTAACGGCAGAGGTGCTAGCGGAGCAGGTGCAACTAGAGGTAGTAATATAGGTAAAAAGTTAAGCGGTGGCACTATTACTTCGTTCAAGTGCGGAGGAATGGCTAAGAAGAGAATTAAGAAGAATATGGGCGGAACTGTTAGCAATAAATGGAGTATTCCTAGTAAAGCTAGCGGTGATGCTATTAAACACATTAAAGGCGGACCAGGCTCGGCAGATAGCACTAGAGAAATGAAATTTAATGGATTTCAGAAGAAAGCACTAGCTGGTAAGTCTTATAAAAGCAAATAAATATGAAAGTATTCCTATTTGATAATGGTACTAATTCGGTGATTGTGAATGAGCCAGAGGTTCTTCTTATTAAGGAGTTCGCAGCTCTATGGACTAATGAAAGGAATAAGACCAAAGAAGACCCTACGGGAGTTTGCAAATCAAGAGCTTATAGAGAGCTTGTTTACATATGGCTAATGTTAGATTGGGCATCTCCATACTCTGATTATACAGAACAAGAAAGACATCAATCATGTCTTCAGGATGCTAATTTAAGTGAAGAGGAATGGGCAGACCCAATCTTCAGAGCCGCATGTAGGAAATACAGAGATATTCAAAACGAATCTAGAGCACTTAAACTCATTAAGTCTGCCCAAGGTGTAGTTGATAGAATTACTGATTACTTTGACACCATAGATTTATCTGAAAGAGACCCAGTTACTAATAGACCTGTTTGGAAAGTGGCTGATGTAATGAAAGAAATGCAATCAGTTTCTAAGGTTATAGAAGAACTTAAAACTCTTGAGTATATGTACAAGAAAGAGCAAGAAGAAGAGACTGATAACAGAGGTGGTGGTGAAGAAGGACGCTATGACAGATAATTATGGCTGGACGTGGAAGACCTAAGAAGAAAGTCGAAGTTCCAGAAACAGTTCAAGAGTTAATACAGAGAGTAGAACCAGAATTGATAGAGGCTATTCCATACGTAGACCCTATTGTAGAAGATGAACCAGTTAGCACGCCTAACATTGTATGGGATGTAACATTAGATACTGAGATTAAGCATTTCGACCCTACTCTATCTTATGAGCTGACTGGATATCGACCAGTGGATGAAGAAAGAGGATTAGATTTTAATCCAGAGTGGTTCACTGAAGCTAGACAGATTAAACTAAGAGATGGCAAATACTGTGCCTATCCTAAAGGAACTAAGAAATATAATGACTTTTGGGACGAAGAGGTTAAAAGATGTAATCGAGGATATGAATCACATGGGTATAGAATCACAGGTGATAATTACTTCTTCCTTAACTATTATAGACTAAAGAACACCGATGTGTCTCAAGCTGGTACCGGTCGTGAAACTACATTCCCTTCATTCTTTAGTAAGCAGTATGAGTACTTTCATTACATAGAAATGTGTGAGAAGTTGAAGAAGGATGTGTGCGCCCTTAAAGCTCGTGGAGTCGGATTCTCTGAAATTGCAGCATCTTTAGGAGTTAGGTTATATACAACTGTTAGAGGTTCGCATACAGTATATGTAGCATTTACCGAGAAATTCGTTAGTGACGTACTTCGTAAATGCTGGGAGCAACTTGAGTATTTAAATGCTGATACAGAAGGCGGCATGAGACACCTAAGACAGAAATATAATTCTGATATGCATAAGAGAGCCTCTCTTCTTACTAAAGACAGAGAAGAATTTGGATTCATGTCAGACATTATTGGCTTCGTAGTAGATGTTCCTCGTAAGCTACGTGGAGACCGTGTGGATAGATTGTTCTTTGAAGAATCTGGTTCTAATCCAATCTTAGTAAAGACTTACTTACAGAGTACAGCTCTTGTAGAAATTCTAGGTAATAAGTTTGGAACTAGATTTGTGTGGGGAACAGGTGGAGACCAGGGACCTGCACTTGACGGACTTAGTAAGATGTTTTATAATCCAGCTGGTTATAATTTCTTACCTTACAAACATAACCATACTAAAGACGGGTCTTACGCTTTTACCTCATTCTTCATACCTGCTTACACATTTGTGGCAGCAAATGGATATGTAGACGATAGAGGAGTTACTAATACTGCGAAGGCTAAGAAGTTCTATTTAGACCAAAGAGAAGCTCTACTAGCTAACCCGAAGGAGCATTTAATTGCATGTGCAGAGTTCTGTTTTACTCCTGATGATGCTTTGGCTCTAGAAGGAGATAATCAGTTTAATACTGTATTGTTAAGTGAGCAACTTGCTAATATCAAACTACATAAACTGGGACCACATATTGATGTAGGTCAGTTAGAATATAATTTCACTAACAACCAGCACACAGAAGAAGCAATTGATAGTGTAAGATTTGTTAGTAATCCTAAAGGTAAGGTTAAGATACTGGAACATCCGATTAAAGGAGAGCATGGAGCTGTGCCTAGAAATCTATACGTTGCTGGTATTGACGGTATTGATATGGGTGGTGAGGACACTTCTGATAAAACTCAAGACCCTTCTGATTTCTGTGTAGTGGTTAAGAAGAGAGCTTATGGGTTAGATGAACCTAAAATAGTGTGCTATTATAGGGACAGACCTAAGACCTTACGTGAAGCGCATATGACATGTCTTAAGATATTGCAGTATTACGATTGTCAGGCGGTTCTTGAATCTACTAGAATGTCTACTCTACAATTCTTTAGAGAGAAACATAAAGAGAACAGACATTTGATGAGAAGACCTAGAGCCACTCAATCTGATATACAAGGAGGTCGTAGTAAGCAATTCGGAGCTCCTGCTACTGAAGTAGTAATTAGACATCAACTAGATTTAATAGCTCAACATATAGAGGATTATTGTCATAATATATGGTTTGAAGAAATCCTAGAAGAAGCAATTAAATACAGTTATGAAAACAAACGTAAGTTTGATATTATAGCTGCATGGGGTATGTGCGAACTAGGAGACGAGGAATTAATGGGAGTAGTTCCTAAAGAAATGGACAGTCCTAATAACAAACTAAGACCTTTTGGTTATTGGGTTGATGAAAGAGGAATTAGACACAAAGGAGTTATTCCAGAGAAGCAACAGATAGTACCTAAGTTTAATTTATGGCCTACACAATACGATGACCCTACAAGAATTAGAAGTAGCAATCAGAGATTTATTCAAACAGATTTATCATAAAGAATATGTGGCTAAATTAAAGCTAGAAGAGCTACAAACTGCCGAGGGGACACATAGAGGTTATAAGTTAACACTTGGCATGAATAATATAGACAAGCCACTTATTATATCGTTTGAGGGTGGTGAAGTAGCGTATCTTAAATTTCTTAGACAGGAATTAAGAGATAGAAGATTAGGCGACACACATTATTTCCTAGGATATAAACAATATAACGGATTAGAGAGTTGTAATGAGTGCACAGAACAGGAGTGATGAGTACTTAATGGAGCATATTGATAAGGCAGTATCAGAATTAGTATTTCCTAAGTACAAATTACAGAAAGCATATAATTATTATAATGGATATAGAGATGCCGAACAATATAGGTATCTAGAAGAGAATTTTGGAATAGGTAATCCTACTTCTATAGAATTTACTCCTCTTATCAGGAAGCATGTTGATGCTTTACTTGGAGAATACCTAGGTACTCCATTACTGCCTAAAGTGTCATGCAAGGATAAAGAAACTATATCTAAGATATCTAGAGATAAGGAATTACAAATTAATAAGGAAGTATATCAATACTTACAACAACACCTTAATAATCAGATATTAGCATTCTTAGGAGGACAAGAAGTAACTGATAAAGCCGTAGAAGCCCAACTTAACAAGTTAGTAGAAGAGATTAATAACAGCTTTGTTAGTGAATATGAAATAGCTGCACAGAATGTTGTTGAGTATATAATTCAATCTAGAGATATTAACTTACTTACTAAGTTAAAGAACCTGTTACTTGATTTACTAGTAACTGGTATGAGCTTTTACCAGGTTCATCCTAGTAGGAAGAGAACTAATATAGAAATAGAGGTATTAGACCCACGTAATGTATTCGTTGATAGAAATCCAGAATCTGTATATGTCAGAGATAGCTACAGAGTAGTTATTAGACGTTGGTTAACTAAGCAACAAATCCTTAATAAATATGGTCCTCAATTAGATACAAGTAGCATCAATGAATTAGAGGAGATGTTTGAGGGATATTACGATAGTAGTTATATATATGTACGTTCCATGAGCAATCAGGCTACTGGAGCTCCTATTACAGACGGACTTGAAGCAGGTAAAGAGGTAATACCTGGATTCCCTACCGACTACTATGAGACTTATAATTATAAGTTAATACCTGTGTTTGAAGTTGAGTGGATTGATGTTGATAAAGAAGGAGAAGATTATGTAGAGAATAGATATGAAGGAGTTAAAATAGGAGAATCTATTTACATTCTTACTGGTAAATCTCTTGATGTAGTTAGAACTAAAGATAATCCTACACACTGTGGATTGTCAGTTAATGGTTTGTTCTTTGTAAACAGAAGTAACGAACCATATTCACTTGTGCTTGCATGTTCACATCTTCAAGACAAGTATGATTTGATTACTTTCTTTAGGGACAATGTAATTGCTAATAGTGGTACTAGTGGAGACTGGATTGACTTTAGTATGCTACCTATGGCTCTTGGTGATGATTTGACTGAAAGATTGCAGAAATTCATTGCATATAAGAAGACTGGCGTGGCTCCTATTGATACTTCACAAGAAGGTAGGGCATTTAATAACAATACTTCTTTTGCTGGATTCGATGACTTATTAAAAGCTGATACTATTCAGGCATTTAATATGGCGTTGCAGATGTTAGAAGAGCAGACATCATCTATTACTGGAGTGTTTAGAGAGAGATTAAATGGAATAGAAACTAGGGATGCTGTTAGTAATGTTAAGGCAGGTATGAGAAACTCTTATATCATTACTAAATCTTACTATCAACAAATGGATACTTTGGCAGAGGATATTCTGATTGATTCTCTTAATTGTGCTAAGAAGGTATGGAAACATAAACCACTTACTGGAACTTTAGTGCTAGGTGACAAACTACAGAAAGTATTTACTGCTCTCCCTGAACATTTTACTTTTACTGACTATGATATTCATGTAATAGCTAGTAGTAGAATTATGGAGGAAATGCAGAACATGCAACAGTTAATGATTGAGTTCATCAAGAGTGGTCAACTAGACCCAGACATAGCTATGGAGTGCATGACTGCCAGAAGTATGACTGAACTTAAATCTAAATTGTCTAAAGCATTTCAAAAGAGAAGAGAAGAAACTCAGAACACTGCGCAGATGCAACAACAGAACGAAGAGCTACAGAAGCAACTTCAAAAGGCGGAACAAGAGAAAGAGCAGCTTAATAATAAGATTGCATCTCTTAATGAAGCTAAGATTGCTATTGAAAGACAAAAGGTTGAATATGACTATGAGATTGGAATTATTAAGGCTAATGCTGATAGAGATTATAAGCAGAGTACTTCTGACAATGACACCAAAAGAACAGATATTGAGATAGCCCAATTGTACGATGGGAATCAGCAGAATAACGAAGTGAAGAACGTATAATGGAATTAAAAATTAAAGTTTGCACTAACGATAGCTGTAAGGTAATCATACTTGACGATACTGGTACAGGAGAGAATGGCTACTTGCCTGAATCTTCTTCAGTCATCGTCAAGAACAGATTCAAGTACTCTGACACTGTATCTATTGATGTCTTACAACATAATAAGGCAGATGGGCCTGAAATACAACTTCCTGTTTACACTTTACATGATGACGGTAATAAGTCAGTAACTATGCCAGTAGGGTTTGATGGGTGGTTTAATGTATATCATATAGTTCTGCCGACTAAAGATTGGTTTGATAGAGAGATGGGTAAAACGGCTGGTTCAGCTGTAACTATGTATGCCACTGTGTACTATTCGGACGGCATCTACATCTATAAGTATTTTAATGGCACATCTACGACCGTAACTGTAGATGAGATAGTAGAGAGGAACGTAGAAGATACTACAATTTCTAGGACATATAATAATTACGTGTCTATTTGTTTTCTTAAGAAATGTTATATATCTTTGTGCCAGCAAATATTTAATAGCAGAGGTTTCAGTAAATGTTGGAGTAAGAATGCTGTAGCGGCCGAATTATCCTACAAGAGAGATTTAGTCTGGATGGCTATTAATGTAATCAAATATATGGTTCAATCTAATCAGTTAGCTGAAGCTGAACGAATCATAGAACAAATAGGAGGTTGTAATGGCTTGTGTAAATCAGAATACAGCAAATGGCCAGAGCAAGGCTGTGGATGCTCTCAAAGATAAGGTGATTTGTGAATACAAAGAACTGCTTAAGTATTTAGAACGGGGGCATAGATATGACTACCAACTAATTCTCGAAGAGATAAGTCTCATCGAATTGCTAGAAGAGAATGAAGTTAATAGGTCTGAATTTGTAGAACAATTTTATCTTAATAATAAATGGCAGATAACTCTATTTTAACACCAGGTGGTTCTGGAAATGAATGTATCAATCCTGTTAACGAACAAATTGATACTTCACAATTTCTGAAAGTAGATTACCGCTTAGGGGAGTTTGAGAGTGAGTCAGATAAACAAATTGCTAGAATTAATCTTGGAGCTGCTGGCATTAATGATGTCTATGATAAGACTTCAGCAGATTTAAAGACATTAGAGGCAGTTAAGACCTCAATGGATACTCACCTAGCTACTGAAGACCCACATAATATAATTCCTACTATAGAAAGTAAACTGGAGGGTTTTGTTAAAGAGGATGGAACCACACCATTCTTAGCACCTCAAACAGGTGTTGACCCGTTGACAGACTTTCATTTAACAACCAAGAGATTCGTGACTGCTTTAATGGACAGTCATTTAGCTAAAACAGACCCACATAATATAATTCCTCTTGTAGAGGAAATACTTAAAGTATATGTAACTACTGACCAGATTTATAGGAAGGTAGAGTTATATACTAGAGAACAAGTTGACGACTTAATCAAGAATTTCGTTAGACGTGACGGAACTACTGCATTTTTAAAACCACAGTTAGGAGTTACTCCAGTAGCTGATGGGCATCTATCTACTAAGAAATATGTAGATGATGTAATGTTTAAACATTTAGTTGATGCAGACCCTCACGGATTTGTAACGTTACTTAATCAGAGACTAAACAACTATTTCAGGAAGACTGAAACTTACTCTAGAGCAGAGACTTATTCAAGAGCTCAAATCGATGCAATTATTAATCACTTGGTAATTGATGCGGCTAGAGGGGCTATTGAGGAACATATCAATCAATATGACCCTCATGGAACTCTTAAAGAAATCTATAGTAAGCATTATGTACCTCGTGATGGTTCAGTTCCATTTACTGCCCCACAGAAGGGAGTAGATGCTGTAGAAGATGACGAATTAGTAACTAAGAGACAACTGGATGCTTCTATTGTAGAAGAGCCTGTTTGGATTACTAGTGGACCAGTTCAGACTACAGTAGGCTTCGTTGAAGATGAAACTGACCCAGGAGAGAAATTGAATCTTCAAGAGGTTATGGATGCAATCTTCTACGGTAAATCTGTAGATGTTAAAGCTCCTGCGTATGCTTTACTGGGTTCTATAGTAGACGTTGAACTATTCGTTAGAGGTTCTACTGGAGTGATATCTTATGCTGAATTATGGCAGAACGATGAGCTTATTGGAACATATACTAAGGACGATTTCGAATTAGGACAGTTGACTGTAAAGAGTTTACCTATTAACGAAGAAACTACTTTTACGTTTAAAGTATTCTATCCTAATGGTACATATCTGGAAGCTAGTTGTACTACTAAAGTAGCATATGACATATTTGTAGGAATCTTACCTAAATGGTATGCAGCCTCTAATGTTAATTATGATTACTTACTTCAGCTAGTTCAATCAGACCCAGAGAACAATAGCATTGACAGTTCTGGTGACTTAGTATCAGAAATCAAACACAAATATAATTTCTCAAGTCCTAAAGAGCTTAAGCAAATATTTGTAGCAATGCCTAAGGAATATCCAGACTTAGTTCAAATGACAACGCCTTCTCAACAGTTTGGTCTTGAATCGTTTGACATTATTAGTGATATCCCATTTGAAATTCCTGGATTGTCAAATAGTAAAATATATAAGATATATGTATTCAAGGAGTCTCTAGTAACTCTCAACTTGGAGGTAACATTTAAGTTTGACCCAGCTAACATTTAATAAGTATGAGAGCATATAGTGAAATTATAGCAAGTTTTAGAAGAGGTGGTCCGTTCCCTATAGAAGCTGACTATATCTTCGAAACTGAAGCGAAACTGAAAGAATTTTATTCATCTCCTGAAGAGAATGCTATTTTACACAAGGGATTGTTAAAGATAGTTGAAAATGACGGAGATGGTAATCAAGCACTATATTGGGTCACTAGAAAGGAGACTAACGATGAGTTAGAGTTTACTAAACTTATTACTTCTAAGAGTGATGAAACTATAGCTGACTTGATAACTAGATTAGAGCAGGAAATTAAAGATAGAAAGACAGCAGACGATGCTATCTGGGGAAGTATTGACCATACTAGTGTACCAGAGGACTTAAACAGTCTGAAGGACATTGCAGAGGAAATTACTAAAATTAGAGAGCATCTAGGTAATCTAGACAGCACTGATGAGGAATTACAGAGTAATATTGATAAGGTACAAGCCGAACTCGATAAGACACAAGAAGGAGTAGGTTTGGGAGAAGACGGAGCTTATGTTCCTGATACTGAAACTACTTACCTTAAAGACTCTACATCTGTAATGGATTCTCTGCGCAAGCTAGACGAATTAGTGAATCATGCTATTCACTTTAACTGGGTCACACTAGAAGATACTCCAAGCATTGAATTAGATATTGATAGACAGATTACTGGAACTACAATATCTGGTAATGTTAAGGTATCTACTGATAGTGGTAACGGAATTACCATAAAGAATGACGGTCTATTCTATAAACTAACTACTGAATATTTAGACGGACTCTTAACTATTAAGGTTAACGATAATGTTATAGGGCAACATCAAATTGGTTTGTCAGCTATCGTAGAGGATGCTAAGTACGACCCAGATACGGAAGAGCTAGTTATAGTATTTAAACTTCTAACTGGTGATAAGCAAGTAGTTAGGATTCCAGTTGGAACTCTTATTAGAGAATGGGAAGTTGATAACTCTATTCCTGATAAGGTAGTAGAATTGGAGAAAGTGTTATCATTAGGAACTGGCGCTGATAAGCTTTCTGCTGACGTTAGGTTGTATACAGCTAAAGATAACATCTTAGTAAAAGAAGGAAATGCTCTGTATGTTAAAGGTACTTCCGATAACATTACACATGATTCTAAAGCCTTGGATGTTGTTATTAGTGAATTACAAAGTGATATTGATAGCCACCTTAAAGATTTCAACAATCCACATAGAGTCACTCCAGCACAGATTGGAGCCATTTCTTTGCCCGAAGTTGAAATTCTACTAAAGTCTAAAGCAGATTTAGTAAGTGGAAAGGTTCCTAAAGAACAACTTCCAGATGATATAGGTGGTGAAGTAACTTGGATTGACGTAGAAGGTGATGAAGAAACAGTATCCTAATAGGCCCGCTAATATGAGCCAGTTGGACTATTTGTGGACAACATATGGCCCATATACGGTGTCGGACTCAATAGACGTTGAAGACTCTATTCCTTCTTCTAAAGCTATCAAAGATGCTATTGCTACCCAGGTAACTGGTATAGTAGAACTCGATACTCAAGAAGAAGGTAATAAGGTTAGAGTTATAGGTAAAGGAGGAAGTGGTGAGGAAATATCATCAATCCTTCTTGATAAAGATACTAAGATAGTTTCGTTTGAAAGACATCTTATAACACAAGAGGATATAGATAACGGATTCGGTAATGCACTGAATGAGGAATGGCTGATACTTACTGCTTCTAATGGAGATAGATTTGAAGTGTCTCTGGAAGACTTTGTAGTTAAAGGACAAATAACTAATACTATTATTACCCAGACTAAGAATGGTAATATTGCATCAGAATTAAAAATTAATAATCCAATTACTAATAGGTCTGTAGATTTATTAACTTCAAACTCTGGAGTTAGGGCAGACTTAGTAGTTGATACTGATGCTGATTCTAACATAGTTATTACTAAGGGTGATAAAGGAGTTGTTTGTAAATTTAGTTGGGAAGGTACAGAATATCCAGTAAGAATTAAAGCCGTAGATACTTACGATGAGTATTTACTACAGACTTTGGAACCTAATACCATTTACTTCATAAAGGACATTAAGTCTATTTACCTTAATGGAGTTAAATATGCCTCTGAAGGTGGTGGAGGTTTAGACCCTGACTTGTATTATACTAAATCAGAAACTGATGCTCTTATATCTAATATTGAAAGTGACTTAGACAATAAAGTTAGTTTGGTTGATGGTAATATAGTATTAGAGGAAGGTCAAGGAATTGTGGTTAATCGTAGAGACGGTGTTCAGAATTTAATATCATCTGACAATTCCGGAGGGTTTAAACTTGGTAATGTTAATTCTTATCTGGAGATATACACTAATACAAGACCAGCCGTTGTAGTAGGGGAAGACACTGATTCACTTGCATTAATGTCAGACTTGACTTCTTATACTTGGAATGAAGTAACTACTGCTAAAGCTACCAGACTCGCTGATTTACCAGAGAGTTATCCAGTAGGAACTTTAACAGTTAAGCATTCTGAAGGAGAAGTTAGTTACGACGGTTCCGAAGATGTATCTATTGACTTAACACATATACAACAATCAATTAATACATTGAAAGATACTATGGAGTACTTACTATCTACTAAACAAGATAAGCTTGTTAGTGGAGTTAACATTAAGAAGATTAATGGTAAGTCAGTACTCGGTAATGGAGATATACTTATATCTTCTGATTCTACAGCTATTAGATATAAGGGGTCTGTAGCTACTCGTATGTATTTACCTTCTGCTCCAGAAGTAGGTGATATTTACAACGTTATTAATGACGGTGCTAACTATGCTTGGAATGGAGAAACTTGGGAAACATATGGAACTATAACTCCAACTGAAGTAGATTTGTATAAGAATGCCAGTGGTGAAATAACTGGCGGGGAGGTAAGATTCAGTGATAATACTGTGCTCCCTATTAACATATTTATTAAATAACATCATTAAATTTTATGGCACAATTAAAATTTTACAGAGGGTTAAAAGCCAATTACGTAGCTGAAACTACTCACAAGGATGGGATTTACTTTGCTACAGACACCAATGAAATCCTTATGAATGGTAAGGCTTACACAGGAGCTCTAGCTGCTGGTAAAGTCGTTACTAATGTAGCCTTGTCTTCTGATAAAAGCAAACTGGTCATTACTTACTCTGATACCACTACAACAGAGATTGAAGTAGGTAGCGGTAAGTATACATCAGCTATTGAAGACAAAGATTTAGCTATGCCTAATGCTGTCGGTGGTATCGCTAAAGGAACTAAGGTAAGTGCTCTGGAAGGACAGACATATGATTATATGTGGGATGAACTGCTGTTCCCTACTATTAATCCTACATTTACTGCTCCTACTGCAAGCATCTCATTTAAGAGTTATTCAACTCCTCAAGAAGTTGGAGCTACTGCACCTACTGCTGCTAACTTCAACACTAGTCTTAATAAGGGAGCTATTACCTTAAATGGAACAAAACAAGCAGACAGGTCTGGTAACTTAGATGCAGATAATTCATTTATCTTCGTAAATGGACAAGAATCTAACACAACTCTGCCTACTACTGTAACACTTGGTAATACTACTTATACTTATAAGGCAGCTTATTTGCAAGGACCTCAACCTAAAGATAACAAAGGAAACAATTATAGCACTCCACTTGCAGCTGGTTCGGTTAACTCTTCAGCTATCACACTTAATGGTACATATCCTTGGTATGCATCTACAAGTACAGCTTCTTCTGGTACGCCTGTGGTTAAACAAGCTCTTATTGCTTGGAATACTTCTACTGGAGCTATGACTACTCCTAGATTTGAATTACAACCTTCTGGTACTCTTCCACAGGTATTCAAGCTGCCAAGAGCTGTCACTCAACTTCAAATGTTGAACACAGTATCAGGTAACATGGAAGTTATAGGACTTAGTGACTGGACTAAGACAGAAGAAGAGATTACTATTGGAACCACACCTGTAACTTATTCAGTTTACACTTACAATGGTTCTACTAGAGGTTCAGTAACTTTAATCGCTAAATTCTAATTTGACATATGGCAAGAAATAAAGGTACATTCCAATTTGCAGCCAACTTTGAGGTTAAACTTCAAGGTGCTTTAGACCCAAGAATCTTAGTAGATAATAAGTCTGAACTTATTAATAAAGAGACTTGGCCGTATGATGGCGATACTATCTACGTATATAATGGATTGCTAGTAGCCGTTGCTGCTGATAAGGCAATTTATATGCTAGTTGATAAAGATAAAATTCTGGAAGCAGATTACTCCGGATGGAAACAAATGGACGTTGCTGCTGCACAGACAGTAGAGATTATTGACAACTTAAATTCTTCTTCTACCGCTGCTGCATTGTCAGCTAATCAAGGTAGAGTATTAGGACAGAGAGTTACTACCCTTGAGGGCAAAATTTCTTCTGTATATTCATACAAAGGCTCCAAAGCTACTTATGCAGAACTTCCTAGTGATGCAGCAGCAGGTGATGTATGGAATGTAGAGGAAGCTCATGACAATCATCCAGCTGGTACTAACTGGGCATGGACTGGTACAGCATGGGATGCTCTGGGTGGAGCTATTGACCTGTCTGCATACTACAATAAGACTCAAGCAGATGCTGCAATTGCAGCTGCTGTTGATGCAGAGAAGACTTTAAGAGAAGCAGCTGATACTGCATTAGGCGGTAAAATTACTACTAATACTCAAGCTATTGCTAAGATTAATGGTAGTGCTGATGCTGAAGGTTCTCTAGCTAATACTCTGAAACAGGCTAAAGATTATGCAGATACTAAAGTTAGTGATGTTAGTAATTTAGTAGCTAATAAAGTTGATAAGGTAGAAGGTAGTACTCTGATTCCAGAAACTAAACTTGCACTTATTGACACTAACGCTTCAGATATTGATGCTCTAGAAGTTAGAGTTGCTGCTAACGAGGCTAAACTTGTTGGAATCACCACTACTGTAGTTTCGACAATTAATACAGCTATCGATGCAGCTATGGCTTGGCACGAAGTAACTGAATAAAACACATAATATATTAAAATGGAGAAAATGTTTGTACACGTAGCGAAGAAGTCCACATTTACCAGTGAACTACAAGAACAATACACCAATAGTATTGTTTTCATTAAAGATTCACAGGAGATTTATACTCATGGAACGTTCTACGCTATTCCTGATTCTTACAAAGGCAAAATTACTTCATTGGAGAGTGCTGTGGCAGCTTTACAGGCTGCCAAGGCCTTCTCTAAAGTTTCTGACGGTACTAATGTTGCAGAGTCTCCTTCTCATGACGGAACTCTTAAATTCAACAAAGGCTCTAATGTAAATATCACTGTCGGAACAGATGGAGTAACAATTAGCGCTACAGATACTAAATACACACAAGGTTCTGGTATCTCTATTGAAGGTACTACAATTAATCACTCTAATTCAGTAACTGCTGGCACAGCTAAAGGTGATAATAGTAAGACATTAGCATTTGGTGGAACGTTTACTATTCCTAGCATTACTTATGATGCACAAGGACACGTTACAGCTAAAGGAACCACTACAATGACTATGCCAGCTGCTCCTTCATTTACTAACTGGCAAGCTAAGAATGTTGTTGGCGCTTCTGCTACAGCTACAGCTAATGCAGCAACTACTAATGCTACTACATTCTTGAACTTAATTGAGAATGGTGCAGTAAGAAGCTCACATCAAATTACTGGTACTGGTAAAGTAACAGTTACAGCTGATGTTACTGGTAAAGTAACAATTAATGGTGCTGCAACCACGGCTGCTTCTGGTTCTGCTAATGGTACTATTGCAATTGACGGAACTGATGTTGCTGTTAAAGGATTAGGTTCTGCTGCATATACAGCATCATCTGCATATGCAACTGCTGCTCAAGGTACTAAGGCTGATAATGCTGTTCCAAATACTAGAACTGTAAACGGACATGCACTTAGTGCTAATGTTACTGTTACTAAAGCTGATGTAGGCTTAGGTAACGTAACAAATGAATCTAAGGCTACAATGTTTACAAGCCCAGCGTTTACTGGAACTCCTACAGCTCCTACTGCTGCTGGTGGAACTAATACTACTCAAATTGCAACTACTGCATTTGTAATTAACGAGATTGGAAGTAAGATTTCTGCTGCTCAAGCACTTAGATTCAAAGGAACTATTGGCACAGACGGTGATGTAACTGAACTTCCAGCTAATCACACAGTTGGAGATACTTACGTAGTTAAGGCTGCTGGTAACTTTGCGGGCGAAGGCTGTGAAGCAGGTGACATGATTATCTGTGTTAAATCTGGAACGACTGCTGCAAATGGTGACTGGTCAGTTATTCAGAGAAACTTAGACGGTGCTGTTACTGGCAAATCCCTAACTGCTAACGCAGTAATTTTAGGTAACGGTGGTTCTACTGTTAAAGCTTTAGCTACTGGTACTGCTGGATATGTACTAAAAGCTACTGCTAGTGGTCCTGCATGGCAAGCAGAGAAAGACACAGTTTATACTCACCCTGCTGGAGGTGCTCCTAGTAAAACTTCTGGATTCTATAAATTCAGCACAGATTCTACTAGCCACGTTGCTTCAGTAACCGCTGTTACTAAGGCTGATATTACAGCTTTGGGTATTCCAGGAGCTGATACTAATACTACTTATACGTTCGTTGGAGGAAACGGCTCATTCAACGTAACTCCTTCTGGAGGTTCTAAACAAACAGTTAGTATTGGTAAACCTGCTACTGCTGGTGCGGCTGATACTGCTGCTAAGTGGGCTACTGCTCGTACTATCACAGTTAGTGGTGGTGTAACTGGAAGTGTTTCTTTAGATGGTTCTGCTAACGTTACACTAGCTACTACTCTAGCCAATCTGGCTTCTAATAAGGTAACTGCAATGACTGGTTATACCAAACCGTCAGATACAGGTGCAATTGCTGCTGGTGATTCACTTAATGCTGCTATTGGTAAACTAGAAGCTGCATGGGATTGGGTTGAACTATAATATATGTACAAGAAGGAGGGAGTAGCATCCCTCCTTTATTTTATAATGATTAAAATTTAAGTGATATGGCAATTAATAAGAAATTAATTCACTTTAATAAGAAAGCTACTTTTAACTCACAGAAGTTATCAGCCAATGATTCTAATACTCAATATCAGGTAGGAGGTACTGGAACTGTTCAGACTGGAGCTCCTGACATTAACTATCAATCTATAGTTTATATTAAAGATTCTAAAGAAATTTGGACTCATGGACAATTCTATGCTACTGCTGTAACATGGAGTACTATTACAGGCAAGCCTAGTTTTGCTACTGTAGCTACATCGGGTAGTTATAATGACTTGAATAACAAGCCCACAATTCCTACTAAATTACCTACCCCAAACGCATTGACCTTTACTGGTGCAGTAACAGGCACATGGGACGGTAGTTCAGCTAAAACTGTAAACATACCTTCTGGTTCTTCATACACATTACCGTTAGCATCGAACAGTACCCGTGGAGGTATCAAGTTATCAAGTAGCACACAGGGAGGAACTCCTAACGGAATTACTACAACTTCAGGCAGAACATATGCTGTTCAGGTTAATAGTAATGAACAAGCAGTAGTAAATGTTCCTTGGACTGATACTAAATACAGTTTACCAACTGCATCAGCTACTACACTTGGTGGTGTAAAAGTAGGAAGTGGTTTGGCAATTAGTAATGGTGTTCTATCTGCTACAGGTGGTGGAGAAGCCGACTCAGTTGCATGGGGCAATGTGACAGGTAAACCATCATGGATTGGTTCTTCTAAACCTTCTTATAGCTGGCCAGAAATCACAAGCAAGCCTACCTTAGTTAAACAAGTAGAACCTGGAACTCCCAGTACGGATTGGCAATCAGCGTATGTTCCATTAGATGTTACATACAGTGATACGTCTACTTCTCATAAAATCATTTCTTTACCTATGGCTTCTCCAGCAAGCGGTAATAGTCAAGGTCGTGCAGGTTTAATAACTGGTGTTGATAAGAAGAAACTTGATGACTTTACAGATACAAAGAACACAGCAGGTGCAACAAATTCTTTTGATAGACTATACCTAATTGGAGCTACATCACAAGGAGCTAATCCACAAACTTACAGTAAGAATGGTGTTTACATAGAAGATGATGGAATTCTTATGTCTTTGCAAGGATTTGAAGGTGGTGCAATTACATCAACAGCAGCTATCTATGCAGCTAATGGATTCTTTGATACATCTGATGCTAGAGTAAAAACTAACGTAGTAGAAATTGATGCAAGTAAAGCTGATGCTGTTAGACTAGTAGAGTTTGATAGAACAGACAAAAAACATCATGGCTATGGAGTAATTGCTCAAGAACTTGAGAAAGTGTATCCAGAAATGGTGAACACTGATGATGAAGGATTCAAATCAGTTAACTATAACGAACTTGCTATGGTTAAAATTAAATATCTAGAGGACAAAGTTGCAAGACTTGAAGCTCTAGTTGGAAGATTACTTGCAGAGTAATTATTATAATCTCATAACGTTTTCATTAAGAAGGTCGCCAATAGGCGACCTTTCTTTGTTTGTACCTGATTACTAAAACCACCTATGCAATAAATTAATTGTTGACGAGTGTTAAATAATTTGGTAATGTCCAGAATTTAACGTAACTTTGCAACATCGAATTTGGAAGTATAGTATATTTATATATTATGCCCTCAACAGATATTGTATTATTTATCGTAAATTTATTTAATTATGGCAGAATTTCTAACAATGGATGAAGCTAAGTCAAAGTTTGGTAGCAAAAGTAGAACAAATGCTGGACTTACACTTGGTATTATCGGTACTGCATTAGCAGCTTTCGCTGGAAACAACGGAGGATGTGGTAACGGTGGCGGAATCCTTGGAAACCTCTTTGGAGGTAACAACAACTGTTGCTCTATGCAGGCAGCTGAAAATGCTAAAACCTTAGCTATGGCTCAAGGACAGCAAGCTGATAACCTATCATGGGCAAACAGCCGCAATTGCGTCAGTAGCTAAATCTAAAT
>ULNI01007209.1_pt1 | contig 30674 bp, 18 predicted proteins | sample 1951881 | NCBI WGS metagenome assembly ULNI01 (sample SAMEA4835573, study PRJEB28245) | human gut metagenome | biome: gut microbiome; material: fecal sample | place: Denmark | collected 2008
CAAAGAGGGCGACCCGATCATGCTGGCCGAGGAACGCCAGACCACCTACTGGGATCACAAAACGGTGCTGGTTTCCACCCCGACCACCAAAGCCAGCAGCCGTATCCTGGACGAGTTCAACGCTTCCACACAGGAGGAATGGAACATCCCTTGCCCAAACTGCGGCAAGTACCAGCCTTTTGTGTGGGATGGGATGGTGTTCGACAAGGAGAAGTGGCCGAAGGGCGGCGTACAATACCGCTGCGCTGAATGTGGGTGCCTGGATAATGAGTTCAGGTGGAAGAAAAACAGCATCCACGGCAAGTGGGTGGCGGCACACCCTGAACGGAAAGTCCGGGGCTTCCACATGAACAAAATGGGGTCAACGCTCTGCGGCTGGAATGAGATCGTCGAGAAATTCATTGCGGCTGATCTGGACGCTTCCCGGGGCGACTACGAGAAGATGCAGGTCTTCGTGAACACGAACCTGGGTTTGCCGTGGGAGGAACCGGGCGAAACGGTAGAAACCACCGCCCTGATCGACCGCCGCGAGTTCTACGAGGCCGAGGTGCCCGACGGCGTTCTCTACTTGACTTGCGGCATTGATACCCAAGACAACCGCTTTGAGGCGGAAGTCGTGGGCTGGGGTATCGGCAAGGAAAGCTGGGGCATCCGATACCAACGTATTTACGGCGACCTGAAACGGGGCCAGGTATGGGCTGACCTTGACGATTTCCTTTCCACCACATGGAAGAAGCGGGATGGCACAGAGCTTTCCATCCGTGCGGCCTGCATGGACAGCGGCGGACATTTCCCGGATCAGGTCATCAGATTTTGCAAAGAGCGGGAAGACCGCCACATTTGGGCAATCAAAGGCCGCGGCGGTATGGATGTACCCTACATCCGAAACCCGACCAAGAATAACCGCGTCGGCGGTGAGCTTTTTGTGCTGGGCGTTGACACCGGCAAAAATGCCGTGCTTGCCCGGTTGAAAGTGCTTATCAAGGGTCCGAACTACTGCCACTTTCCGGCGGCAGAGGATGCAGGCTATGACGAGGCTTATTTCAAGATGCTGACCGCAGAGCATAAAGTGACCCGCTGGAAAGGCGGGCGCAAGGTGGAACGGTGGGAGCTGAAAGACCCGGCGCAGAAGCGCAATGAGTCTTTTGACATCAGAAACTATGCCACCGCCGCGCTGGAAATCAGCAATCCCCCCGGCCTGGAAATCCCGGGCGAGGATGCACCGCGCCCGGCAAAGCCGCAGCACCAGTACCGCAGAAGAAGATCGGGAGGAATTTAACCGATGTCGATCATATCAAAAGAAATCGCAAAGCAGCATTTGGAGATGTGGCTCAAGGCGGAGGAAGCAGTTTCTACCGGCCAGAGCTACCAGATCGAGCAGATGCAGCTTACCCGCGCCAGCCTGAAACAAATCCGGGAAAGCATTTCCTTTTGGGAGGGCAAGGTGGCAGAAGCCGAGCGGGAGGAACAGGGGCGGGGCAGAAACCGCGATCTGATCCTGTGAAACCAAGCCATCATTACAGCTCCCAAAAGTTCATAGTTATGAAACTCAAGTTAATGTTTAGACGGCTAAAGTTGATAGTTGCAGAGCTTATGTAGACCATGGCGAAAGTAGATTATAACAACTCTTCGTCTATATACTCACGACTAAGGAGTAGGACCTTCCTGTATAATGAATTTGCCATCTTTCTATGCGTTTCTCGGAGATTTATAAATCATGTCAAAAGACATATAATGCTTTTGAAAGCCTTAAGTCGGAATTAAGGAAAGCTAAAAAACGATTGATTTCAAATAATTACAAGAAAACAATGCATAAAACACCTTTTTTTTATTTTTTCTTAGAAAAAACTTGGTGCATCAAAAATAATTTCCGATATTGCAGCACTTTAGTTAACCATATAAAAAAAGTCTTAAGCATGAGAAAAATAACGCCTTAAAAAATCCCGTCACAAGGGGAGATCTCTCTTTATGATATCACAAAGAGACTACTACAGCTAAAAATCACTCACTAAAGTTCAACCTTAAAACCAACAATGTGCAAATGAATCTATTTTTTTGCAGAAAAGAGCATTGCATAAAATGCATTGCCCTATCATTGCTATTATCTCCAAGTACACTTTTCGCATTTCCTGAAAACGAAACAGGCACAAGCGAAACAGTCACAACAATTCTGCAACAACAAAAGCAGACAATCACAGGTACTATTCTCACCGGTGACACAAATGAACCTGCTATTGGTGCTACTGTTTATTTAAGGAACAGTACAACAGGAACTGTAACAGACGTCAACGGTAAATACTCCATTACTGTAGAAGGTATAGGTGGAGTATTGGAATTCTCTTACATCGGCTATAAAAAGCAAGAAGTAGCTATAACCGGACAAAAAACGATTGATATTGTACTACAACCGGATACTGAAGTTCTTGAAGAAGTTGTTGTAGTAGGTTATGGAAGCCAAAAGAAAGAAAGCGTAGTCGGCGCCATCTCGACATTGGACGTTACCAAACTAACCGTTCCTGGTTCGTCCATTTCAAATGCATTAGCCGGTCAGCTATCAGGTATTGTTGCCATGAGCCGTTCTGGTGAACCAGGTAAAAACAGCGCGGCAGATTTCTACATCCGAGGCGTATCCTCCTTCAAAGGTACATCAACTCCTCTAGTACTGGTCGATGGTATCGAACGCGATTTGGATTTGGTAGATACAGACGACATCGCCTCTTTCTCCATTCTGAAAGACGCATCCGCCTCTGCAGTATATGGTGTACGAGGTGCCAACGGTGTAATCCTTATTACGACCAAAAAGGGTTCTGTTGGAAAGCCACAAGTCAATGTACGTACAGAGTTCGGTTTTACTCAGCCAACCAAACGACCACAAATGTTAGGTTCAGCAGAATGGGCCGAATTATACAACGAAGCATATGGTAGCCAATTCTATTCACCTGAAGACATCGAAAAATACAGGACAAACGCAGACCCAGACCTCTATCCTAACGTCGATTGGTTTGATGCCCTATTTGATGATATGGCAGCTAATCAACGTGTCAATTTGAATATCACAGGCGGTAGTGACATTGTCAAGTATTACGTATCCGGTGCTTTTTATAATGAAAGCTCCATTTATAAGAATGCAGGCAACATTTATGGCTACAATCCGTCCATCCGCTACAACAAATTCAATTTTAGAGCCAATGTCGATTTGAACCTTACCAAAAGTACGGTCGTAAACTTCAATTTGGCCAACATTTATGAAAAATCATTTGGCCCTGGATTTGGTGATACAGACGCTGACATCTGGTCCTATACATTCATGACTTCTCCGAACGCTTTCCCTGTACAATATTCCGATGGAACATTGTCCGGTCCTTCCACAGACTCCGGTTATAATCCATGGAACATGCTGGCACATTCAGGGTATCGTGAACAATTCTGGAACTCGGCCCAATCATTAATTGGCGTAACCCAAGATATCGGGGCACTTTGGGAACCATTAAAAGGTTTAAGCGCAAACATTAAATTCTCTTGGGACGCATGGAACACGACATTGCAACGCCGTAACAAAGTTGAAAGTTTCTACCATGCACGCGGTCGTGCCGAAGACGGCAGTTTAATCTATGATGACAATAATGGCGACGGCATTTGGGATCCTGTACACACCGGAGACGAAACATTGTCATTCCTAATCGGACGTAGTGGTACTATGACCCGTTATCTGGAAGGATCTTTAACCTACAATCGGGTTTTCAATGATATCCACCGTGTTGGAGCCTTATTGTTGTACAACCAAAAAATTCACACTAACACCCAAGCCGGCAGTGGAGATGATGCATTACCTTACAAGAACCAAGGTTTGGCAGGACGTGCAACTTATGCTTTCAAGGATACCTATTTTGCAGAAGTCAACTTAGGTTACAATGGTTCCGAAAACTTTGCCCGCGGACACCGTTTTGGTTTCTTCCCAGCTGTAGCTATCGGTTGGATGATGTCAAACGAAAAATGGTTCCAGCCCGCAACCAAAGTCATTGACATGCTGAAATTAAAAGCATCCTACGGTAAAGTCGGTAACGACGATATCGGTGGACAAAGAAGATGGGTATATGAATCAACTATTGTAAACAGTGGTAATTGGTATTATGGTAGTACTGGAAATCAAGGTGGAACCGGCATTCGTATTGGAGAAGTCGAGAATCTTAATGCATCATGGGAAGAAGCTCTAAAAATAAATGCAGGTATCGAATTTTCGTTATTCAATAAAATACGAGTACAAGCTGATTATTTCCGTGAAGAACGTAGCGGTATCTTCCTACAACGTGCTGGACTTCCTGCCATTGTCGGTGTTTCTACCATTCCGTACGTAAATATCGGTGAAACTCTAAATCAGGGTTTTGATGCTACGGTAGAATATACTCATCAAGTAAACAAAGACTTAATGTTGACCGCACGAGGCAATTTCACTTTCAATAGAAACGAATTACTAAACAATGATGAACCCGACTGGGAATATAAATATCAAAACAAGATTGGAAAACCCTTCGGTAGCGGTGGCTCTTTACAACCATTCGGTCTAGTTGCAATTGGTTTATTTGAAAGCCAGGAAGAAATTGATAACAGTCCTGTACAAAATTTTGGCGAATATCGCGTAGGTGACATCAAATATCAAGATATCAACGGTGATGGCCAAATTGACTCACAAGACCAGATAGCAATCGGTTACACCAATCTACCGGAAATCACCTATGGTTTTGGCGGCACGGCACAATACAAAAATTGGGACTTCAACATCTTCTTCCAAGGAGTAGCACGTACAAGCTTCTTCTTGAACGGCTCATCCATCCGTACACCTTTCTCATCTGGAAATATGGAGCGTGCAGCCATTAACGAAGATATATATGGTAACGTATGGATGTCCACCAACACTCCCGAACAAAATGCCAATGTTACCTATCCACGTCTGAGCATGGGTAGTGGTGGAGCAGGTGCTTCCAACAATAGCCAAGCATCCACATGGTGGCTACGAGACGGTTCATTCCTTCGCTTGAAGAGCGTAGAGATCGGATACTCATTGCCAAAATCTCTGTTGCAAAAGAGCTTTATCAAGAGTCTAAGATTCTATGCTGCTGGCAATAACCTCTTACAATTCAGTCCATTCAAATTATGGGATCCAGAGAAAGGCTCAACAGACGGCTCTGGTTATCCGCTCAATCGAATGTTCTCTATTGGATTTAACGCTAATTTCTAAACCTTGTTAACAAAAAAACTTATGAAGATTAAATTTAAATCATTCTATATGCTATGCTTCGCAGCAAGTACCCTGACATTTACTTCATGCGAAGACTTTCTGGACAGACAAGAAGATGAGAAACTCACCTTCGAAAAAGTCTGGGAAAACCGAAATACGACCAAACAGTATTGGTTAAATGCCATGTCATTTTTACCCAACTTTAATGGGGGATACATCGGGGACAATGAACCTTACCTAGGCGCATCAGATGAATGTACCATTGCTTACGACCGACAATACCGATATATCAATTTTGGTTCATGGAACGCATCAACGGTCCCCTATTATGTTATGGACAAATATTATAAGGGAATCCGCGAATGTAATATTTTAATGCAGAATGTTTATACTTGTAGCGACCCGCTGGTTACACAAAGAGACCTTGACCTATATTATTGGCAAGCCCGCTTTGCGCGCGCCTATTACTATTTTCTGATGATGTGCGATTATGGTCCTGTATTCCTGTTAGGAGATGAATTACTTGACTTTTCAGCCTCTACAGAGTCCCTTTACCGTCCACGCAACACATGGGAACAATGTGTAGACTACGTTGTCAGCGAAATGACAGAATGTGCCAATAGCAACGCAATCCAATCTTCTTACGAGGAATTGGAATATGGATTAGCAACCAAAGGAACTTGCCAAGCCGTTATTTCAAGACTGCTATTATACTCAGCACGTGACTTATTCAACGGCAACACACTTTATCGCAACGTAAAAAACCCTACAACTAGTGAATTTCCCGACCTGTCTGATGCAGAATTGTTTCCCCAGCAATACGACGCCAGCAAATGGCTGAAAGCTGCAGAAGCTGCCAAAGTATTGTTGGATAATTCACAATACAAGTTGTATCGTGCGGGCAACGGCAATCCTTATGAAGATTACGTCGGCATCACCAATGTAAACTGGAACAGCGAACTCATCTGGACAGATCGCTACAATAACCGCTTCAGTTGGGGAGTAGGTACTGTACCAACAGGTGTAGCAGGTACTGCCTATGGTGCAGTAGGCCCGACACAGCAACAAGTAGATGCTTATGCCATGAATAATGGCCGCTATCCGATTACAGGATACGATGCTAACGGAAACCCCATTGTAGACAACCAATCAGGATATGACGCTGCTACAGAAATGCAGCTAAGTACATGGAACTATCCCGCTACCGGTTGGAGTAAGTTTGACAACTATGATATTGAAGCGCCTAACATGTATAAAGATCGTGAACCGCGTTTTTATGTTACCGTATTCTTTAGCGGCAACTATTGGCTGCATGACCAACAATCTACCATGATTTCTTTTGCCAAAGGAGCCAATGGAAACAAGAGTCACGACTATCCGAAATCGGGTTATCTGGTCAATCGTTTCTATGACCATCGTTTAAATTCAGCAGCAGGCAATTGGGGCAACATTACTTTCCCTGTATTCCGCTTGGGCGAAATGTATTTAAATTTCATAGAATCCGTTCTGGAATGCAAGAAACATGGAATTTCTCTTCCGGCAGGATATGAACAATTGGCTATGGATAAATGGGCAGATTTAAGAGATCGCGCCGGATTAGCTCCCATCACAGATGTTTATCCCAATGCTACTACTGAAGAACTGATTGAACTTTGCCGCAAGGAACGCCGCGTCGAACTGGCTTTTGAACGTCATCGCTACTATGACACACGTACGTGGATGATTGCTACAGAAACCGATGGTGGTCCCATGTATGGTATGAATACAGAATGCCCCATTGGCGACAATGCAGCCAACGTTACACCAGCTGATTTCTGGAAACGTACAGTTTTTGAAACACGCGTATTTAAAGACAACCATTACCTGTACCCATTCTCCCAACGCGAATTAGACCGTAACAGAATGTTAACACAAAACTATGGTTGGTAATATTGATACTAATAATCAAACAACGAATTCATATGAAGAAAAATATATTATTTGCGATTCTTGCCACCAGCTGTTTATTGACACATACTGCATGCGAAGATGGCAAAGACGAATACTTATCGGATTTCAGCACTATTCTTTATTTCAGAAATAGTGGAGAATTACCGTTAACAGCCTATGTAACAGGTGACAATATGGAATATAATTTAATAGTCAACAAAGCTGGTTCAAATCTCCACAATACAGCTTCTGTCAAAATAGAAGTTATGAGTGAAGCTGCCTTACATGCCTATAACACATTCAACGGGAGTAATTATAAAGCATATCCAACACCGTGTTATGCACTCGAAAATGGAAATATCGAATTCTCTTCAAATGATTTATATAAGACACAAGCAGTCACCATTAACCCATCAGAATTAGAGAATTATATAAACACTGATGCAACCTATGTCATCCCCTTTGAGCTAACTCAAGGAACTGACTCTATAAACAGTGAAAAAAAATACATTTTCATCAAAGCTGTTCCAGAACACCCTATCATTAGTTTTGAACAAAGTGGATATTACAGTAACTGGATTGGAGATGATGGTACTCCTACTGCTACCTTATCCAACAACTTGTTAATTCCCATTCCCAATAAATGGGGACTTACATGTAAGGTCAATGTTGCACCCGAGGCTTTGGAAGAATATAATGCAATGAACGGCACTAATTTGGCTATGATGGATTCTGATAGTTATGAATTTACTCCAATCGTCTCTTTTGAAGAAAACGGGACAACTGGACCTTTCAATATAATTGTCAACAAGGAAAATCTGCAATATGGAGAATACGTTATTCCGCTAAAAATTACAGAAGCATCCAACGACAACTTCTGGACGAGTCCTCAAAGTAGTGTAGCGTTGGTCGGAATCTCTTTCAACCTACCACAAATCCAGTTGACCTCTGCCATGCTGTCCAGCAACTGGCCTGAACCAAGTGAAGGTTCTCTTGCCAATCTCTTGGATGGTAACGTAGACACATATTTCCATTCTGCATGGAGTATTGCAACTACAGGCGAGCACTATGTACAGGTAGCACTTACAGAACCAATACAGCGCTTCCTTTTCTCATATACAACTCGTAGCAGCAATGGAAACGCAAATCCGGCAGAATTGTATGTCAGTGTAAGTTCTGATGGACAGAGCTGGACAGAAGTAGAACGATTCACGCAGGAACAGGACTTCTTGCCTACAGGCACAGCCGAATCCTGGACCTCACCGAGAATTGAAACTGAGAACAAAGACATTAAATACATTCGCATAACCAATGTGAAGAGTATGACAAATAATCCGTTCTTTGTTTGGAGTGAATTTGCACTATTCGGTCGCTAATCTTCTAACCTTTGAGGGACAGAAATTGGGACTGTCCCTCACATTTACTCTATATATTTGATTTACTAAAAATGGATGAAGGAGGGAAATTTCATTATTTATTTTTCTCTCCTTCTTTCTGTATAAAAATAGAATATCCCACTTTTTTTATATCTTTGCCACACATCTCAAACATAAGCAACTGCATTTTTATTATCAACCCTTAACCCCATAAAAAAACTATGAGAGTCCTATCCTTTTTGACCATATGTCTATGTACAGTTTTATGGTTCATTTCATGCAGTGATGAAAAAAACGATTCCCCAAGTACTCCACAATTTTCTATTGAGGAACAGTATCTACAACAAGATTTTGAACAGAGTGCAACCTCTGTAGTCATTCCTGTCAAAACTAATTTAGAAACATCCCAATGGAGTGTCAAATCAGACCAATCATGGTGTCTAGTTGATCAAGAACACTCCTCCTCACAAGCTTCCGGAATTCTGATTAGCATACAAGCCAGTGAAGAACCCGATATTCGAACAGCTACCATAACAGTAAACTCCAGCGTCGAAAATTACAATATTCAAGTACGACAATTAGGTTATGGCCCTGCAATATTATTAAAACAAGAAGCAAAAAATATATCTGCAGAAGGAGGTCCATTAACTATTACCGTCACATCCAACATCGAATATACAACAACCCTTTCCGAAAAATGCGACTGGATACATGATGCGCCGGGAACTCGTGCATTAACAGATAAAGATTACAATTACACAGTGGACGCCAACTCTTTATATGAAGAACGCAGCGCCACTTTCACCTATACAGGGATAAAATATACAGATATAGTAACTACTTGCACTATAACCCAAGAGGCTAAAAGTGCCGGTGTAGATGACGTTGTCGTAGAAGGCGACATTAAAATAATACCTACCAGCGGTAAAGCCAGTGAAAATCAGCCGGGACAAGATATTGAAAACAGTTTCGACGGGAAGTTCAGCCCCCAAGGAGAACCCTACCATTCCATTTGGAACCAACAGGCAGCCTTTCCCGTTACTCTGGAATATTTCTTTGACCAAAAGCCAGACCTTGATTACCTCATCTATTACACAAGAAGCGGAAACGGTAATTTTGGAGAAGTTGATATTTATACGGCTACCGAAAGCGAACCCGAATATAAGTTGATGGGAAGTTATGACTTCAAAATGCAAAATGCAGCAAGCCGAGTTGATTTCAAGAATACACTTTCCAAAGTAACTAAAATCAAATTCAGTGTCAAATCCGGTTTGGGAGGATTTGTCAGCTGTGATGAAATGGAATTCTACCAGAAGAACACAGATAAGACTCTCGACAAACAACTGTTGACCGTATTTACCGACATCACCTGTACTGAACTGAAGTCCGATGTAACAGATGAACAAATCAATGCTCTACCCGGATACTTCATCAAACTTGCCACCATGCTGCGCAGCAATACGTATGATCCGTGGGAAAAAGAATTCCGCATCCAGTCTTACCAGCCCTATAGCAATGTAGAGGAATGGGCTAAGACACTGATGACCAAACGCTACAGCAATTTGGACAATCCAACCGGTATTTATGTAGAACCTGGTGACTCATTAATAATTCTTGTTGGCGACACATACGGCAACTCATTGTCCATCCAAAATATTGGCGAAGAACAAGCCAGCGACGGGACCAATACCTACGTACAAACAGCTGCCAGCGGTGAGACACGTTTCTTACAAGAAGGCGTAAACAAGGTAGGGTTTACTAAGAAAGGCATGCTTTTCCTGATGTATACAGCTAATCTGCTTGACCCCAATGCTAAACCTATCACCGTCCACATCACTCCCGGCAGTGGTAAAGTAAGTGGTTTCTTCGACCTAAAGAGGCATCAAACCAACGAAAGGTATCAGGAACTGATTGGAAAAGCCAATTACAAATACTTCTGCGTTCGTGGCGAACGTATCATGTTCTACTTCCACCGCGAGCAGATGAAACAGGCTGTGCCGAGTGATATTTTGTCAGCCATCAATTTATGGGACGACATTATCAGTTGGCAACAGGAGCTGATGGGCATCGAGGATGTACGCCCTTCACAGGTCAACAATCATCTGTTTGCTATTTCGCCTGAAGGTAGCTATATGTGGGCTTCAGACTACCGCATCGGTTTTGTCTACACATATCTGAACAACATTTTGCTGAAAGAAAACGTCATGGCAGCCAAGGACAATGCTTGGGGACCAGCACATGAAATCGGCCATATCCACCAAGCTGCCATCAACTGGCCCGGCAGCACCGAGTCGTCCAACAACCTGTTCTCCAACTACATTCTCTACAAGCTGGGTAAATATTGCTCTCGCGGTAGCGAACTGAGCGACCTGGCCGACTCACGCTTCGAGCGTAAACAAGCATGGCACAACATGGGTGACGCTACTCATCAGGGGGAAGATACCGAAATACACATGCGTATGAACTGGCAATTGTGGAACTACTACCACCGTTGCGGCTATAAACCAGATTTCTGGCAAACTCTGTTCAAACTGTTGCGCGAGAACCGTATCGTAGAAAATAACCCGGGCGAAGGACAGCTGAAGTTTGCCATGATGGCCAGCAAAGCGGCTAACGAAAACCTGACCGAATTCTTCGATTTATGGGGATTCTTTGAACCGGTAAATGAAACAATTGAGCAGTATGGCACTTGGAACTACGTAGTGACCGAGCAGATGATTCAGGAAGCCAAGGCTTTCATGGCACAATTCCCAGCTCCCAAACACGCTTTCCAATATCTGGAGGATCGCAAACAGGGAGATGAAGGACTGGATATCGTTGCTCCAGACACTGGCTACTATACTCAGTTCCAGGACAACGTAAAGATTACCAAGACTATCAGCTACAGTCGCTCAGGACAGCAAATCAGCATCACCGACGGAGATGAAGCTGTAGCCTTTGAAGTAAGGAAAGACAATAAGCTACTCTACTTCTCTAATGCCTTCCACTTTACTGTACCTTCATCCATATCGTTAGAAGGAGCAGGTATCTATGCGGTACAAGCCGATGGAAAACGAATAGAATGCAAGGCTCAATAAGTCTTCAACAATAACAAAAGAAGTCTGCCAACCTGTCACGATAAGTAAAAGACTATCAGATAGACAGATTGGCAGACTTCTTTTATAAGATATATTCAAGAAGATATTTTATAAACTCCTGATTTTTCTCTGACTGGAGAAAAAAATTTTCCCAGTCAGAGAAAAATAATGCTCCAACTATACTTCATCCGGCCAGGGGCAAGGCTTGCCCGTACTCTTGAACGTAGGACGCTGGGCATCGACCTTGCGCAGATACTGCCCCAATTCCTTGGACAAGCGGTGTACGATGTCGGGATGCTCGGCTGCCACGTCGTGCTTCTCGCCGATGTCTTCGGGAATGTTGAACAACTCCTTCTTGCCGGTCTCGTAGTAATATACCAGCTTCCACTCGTCCTTGCGGATGGCACAGTCGAGGTTGATGCCCGGTCCGTCATTGCCCCAGATGTTGGGGAAGTTCCACACCAGCGCACGGCCTTTCGAGGGGTCGCCCGTACCTTTCAGCAGCGGCATGAAGCTGACGCCGTCCAGCGGAGCTACCGTCTTGTAATCTTTCACACCGGCCATCTCGAGCAGCGTCGGATAGAAATCCTCAATCATCAGATACTTGTCGCAACGCGTGTCGGGGTTCACTACGCCCGGCCAGCTCACAATCATCGGCTCGCGGATGCCGCCCTCGTAGAGTGAACCCTTGCCGCTGCGCAGAGGCGCATTCTGCGTATGCACTTCGCCGTCGCGCCACTCGGGCTCGGCAGCCAGTCCGCCGTTGTCGCTCATGAAGATGACGATGGTGTTGTCGGCCTCACCGTTCTTTTCCAACCAGTCCATCAAGTCGCCCAGGCTCTTGTCCATACCCTCGATGAGCGAGGCATAGGCAGCCTCCTTGTCGCTCAGCCCCTTGCGCACATACTTCGGAAAAAAGCGCATGTCCTTGTCGATAGGCACATGGATGGCATAATGAGCCATATACAAGTAGAAAGGCTGGTTGTACTTCTTAGCCTTGTCCAGCGCTTTGATAGCCTCGCGCGTCAGGGCTTCGGTAGCAAAGATACCCGTACCCCAGTAATTTTCCAGTCCGGGAATGGACATCAGCGAATAAGCCTTGCCGTCGCGCGTGTGGCCGTAGTTCTGTTCGCTCAGATAAGTGGCCAGTCCGCCGGCCGCATGACCGGCGATATTCACCTCAAATCCCCAGTGAGTGGGATTCTCTCCTGGCGTGTCGATGGAGCCCCAATGGGCCTTGCCGCAATGGATGGTGTGATACCCGCTCTGGCGGAGCAGTTCGACGAACGAAGTGCCCACATAGGTATTGTTCGTACCCTCTACCTGACTGACACCATTATAGTTCCAGTCGGGCAGCTCTACCGTCGCGCTCTGGCGGTCGGTCTGCTTGTCGCGCTCCAGCGTCCAGTTGGTCACCCGATGGCGGGCGTTGTTGGCTCCCGTAATGAGGCTGCACCGGGTGGCCGAACTGATGTTGCAGGCATACGCCTGGGTGAACATCATGCCCTGCTTGGCCAGCCGTTCCATATTAGGTGTCTCGTAGGCCTCGTTATAAGGAGTCTTCTGTGTCCAAAAAGGCAGCGAGGTATCCTGCCATCCCATGTCGTCCACCATGAACAGGATGATGTTCGGGCGTTTCTGCTCCTCGGCAGACGGTTGCTTCTTCGTCGCTCCCCATCCGTCAGTCATGGGTACCAACGGCGTCAGAGACAATGCGGTAAACAAATATTTATTCATAAATCAGAGAGTTTAGATAAGGGGTTAGTAGAATATGAAAGTTAAAGTCAGAGCAGCTATTCCGCATAATAAACACTGAAGTTTCGTATCTGCGGAGTGTCTGTACACTGCTCCACAACTACACGGAAAGCTGTTGCCTCTACAGGACCGAAGCGTTCGATGCGCTTGTGTCCCACCGATATTCCCTTGGCCACAGTGACCCACTTCCCGCCTGTGCGGGCTTCCACCCGATAGGCGCGGATGCGTTCGCCCAACGTGATGTCTTCCTGCAGGATGTAATAGTTGACCTTCTGTTTGCCTTTCAGGTCCAGCGACAGTTTCTTCGCCTTTCCGGAAGTCAGTGCCAGCGGCGTACCGAAACGGCGGGCTATCTCCTCGCCCCATTCCTTCAGACGCTTCACGTCTCCCTCGGGTATCACTCCATCCGGGTTAGGCGTCAGGCCTACAATCAGCGTAGCATTGCGTCCCACCGACTTCTCGTACATATCCATCAAGTTCTCCAGCGGATAGACGGCCTTGTCGTCGTCGCCTGGTTCCCAGAACCATTCATGGCGGCCGTTGTATCCGCGCAAGGGTGTGTCGGCCATAGCGGGCACCCAATAGCGGCCGTCAGCATCGCCGTGGGCAAGCAAGTCGTTGTGGTTCCTCACCCCTTCGTTCGCATTGCTGTGACTGTAGGGATAAGGGAAGCTCGACCAGCAGGGATAGCCTACCGTACCGCTCTCCGACCCTCCCCAGCGGAAGTCCGCGCGGTTCACGTTATGGTAGAACAGACATTCCGGCTGATATTTGGTCACGATTGGTTCCACATCGGGTCCCAGTCCCTTCGGGTCGTCGGCACCGCCGTCAAACCAAATCATGAACAGGTCGCCGTAGCGGGTACAGAGTTCCGTCACCATCTTCTCGCACAGACGCTTGTACCAGGCCTGGCGGTTGCGTGCAAACTCACCGTCGCCCTCGGCCTTGAAGTTGTGAATGCCCAACAAAGAGTTCCAGCGGATGCCGATATAGATACCCGGCTGAATGCCATACTTGCGGCAGGAATTTACAAAGTCGCGCACCACGTCGCCCTTGCCGTCACGCCATTTCACCGCCTTCAGGCAGTAGGGATTCACGTCGCTCTGCCACAAGCCGAAGCCCGTTTCGTGCGTAGCGGTAAGTACGGCAAACTTCGCTCCGGCCGCCTTGGCAGCCTGTATCCACTGGTCCGTGTCGAGCTGCGTGGGGTTGAAGATATTATAATCCTCCACCGGATTGATGCGGTTATTTCCCTGACCGTACACCAGCCCATCAAAGACATGGAGGTCGTAATGGAACACAACGCCCATCTCCGCCTCGTGCCACTTCAGCTGATGGGGGGCAGGCACAGGGTGAAGATCTGTCTGCGAATTGGCAGACATGACCATCAACAAACAACAAAATATACCTATCAATTTCTTCATAATCATTCTTTTTCTATCAAGTTTATATCATTCATACCTATTGTTCTTTACCACTCTGGTCTTCATATAAATCCTTGTAGTATTTAATGTGTTCATGCCAAGGCTTATCTTCCAACGGAAGTACTTTGTGGGTCTCCGCCCATACATTCCATTCATGTTCCAATGCTTTCACCTTTTCCGGATAACGGGCAGACAAATCCTTCTGTTCAAACGGATCGACAGACAGATCCACCAATTCCCAAGGCGAATTCCGGTTGTTACGCACCAACTTCCAATCGCCCGAGATGATAGCACACGAGCTCTGATGCTCAAAGTACAATGTACGCTCCTGCAACTTTTCTCCTTTCGATGCAGGCAGCAGGCTTATGCCAGGCAGATCTGCATGTTCAAACTTCTCAGACGGATAGATGGCCGAACCTAAATCCATACAAGTCGGCAGCAGGTCGATGACATGAGCAGTCTGCTTGCATAATTCGCCTTTCATCATATTTTTTCCAGCATCTCCAAAGGTCAGGATAAAAGGAGTACTCGTTCCCCCCTGATAACACCATTGCTTATAGCTTCGGTAGGGAGTATTAGACAAGTCGGCCATCAGTTGTCCCAAATAACCGCCTTCCAACGTAGCACCGTTATCACTCAAAAACATAAAAACCGTATTTTCCAGGTTTCCCTTTTTACGGAAAGCTTCAACAATCTGTCCCACTCCGTCGTCCATAATCTCAATCATAGCTGCATAAGTAGCCATATCCTCAATCCACCTCTGACGCTGTTCCTCTGTCAAATCTTCCCATGCAGGACGCTTACCACCGAATTCTTTATCATAAACAGGCAATTCCATATCCGTAGGTACAAGTCCCATGGCTTTTTGTTTCTCAAATCGCTGCTTCCGCAACACGTCATACCCCACTTTGTAACGGTCGCGGCATTTTTCCACTCTATCAGCCGGAGCCTGAAGCGGAAGATGCGGGGCATAGTAGGCTACATACAGAAACATCGGCGTATCTGCCGGATGTTGGCGGACAAAACTTGCAGCCGAATCGGAGATGGCTGTCGTATAATAATAATCATCGGGAAACTCTGTAGCAAGTTCCATGTCATTGTAAACAGGTTTGGGCTTATAATAACTTCCTCCTCCCGTCAAACAGCCATAATAACGGTCGAATCCCCGCTGAGTGGGGAAACTGCCATTAGGCGCATAGAAAGCCCCGTCTACCGTCACATGCCACTTTCCGCACATGTATGTCCCGTATCCATTGGCTTTCATCACTTCCGCAATGGTAGGATACTCCTTCGATATCTGCCCTCTGTAGCCCGGCCGGTGTTCGTCTACTGCTGTCATCCACCCCATTCCTACCTGATGCTGATAACGTCCTGTCAGCAAGGCGGCACGGGTAGGACAACTCCGTCCTGTATTCTTAAACTGAGTGAAACGCACCCCCGCCTGAGCAAGGCTGTCCAAATGGGGAGTCTCGATCTCACTGCCATAACATCCCAAGTCCGAGAAGCCCATATCATCACACATAATCAGCACAATATTGGGCGAAGACGGTTCCTGGGCTGCAAGATGAGAAACCGCGGTTCCCAGCAACAACGGCGTAAACAGAATTCGGTTCATAAGATACTCTCTAAAATAAATAGGACCCATAAAAAAGTGTGTGCCAAAGATAGGGAAAATATCCCTTTGCTTTGGCACACTTTTACTTATTGAAAACACTTAACAGAGAATTTTCAACACATATAGTGATTTATTCTCCTTCAGGGAGTGTACCATCATTCATGCTCCAGCCCGGATTTTGGTAAATCGTCGATGTGCTATAATCATTCGAGCCGGAAACAGCTGTGGTCATACGGAACTCATAATTGCTGATCGGATACAGATATTTGGCTTCCGTCCAGTTCAAGCCATTGAATCCGATATTGCTTGTGCTCTTGCGGTAAGGCAGGTAATACTTGCCTTCGGCATACTGGTCGTCTTGAGCGGAAATATTGGGTTCATTAGTTGTTCCATAGGGTGCCAAAGTAATCTTAGCGAGCTCGGCTACGGCATCTTCAGCCACAGGATCTGTATACATCTGATACATGCTGTCCCAGAAATTGAAGCCTTGGATATGTACATTCTGTACTTGGTCTAACGCACGCCAGCGCTTCAGGTCGGCAAAGCGGAAGCCTTCGGAAGCCAGTTCGATGCGGCGTTCACGACGGATGTTGTACAAGGTTGCGTCTACCTGTACGCCGCGTGAATAACTACCCCAATCCTGTTTCTCGTTTTCCATCACCGTGTTGCTGATAGTCAGCTGGTAATCGGTGGACATGCCGACGCGTTGGCGAAGCTGCCTCCAGTAGCTGTCGCAGTTGCCGCCCAGGTTGCCGTTCAGTTCATAGTAAGCCTCGATATAGTTCAGATAAGCCTCAGCCGCACGGAACGTAGGACATCCGGTGTAGGAAGCCATGGTAGGCTGCATATCTGCCGAAGTGTTCAACCCCTTGCGCAAGCTGTAGCCGGTAGGATTGCCGTTCTCCAACTGTCCCTCAAAAATAGGGGCACGGTAGAAATAGCCGTAACCGTCGCTCTTGACATAATCGACCTGATTGGGTCCATAAGACAGCAAATCGCCGGTCTTCAGGATACACATGTCCATACGCGGGTCGCGGCCGCTAAACAAGTGTTCGTACGTGTCATCTCCCTCATAGCCGGAACCGGTGGCATAAATAGGAAGGCCGTTGGCCATCAGGTAAGAATCGACCATCGAGCGGGTATACCCCGTATTACCGCTACCGTTACGTTGCAAGTAGTCCACCACATGATGATACACCGTAGCTTCGGAACTTGTGCTGTACCGGCGCCACAACAATACTTCATCCATACCACTCAAATCCACGGAATTGAACATGGCGGCATAATCATCGTACAACTGATGTCCCTGTGCCACAATATCGGCAGCCTCGATAGCCTGCTCCAAGAAATAACGGACTTCTGTCTCATTATTATAACTGTAGTCGCTGAGGTAATCCATGGAAGCGCCCGGCCAGCCCGGTCCGTTGGGCACAAAAGCCGTACCGGCATGATATTTTTCCCACGTACCTTCAAACAGGGCTACACGGCTCTTCAACAAGGCGGCGCAATCGCGTGTCAACCGGTTGCTCATGGGAGGCGTGGCAGACATGTAATTATAGGCCGTATCCAAGTTGGCGATAATGAAACGGGCTACTTCGTTACGCGGACGGCGCTTGGAAGCTTCACGTACCAAATCGTAATCTTCCGTCAAGGTATTGGTCAGGATGGGGAAATCGCCCAAGTTCTGCAACGCGCGGAAGTAAAACCAGGCACGGAAGAAGTATACTTCACCCATGTAATGCTTTATATTGGTGTCGTTTCCTGTGATTTCACCGTTCTCATAGCGCTGGGGCACCCGCTCCAGAAAATAATTCGCGGAGCGTATCGCCATGAGATAATCATTCCATAAATTATAATCGCCGACATACGTCATTCCGGTCACAAAAAGTTCGCTCGGGCTATCCGCTGTCTGATTATCCGTTCCATTGTCATTGGCAAACAATCCCAGGTTATAACCAGTCCCGTGGGAAGGAAGAGCCACGTTGCTTTTCCCATTGAAACCGCTAGTAGGCAAATCAAAAACATACAAATTGGCCGCATACGCACCAAGGTCATTTTCCGCATAAAGGTACTCGGTAGTAGCCACATCAGTAATGGGTTCCAAGTCCAAGTAATTGTTGCACGAAATGGTCATCAACCCCGTAGCAACGAACATTGAATATATTATCTTTTTCATAATGATTATAAGCTATCAGTTATTGATTTAGAAAGTAACGTTCACACCAAAGGATACCGTGGCCTGCAAGGGGTAAGACTTACCAGAACTGCTGTCCGTGTATGCCGAATAAGCGGTTTCCGGGTCAAATCCGTTAGGCAAGCTCGAAATAGTCAACACGTTCTCAGCGCTGACATAGAAACGGAGATGCTGCATGCCAATTTTGTCCAATATATGCTTGGGCAACGTATAACCCACCTGGATATTCTTCAGGCGCATGTAGGCACCGTTCTGCATGTAGCGGCTCTGTGTCCGCTGGTTCTTATCATCACTCATGTAGATGCGTGGGAAGTAAGCATCCGTGTTCGGTCCGAATACCGATGTGGTATTTTCAGGACGGTAGTAATCCAAGTGCGGGGTCAAGCCCGTGGACTGCCATTCACCGCCGTTCAAGCCCCAGAATACCGGACCGTCCAGCCACAGGTCGCGCTTGGCGACGCCCTGCCAGAACATGCTGAAGTCGATGCCTTTCCAGTCGAGTCCCAGGTTCAGACCGAAGCGGAAACGGGGCGTGCTATTACCCAGCTTGATGCGGTCGCCCGGGTCGTCCAACGTTTTGGCACCCTCGTTGACAATGCCGTCACCGTTTTGGTCTACATACATAATGTCGCCTTCTGTCCATCCGGAGCCCCAAGAAGGACGGTTGTCTGCCAACCATGCGTCCATTTCCTCTTGGCTCTTGGCGATGCCGTGGGTCTCATAACCCCAGATATCGTTCAGTTCCTGGCCTTCATAATAGGTATCCAAGGACTTGGATTCATTCGGATAACGTTCTACAAACGAGCGCGAGTCGGAGATATTGAAGCCGACGTTGTAGTTCACGTTGCCCACGCGGTCACGCCAGTTCAGAGCCAATTCCCAACCCTTGGTCTTCAAGTCGGTATTATTGGTAGAAGGCATGCTCGTACCGTAAATGTGGGCGATCTCGGCCGCCGGACCTACCATGTCGAGGGTCTTGCGGATGAAGTAGTCGAAGTTGGCCGTCAGTCGGCTTCTGAACATGGACAAGTCGAAACCGACGTTCAACGACTGCACCGTCTCCCACGTCAATGTAGAGCTAATGGTGCCGGGCACAAGCGCAATCGTGGGATATGCGCCACCCATCAGCCAGGAGCCTCCACTGGTTGCAACTGTCTGCGACAGATACATGGGATAATAGGAAGTAGTATTCTGGTTACCCAGCGTACCCCAAGACAAACGGGGCTTGAACTGGCTCATCAAATCCTCATCCAAGGGGAAGAATTCTTCACGGGCCACATTCCAACCAAGGGAGAAGGAGCCGAACGTTCCCCAACGGTCTTTGCGCAGGAAGCGGGACGAACCGTCGTAACGCACGTTGGCGGCAATGAAATAACGGTCTTTGTAGTCATAGTTGATACGGCCGAAGAAACCCGCGGTAGCCCATGAATAGGCCGAAGCCTCGTTGATGACGTCTTTGCCGGTAGCGGAGCCTATTTCAGGCACGTTTTCCGTAATCAGGTCCATACGTTCCACATTCAGCACACGGTTGTTGTACTTCTCGGTGTTCATACCGACCATCACCTTGAACATGTGGTCGTCGTTGATGGCAAACTCATAATCCGTGTACAAGCTCGTGGTCAGGTGGTTGGCACGAGTCCAGCGCTGGAACGCTCCGGTCTGCCCTGCCGTATAATTGCCACCGTAAGCCAGCGTCAAAGGTTCGTTATTGACATTGTATTCGTATACTTTATTCAAGTTCTGCTTGCGAAACTCATTGATGGTGCGCAAGCCGACGTTGGCATAAATGTTCCAGCCCTTCATCGGATGGAATACCAACTGGCCTTGCATGTACACGTTGTCATTTTCGGTGACGGAACGGCTTCCATTGGTCAGCTGTGCCAGCTTACCGTTACGCATGTAGTGTCCGTTGGGATCCTGGAAAGGCATCGTAGGCCACATACGCACGATGTCGTGATAGAGCAAACCACCCAGGTCGGAATAGAGCGGGTTGTCCAGGTTGGTATGCACGTACTTCACGTTCACTTCCACATCCAGCCACTTGAAGGGCTGTGCGTTCAGTTTGGCGTTCGTGCTGATGCGTTCGTAAGAATCGTCGCCGAAGCGCAGGTTACCGTCCTGACCCAGGTAATTGGCCGACACGTAGTACTGCATCTTCTCCGAACCTCCGTTGATGTTCAGGTTGTGCTCATGCGCCCAAGACCATTTGTATTGCTTGTCATACCAGTCCACGTTGTCATTGGCTTTCTCGTGGAACTGCCAGTTGCCGTTCGTATTGGCCACGGTAGAGGTTGTGATCTCTCCGTTCATGTACTGCTGGATGCGGTTCATCGTATCGTCGTCGAAGATGACGTTACCGCCACCGTTGACGCTACCCTCGTTGAAGTAGTTGGCAAACTGGTAGGAGTTCATCAGGTCGGGCAGTGACATCGGACCGTAGTAACGGGCGTTGCCTGAATAGCTCACACTGGCCTTTCCCGCCTTACCTTTCTTGGTCGTAATCAAGATAACACCGAACGCCGCGCGCGAACCATATATAGAACTTGCAGCCGCGTCTTTCAACACAGAGATGGATTCAATGTCATCAGGGTTCAGGTTATTCATATTACCCTCGATACCGTCAATCAAAACCAGCGTGGAAGCGGTAGAACCGGTGGAGATGGTTCCTGTACCACGGATGTTGACGTCCATGGTCTGTCCCAGCTGACCACCATATCCGCCTACCGAAAGGTTCAGGCCCGGCACGGTACCCTGCAAAGACTGGCCGAGGTTGGTTACAGGACGGGATTCCAGCGACTTCGTATCGACCGTAGCCACGGCTTCCGTCAGGTTGGCCCTGCGCTGCGTACCGAAACCTACCACTACGACTTCATCGAGCATTTGGTTATCTTCTTCCAGCGTAACGGAATAAGAGGTCTGAGACGGATTGATTTTTACTTCCACTTCTTTATAACCGATATAAGAAATGGTTAATAAACCGTTAGCAGGTACATCCTTCATATTGAACACACCGTTCAAGTCGGTAATCACACCGTTGGACGTTCCTTTGAGAAGCACGCTGGCACCAATAATCGGTTCACCCTGTTTGTCTGTGATTTTACCAGTAATGCTGAGATGCTGGGCATACATGAATATACTGCTCCAAAGCATCAAAAATAGAATAAAGACTTTTTTCATGTTTTCCTTAATTTTAAAGTTAAACAATGGATTATTTCCTTGCTACAAATTTATGAAATTCACACCCGACAAGACCTGCACGTTCATTTCATTCGACATACACGTTTAATGCATCCTTAACTTATTTTGCTTTTTTGCAGCATTTTGAAAGGTTTATGCAAATAAAGGGCCGGATCGGAAGGATGCCACTGCATGAAGCATGACACGATACTTCATGAGCTGTTGACACAGTATTTCATTCGACTCTAACGAAGTGCTTTGTGAGGGTGCAACGAAGCACTGCATGAGGTGGTGATGAAGCACTGTATGAGATGGTGACGAAGCACTTCGTCAGAAAACGAAGATGTGATGCTTGAAACAACAAGCTATCAATATATCTATCCTCCCAACATCGCACCACCGCACATTATAAACATTTTTCAATACATCATACAGATTGGTTCACAAACCCATTTGCGCCCCGGCATTCTTATGTTTCAAACCCAAGGGAGGGTATGTTTGAAACATTCGACCTGTATGTTTCAAACATAGAACGTTCGGGGTTTAAACCCATGCTTCAAGCGTCTTTCAAACAAACTTCCGAGGCTTTTCAATATGTAAACATTTATAACTACGCAATATAGAAAGCTCATAGCATATACACAAAAACAGGAAGAAATCTCTTCTGTTATTTTTTCACATTTCATTTCGATAAATAATAGTTTTTTCATTTCTTTGTGTAACTTAATCATAATACAGAATATGCACACCAATATCTTACGTATATTATTCGGTCTCCTTCTGTGCCTGTATGCCCACGTGGCCTGCCATGCTTTTTTTGAAAAGGACCTCCATGTGCTGACCATGAAAAACGGCCTGGCCGACAACACAATCCACTCCATTTGTAAAGATCGTAACGGATTTATCTGGCTAAGTACGCGCGACGCCCTAAACCGTTACGACGGAAAACAAGTGAAATCTTTCCCTTTCGACAGTACCAGTACCAATATCTCGGTTTTGAAAGAAATAGCTGATGGACTCCTATGCTTCGAAAGTAGAGGTATTCTCTATGGATTCGATTTGCGGAACGAACGTTTTCTCCCCATACAAACAGAAGACGGAAAACCTTTCAGAGCCATTGCTACCGAATCAATAAACGACTCTACCCTGTGGGTACTGAACAACGAAGAACTAATATTGGCCCGAAAGATAAACCAACCACAAGACAAAGCAGTTGTTCTACACATACTGAAACGATATTCGCAATGGAATGAAAAAGAGCATATACTAGCCAAAATGTCACTGACGCCAGACAAACGCCACATCTGTGTAGCAGACACACAAGGGAAAGTAATGATTGCCGAAACAGACCGAATGGAAAACTGCAAAACAATAGATTTAGGATTCGGCTACCCCATACAAATCAACCACATTTTGTACGATGAAGACGACAACATCTGGCTTTCGACTCTCACGTATGGCATCATACGCTACAATGTAAAGACCGGCCAAACCAGCCGCATGACTTACCACAATAAATATACAGCTAACCAGCTATCACATACCGATGCATTCAGCGTGATACGCTTGGAAAAGAATCGTTATTTAGCTGCCACATGGAACGGATACACACTCATCAGTCTGAATAAAAAGAATCCAGACGAGATGACTGGACAGGTTTTCAACAACACCACCTCTTATATATTTCGCGACATCGAGACACGAATGATCACAGCCTACTACGACCCTCAAGGCATCCTATGGATAGGAACAGATGGTGGCGGAGCCATCTGGTCGGACCTACGGGAGCAGTTTTACAAACGTTATTATCAAGACAGACATAATGAAATCTGTTCCATCGTAGGAGATGACGAAGGTTACGTATGGCTCACAACCTTCCATCGAAGCATCCTTCGCAGCCGTACCCCCTACCATGCTGATGAAGAATTGGACTTCATACCGATAGGAACCCCTGAAACTCAAAAACGAAACACCGTACTGAGTAGTACCAAAGACAAAGAAGGAAACCTATGGTTTGGCAATGCAGACGGCACATTAACCCGATATGATACACGAAAGAAAACTTTTCAAATCATAGAATTGGCTGACAGTTCAAATTTGCCCAACCAAGCCTCTGTCTGGAGCCTACTGACCGACAGCAATGGGCAAATATGGATTGGAACGCAAAGTGGCTTATTTGTGATCGATCCTATTTCTATTTCAAGCAGAAAAATTACTTTCATTAATAATAAAGGTGAAAAGATTCCTCCTCTCTACATTCGTGCACTAGCTGAGACTCCCGATCATAGTCTATGGTTAGGCACTACTTCCGGACTCTACCGATACAAAGGAGAAGGAAACATTCTTGACGCCGGATATGAAAGCAAAACCGACATGACAGACTATTCAATCCGTTCATTACTGGCTGCCCAAGATAGCATGCTGTACATTGGCTATATGAATAGATTTGCAGTCCTGTCACCATATGAAAATCGCATTATACAAACTTTCACTACCCAAGACGGTCTTTGTAACGACTTCGTGGGTTGTATTACCGAAGACGGGAATGGAAATATTTGGATAGGCTCCAACTCGGGCATCTCACGATATAATAGCCATCAACGATTGTTTCATAACTATTATGTATCGGGAAGCAACCGCTCGGCCCTATATTGGAAGAAAACTTTATTTTGGGGTAACAATAAAAACCTGACTTATTTCAAACCAGAGAATAGTGATCGTTTCGAACAATCCAAACGTGTACTGATAACCGGACTGGAAGTCAATAACCAACTAATAAGAATCGACCAAGTTGTCAATGGACAACATATCCTACCATACGACATCACCTATTTATCAAATATCCGTCTCAATTATAAGAACCGGGACTTCTCCCTTACCTTCAGTAACCTTTCCTATTCTGACGAACGGGAAACATATGCCTATCGACTGTATCCCTACCAACAAGAATGGATCTATACCACAGGAGAAGAAAAGGTGTCCTATACTAACCTGAAACACGGTAACTACACCTTTGAAATCAAAAACTTACATCCAGACAACACAGCGAACCAAACAACTGCCCTGCATATCACCATTGAACCTCACTGGAGTAGCAGTGCTTGGTTTCGTCTCTGTATCTTCATAGCAATAGCACTATGCATACTATTCGTCTTCAGACGAATCCGATTGAGGGCAAAACGTATGGAACACGAAATGCAACTGGAGCACGAAGTATTTACTGCCAAAGTAGAACGTGACAAAGAAAAACAACTGCGCATGGAACGCGAACGGTTCTTCACAGAAATTGCCCATGAACTACGGACACCACTTACCTTAATTCTGGCCCCACTGCAAGAACTACAGCATATCAAAGGACTATCCCCAAAAATACAAAGACAATTGAAAACAGCCTTTGACAATAGTAAGTCGTTACATGCCCTTATGGACCAACTGCTTTTCGTACAAAAAGTAGAAGCCGACATGGTAAAGCTTAAAGTAACAAAAACAGACATCAATCAACTAGTGGACAACCTATGCGAACCATTTAAGTCAATGGCTGAAAAAGGACACTATCAATTTCATATCCATCTTCTGCCCGAACCACTTATGTTATGGATCGATGCAGAAAAAATGGCATCCGCATTACGTAATCTGCTTTCCAATGCCTTTAAATATACCTTACCAGAAGGAACTGTAGAACTGGTTATAGGAAGAACTGTTATAGACGGACATCCTTTCTGCAACGTCACCATCAGCGATACAGGAGCAGGCATACCTCAAGAAGTAAAAGAACACTTATTCGAACCTTTTACGACAGGAGTAAATACCCCCATACACTCTACACAAACTGGAATCGGTATGCGTATTGTAAAAAACATTGTCGATTTACACCACGGATATATCCGAACTGCCGATCGTCCTGGCCACGGCACCATCATCAGCCTCTACATTCCCGAAGGAAACACTCACTTCGACACAACCAACGAGAAAGTAAGCCTCTATAAACCGGCTAAACAACCACAACCTGCCACCACAGGTAGCATATCGGATACAGCCGACCACAATCACGAAACAGGAAAAAGGCTGCTTATCATCGAAGACAATGCTGATATCCGCCAATACATCGGCAGTCTGTTCGAAGGAGAGTTTGCCATTGAAGAAGCAGGCAACGGTGAAGAAGGCATCCGCGCTGCCCACGAACAAACACCAGACCTCATTATCTGCGATATCATGATGCCTGTCAAAGACGGTTTGGATTGCTGTCGCGAACTAAAAGAATCACCACAAACCGCCTCTATCCCCATCTTGATGCTCACCGCCAAGTCTGAGGACTCGGACGTAATACAAGCATTGGGCATCGGAGCAGATGACTATATGATGAAGCCCTTCAATCCAGAGATGCTGAAGTCAAGAGTACGCAACTTGATACGCCAACGTGAAAGGCTAAAACGGTTGTACGCAGGTACTCTGAGACTGAAAACAGAAGAAAGAAAAGATGAAAAAGAAGAAGCAGAAGACTACTTTATCCAGCAGGTAATACAGATAATAGAAGCCAACCTAGCAGACGAGAACTTCAACGTGAAAATGCTGGCTGACCAGCTTCACATGAGTCAACCGACCCTCTATCGAAAAATCAAGCAACGGAGCGAACTGGCGGCCATCGACATGATCCGTAGTGTACGAATGAGCAAAGCGGCTTCGCTCATCTTGGAGAACCGATATAGCATGCAGGAGATAGCTGAGATGGTGGGCTATAATGACACACGCACTTTACGAAAACATTTTGCGGCACAATTCGGCGTATCTCCCTCCAAATACAGCGAACAGAATGCCGAAGAATAAGGAGGGAGTCAGCCGGATCAGCCTATGTAATTGCTATAACGTTGGAAGAAACGACGGAAAGCATTCCATCGCATCAGCCCCTGCTCAAAGACAAAGATACCCAGCAGAGCACAACCGATGCCCAGCGATACGTCGATGATGTAATGATGGCCTGAATAAACAGCTGTCCACCAAATACCAACCATAATGAAGGCAAAGAGGGCAATGAGCCAGCGACGGCAACGAGCCATGACGGCATAGGCTAGGGCCACAACCATGTAAGCAGCATGGAGCGAAGGAACGGCGGCAAAGACATTGGCATTACGTCCATAGATACCTTCGAAAACGGTAATACCCAAAAGTTCGTCAAATCGGCCAAGGCCAGCGACATTGCCTGGCGTGGAAAGTACTGGTTCAAAACCATAGTTCATGGCATACCAGGGCGGAGCAGCCGGGTGAATATAGTATCCGACAAAACCTATCAGATTGACCAGCAGGAAAACCATTGAGAAACGCAAGTACATGCTGCGCTGCCCCTTGAAATAGAGCCACAGGCCGAAAGCAATGGGAACAGGCACCCAACAGAGATAGAAAATGCCGGCCATAAAATCGGCCACACTACAATGGTGTTGAGCAAAGAACTCACAAGGAATCAGCGTCTGTCCGCCCACTGTAATGCCAAACAGGCTTTTCTCAGCCTCATAAAGTCCCTGCACATCGATGGGGTTTACCTCGTAATTGGGCCATACTCGCATCCAATCATAAGATATAGCGAAAACAATAAAAGGAAGCAAAGCTACCGCCAGCTTGCGGGTATAGCTTCCTGAAAAGAACAATAACAGAAAAAGTCCTGCCATCAGAAAATGCTCAGGACGAATTCCTACAAATATCCCTGTCAACAATAAGAAAAGGGAGGTTATCACAAGAACCGACAAGGTTTCCCTTGCCGGAGGCAGAATTGATGATTTCATCCGATTACTTCTTCAACAGTTTGCGACAATGATTGATGCGGACAAATGCTGTCCAGTTGGCCAACACGGCAATAATGGCCAGAGGAGCTATCAAGATGTACACGCTATCGAATGCTGTGCAATCTTGAAAAACGCCACAGAAAATGGCACCCAAGGCTGTCAGCACCACACGCTCGGGACGTTGCATCAGGCCCACCTTGCACTCCAAGTCCAAGCCTTCGGCACGGGCACGTACATAGCTCACCATGAGCGAACCGATGATGGCCACCCCCGTAATGATGCTTCCCCAGAAATACCCCTGAAGGAGCAGAAAGTAAAGGATGCCGAAAAGGGTGAACAACTCGCTATAACGGTCGAGCACAGAGTCGTAGAGCGCGCCGAACGTAGAAGACATATTTCCCACACGTGCCACACGCCCGTCCATCATGTCGAACAACCCGGCAAACAATACGATACCACCTGCCCATCCGGCACAGGTCAACGCCTTATCGCCACCGGCAAAACTTGCATACACAAATACGACAGCTGCCACGATATTCAACACCAGCCCCGTAGTAGTAATGAAATTGGGGGTAATTCCCACCTTAATCATGCCATGCACAACAGGATTGATAATCTTGTAAATCAACTGTTGCAAATAGTCTCTATAGTTCATATACAGAATAAATAATTAATAATATCCCAAGCATTGCGACGTTCACTTCCCTTTCCGGAAGATACGCCTGAAGTTAAGGTTGCGGTAAACAAATGTCCGCTGCATGCTGTAGTTCCAAAAGAAAGCTACGGTTACAGCAACAAGCATCTTCGACACAATGAACATGTTGTCCGCATAATAAGCAGGCAGTCGCTCCATCCAGCCCATTCCTGTGACCCACTCGGTCAGAGCAAAGGTTCCCCAGGTGTTGAGCATGATGCTCATTCCCCAGACAAACAGGTATTTCACGGCCACGTGGACTTTCTTGCATCCGTCGGCATGAAACACCCAGCCATAATTGATGACGCAGTTCGTGACACCTCCCACCACAGAGCCGATGAAAGTGGCATACAGGTAGAAAAGGCTTCCAAACTTTACCAGCGAGATGGTCACCAAGAAATCGACGACACTTGCCAGCCAAGCCGACAACTGCGCCTTGCAGAACATCCACACTTCTCTGCGCCGATGCCTGCGTCCTCCTCCGTCTACCATCAACCGATTATCCATCTGGCTACAATCAACAGGATAAAACCATAGACGCCCGAAAGGATGTCGTCCATCATCACTCCCCACCCTCCAGGCAACTTCTCCATCCTGCGGATGCCCAAAGGCTTGAGGATATCAAAGAAGCGGAAGAGCATAAAGGCAGCCAAGCCATACCACACGTGCCCGGCAGGTGCCGCCAGCAGGCTGATCCACACGCCCACCATCTCGTCGACCACCACCCGCGAAGGATCTTCGCCCCAAGCAGGTTCCAGGCGGTCGGCTGCCCAAACGCCGGCCAAGGTAAAGACCAGTATCAAGGCCACCGTAAACCACAACAACGCCACTCCTGACAGAAGGAACGACAGAAGGTACCACACCAAAGCAGCCAGTAACGCACCAGCCGTACCAGGCGCCACAGGCGAAAAGCCTGAGCCGAACCCCGTGCCTATCAGCATCGGAAGGAAAGGAGGTCTGTCCATAGTCTTATCTATCGTTTCACACAAAAGAGGGTGTACTCCTCTGAATTGCCTGTAATCTTCGGCGTACACCCTCTCTTTCTTTTATTATGTTATACAATCATTCTTTACATTGATCCATCTTTTAGTCAAGATAGTCAGGTTCTTTCTCGCCCACCATGCCGCGAATGGTCTGCTTCACCATGCGCCATTGCTGGAAGAGGTCGTGCACAGGCTGGTGTTCGAAATCGTGCATCGGGCTCTTGCAGAAGAACGATAGCCACGTCTGGATGCCACACATGCCTGCACGCAAGGCCAGGTCACTGAAGAGCACCAGGTCGAGCGCGATAGGTGCGGCCAAAATGGAATCGCGGCACAAGAAGTTGACCTTGATTTCCATCGGATAACCCATCCAGCCAAAGATGTCGATATTGTCCCATGCCTCCTTGTTGTCCTTGCGGGGCGGATAGTAATTGATACGCACCTTGTGATAGACATTGCCATAGAGGTCGGGGAACTTCTCAGGCTCGAAGATGTTGTCGATAACCGACAACTTGCTCACCTCCTTCGTCTTGAAGTTCTCGGGCTGGTCGAGCACCTCGCCATCGCGGTTGCCCAAAATGTTGGTAGAGAACCATCCGCTCACACCCAGCATACGCGTCTTGAACATCGGCGCCAGCACGGTCTTCATCAGCGTCTGTCCGCTCTTGAAGTCCTTGCCTGCGATGGGCACATTCATCTTCTTGGAGAACTCCCACATGGCAGGTGTGTCCACGCAGAGGTTGGGAGCACCCATCACGAAAGGAGCGCCCTCGGCAATGGCCGCATAAGCATAACACATGCTAGGCGAGATCACTTCCGTATTGTTCTCCTTCATAGCCTTCTCCAGCGCCTCCAGCGACATGTGTTCGTCAGAGAGAGGCACGAAGATTTCCGTACTTGCCGCCCACAATACCACGATGCGCTCACAACCATTGACGGCCTTGAACTCGCGGATGTCCTGACGGAGCTGCTCCACCATGTCCCAGCGAGTGGCTGCCGACTTGATGTGCGTACCGTTCAGGCGTTTAGCAAAGTTATGGTCGAAAGCAGCCGTCATCGGACGGATGGCCTTCAGTTCGTCCTTCACCAGGTTCAAGTCTTTTTCCTTCAACACTTCGGCATACATGGCCGCCTCGTAGGCGTCGTCGGCAAAGATATCCCAACCGCCGAACACGATGTCGTTCAAGTCGGCCAAGGGGACAATGTCCTTAATCGGATATTCCTTGCCGTCCTGCCTCTTCATTGTGGCCATCTGGGTTATCGAACCGATGGCCTTTGCCAGTCCCTTGCGGGCTGCCAATACACCTGTAATCATAGTGGTGGCCACAGCGCCTCCCACTCCAACAACCAGTACGCCAAGGCGTCCTGTTGCTGGTTTAATCATTTCTCTCATGCCATTATTTTATTTAGGTGAGTTCTATCAATTCAATTTATCCTCTT
>ULNI01042217.1_pt1 | contig 29671 bp, 24 predicted proteins | sample 1951881 | NCBI WGS metagenome assembly ULNI01 (sample SAMEA4835573, study PRJEB28245) | human gut metagenome | biome: gut microbiome; material: fecal sample | place: Denmark | collected 2008
CTCTATAAGATGCTTATATCTAGATTGTTACTTCTGATAAAAGCTCAGTAGTGGTAGCAGAAATGAAAAACTCTGTTGGAGAAAGAGGGCAAAGTCTCAGTTTGTAGATGTATTCTTCATCATCGGCATCAATCTTTTTTTTTGCCGAATTCCGGATCAATCTTTAACAGTGCCGTCACCCCAAAGGTTACAGCGCAACATATCATAATCCAGATAAAGAAATGGTTGTATCCCATCTGGTCCTGAAGCCAACCGGCGGCCATTCCGGGAATCATCATGCCTAATGCCATAAATGCGGTACAAATGGCATAATGTGCCGTTTTATGTTCTCCGTCCGCAAAATAAATAAGATAAAGCATATAAGCTGTGAAACCGAATCCGTAACCGAATTGCTCTATAAAAATGCAAATATTGATAAGGTATAGGGAATCGGGTTGGACATAACTGAGGTAAACATAGACTAAATCAGGTAAGGAAATAGCCCATACCATCGGCCACAACCATTGTTTTAAACCGTTACGGGCTACGGCTATTCCTCCTAAAATACCTCCAAGGGTAAGCCCGATGATGCCGACTGTTCCTTGTACGAAACCTATCTCCTCAGTGGTGAGCCCCAAACCACCTTCTTCAATAGGATCTATAAAGAAAGGAATACACATTTTTGCCAGTTGTGCTTCCGGTAAACGGTAGAGTAACATAAAGAGAATAGCAATACTTGCCTGCTTTTTCTGAAAGAAACTGGCAAAAGTGCCAAAAAATTCTTTGAGTAGGGTAGAAGCGGAAACTTCTTTGGCTGCATGGTCTGAATCCGGATGGGGAAGAATAAACTTATGATAGATCCACACTCCCAGGAAAAGCCCGGCCAATACAAAAAAGGTGATGGACCAGGCGTAAGGTATATTGTCTGTTACAATTTCCAGTCTTCCTGCAAGCATGATAAGCAACCCTTGTCCTGCAATAGTCGCAATGCGATAGAAAGTACTGCGGATTCCTACAAATAAAGCTTGCTGGTGCGAGTCCAGTGCCAGCATGTAAAAACCATCGGCAGCAATGTCATGCGTGGCAGAGCTGAATGCCAACAACCAGAAAATTGCCAACGTAAGTTGGAAAAAGTGTTCGGTGGGGATGGTGAAGGCTATGCCTGCCAGTCCCGCACCCATTAAGAGTTGCATAGTGACGATCCACCAGCGTTTCGTTTTGATAAGGTCTATGAAAGGACTCCACAAAGGTTTGATAACCCAGGGCAGATTAAGCCAGCCGGTATAAAAAGCCAGTTCGGTATTGCTGATTCCTAATCTTTTATACATAATGACTGAAATAGTCATCACTGCCACGTAGGGCAGCCCTTGTGCAAAGTATAGCGTGGGTATCCATGCCCACGGTGAAGTATGTTTGTTTTTCATTATTCCTTTTTCATTTTAAAGATTCCGGATGGAAATCCTATCCGGCGCATGGCTTGGTGGATCGGTTAATAGAAACGGCGGATATCTGCACCTTTATAATAATGCAATAGAATTTCGTCGTAGGTATATCCCCGTTCCCCCATTACGGCAGCCCCGATTTGGCACAGGCCTACTCCATGTCCCCAACCGGCACCCGTTAGCAGAAACCATTCGGGGACGCCGTTTTTCAATTCTCCCTTATCTACTACAAAGGCTGAACTGAATAGGTGGGACGAAGACAGGGTACGACGTATCTCCAATTCTTTTCCGATAGTCAATGTTTTCAAAGAACCTACAATTTTCAGTTTGCAGATACGTCCGGACTTGCCACGTTGGATGGGAATCAGGTCGATGATGTCTCCATAATCTGATTTTGTATTTTGACGGATCAGTTCGGCTAGCTCTGACTGGGAATAACGCACTTTCCAACGATAGAAATCTGTGGTTTCCTGATCGTAATTGTTCAGTATTTGTGAAATTACTTTTTTATCGTGGGTATCACAGAACGAAACGGGAGAAGTACGTATCCAACGTTCTGCCTCTTCTTCTTTAGTCAGATCGGGTAACGGACGGTTTTCTTCTTCTTCCGTATCACGGATGGTAGACAAATAGGGATAATTCTTATCTTCCCAGCAATAGCCGAATTCTTCACTTGCACCTCCGCAACATTTAGAGAAACGAGCATCGCAGATGCCGCGTTCATACATTAGTAATTGCCCTCGGGTTGCCTGTACTGCTTCAGTTACGGCAGCACTGGATGCCTTGGTTATTCCCTGATAACGTTGGCAATGATCATCTGCACAAACGTCGAATATGGTGTGGTCTTCCCGGTCGTACCAACGGATATATTCGGTATCGGTCTTGATAAAGGAAAAGAAACCTTCATTTTTGCCACTTAAAGCTTTGCGTTTCTCTATTTGAGCAAACAGCCAGCTGCGTGATACCACGGCATGTGCTTTCAGAAACTCTAAAGAGGAGGTGGCGTTCATCTCCGAAGAGATGACGCTTATCAAATAGTCTTCGGCGGGAAGAATATTGATAGCGGTGATTTTGCCTTCGTCCACCACTAGTTTCAGTGTTCCCATAAAACTTTGGGTTTCTTGCCGTTCCCAGTGGAAATTAATTCCGATGGTTACGTCATATAATGAAAACGAGGCATGTTCGTCTTGTGGAGTGAAGGTCAGTTCGCGGTAAAGATTACCATTCCACAGAATACCTCCTTCGCTGAAGGCTACTTGTTGTTCACCACAGACCGTTTCTCCTTTAGCGAAAAAATTGCCGTTCAGTGAAAAATGAATTTCTTGTGCGTTTACTATTCCTACGCTTATTTCGGGTTCTTTCATTGTTATTCGTCTTGTTTATGGGCTTGCTGTAATTCCTTCATCTCTTCGTGTTCTCTCTATCTTTTTGCTTTCTCGTCAAAATAACGTCCGGGTATCTTCTCGGCTTCTTCTACTGTTATTCCCACTTCTTTTATGATGGATGCCACTTTTTCTTCTGTTATTTTGTCGAAATCTTCCTGACGGGTGGTGACGATTACGCCAGCCATGTCCAAAGCTCCCGGACTGATGAGCATCTGTTCGCTGCCTTTTGCAAAGTAGCAGTCGGGACGGTGCTTGCTGCGGGGAAAAACCACCGTATAGTATAGATGGCCTTCCTTCCATAACAGCAGGTTGAACTTCGCTTCTTGTCCGTCTTCATCCGGTGGGAAAGCGGCGAGGGCGCTGTATAACAGGGAGTCGTCATAATGCGTGTTGCTTGAGAGGATTACCAAAGGACAGGGATAGTCCTTGGTGTTGAGGTAAATTCGGCTACATTCTAGTGGATAATCTTCCTCTTCTTCTAGGTAGGGAAAATACATGCTGCGTATATCGATTGTCTGTGCGTGGGTTATCAGCTGTTGTACGTTCGGGATGATGGGAACATCAGTTTTTCTGACTCCTTGAAGATGGAGATGGTCCGGTGCAGAGGCTCCGCAATGTGCTCCATTATAGAATAGGGCGTAGTCCGGATATTTCTGTACGAATGCACGGACGTCATCGTAACTGAAAATATTCTCATCCATGAGTTGGGGGATGTGATCTTTATGGGCGATAGTGAGGTGATCCGGCAATATGGGATAAGGGTTAACGCATATTCTGTTTGCAGTGATGGTTTCCAGTGCTTTCTGCTCCTTAGGCTGGTTTTCCTTGCACAGGAAACAGGGGCGTGCTTGGATGCTGTCCTTATCCACTTTGGCGGTAGTCGAAACCGCACGCTGTGCATTGCACTGTACCACAAACGTGTAGCCGTTTATGGACAGTTCCTTGGTCTGTACAGTCTGTAATGCCTCGTGGTTGTGGTGTGCCAGTGGCCAGCACGCCAGTTGGCTGTCTATAAATCGCTTGATTTCATTCCGGTTCTTCAGCTCTTCTGTATATTTTTTGCGGATTCCCAGTTCACGGGTGCGCAGGCTGTCTTTGTAGTGATTGTTGGCATTGGTCTGCTCTATGCTCAGGGCGGCATCCGAGTTCCCTTCCCAGCGGCGGCACAGATAGAGTACATCATAGATTCTTCCTATCTTATATTGGCGCGAGAAAATGAGTCCCAGGGCATAATCTTCTCCGTAGCTGACATTGGGCACGCCTGTTTCGCGCAGGATAGGTGTGAAGAATGCGCGCGGAGCTCCCAGACCGTTGATGCGCAATGCGTTATTGTGTCCGTTCTCTTTCGTCCACTCGCTATGGTCTATCACTCCCGGAGCGATGGTGTTCAGCCGGAAGTCCGTCATGCGGTAAGTTCCTATTACCATGGCGCATTGCTCTTTGTAGAACGTGTCTACGATGGTTTGCAGGGTATGGGTGTCGCTGTACAGGTCATCGCTGTCAAGCTGTATGGCGAAGCGTCCGCACCGGGGGTGGTTGATTGCGAGGTCCCAGCATCCCCCTATGCCCAGATCGGTACGTTGGGGCTGAAGGTGGATTACCGCTTTGTTGTCCTTGTATTGACCGATGATTTCTGTGGTTCCGTCTGTCGAGTGATTGTCCACGACGATGATGTTGAATGGAAAGCGTGTTTCTTGTGTGAGTGCCGACCGGATGGCATCGTTAATGGTACGGGCGCGGTTGCGCACGGGGATGATGATGGAGGCTTCGTACTCGAAATTTCCTTTCTTTACATCCGTTTCCACATACATAGGTTCAAGGAGGGCATCGATGGCTTTCAAGTACAGTGTGAACACTTCTTCCATTTCTATCTGTGCTTCCCTGTTGCGGGGATTTACGTAGTCGAATTGCTTTTCGCCGGACAGGCGGTTGTCGCTTTCTGTTTCCGTATAAAGATATTCGTTGATATGTACCAGATGAGAATGGAGGGTAAGGAATAGGCGCAGTTCATAAAGGGCGGCATACTTTCTTTCCTCTGTCATTTGGAGGCTGGCGAGGATGAATTCCGTTCTGTTGAATATCAGTAGCGGACCGAAGTCGAAATCATCACGCACACTGCCGGGTTGGTAGTCGTTGACGGGATGTTTCTTCTTTTCTCCGTTTTTCCATTCATGATGGTCGGCATAAACCATGCCGCATTCTCTGTCTTGCAGGAAGTCAGTCATGCGTTCCAGTGCCTTGTAAGCCAGTTCCAAAGCAGAAGTTTTGGTGTAGAGCAAGATATAAGGTGTGTCTGCCTTTTCAGCAATCATCTTCATTGTCTTAGAACTGGTTAGTGAATCAACAGGTAATATTTCGCATCCATCGGGTGTGGATAATGTCTTGTTGGGTTCAATGTTCAGCAGATAGATTTTGTTGACTATGCTACTTTCTTTTAGAGCATGGATTGTCTGTTCTGCCGCTGTGCTTTCCATATAAGGAATAAAGCAATTAATTGTTTTTCTCATTGTTAAAAAGTATTTCTCACGGCAAAGATAGGTAATATATCTTATTTTTTCTCTACCTTTGTACGCTAATTGTCTTTTAAATATAAATGGAAACTCCGAAAACAGCATTACTTGGCAGGACATTGGATGAGATTCAACAGATTGTGAGGAATCTGGGAATGCCTAAATTTGCCGCAAAGCAGATTGCGTCTTGGTTGTATGATAAAAAGGTGGAAACGATAGACGAGATGACCAATTTGTCATTAAAGCATCGCGAAGCGTTGAAAGAAGGGTATGAGGTGGGGGCATCTGCCCCGGTGGAAGAAATGCGTTCGGTAGACGGTACGGTGAAATATCTTTTCCGTACGCCAACCCGTAATTTCATTGAAGCGGTTTATATACCCGATGAGGACCGGGCTACTCTTTGTGTTTCTTCGCAAGTAGGATGCAAAATGAACTGCAAGTTCTGTATGACCGGGAAACAGGGTTTTACAGCTAATCTGACAGCCAATCAAATATTAAACCAGATCTATTCTATCCCCGAAAGGGAAAAGCTGACTAATCTTGTTTTCATGGGTATGGGAGAGCCTTTCGACAATTTGGACGAGGTGTTGAAAGTGCTTGAGATCCTGACTTCAGAATATGGTTACGGCTGGAGTCCGAAACGCATCACTGTTTCTTCTGTGGGTTTAAAGAAAGGACTGGAGCGCTTTCTGAATGAAAGTGATTGTCATCTGGCTATCAGTATGCATACTCCGATTCCTTCGCAACGAAGGGATTTGATGCCCGCCGAGAAAGCTTTCTCCATTACGGAAATTATTGATATATTGCATAATTATGATTTTAGCAAACAGCGTCGTCTGTCTTTTGAATATATCGTATTCAAAGGAGTGAACGATTCACTGATCTATGCTAAAGAGATAGTGAAACTCTTGCGGGGTATTGAGTGTCGTGTCAACTTAATCCGGTTTCATGCTATTCCTGATGTTGATTTAGAAGGGGTGGATATGGAAGCAATGACAACTTTCCGTGATTATTTGACGCAACATGGCGTATTTGCCACCATTCGTGCATCAAGAGGAGAGGATATTTTTGCCGCTTGTGGAATGTTGTCTACAGCTAAACAACAGAAAGAGAAAGGTGTTACATTACAGTAAACTAAACAATAATATCATATAATTATGAAACGAATAGCATTTTATTTAAGTTTGGTGCTGGTGGTTCTGGTACTGGCTTCTTGTAAGAAGGGACAAAAGAACTTGTTTACCCCCACGTCCAGCGGTAGACCTTACGAAGTATTGGTCGTAGTAAATAAACCTGTATGGGACCGTCCTGCAGGACGTGCATTGTTTGATGTATTGGATACCAATGTGCCCGGACTACCCCAGGCGGAGCGTTCGTTTCGTATATCAAATGTGGACCCTCAGCATTTTGACCGTGTGCTGAAAATATTCCGTAATATCATCATTGTGGATATTCAAGATATTTATACTCAGCCCAAACTTAAGTTTTCCCGTGATGTTTATGCGTCTCCGCAGATGATTATGACAATTCAGGCTCCTAATGAAGACGAATTTGAGGAATTTGTAGCAAAGAACAGTAAAGTGATTATAGATTTCTTTGTGAAAGCTGAGATGAATCGTCAGATAACTTTGTTGAAACAAAAACATAGCGATGTGATTTCCACTAAGGTAGGAAGTATTTTTGATTGTGATATCTGGGTGCCGATAGAACTGGCTAACTATAAAGAAGGCAAAGATTTTTTGTGGGCTTCTACTAATCGTGCTACAGCGGATATGAATTTTGTAATGTACTCTTATCCTTATACAGACAAGGATACCTTTACTAAAGATTATTTCATTCATAAACGTGATTCTGTAATGAAAGCAAATATTCCGGGTGAACGCGAAGGAATGTATATGGCAACAGACTCTATGTTTGTGGATGTGGAAGATATTGTTGTAAAAGGAGAGTATGCGCAAGAAGCTCGCGGATTATGGGAAATGGAAGGTGACATGATGGGAGGTCCGTTTGTGTCTCATGCACGGGTGGATCGTGCTAACGGTCGTGTCATTGTGGTTGAGGCCTTTATTTATTCACCGGATAAATTGAAACGTAATCTGATGCGTCAGATGGAAGCTTCACTTTATACATTGAGATTGCCCAATGAAAGCTTGATTGACGAAATTGTAATTAGTGGTAATATTCCGGAAGAAAAAATAGATACAACAAGCCGGGTAAAGTAAGAAGAGACATTATAATATATAATATAGATGGAAGATAACTACAAGATACGAGTTGGTATTACTCATGGGGATATCAACGGAGTAGGATATGAAGTAATTCTCAAAACTTTTTCGGATCCTACCATGCTGGAACTTTGTACACCCATTATTTATGGATCACCTAAAGTGGCTGCTTATCATCGTAAAGCAATGGATATTCAAACAAATTTCAGTATTGTCAATTCTGCAGATGATGCTCAGCCGGATAAACTGAGCATCGTGAATTGTACGGAAGATGAATTGAAGGTGGAGCTCTCCAAACCGACACCGGAAGCTGGTAAAGCAGCTTTGGATGCGTTGGAGAGAGCTTTGCAGGACTATCGGGAGGGAATGATTGATGTTTTGGTAACTGCTCCTATCAATAAGCATACCATTCAGTCGGAAACTTTTCATTTCCCCGGTCATACAGAATATATTGAAGAGCGTGTGGGGGAAGGACAGAAAGCGTTAATGATTTTGCTGAAGAATGATTTCCGGGTAGCTTTGGTGACTGGTCATGTTCCTGTACGCGAGATAGCACAAGATATTACCAAGGAACTTATTATGGAAAAATTGGCTGTTTTCCATCGTTCTTTAAAAGAGGATTTTGGCATCGACAGTCCGCGTATAGCTGTGTTTTCATTAAATCCTCATGCGGGTGATGAGGGATTGATTGGTACGGAAGAGAGTGATATCATAATTCCGGCAATGAAGGAAATGGTTGCTAAAGGCATTCAGTGTTTCGGACCTTATCCGGCCGATGGCTTTATGGGATCTGGCAACTATACTCATTTTGATGGAATTCTAGCTATGTATCATGATCAGGGATTGGCTCCTTTCAAAGCTTTGGCAATGGATGAAGGAGTGAATTACACGGCAGGACTTCCTATTGTACGCACTTCTCCGGCACATGGTACTGCGTATGATATTGCCGGACAAGGGGTTGCCTTGGAAGATTCTTTTCGCCAGGCTATCTATGTGGCTATGGATGTTTTCCGTAATCGGATTGTCGAAAAAGAAATCCATGCACATCCATTGCGTAAACAGTATTATGAGAAACGGGATGATAGCGATAAACTGAAGTTAGATACCATTGATGATGAAGATTGATGGTGAACCGGTCTAAAATATAATTTCAAGAAAAAGAGTAGAAATGAAATTTGCAATTATATCAGCGGGTGAAGGCTCCCGACTTTCACAAGAAGGGGTAGCTTTACCCAAACCTTTGGTGCAACTGAACGGAGTTGCCATGATTGACCGTCTGATACAGATCTTTGTGCGCAACGGGGCTGATAAGGTGGTCATCATTATTAATAATGAAAGTCCGTTGACAAAAGAGCATTTGGCAAAACTACAGGCGGAAGCGACAGTGCCATTGGAAGTAGTTGTGAAAACTACGCCTAGTTCAATGCATAGTTTTTATGAACTGAACTCTTATTTGAAAGACGATAAGTTCTGTTTGACTACTGTAGATACCATATTCCGTGAAGAAGAATTCTCGACTTTTATTGAAGCGTTCAAACAATCGGACAAAGATGGATATATGGCGGTGACCGATTTCATAGACGATGAAAAACCGCTTTACATTTCTACAGATGAAGCTTTGAACATAACTGGCTTTCATGATGAGGCCATCTCCGGATGCCGCTATATATCGGGAGGAATTTACTGCCTGACTCCGACAGCGGTCAAGACATTGCACGGGTGTATGGAAAAAGGTATGTCCCGTATGCGCAACTTCCAGAGGCAGTTAGTGGCCGACGGCTTGAAATTAAAGGCTTATCCTTTTACAAAAATTCTGGATGTAGACCATGCCAGTGATATAGTGAAAGCGGAAAACTTTCTGACCGGTAAGGACGAGTAATTTAAAAGATAACATAAAGGAATGAATGTGATTTCAATAATAGGGGTAAGCCGTGGAAACGAATATTCACCCAATCATGTGGACAATGATGCCGCCATATTTAATAAGGTGGTGGAAGAGTTGGGACAATTGGGCTGTGAAGTTGAGGTTTATGCCGAGAAGGATTTCGTGGAGCAGGGTGTCAAAGGAGATATCATTTTTGATATGGCCCGTGATAAAGCAACAATAGCCCGCTTGAAGTCTTTGGAGGATGGAGGTGCGTTGGTGATAAACTCTGCTTACGGTATAGATAATTGTGTACGTAGACCCATGACGGAGCTACTTATAAAAAGAGGAGTTCCTCATCCGCAGAGTTTTATTATTTCCACAGCAGACGAGTATTCTGAAAACTGTTATCCTTGTTGGGTAAAGCGGGGAGACTCTCATGCTATGGTGAAAGAAGATGTAGCTTATGCCACTTGTAAGGAAGAGGTGGAGAATATTCTGGCTGATTTTCGCAACCGTGACATTCCTGTTGCGGTCATCAATGAGCACTTGCAAGGCGACTTGGTGAAATTCTATGGGGTACACGGCACTGATTTCTTTTATTGGTTTTATCCGTCTCCTTGTTCGCACAGTAAGTTCGGTTTGGAAAAAATAAACGGAATAGCCAAAGGGATTCCTTTTAGCGTAGAGGAATTGAAAATACAAAGTGATAAAGCTGCTGAGGCGCTGAACGTACCCATTTACGGAGGTGATTGTGTGGTTTCAGCCGACGGAACACTGCGGATTATAGATTTTAATGATTGGCCCAGCTTTGCCCGTTGTCGTGAGGAAGCGGGAGGTAAAATTGCAGAGTGCATTTATAACCGGGCTAAAAAGCAAATGAAACAATAAAGACATGAGTACAGAGAGTGAGAAGAAAGGAATAGAGGCTTCTTTCAAATCCATGGACACAGAGGAGTTCCTGGATATTTATTTCAATCGTCCCATAGGATATGCATGGGCGCTATTGTTTAAAAAATTGAAGGTACATCCCAATGTCGTGACCATTTTTTCTATTATTCTAGGTATAGGCGCAGGCGTGATGTTCTATTACCCCGATATGAAACATACCCTGATTGGTATACTTCTATTGATGTGGGCAAACCATTATGACAGTGCGGACGGCCAATTGGCACGGCTTACAGGGCAGAAAACCCAGTGGGGACGTATGTTGGATGGCTTTGCCGGTGATATTTGGTTCTTTACTATTTATGCGGCGATCTGTCTCAGACTGATGGACCAGCCTATGCCGTTTCATATTGGTGACGGGATGCATTGGGGGATTTTTATTTGGATATTGGCTGCTTTTTCGGGCACTGTTTGTCATAGTAAACAATGTACATTGGCGGATTATTATCGTAATATTCATTTATATTTTCTGAAAGGGAAAAATGGAAGTGAGCTGGATAATTTCAAACAACAGCGTGAGATCTTCTATAGTTTACCTTGGAAAGGAAATTTCTGGTGGAAAGCTTTTTTGTATTTTTATGGTAATTACACACGTCAGCAGGAAAGAATGACCCCTAATTTTCAGCGTTTCTATGCTTTGGTAAAGGAAAAGTATGGGGACAATATTCCACAGGAGTTGCGGAACGAATTTCGTGCAGCTAGCAAACCTTTGATGAAATATACCAATATCTTGACTTTTAATACACGTGCCATTGCTTTGTATATCAGTTTGCTGATTGGCGAACCTTGGTTGTATTTTGTATTCGAGATTATTGTAATGACTTCTTTATTTGTATATATGCGCCATTGCCACGAGGCGGTTTGCGCACAGTTATATTATAAATACGCGGCGAAGTGAAAAGTAAATATAGAAATATATTCCTGATATTTGGGATTGTAGCTATCGTGGTAATGCTCTGTACTTTTGATATGGAGTATGATGAATTGTTGGCTAACTTGCGCCGGGCAGGGATTTGGCTGCCGGCTGTAGTAGGGTTATGGATTATCATTTACTTGTTCAATACCCTTTCTTGGTACATTATTATCCGAGATGGAAAAAAAGGAACGCCTATTCCGTTTTGGAAAGTTTATAAGCTTACAGTTTCCGGGTTTGCACTGAATTATGCTACTCCGGTAGGATTAATGGGAGGAGAACCTTACCGTATCATGGAACTGACTCCTTATGTCGGGGCCAGTAAGGCAACATCATCAGTTATCCTTTATGTGATGATGCATATTTTTTCGCATTTTTGTTTTTGGTTTTGTTCTATTTTCTTGTATTTGGCTTTACGCCCGGTAGATATTGCCATGGGGACTATGCTGGCTGTTGTGGGTGTGGTTTCTCTTTTGGCTATTTATTTTTTTATGAAAGGATACAAGAATGGAATGGCTGTCCGTACTTTAAAATTATTACAATATATTCCTTTTATTAAAGGATGGGCCAAACGTTTTTCAGAAAACAAACGGGAGACTTTGGAACGTGTGGACAGTCAGATAGCAGAGCTGCACAAACAGCGTAAGTCTACATTTTATGCCTCGTTAAGTCTGGAATTCATGGCTCGGATTCTAGGTTGCCTGGAAGTGTATTTCATATTGAATATTCTGACAACAGATGTTAGCTTTCCGGCTTGTATTCTGATTATGGCATTTACTTCTTTATTTGCTAATTTGTTCTTTTTCTCACCTATGCAATTGGGCGCTCGTGAGGGGGGCTTTGCTTTAGCGGTAGGAGGACTGGCTATTCCGGGAGCTTTCGGAGTTTATACCGGATTGATAACCCGTGTACGTGAATTGATTTGGATTGTAATTGGTGTGTTGTTGATGAAAGTCGGCAACGGTACACCTACTAATAAAGCATGAGATAATGAACGCATTGAAAGATATTCAGGGAGTTATATTTGATTACGGCGGTACGATAGATACGAATAGCCGTCACTGGGCGGAAGTATTGTGGGCCAAGTATGTGGAACATCAGATTCCGGTGGATAAGGAGAGTTTTCGTGAGGCATACGTCTTTGGAGAAAGAGCGTTGGCTAAATACCCTTTTGTCCAGCCTTGGCATGATTTTCATGATGTACTTTCCATTAAGGCCAAACTTCAGATGGAATGGTTGGCAGAACAGAGAAAGTTGCCTATGGATGAGTTGAAACTGCAATCTTATGCCACGAAAGTAGCAGACAGCTGTTATGAGTATGTATTGGATATATTGCAGGTTACACGTCCGGTAGTGGAAGAGTTGTCCAAAAAATATAAGTTAGTGCTGGTTTCTAATTTTTATGGTAATATTCAGACCATTTTAAAGGATTTTGGACTTCTGGATTTCTTTGATGAAATTATTGAATCCTCTGTGGTGGGTGTTCGTAAACCAGATCCCGCTATCTACAGACTCGGAGTGGATGCTATGGGATTTGTGGCAAAGAATGTGCTGGTGGTTGGAGATTCTTTCTCAAAAGATGTTGTTCCTGCCAAAGCGGTGGGATGTCGTGTAGCTTGGTTGAAAGGAGAAGGTTGGGGAGGAGAAGTCATTGACGAATCTGTTCCTGATGTGATTATAACGAATTTGGCCCAACTGCCTGTTTTATTATAAAAAGTATGGAGACACAAAGACATGCATTGGTAAAAAGGGACTATCTAGTTCCTTTTGTTTTAGTAACCTCTTTATTCTTTTTATGGGGATTTGCACATGCTATTCTTGATGTGCTGAATAAACATTTTCAAGAGGTGATGGATATTACCCGTACTCATTCGGCAATGGTGCAGGTAATGTTTTATTTAGGTTATTTCGTAATGGCTGTTCCGGCAGGGTTATTCATCACCAGATATGGATATCGTAGGGGAGTTGTTTTCGGATTATTGCTTTACGGCATCGGGTCGTTGATGTTTATTCCCGGCGAATACTGGATGTCATTTGAATTTTTTCTGTTCTCTTTGTTTGTCATCGCTTGCGGCTTGGTTTTTTTGGAAACGGCTGCAAATCCTTATATGACAGAATTAGGGGATAGGGAAACAGCTGCCAGTCGGTTGAACCTGGCCCAGTCCTTTAATGGATTAGGATGTATTTGCGGCCCTTTGGTGGGAGGACTATTGTTGTTCTCGGAGAAGGGAGAGGCGAATATTTCATATCCTTATATGCTGATGGGGGTAGTTGTGCTGATAGTGGCACTGGTCTTTTCCCGTATCAAACTTCCGGAGATTGTTCATACAGACAATGTGGTGAATGGAAAGACAGTTAAAAAAGGCTTATGGTCGCATAAATTATTTTTATTTGGTCTACTGGCACTATTCAGTTATGAAATAGCAGAGATTTCTATCAATAGTTTCTTTATCAATTATGTGGTGGACGATGGATGGATGAATGCCCGTGATGCGGCAGTAGTGCTTTCATTCGGTGGGCTCGGGCTATTTATGTGCGGACGTTTTGCCGGTAGTTGGATTATGCAGCGAATTCGTGCAGAAAGAGTTTTGCTATACTGTGCTTTGGGAACGGTAGCGGCTACTTTTCTTATCGTTTGCAATTTAGGAAAAATTTCATTAGTTGCTTTGTTTTTGGTATATGTGTTCGAAGCCATCATGTTTCCCACTATTTTTGCCATATCTTTGAAAGGGTTGGGAAATAAAACCAAACGAGCCTCTTCTTTTTTAATGATGTCTCCTGTAGGAGGAGCTATTGGCCCTGTGTTGATGGGATATGTGGCAGACAATAGTAATATGTCCTTATCATTCATTATACCATTTGTTTCTTTTTGTGTTGTATTATTCTATTCGTGGTATGCCGATGTAGAAGGAAACTGAAATAAAAAATCCCGATATGGCTGTCTGGCTTTATCGGGATTTCTATCTATTTTTAAATTTCCTCGGCTTTCAAAGGACTAGTCCGGATAATATCCCATACATCTTCTTCTGTTTTGCTGAAGGGACCGGATGCTTCTAATTTCAGTGTCGACATGGCTGCTGCAAAACAACCGGCTTTTTCATAGGATACTCCTTTGTTGCGCATATATAAATATCCTGTGGCATACGTATCTCCGCATCCTGTAGCATCAACTATATCTTTAGGAGGATAGGCGGGTATCTTATGAAATCTACCTTCTGCATAAATTACAGAACCCAGACTTCCCAAGGTTATCAATACCTCTTTTACTCCCCATTCAGCAAGTTGCAAAGCGGCTTGTTTTATGTCTTTGTGACCGGTAAGCACTTCCATTTCGTGTTCGTTTACCTTTAGAATATCAATATATTTTAAGGCTTCCAACTTGTCTGTCCAATCTATGGGATAAACTCTTTCACCCCGGACTTCGCGCAAATATCCTTGGGCATCTACCGCCAAAATACCTTTTTCTGAAAGATATTTTACAACATCCAGTGAAAAATCATCTGCCAGAAGGCTTCCCAAATGAAAAATATGGGCATTTATATTCTGTAGCTGTTCCACTGTGAAAGGATCGGCTTTAGCTAATACCCGCTGACTGCGGTTATCTTGATTTTCCCCGTATGTATTCTCGAAATAGACTGTTCGCTGACTGGGAATAACAGTGACTCTGATACCTTTTGCACGGATATCTTCTACAGCTTTAAATTCACTGGGCGCTAGTGCTGTGACCAGCTGATAATGCTTTGTATCCTTTAAATGACTGATTCCGTGTGAAAAATAATAGGATGTTCCGCCGGGCATATAAGTCGTTTTCCTGGGTGTTACTATCTTATCTAATGTAATGTGGCCTATGCAACAAATATCATCCATACCTATTTATATTAAACGGTTGCAAAGCTACAAAAAAAACTAGAAAAAGCATGGAAGTTTTCAAAAGAAGGTGTAACTTTGGCACAAATTATCTTAATCTCTGCTATGAGATGCAATTTTAACAAAGAAATTAGAATGGAAAAAATGAATGTGAAACCGGCAACCGGTAAATTGGGCGTTCTTTGTGTTGGATTGGGCGCTGTTACTTCAACTTTTATGACAGGTGTGCTGATGGCTCGTAAGGGACTGGCAAAACCTGTCGGATCTATGACTCAATATGATAAAATGCGTGTTGGCCGTGGAGAAAATAAAAAGTATTTGCATTATGGAGAAATCGTTCCATTGGCAACTTTGGACGACATTGTTTTTGGTGCATGGGATGTTTATCCTGCTAATGCTTATGAATCAGCTGTAAATGCTGAAGTTTTACAAGAAAAAGACATTCTTCCTGTAAAGGAAGAACTGGAAAAGATAGTTCCGATGAAAGCTGCTTTCGATCACAACTATGCTAGTCGTTTGGATGGCGATAATGTGAAAGATTGCAAGAATCGTTGGGATATGGTAGAACAGCTGCGTGAAGATATCCGCAATTTCAAAGCTGAAAATAATTGCGACCGTATCGTAGTTCTTTGGGCTGCTTCTACAGAAATCTATGTACCTGTTGAAGAAAAAGTACACGGAACCTTGGCAGCATTGGAGCAAGCGATGAAAGAGGATGATAAGGAACACATTGCTCCGTCTATGTGCTATGCTTATGCAGCGCTGTCAGAAGGTTGCCCTTTCATCATGGGAGCTCCTAATACTACAGTTGATATCCCGGCTATGTGGGAATTGGCTGAAAAAACGAAGATGCCTATTGCTGGTAAGGACTTCAAAACAGGCCAGACATTGGTTAAGTCAGGCTTCGCTCCGATTATCGGAACCCGTTGCTTAGGCTTGTCCGGCTGGTTTTCTACAAATATCTTAGGTAATCGTGATGGTTTGGTGTTGGACGAACCGGCTAACTTCCGTACTAAAGAAGTCAGCAAGCTGTCTACTTTGGAGTCGATTCTTGTACCCGAAGACCAGCCTGATTTATATACAGATTATTATCACAAAGTACGTATCAATTACTATCCCCCTCGTAATGACAGTAAGGAAGGTTGGGATAATATCGATATCTTCGGATGGATGGGCTACCCCATGCAGATTAAGATTAATTTCCTTTGCCGTGATTCAATTTTGGCTGCTCCTTTATGTTTGGATTTAGTATTATTGAGTGACTTGGCTGCACGTGCAGGACGTTTTGGTATACAGCGTTTCTTGAGTTTCTTCTTGAAGAGCCCGATGCATGATTATACAGAAAATGAAATACCTGTCAACCATCTCTTCCAGCAGTATGCTATCTTGAAGAATGCTATTCGCGAAATGGGTGGTTATGAAGCTGATCAGGAAATTGATTAATTCATAACAGACTGTTTTTATTCAGGCGCGGATTGCGCGGATTTCACGGTTTCTCTTTATAAAAGACCGTATCAATCCGTGAAATCCGCGCCTTATTTTTTATTTTTCTGCCATAATTACTTGCTGTCTGCTCGGGAATTTGTAATTTTGTCATATAATAAAATGAATATGGTCAGGTCAGAAATACAAAATGTTAAACTCAGATTTGGTATTATTGGTAATGCTGAAGGATTGAACCGTGCCATAGACGTGGCTATTCAGGTGGCGCCCACAGATTTATCAGTATTGATCACCGGTGAAAGTGGTGTGGGAAAGGAAAATTTTCCGCAGATCATCCATCAGTTCAGCCGTCGGAAACATGGACAGTATATAGCCGTGAATTGTGGAGCTATACCTGAAGGTACAATAGATTCAGAACTTTTCGGACATGAGAAAGGTGCTTTTACAGGAGCTATCAGTGACCGTAACGGTTATTTTGCCGAAGCCAATGGTGGAACTATTTTTCTGGATGAGGTGGGAGAGTTACCTCTTGCTACGCAGGCGCGTCTGCTACGTGTGCTCGAGAGTGGTGAATTCATTAAAGTAGGTTCATCCAAAGTACAAAAGACGGATGTACGTATTGTTGCCGCTACCAATGTAAATCTGACGGAAGCCATTGCCGAAGGCCGTTTCCGCGAGGATTTATATTATCGTCTGAACACTGTGCCTATCAAGATACCACCTCTGCGCGAACGTGGAGATGATATAACATTACTTTTCCGCAAATTTGCATCGGATTTTGCTGAGAAGTACCGTATGCCGGCCATTCAGCTGACAGAAGATGCAAAAGCCTTGTTGTTGGCTTACCCATGGCCCGGTAATGTACGCCAGTTGAAGAATATTACAGAACAGATATCTATTATTGAAACCAATCGCGACATTACGGCGGAAATTTTGAGAAATTATTTACCGGAACAACGTGTAAACTCCGGTTTACCCGCTTTATTTGGTGTGAAAGCAAGTGCGGGGAAGGCTTTTGAAAGTGAGCGCGAGATTCTGTATCAGGTGCTGTTTGATATGCGGCGTGATGTAACTGAGTTGAAGAAATTGGTAAACACCTTGATGTCGGAACGTGGAGCGCAACCTGTTCCGCCATCGGCTACTACAGCAGTTTCTTATTATCAAGAACCTCAACGGAATTTGGTCGCTACAGTAGTGCCTGCTACACCTACCATTATCTCTGCCGCTAAATCCGTGCATCCTGTAGTAGATGATATTCAGGACACGGAGGAATTTGTGGAAGAAGCGACACTGTCATTGGATGAAGTGGAAAAAGAAATGATACGTAAGGCGCTCGACCGTCATCATGGAAAACGAAAGAATGCGGCAAAAGATTTGAATATTTCAGAGCGCACACTTTATAGAAAAATAAAAGAATATGGTTTGGATTAAACAATTGAAAGTAGTTGGTGTGTTGATGGTACTGGCGGGAATAGTAACTGCTTGTTCCATCTCTTATAAGTTTAACGGATCGTCTATAGACTATACTAAGGTAAAGACTATTTCGTTCGAAAACTTCCCGAACCGTTCGGCAGGTTTTGTGTGGGGACCGATGGAGAGCATGTTCAATACGGCATTGCAGGATATTTATATGCAGCAGACCCGGTTGAAGCAAGCCAAGCGTGGAGGTGACCTGCAATTGTCAGGGGAAATAACCAATTATGATGCTTTGAATAAAGGAATTGGTTCTGACGGTTATTCCAGCATGGTGGAATTGCGTATGACGGTTAGGGTGAACTTTGTCAACAATTCCAATCCGACAGAGAATATGAATGGTCAACAATTCTCGGCTAGCCGAGAATACAACGCTAATCAGCAGTTGAGTGCTGTACAGGATGAATTAGTAACCCAGATGATTAAAGAAATTGTAGAGCAAATATTCAATGCTACCGTGGCAAACTGGTAGTGAGCCCTTTTCCGTCATGACACAACAGCAATTATATGAATGGATAACCCATCCTGAATTATTAAATCGGGATACACTATACGAGCTGCGTACGTTGCTTGCGCGTTATCCGTATTTTCAGACGGTGAGGTTGCTTTATCTGAAGAATCTGTTTTTACTGCATGATATAACATTCGGTGAAGAATTGCGTAAGGCTGCATTGTATGTGGCCGATCGCAAAGTTCTTTTTTATCTGATAGAAGGGGAGCGTTTTATCATTTCTCCTCTTGACAAGCAAGAGAAGCCTAAGGAGGAAGGCGGATTGGACCGTACTCTTTCATTGATAGATGCTTTTCTGTCTTCTTTACCCGAGGACTCTGCTGCCGTGGAGTTGCCTATGGATGTAACAGCCGATTATACTTCTTTCTTATTACATGAAGAAGAACATCCGTCCGATGATGGTATTCCTCGGATGAAAGGCCAGAGTCTGATAGATGATTTCATTGAAAAGTCTGCAGAGGAACCTTTATTACCTCAATTAGGGATAAAAGAGGAAGTGCCGGTGAAAAAGGAAATGCCCGAAGAGGATGAACCGGAAGCGGAGGAAGATATAGAAGATGAAAGCTATTTTACCGAAACATTGGCCAAAATATACGTTAAACAGCAAAGATATTCTAAGGCTCTGGAAATTATTAAAAAATTAAATTTGAAATATCCAAAAAAAAACGCTTACTTTGCAGACCAAATAAGATTTTTGGAGAAATTGATTATTAACACTAAATCAAAATAAAGAAAATGTATTTATTACTTATTGGATTAATTGTGCTTGCAGCTCTTTTGATGTGTTTCGTCGTACTGATTCAGAATTCAAAAGGAGGTGGTTTGGCTTCTAGTTTTGCTTCTTCAAATCAAATTATGGGAGTTCGTAAGACTACGGATTTTATTGAGAAATTAACATGGGGATTAGCTGCTTTTATGGTAGCATGTAGCGTGCTTACCGCTTATTTTGTTCCTACTGCTCATACAGATTCTTCTATCATCATGGAAGAAGCGGTGAAAGAGGGAGCTACCAATCCGTTGAATGCACCTTCAGGTTTTGCTGCTCCGCAGACAAATGATGCTGCAGAGACTCCTGCTCCGGGTGATTCGGCACAGTAATTAAAGAGAGCATTTTCCTTAATAAGGATAGGCGTTCTGTTTTATCAGTGAAACAGAGCGCTTTTTTGTTTTAAGATATTTTGCTTTGATAAGTATGCTTTTGTGCTTACTTTTGTTCTGGAATATGTTAGTTTAAAAATAATAAAAGAATCATGTTGAAATTCATATCATGGAATGTAAATGGCTTGCGAGCTTGTTACGATAAAGGTTTTGCTGATGCTTTCAATCGTTTGGAAGCTGATTTTTTCTGTTTACAGGAAACAAAGATGCAAGAAGGACAACTGGATGTACAATTTGAAGGGTATCAGTCCTATTGGAATTATGCTGAAAAGAAAGGATATTCGGGTACTGCTATTTTTTCTAAAGTAAAGCCATTGTCCGTTACATACGGTTTAGGCATTGAAGAGCACGATCACGAAGGCCGTGTAATTACGCTTGAACTGGAATCGTATTATCTGATAACTGTTTATACTCCTAATTCGCAGGAAGAATTGCGACGCTTGGATTATAGAATGAAATGGGATGATGATTTCCGTGCTTATTTGAAGAAATTGGAAGAGAAAAAACCGGTAATTGTGTGTGGTGATTTGAATGTAGCACATAAGGAGATAGATTTGAAGAATCCTAAAACGAATCGGAAAAATGCAGGTTTCACTGATGAAGAGCGTGCAAAGTTCACTACTTTGCTTGAATCAGGTTTTACGGATACATTCCGCTATTTCTATCCGGAGCAAGAGGGAATTTACTCATGGTGGTCCTATCGTTTCAAAGCCCGTGAGAAGAATGCGGGTTGGCGTATTGATTATTTTCTCACTTCCGATTCGTTGAAGGATAAATTGAGAGGTGCTCAGATTCATACTGACATCTTGGGATCAGATCATTGTCCGGTGGAATTGACAATAGAATTGTAAAAATGGGCTAAAAAACTTTGTAGTTGTCGCAAAATGAATCCCTGATTATCTGCAATAAAAAGATAATCAGGGATTTGTGTCGTCGCAAAACTTATTCTGTTTTATTCTCATAAATCATGGATTCCTGTATATCTTTGTTTCGGGAAATAAATATTTTTTTCCTGAAAAACTGATTGAATCTATGAAACAATGGCATTTATTTTGCTTGTTGCCTTTGATGGCAGCTTGTGACTCCGGACATTCCGGTTCCGGAGAATTAATTTCGGTGGACTTGCGACAGGGGATAGATCATCCTTCTATGCTCAATCTGCAAGATGAGGTAGAGAGTGTGGAATATATACCTTTGGAAACAACCGATGATCCCGCTTCTTTGTTGGATGGAGTATCCGAATATGCTTTGACAAGCAAATACATCTATGTTTCTCCCGTAAAAGAACAACGGATTGTTCAGTTTGACCGGAAAGGTCATTTTATAAAGACATTGATTCCTTTCGGACAAGGACCGGGGGAGTTCAGTAATTTTTTAGCAGGTATACAGGCCGATGAGGAAAATAATCGTCTTTACCTGTTCAGTGCTAATCAGATAGGGGTCTACACCTTAGAGGGGGAGTTTATTCAAAATTTGAACCATGATTATCAGATAGTATATCAGCGTAAGGTGGAACAAGACTGTTTTGCTTCGGTGGCATTTCCGTATATTCCTTTTCGGAGCGGGAGTTATGGCTTAGGCATATTCACAGAGCAAGGGGACACTATTGCTGTAAAGAATGATTTTACTTCGCCACTGGTTCCTCCGGAGAAAGCAGGTTTTACTATAGGCATTGCAGCTACCTATTCAGGTAAGCAGCAGTCATTACTGTTTAAAACAGGATGTAATGATACTGTTTTCAGAATTTCCGATCATAAAATTATGCCAGCTTGTGTTTTGAATTTACAGAATTCAGACCAAGAAATCATCCGCTGCCTGGATGCGACTGATTTCAGTAGCTTACATCAAAAATTTGGAGGAAATAAGGATATTTTTGTGTCTGATCTTTTTGAGACGCCACGAAGTTATTATTTCCGTTGCAGGTATGATGGAGGACATTATGTGGTTTCCGTTGATAAAGAAACAGGGAAGATTCTGGCGGAGCAATGTGAGCAGCCTGAAGATATTTTTAAACTTTCTGATGCCAATCTTCTTTTTGGTATGTTGGGGACACGGAGTTATCGTAGCTTTCCCGTTTGGGGCCGTATGGAGAAAGATGGTTTGGTGCAGGTTGTCATTCCTTATGAGCTGAGTCTTTATGAAAAAGGATCCACCCTTACTGTTCCGGATGAATTAAAAAAGATAAATGTGGATAGTAATCCTATTTTTATAGTCTATAAATTGTGAGAAGGCTAAAAAGTGATACATTTGCGATATGATGAGAAAGTACTTGTTTATAGGCTGGGCTGTATGGATGGTGGTGATATTGGGTATCATCTCCTCTTGCAGTCAGGATAAGGGCACTTCTAGACTGGCATGGGGGAAATATTATTTGTGGAGTGCCCCGGATTCCTCCTACCGGATACTGAATGCCATTCCTTTTCCCGATAAACTTTCCGTAGAAGAACAAGCGTGCTATGCATTACTGATGACACAAGCTATGTATAGATGTGGGCATAAGATATCTTCCGATTCATTGATAAACATTGCTGTACAGTATTATTCTTCACAAGGTAATGCAGATGATAAAGCTTCCGCTTTGCTTTATAAAGGATATATTTTAGAGGACTTGGGGCAGGATAATGAAGCTTTGTATGCCTATAAACAGGCAGAGGAGGCGGTAAAGACTGTTAAGGATTTGCGGATCCATTTTTTGATATATACAGCTTTAGGGAATATCAATGGAAGGTATGCTCATTATGAGCACTCACTGTCGTATTATAGAAAGGCGTTGGATCTTAATCTATCAGTTCCGGCTTGGAATGCAATGGGGGGAGAATATATATTTGCCCCTCTTTATCTGGCTCAGGGAACTCCCCGGTACAATGAAGAGGTCAAGTTGGTTTATGATAAGTTTTTAGGTTTGGTTAATAGGATGGACTTTACCTCGCAAGAGAAAATCTATTATCAATGGGCCTTGAAGGAGAAAGACAAGCAGGAATGGGATTCGGCGGCTTCGTTCCTGTTAAAAGCGATGGACTATACCACTACTGTTGAGTCCCGTTACTGGTATGATGCTGAATTAGCTGTTATCTATAAACATTTAGGAAAAACTGAACTAGTAGACAGCCTTCGTAATAGGGCATTGAAATCTTCGCGACCACTTTTGAGATCCTCTGTGTACAAAGCTATATACCAGGATTTGCTGGCGGCTGGTAAGTTAAGTAAGGCTAATGAATATATGCAATGCTATATCAATGAACTGGAATTACTATTTACTTCCGGAAGCCGTACTGAATTGTTTAAAATCGAGAAAAGATATGATTACACGGCTTTATTACGTCAGAATGATGAATATCGAAGCCGATGGAGCATTACTCTGTTGATAACAGTGGCTGCTGTTTTTTCATTGACTTTACTGCTATGGGGCAGTTGGAAATTTTTTCGCCGCCAGAAACTGGAGATTTTAAGTCATTATAAAAGGGATGCTTCCATGTTGCAGCAGCAGATTGATGATTTACAAGAGAGGATAGAAGAGAATCAAGGTGAGGCGAAGAATCTGCAAGAACAGATGCAAATCCTTGAAAAGGAAAAGAAAAGTAAGGAAATACGTATTCGTCAGTTGGAACTCACTTTCCGTTCGAAACACATCTCGCTTCCGGTTGAGTCGGTGGAGGCAGCACAAGTATACTTGCAAATCGTGACGAAGGGAACTCCTCATTATACCCCTGCTGAAGACCGTACTAAATTAGAGTATTGGTTGAACATATCCCGTAATCGCTGGGCCGAGCGATTGGAAAAGCTTTATCCATCTCTGACCAACGGAGAGAAGGATATTTGTTACCTGTTTGTAGTGGGACTTTCATTTGATGAGATGGCCAGTTTGTTGGGAGTGCAGTCCCGTTCTGTAAACCGTGTGGTATATAGAATTTGTAGAAAGATGGGTATAGAACAAGGAAGCAAAGATGAATTTGTGGCGCAAATTTTCCGTTTGGATGATTGCGACACAAATATATAGCTTACATGGCTACTTCGATGGCCAGTATTTGCGCTTCGGATTTAGCTTCAATTGTGACACTTTCAATGTCCCAGATACCGATACCGTCACGACGTGAAAGATTCTCGCCTGCTATATTTATTTCTCCTTCTATAATGAAGATATAAACACCTGTGCGTGGTTTGTGCATACGGTATGTCACACTTTGTCCGGCATCCAATGTGCCCATAGAGAACCATGCGTCCTGTAGCAGATGCGCCGGTGTATTGCCAGATGGTGAGATGAAGGTGGCTAGTTCGTTACGTTTCAATAACGGACGAATGTCATAATTATGGTATTCGGGTTTAGTTCCCTCCACATTGGGAATAATCCAGATTTGCAGGAATTTTGCGTCTTCAGTCTTACTGGCATTGTATTCGCTATGATAGATGCCTGTGCCTGTACTCATTACCTGAATTTCACCTGGGGCAATGGTACTTTCATTCTGTACGCTGTCTCCATGTCTTAAATATCCTTGTAAAGGGATAGACACCACTTCCATATTTTTATGGGGGTGCATACCGAAACCTTCTCCGGGAGCTACTGTATCATCATTTAGTACGCGTAAAGCACCGAAGTGAATTCGTCTTGGATTATAATAGTCTGCAAAGCTGAATGTATGGTAGGTTTTTAGCCATCCGTGATTAAAATACCCTCTTGTATTAGCTTTGTCAATTACTGTTTTCATAACTCATATCCTTTCTTTTTTAATTTGTTGATATTTGATATAACAATTGGGAAACAGAAAAGTTTAACGGTTGCTGTAAGGTGGGTTGTACTTTAGATTCAGCTCTTTTAAATGATCTGTTAGAGTCTTTTGTTACATTAGAAAACACATTTTGTTTCGGTTTTAGTGAAGATTTTTGGAGAACACTCTATGGTAAGAAGCTTTTGGTTTAGCAGACAGGTAAAAAGATAAGTTCGTTTTTCAAAAAGGGCCTTATCTTTTTTTAAAAGACCTTATTGTTTTGGAAAAACATCCTTATCTTTTAATAAAAGGAACTTATGTTTGGCACAAGAATTCATAGAACTTGGCGCAGGATCCGGCAGAATTTGTATCAAGATTCTGAACACTCCGGTAGGAGGAAATGTAGCTTCTTGAAACCGGACAAGGGCTATCGAACTGATTGGGAAAGTAAAATAAAGCAATGTGATGATTGATTGCCCAACAGAAGAAAACGAATTTGTATGTATACATTTGTTTTTACGAACGGAATAAAATCCTTTCATCACCATATCTTATTGTTGTTCAATGGTTTACTGTGTAGAAAGATGGTAAGACATGCCCAAGTGGTAGTTGACGGTGAATATGCCATACACTTTTCGCTTCCGGAACCAGACGGGCATGGCATGTTCTTGGAGCATGTTGGGCTTGTCCGGGGTCAAACCACTTGAGCGTCTTTTACGTCCTTTTATCACCACAAATTACTGGATACTAATTGATTATAGTGATTGAACAATTTTATTTTTCATGTAAAGACAATTCGGATGCTGGCAACTTGAGTAGTTAATCTTACAGTTCATACATTGTCCACAGAACAAGCTAAGCATGTTCGTCAAACAAGCTAGGCCTGTCCTTTGGACAAGCCCGGCCTGTACGTATGCATGAAGCTATACATATGTATGCATCGCCTCATGCGTACGTACGTGTAAACCGGATTTGCATTTTCTTCTTCCCAAAAAGCGTTCCACCCTTTTTCACTTTATGCCGGAAGGTTTTTTCAAACTATCCTTATAGGTTTGACGAGTTTTGCTCAGAGTTTCCCGGAGTTATGCTTGAAGTTTTATCAGATTCACCTATTACTTGCAGAGGGTCTGTCACAAAAACGGAACAAAGCAAAAGTGTTCCTCTATGAAATATCGGATGAACCTGGTTTCTTGGAGCCGAACAAGAATTCTTGGACATCCTGCTCTTATAATTATCGGGTAAGTGAAGGAAGGGTAGGATATAAAATAAAAGAAGAGATGATTTAATCATCTCTTCTGTAGAGCGGAAGACGGGGCTCAAACCCGCGACCCTCAGCTTGGAAGGCTAATGTCCTTTAATCCTACGGATTAAAGGCAACCAACTGAGCTACTTCCGTTTATGATAGCTATCTTTAGAATCTGATTCTATTTAGAAACTATTGGTTGATGTCTTGGTTGACTTTTAAAGTCAAGTGCCAAGAATGATTAACAATAAATAAGTTAATTATCTCTTTACAGCTTTGAACTGCATTGCAAATTTAGTCAATATTGCGTTATGATGCAATGATTCTTTCTTATATTTGAGGTTGTTCCACTCACTTTTTTACCTATCTAATGATATAGTATCTAATGGTATAGTGTAGCTTTCTCTCTACTTGAAAAACATTCATATATTGTATTTCCATTATATAATATAGTAGCGGTATAGAAATCAGTAGTGGGTATATAAAGCTATTTCTTTGTAAAAATCTACCTGCTGAAAATCTGCTCCTATTGTTTTGTGTTCTCTGTAATCATGAATACAGTTGTATATGTGAAACTCTAAATTTTATAGCTATGAAGAATTTGATAAAGAAACCAATTGGTAACAGAGAAATAATGCGAAACTATTTCTCTACTATCGGACTTACTCCTAATTCTACGATGAAGTCTAAAAGATGAAGTTAATAATTATTGTTCAGAACTGAAAAAGCCAACTTATCCGTTGTTTGAAGTGCATACTTCAAATGGGTAGGTTGGCTTTTTTCTTAATTATTTTGCTCTTACAAAAGTATTCACACTATGAAACCATTCTCCTCCATCATCACCGATACATTCCAATACTAATTTTGTTTTATCTACAGATTTAATTTCGGCAGTATCCCAAAAGTCTAGTATATGAGGAGTTATAGTAAACAATGTTCCGGATAGTTCAGGAAAGTATGTTAAGGGTTCTTCTTCCCATGCGCCATCATGAGACCAATAATATTCCTCGAATTTATATTTGTTATTTGAAACTTTAGTAATTACTAATTTGCCTTCCTGCAAATCAGGGTAACTTTCATTCCAGGTTTCTTTTTCGTTACTATTTTCGATGTAACCCTTTGAACTTTGCAATAGCCAAGTGCCTTCAATATTACCGAAAGTTTCTTCTTCATTGTCATCACTGCAAGCAGTGAAGTTTACACACAATACAATAGCTAAGAAAGCTATTCCAATTAATCTAAATGTTTTCATTCTTCAATTTGTTTGTGCTTCTATGTTCCCAGTCGACAGCATTAGTAAATAAATTCCCGGATAAGTGCGAGGAACACAGTATGATACTGCACACCTATTAATTGATAGATAAACTGTCTGTTTCTTGCCTGCATGTATTGTAGCCAATGTTCCCTATTGACTATTATAAAATAAAAGAAGCGTGGGAACTGTAATTCTACTATCTGTTCAGAGGCATCCCCATGCCCACAATCCAAATAATAGATAACAGTTGCCCACGCCATTATTGTATAACCTTGAAGTAAGGGTATGCACAATGAACGTGAGCGTCTGTATCTACTATCCTTGGATTGTTCTTACTTGGGGATTTTCTGAACAAGGATAATATCTTAAACGCTCTTCGTTAACTAATATGTCCTTCCAGTGCCTTAACGCATTAAGACCTCTGAAATTGCTGCAAAAGTAGTGAAAGGTTTTGAATAGCTAAAGCTAAAGAGTAGATAAATTCAGTCTTATATGCTTTGAAACATCTCCATAGCTAAGCAATAGGCAGTATCAGCTTCTTTTCTTCATAACTCCATAGCGGTATGAAAATTTGAAGTGGGCATATAAGACGATATTTTTAAAAACTCATACCTACTGTTAGTTAGAAGCATCATAGCTATTTTTCAGATATTGCAGGCTGTTGCGGCTCTTCTGAACTTGTAAATACTTCCGAAAAATCAACGTGCCAAGACTACAAGCATTATCACGACTTTTTAAAAAGATATTTTTCTTACGCTTGCGCCACTACGAAATCAGTTGCATTATTGTACTCTGTTCTTCTTGGAAGTATGTTCTAACAGATTTATATAATACCATTATTTACAGTTCTTCTTACATTGCAGTTTTTGAAAGTTACTGTATATTTGAGAACGGGACAAAACTCTCTGTTTCTGAAAATGGTATGATAATAACAGAAATTTCAAACTTTGTCCCATTCTAACAGATTAGAAACTTAAACAGTCATAAGTATTTAACAGTTCTTCTTGTCTAAGTCCTAAATACCTTTTAGTAATGGTTACACTTGAATGGTTAAAGAGCTCCATCAATTTAACTAAAGCAAGCTCTGCATTTTCAGAGGATTCAAAAACTTTTCTGCCAAAAGTCTTTCTAAGGGAATGGGTGGAAAAATGGTCTATCTTTAAATTGTACTTGCTTTTCAACTCTTTAAGTACAATGTTTATCCATTGGATAGAATAGACCTTATTCTTTCCTCTTCCCGATAAAAAGCAAAATTCATCCAAGTTCTGAATATTCAAAGCAGTATAACAGTCTTTAATATGCTTCTGAAACTCCTTGTTAATTCTCACTTCCCTACGTTTGCCTGTTTTCTTTTCAGTAATGGTAAATTTTGCATCCTTACTCAAAAGCATACCCCAAGTTAGTTGCAATAGGTCACTAATACGCAACCCAAAAAATATGCCACACCCTATAAGCAGGCTTATTCTATAATTCTTATCTCTATATAGCTTTCTCACTAAATTTGTAGCACTGTCCCACTGTAGGCAGTCACTTGTTGTATAACTGTTCTTCAAACTCATATTGTTTCAATTTTGTAGGTTTAACTATAAAAGTGAAAGTAAATTCGGAAATCATTTTGTAAGTGTTTGATTCTCAAATTACTTTCACTTCTACTAAAAAGTGTAACTATGATTGTATATAGCAAATAATGTATATAATCAGTATAGTTACAAAAGGATTGATAATGCCAATTATTATCAGTAGCAGAACTACCAATGTTCCCCATAGTATTAATTTTCCATCATCTTCCATATTGTAGTATTTTTAAGTTGTTAGAAAGGTCTGTTCCCATATTTATACTCTAATATGGAATTACACACCCTATCATAAAAGGAAAATCCACAACCCGTATAAAAGTAGCTTAAATAGGTTGCTTGGTACTCTCTTTGTAATGCTTGGTTGTTACTAAGCAGGTCTGCAAACTTTTCCAACCAATATTTCAAGGCTTGTATAACTTTGATATAGCGTAGGTTGTTATCCACGTAGCCCAATCTGTTTTCCAAGTCTTTAATGTGCTGTATTACTCTATCTATCTGTTTATCCATAGCTCTGTAAAAAATAAGAAAGGACACCTAAATAAATAGATGTCCTCTCATTAATTAGTCAATAAACCATTGGTAACGTTCATCACCATGTAAGGCAGAGTTTATTCCAACTGCCATTTCTGTAGCATTTAAAGAGCGGTCTAAGAATGAATCTATATAACTGCTCTTATTTGCACCCGTTAATAGATTGTAGAATTTCCACATATTCAAGTCATTTCCAAAGCTGCCAAAGTTCTCATCATTAATGTAGGCTTTAGCAACACTGTTAATCTGTGTATCAGTAAGCAACATTCTTGGCAGTCTCTTTTGATAGCCACCGGGTAAACACTGATAAAGTCTCATTTTGCCCAATATTTGTGCAAATTGGTGTTCACTCATTGAAGTATTGCCTAACTGTTGCATTAAATACAGATGTTTGGCAGGATTGTAGTTGTTGAACAGTTCCAAGGCAGAACGGTAAAGTTCACTTGTATTGCTCACTCTTAAATCATCCTTGTAACCATCTGTAAAGATGCACATATTGCAGCATACTTGGTTCTTAAAGCCAATAGCCAATCTAAACAACTCTGGAACTTTCTTGCTGTATAAGTTCATTTGATTATAGGCTCTAACTCCTACTATCGAAAGATTCAGCTTGTTACCCTCAACCGTTTCATAGATTGTAGGAA
>ULNI01021678.1_pt1 | contig 28732 bp, 21 predicted proteins | sample 1951881 | NCBI WGS metagenome assembly ULNI01 (sample SAMEA4835573, study PRJEB28245) | human gut metagenome | biome: gut microbiome; material: fecal sample | place: Denmark | collected 2008
CCCGTGCATTCGTGGGGATTGCCCAAGTATCTGGCGGATGTGCTGGCGTCGATGGACGTGCAGGGGTATGTGCCCGGTCGGAACTACGTCGGCCTGCTGGCAACCTGCGGCGATGATGCAGGCCGCCTGTACCGCATGTGGAGCGAAACGGTGAGTAGGGCAGGCTTACGGGCCGATGCCGGCTTCACGGTGTTCATGCCCAATACGTATGTCCTCTTCCCCGGCTTCGATGTGGACCGTGCCGAGGTGCGCGACCGCAAACTGGATGCCGCTCCGGCCATCGTCCGACAAGTAGCGGAACAAATCAAGGCAGGGGTGCGTGGCGACTTTACCTGGAAGGGTACGTTACCGGGGTTGAAAACAAGCATTATCTATCCGCTGTTTACCCGTTATGCCACCAGTGATAAGGCTTTCCATGTCGATGCGGAAGCCTGCATCGGTTGCGGTCGTTGCGTGGAGGTCTGTCCCGTGGGTAACATCACGCTGACAGCTGTACACCCCAAGCGTGAGGGGAAACACATGCCCGTCTGGCACGGCCGGTGTCTCAACTGCCTGGCCTGCTATCACTATTGCCCCACGCATGCCATAGCCTACGGCTCGAAAACCCGGGGCAAAGGCTACTATACCTGTCCCTATAAATAGAGGTATGCGGATTCCGTTCGTTATGCCTTCCTGACACGGTGCTTCGTGACCCTCTGACACAGTGCTTCGTCAGGGTGTCAGGAAGTGCTTCGTGAGGGGGTGACGAAGCACTGCGTCGCACCCTCATGCCGTGCTTCGTGGGAGGCCGATGAGGCTTAGTCTTCCAGACAGACGCCTACACCTTTCAGCGACTTGAGTGTGACGGTGGAGTCTTGGGAAAGATACTTGCGGAGCTTGGTGATAAAGACGTCCAGGCTGCGCGAGGAGTAGAAGTCGGCCGTTTCCCATACGGCGGTCAGGATGTCGTCGCGCCGGACTACCTGTCCCTTCCGGCGGCAGAGCATTTCGAGTATTTTCGCTTCTTTGGGCGTCAGTGCCTGGCGTTCTTCGCCGTGGCAGAGCTGGTGTTGCGAGGGCAGGAAACGGTAACTGCCGATGGCATATTCTTCTTCCGCGGGAACATCCATGGTTTGCGGGGCGGGTGCGCTCTGTTTCATTTTCAGCACGGCCTGGATGTGGGCATTCAGCTCTTCGGGCAGGAAAGGTTTCTTGATGTAGAAGTCCGCGCCCGATTGGTAGCCGTTGATGACGTCGCGTGCCGTCGTCAGTCCCGTGATGAAGATGATGGCCAGCCGGGGATGGCACCGACGGATGTGCTGCACCATGGTCATGCCGTCCATGACCGGCATCTCTACGTCGGACACAATCACGTCGAACGTCTTTTGCTCCAGCAGTTCCAGCCCCTCCCGGCCGTTGGGGGCGGTGGTCACTTCGTAACCACCTATCATCTGCTCCAGGCTGCTTTTCAGGATGAAGCACAGGTTCTTGTCGTCTTCTACCAGCAATACTCGTATCATAGTTTCTTGTTTGGAACGGGCAGCGTCAGCGTGAATTCACTGAACTTGCCCTCTATACTGTTTACTGAAACGCTTCCGCCCATGGCCGTGATAACTTTGTGGACAAAGTTCAGGCCCAGTCCGAAGCCGGACACTTTCTTCTCCTTCTTGTATTCCAGCCCGCCGCGGTCGAACTTCTCGAAGATGTGCTTCTGCTGTTTCAGCGGGATGCCCCAGCCGTTGTCCCACACCCGGATGAGGACGTGGCGGTTCTGCTCTTCGGCAGAGAGGCGGATGGTGACACGTTCGTCGGAATACTTCAGCGAATTGTCTATCAGGTTGCCGAGGGCTTCCTTCAGGTATTCGGCATCGGCTGTCACCAGCAGGGAGTTGGGACAATGGGTTTCAAGGGTCACCTCCTTGTCGGTCTGGACACGGTATTTCTGCGTCAGCTCGTCGAACAGGGCGGGGAGGCTGACCGGTTCCTGCGCCAGCTTCAGGCGCGACTGCTCCAGCTTGGCGATGGTCAGAATCTTTTCGGACAGGCCGAGCAGGTGGGCACTCTCTTCGTGCAGGATGGCGAAGTACTGTTTCTTCAGTTCGGGGTTTCGGTCCAGCAGGCCGCTTTCCAGTGTATGCCCGGTCATGGAGATGGTGGTGATGGGCGTCTTCATGTCGTGGATCATGGCGTAGGTGAAGTCCTGCCGCAGGCGGGCTATCCGGTTCTGGCGGATGATGATGCGCACCTGATAGACGATGCATCCGGCCACGAAGACCAGCAGCAGGGCGGTGGCCACGAGCAGGACGCCCATCTGCCGGAAGGCAATCCAATAAGGGTTCAGAATGGTGGCCCGCACGGCTTGCGTATGTTCCCTGTTCAGATAGACTGGATTGGTCCGGAGTGTCTTGAACGGATGGTGCCAGACAGAGGCATCCTCTTCCTGAAGAGGAACGCCCAGGGAGTCAATCAGCTGGCATTTCACCTGGGCCTGATACCCTTCTTGTGCCAGTCGGGCTGCAAAGATGGAGTCGGCCAGCGGCAGGGAGATGGACGAGTGATAGACCGAATCGGCGTAATCGTTGGCAAGCACCGTCAGATACTCGAACAGTGTCTGGTCGATTTCCTGTTGGTAGTCGAAATTCGTAGAGAAGCTGAGGGTGATGTCCTCGTCTTGGGTGTCGCTTAGCCGGTCGAGACGCGTCTTGGCCTCGTCCACAACGGCCTGCGGAAACAGACGGTTGCCCACCTGCAACAGTTCCGTCTCAATCAGCCGGTAGGTGTGGGCCAGCCACGAGCCTTGGATGGCCACGATGACAATCAGACTCAGAAAGGTGACTATTTTGATGTATTTGCCGGGCATAAGTGTCTCGATTTGTCGGCAAAGATATAACAATCTCTTAACAATCGGGCGTTTTCTAACAATAATATAAGGAAAGCATAACGGGACAATAACCTGCTTTCTGCCATAAAGGCCGTTACTTTGCGGCATGAAAACAAAAAGAATGAATGCTTTATGAAACAGATTGTAATTCTGACAGTAAGTTTGATTGTGGCAGCCACCCGCTTGGCTGCGCAGGAGGTAAAAGGACGTGTGGCGGATAAGGACCAACGGCCGATTGAGGGCGCAACGGTAGTCATGCAGACACCGGACTCCGTATTTGTCGATGGTGTGACGACTGATTCATTGGGATGCTTTGTGTTCCATCGGACGTTGAAACGGTATCGCCTGATTTTTCAGCATCTGCTCTACAAGAGTGTGGTGAAGGACTATGATGCGGCAGGTGATATGGGTGTGGTGACGATGGACGAACAGGATGCCTATGCCTTGGGCGAAGTGGTGGTCAGTGCTGAACGTCCCTTGGTGAAGGCGGAGAACGGCGCCCTGACCTACGACGTGGAAGCCCTGGCCGAAAAGACGACGGCAAGCAATGCCTACGAAGTCCTGACCCGTCTGCCGGGAGTATGGGAGCAGGGCGGGAGCCTTAGCCTGATTGGAGCAGGAAGCGTGACGGTAGTGTTGAACGGACGCCCTTCGTCCATGTCGGGCGAACAATTGGCCAATCTGCTGAAGAATACGCCTGTGGGCAACGTGGAGAAGGCGGAAGTGATGTATAGCGCGCCGGCCAAGTACCGTGTACGAGGGGCGGTCATCAACTTGGTGCTGAAGAATCGGAAGTCCGAGGAACCTTTCCTGCGTGGAGAAGTTGGAGCCGACTTTACTCAAGCCCGCTATGCACAGGGCAGCGGCCGCATGAGCCTTTCTTTCGGAACGCGGAAGGTGACGGCAGATGTGCTCTATGCGGCCGACTATACCAGACGGAGGACGGGCTACGATTTCATCTCCCACCATATGCTGGACGGCGTGGTACACGAGGTGGAGCAATACAACACCGGCTTGAGGAGAAATCTGACCCATAACATCCGTACCTCTTTGGATTATCAAATAACGGAGAACGATCATCTGACTATGGCCTATACGGCAGCCGTCACTCCCAACATCAAAACGGTTGAAAACTCAACAGGCTCCTTGTCTGAGTCATCCAACGTCCGAAAGGGAGACGAACAGATGCACAACTTCAACCTCGACTATACGGCACGTTGGGGAATGAATGTCGGGCTGGATTATACCTCTTATTCCTATCCGAGCGTACAGGAGTTCAGCAATTGGGCAGGTAATGTCGAGCAGGAGTTTTTGGCCGACAGTCGCCAGCGCATCAACCGCTGGAATGTCTATGCCGGCCAGATGCACGTCCTGCCCTTGGATTGGAGTCTGAACTACGGCATCAACTTCTCCTTTGCCCAAGAGAAAAGTGCCCAGTTATATCATGCGCAAGATGGAAATGACATGTCATCACTGAACTCGGATACGGAACTGGACGAACGGACTTACAACTTCTATGGCGGGTTGGAGAAAGCCCTTGGCGAGCGTCTGTCGTTCTCTCTGTCTGTGGCCGGAGAGTATTACCGTCTGGCCGGTTACGATCGTTGGGCTGTCTATCCCTCCCTGCAATTGAACTATGTGCCGTCGGCTTCCCACATCTTTCAGCTTTCTTTTTCTTCAGACAAGGCCTATCCCGACTATTGGAGCATGCAGGACGCTACGAGCTACCTCAACGGCTATGCCAAAGTAGTGGGAAATCCCGGCCTGCGTCCCTCGACAGATTATACTGCCGACCTGACCTATATACTGAAAAGCAAATACATCTTCAGCCTGTACTATACCCATGTAAAAGACTTGTTCGCCCAGTTGGCTTATCAAAGCCCCGACGAACTGACGATGATTTATCAGACGGTGAATTACGATTACGAACAGAACTTCGGCCTTTCGGTGATACTGCCCTTCACGGTCGGCAACATTTGGAATTCTCGCCTCACACTGAACGGCTCCTACCTCAGGGATGTTTGCAAAGACTATCATGCCATCGGCTTCGATAACTGCGTTTGGCGGGGAATCGCGATGCTGAACAATACCTTCCGCCTGTCCTCCAAGCCGGCCATCAGCCTGGAGTTGAATGGGCTGTACGTCAGCCCTTCCGTTCAGGGAAATTATGATTTGTCCTCCATCTGGAAAGTTGATGCCGGACTGAAATGGACTTCTGCCGACAAGAAAGCCGAACTTCGTCTGTCGGGCAATGACTTGTTCAACAGTGCCACTCCTAACGCCCGTGTGAACGACAGGGGGCAGCGGTTCGAGATAAACCAGCATGCTGACAGCCGTTCTTTCTCCCTGTCGTTTACCTATAAGTTCGGTGGCTACAAGGCAAAGGAACACAAGGATGTGGACACGTCGCGTTTCGGTTATTAATTTGTTGTCGGTACGGTCTTTATTAGTTAGTGAAAGATGGGTATGTCCTGTGAAGTTTCACCGTAATGTGCTTGTATATAGTGTGTTACGGTGAAGCTTGTGAGTTAGGAGTGAAAGGTCGTCCCTTCACAATATTACTCTGATTGCTAAATGTTTACAGGCTTGTGAAGGCGTGAAAGCATTTTTCTGAACAAGTCCTTTTAAGAGGGTGTTTGATGAATGAAATCGTCACTACCTACTTGAGCCGCGTAAACATCTACATTAGCATTGTAAACATCTACTTTAGCGACGCAAACATCTACATTGGCGGTATGGACATAGAAATGTTGTAGATTTGTTATAGAATAAAAGAAAAAAGGAGTCAAGTCAACGACTTAACTCCTTCATTTTCACCAGTCGGGGTGACTGGATTCGAACCAGCGACCACACGCCCCCCAGACGCGTACTCTAACCGGGCTGAGCTACACCCCGAATTGCGGATGCAAAGGTACGGCTTTATTTTGAATCTGCAAATATATGGCCGACTTTTTCGCAAGAAATACAAAAATAATTCTTCGAAAGCTGCTGAAGGCAGCGTATGGAGGGGCTTTTACAACCCCATGCACTCGCGGAAGAAGTCGAAAGTCTCAAAAATAGTATCTTTATCGGCCGTCTGGTTGAGGCTGATTTCACCTACATCTTTCAGCAGGGTGAAGTTGATGACGCCGGCCGTATTTTTTTTGTCATGCAGCATCAGCTCGTACAGGTGGTCGTAGTGTTTGCAGGTGAAGGGGAAGGGACCGTAGTTCTCCTTGATGAACTTGATGACCTGACGCATGCGGTTTTGGGGAAAACCTGCCTGAAGATGTGAGAGATAGAGCTCACAAACCAGTCCCCATGCCACGGCATAGCCATGGAGCACGGGACGGCTTTCAGCCAAGGCCAGACTTTCGAAGGCATGTCCGATGGTGTGACCCAAGTTGAGCGCTTTGCGGATACCATGCTCTTTGGGGTCTTGCTCTACAATGTTTTCCTTGACTTGTACAGAGCGGCCTACCATATTCTTCAATAGGACGTAGTCGGGCTGCTCGGTGTCGAAGGCGAGCAGCTCATCGAGATGTTGTGGCGTACTGATGAGGCCGTGTTTCAACATTTCGGCATAGCCGGAGAAGAAGTTGTGAGCGTCGAGGCTGCGCAGGAACTCTGTTTCGAGCAGTACGCAATTGGCGGGAGCGAACGCACCGACTTCGTTCTTCAGCCCGTTGAAGTTGATGCCTGTCTTTCCGCCTACCGAAGCGTCGACCATGGCCAGTAGGGTAGTGGGAATGTTGATGTAGGCGATGCCGCGTTTGAAGGTGGCAGCCGCGAAACCTCCCAGGTCGGTCACCATGCCGCCTCCCAGATTGATGAGGAGTGAGTGGCGAGTAGCGCCTTGTTGGCTCAGCGCTTGCCATACCTGAGCCAGTGTCTCCAGGGTTTTGTTCACATCTTCGGCTCCGATGACGATTTCCTGCGCCTGCCGCATGACGGGGATATCCTTGATTTGGGGTAGGCACAGGCGGTGCGTGTGTTCGTCGGTCAGGACGAAAAGCCTGTCGGGGGAACATTTTTCGATGGCTTGCGTCATGCTGCTTTCCAGCTCTTTGCACAATATCACTTCTTGTTTGCTCATGTTGTATTTGCTTTTTTCTGCTGACAAAGATAGGATTTATCTTTGAAAGACGTATCTTTGCATTGATAATGTTGAACGAAAATTAGTAAACTTATGAATGCATTGCTTCCTGTATATTGTCGGCCTTTGGGCTATTTTATCATTGCTTTGGCGTTGTTTCTTCCCTTTCTGATGTTCCTGATGGGGCGGGTGACCGATGCCAATCTGTTGTTTTATAAAGAGTGTGCAAAGCTGTTGATGATGATGGGGGCGCTGATGATTATCTTTGCATTAAGCAAACATGAGTCGGAAGAGACGGTGAAGGTCCGCAACAAGGCTGTCCGTAATGCCATGTTCCTGACGGTACTGTATGTCTTTGGTATCATGCTTTATCGGGTGGCTCAGGGGGATGTCTTTACTGTGGATGGTTCGTCTTTTCTGATATTTCTGTTCATTAACGTCTTGTGCTTGGAATTTGGTATAAAGAAATCGTCAGTTAATCGACTATTTCGGGGAAATGGTCGATAAAATGCGAAAAAAACATCTGCTCTCATTAAACCTTTAGTGGAGATATGTGTCAAATGAAACATCACGTTTAATAGATGTTTTTTTAAGAATAGACACAAATGAGAAAGACTTTTTTGCTGGTAGTGCTGCTTTGGGCTGTAGCGCTGTCGGCAGTATCGCAGAGCAAGATTATTTCCGTTTCGGGACGGCTTGTCGAAGATGACACCAAGGCTCCCGCTGCACAGGCTACTATCCAGTTATTGTCTTTGCCGGACAGCGCTTATGTTACGGGTGCGGCCAGTTCGGAAGCAGGTAGTTTTGCATTGCCTAAGGTAAAGGCTGGCAAGTATGTCCTAAAAGTATCTTATATCGGTTATAAAACACTGTTTCTTCCCTTGCAACTCACTGCTTCTGCTCCCAATAAGCGTTTAGGTACGTTGACGTTGGAATCGGATGCCATTATGCTGGCCGAGGCAGTCATTGTGGCTGAAGCGCCCCAAGTACAGATTGTGGAAGATACGGTAGCTTTCAATTCTTCGGCCTATCGTACTCCAGAGGGAGCTATGCTCGAGGAATTGGTAAAGAAGTTACCTGGTGCGGAAGTGGATGACGATGGTAATGTGAAGATAAACGGTAAGGAAATCTCCAAGATCATGGTGGATGGCAAGGAGTTCTTTGGCGGGGATGTGAAAACGGGTTTGAAGAACTTGCCGGTGGATATGATTGACAAGTTGAAAACGTATGATAAGAAATCGGACTTGGCACGTATTACAGGTATTGATGATGGTGAGGAAGAAACGGTGCTCGACTTGACGGTCAAGAAAGGTATGAACAAAGGTATCTTTGGCAATATAGACTTGTCTGGAGGTACGGAAGACCGTTATATGGGACGTGCTATGGTGAATTATTTTTATGATAAGACGCAAGTGTCGCTCATTGCAGGTGCCAATAATGTAAACGACCAAGGTTTCTCAGCTGGTGGTGGCGGGCCGCGCTGGCGTAGGAATAACGGTTTGACTTCGACCAAGGAACTGGGCTTGAACTTTGCCACAGAGACGGAAAAGATAGATATGGGTGGTAGTGTGCGTTACAATTACCGTGGCAATGATGTCTATAGTGACGGTTACACTGAAAACTTCCTGACTGGGGGAGAATCTTCTTCATTTAATAATTCCATTTCAAGCACATCGAGCGGAAATAAAGATTTTCATGCGGATTTCCGATTGGAATGGAAACCCGATACGCTGACCAACATTATATTCCGTCCTAATTTCAGTTGGGGGAAAAGTTATAGTACTGCCGATTCTAAATCGGGTACCTTTAATAGTGATCCTTATGCTGTAGTTACGAACCCGAATGAGTATCTTGACATCACCAAACTCTCTAAAATGAATTTGTCCGATGAGATTTTTGATGCGGACAGTGAAGACGACCCGTTGGATTCTATTCGTGTCAATACTTCAAATAGCCTTTCTGGCAGTGACAGTAAGACCCTTTCGGCAGATGCAACTTTGCAGGTCAACCGTAAACTGAATTCTATGGGACGTAACATCACGTTCCGTGGTACGATCGGTTATGACGATTCGGAGAGTAAGCAATATACAGCTTCTAATACCCGCTATTTTCAACAGAATGAAGATGGTACGGTAACCCCAGAAAATATCATTCGTCGTTATGTAACTACTCCGACTGATGGTTACAACTATAGCCTGGAGCTGACTTATAGCGAACCGCTTTGGAAGGCTACTTTCTTGCAGTTCCGTTATCGTTTCAACTACAGTTATAGTAAGAGTGACAAGAAAGCCTATGATTTAGGTGAAGATTGGAATTTTGGTGAGGTCCTGCCTGATGATTATGAAGATGGTTATGATATGAGCCTGAGTAAATTTGCCGAATACAAGACCTATACGCATCGTTTCAGTCCCAGTTTGCGTTTCATTCGTCAAAAATATCAGTTGAGTGTTGGTGCGGATCTTGAGCCGCAAAAGACCTCGTTGTCCTATAAGAAGGATGCCATGGATACATTGGCTGTGCGCAATGTCTTCAATGTAGCTCCGAACTTGGATTTCCGTTATCGTTTCTCGAAGGTAAGCCAGTTGCGTGTCACTTATCGTGGACGTAGTTCACAGCCGGGTATGGAGAACTTGTTGGATGTGACGGACGACTCCAATCCGCTGAACATTACCAAGGGTAATCCTTACTTGAAGCCTTCTTTCAATCATAGCCTTCGTATATTCTACAATACATATAATGTGGATCGCCAACAGGGAATATTTTCGCATGTCAACATGCAGATGACGCAGAATAGCATCAGCAGTTCGCGTACCTATAACTCTTCTACGGGTGGATGGGTGACGAAACCTGAGAATATAAATGGAAATTGGAGCGCATTCGGTATGTTCGGCATCAATTCGGCACTGAAAAACAAGAAATTCAATATTGGCTCTTTCAGTAATCTGTCCTATAACAACAACGTCGGTTATCTGACAACCGGTAACGGGGCTGAGGCTGTACAGCAGAAGAATACAACTACCAACCTGACTTTGAATGAACGGTTGAACGGCACATATCGTAATGACTGGCTGGAATTCGGATTGAATGGGACATTCTCTTACTCGATAGAAAAAGATAAGCTAACCCCTTCCAACAACCAGCAACCATATACTTATTCTTATGGAGCCAATACGACCGTAAGTATGCCATGGGGAATGAGTTTGTCTACCAATATTGCTAATCAGAGTCGTCGTGGCTATTCAGATTCCAGCATGAATCGCGATGAATTGATTTGGAATGCCCAGCTTTCACAGACTTTCCTGAAAGGTGATGCTACTGTCAGCTTTGAGATGTATGATATTCTGCATCAGCAGAGCAATATCAGCCGTTCACTAACGGCAAGTGGGCGTTCGGTGTATAAATACAATGGAGTGAACAGCTATTGTATGTTGCATTTCATCTATCGTTTGAATATATTTGGTGGGAAACAAGCTCGTGATAAACGGGGGCAGATGAACTTTGGTCCTGGTGGACATCGTCCTCCCATGGGTGGGCCGGGACGCCGCCGTTTCTAATGAAATAAGTTTGCTTTTTCCCAATGTTTTTTCTACATTTGTTTTCCATATAAATGGTATGGAAAACAAATGTTTGATTGGAGTACTCTAGTTGGACTAATTGCTACAGCAACTTTTGATGTAGTGTATTTCGGTGTTGTGTTAGGGACAATTCTGGTGATTGTTCTTGACAACCGCAATCCTGTCAAAACTTTAGCTTGGATATTGGTTCTGATTTTTCTGCCTATTGTGGGGCTTGTTTTTTATTTTTTCTTCGGACGGAGTCAGCGGCATGTGCGTATAATAAACCGCAAAGGTTATAATAGCTTGCAGAAAAAACCATTACTGGAGTATATGTCCCAGACTTCCAGTTCCTTGCCTTTGGCTTATAGCCGATTGATATCTTTATTCCGAAATACAAATCAATCTCTTCCTTTCGATGGCAATCGGATCGAAACTTTTACCTCAGGATATGCGATGTTGCAGGCTCTTTTGCGGGAACTTCAGAAGGCTGTTCATCACATCCATCTGGAGTTTTATATTTTTGAGGATGATGCCGTAGGACGCATGATACGGGATGTATTGATAGAGAAGGCACAGAGCGGTGTAGAAGTTAGGTTACTTTACGATGATGTAGGCTGTTGGCATGTTCCCAATCGTTTTTATGAAGAAATGCGTGAAGCGGGTGTCGATGTCCGTAGCTTCTTGAAAGTCCGTTTCCCTTTATTTACTAGTAAAGTTAATTACCGAAACCATAGAAAAGTTGTAGTCATAGACGGGCGTATTGGATTTATTGGAGGCATGAACCTGGCGGAACGCTATGTGAAAGGGGTTCCATGGGGCGTGTGGCGAGATACGCACTTGCTGGTAGAAGGTAAGGTTGTACATGGGTTGCAGACAACTTTCTTGCTTGACTGGTATTTTGTAGATTGTACTTTGATGACTGCTGCCCGATATTTTCCCAAATTACAGCCTTGCGGTACATCATTGGTACAGATTGTAACGAGTGAACCGGTAGGGCCTTGGAATGAGATCATGCAAGGGTTGGTGATGGCTATCGGTTGTGCTAAAAAATATTTTTATATTCAAACGCCTTATTTCCTGCCGACGGATTCTATTCTTGTTGCGTTGCGTACAGCTGCTTTGGCTGGTGTGGACGTGCGGTTGATGCTTCCGCAGAAGGCTGATGCGCGTATTATTCATTTGGCATCTTGCTCCTATTTGAATGAAATTCTGGCAGCAGGTGTAAAAGTCTATTTTTACAAAAAAGGTTTTCTCCATTCCAAATTGATGGTGTCTGATGACGCATTGTCTACAGTGGGATCCACCAACATGGACTTCAGGAGCTTCGAACACAATTTTGAGGTAAATGCCTTTATTTATGATGTAGAGACAGCTTTGTTGATGCGTGAGATCTTTTTACAGGATCAACGCGATTGTGTACAATTACATTTGAAAACTTGGGCTAAACGTCCTTGGTATAGAAAAGCTCTGGAAAGTCTGGTTCGTTTATTGGCTCCATTGTTGTGACCAAGATTTTATTGAAAAAATGAGAAGTTTACACTCCCATAGACACGTCGTTCGATGAAATGGGGATGAGATTCAAAATTGTTTTTCTTTCCATGTTCCAACACGAAAAGCCCTTCATCTTTGAGTAACCCATGTTCGAATATCAGGTCGGGGATTGTTTCCAGCCCCTTCAACTCATATGGAGGATCCGCAAATATAAAGTCAAACTGGTTGTGACAACTTTGGATATATTTGAATACATCTCCTCTGATGGGGATACATTTGTCAGTTTTGACTTCATTCATGACTTTACAAATGAAGGCATGATGATCTCGGTCTTTTTCAATGCTGACTACTTGGTCGCATCCGCGTGATACCAGTTCCAGGCTGATACTGCCAGTGCCGGCAAACAAATCAAGCGCATGTATATTATCTTCAAAATCCAGGTAGTTAGACAATACATTAAACAAATTTTCTTTGGCAAAATCTGTTGTGGGACGTGCCTTGAAAGAATGGGGTACGTCAAAACGGCGTCGTTTGTATATTCCGCTAATTACTCGCATTGGGTGATGGCTTGTAGGTCAAGGTTAGTGGCAGGGTTGGTTATAAAGACCTGTCGTATATATTTTCTTAATTCTCTCAGTAAAGGCTCTTTAGAGGCTAATAATCCAGTCAGATGAAGCTCGTCGCGTTCCTGGTCGAATCCCAGTTGTTTCCAGATGTAAAGTACGTAGTAGAGACGGTCCGATGCTGCTTTGCATGAAAAAGAGTTAGCTAATAATAATCGGTTACGCTCAAAAGCATAAACGTCCGTCGCATTTTCCCGTAGGTTAACATACATTTTCTGGTTGTTTCCCAGCCTGCTTTTCGAAGAGAAGTATTCAATAAATATACTGGCTTGGGAATAGAAATGTGCTTCGGGATATTGGTCGCACAAGAAAGTATAAACACTTTTGTCCATACCGAATACGACTACCGTATCATTTCTATGAAGGATGTTATATCGTATTATTTCGTTTTCTTGTGTGGAAAAATTATGATAGAAAATGGTTTTAGCTTGCTCATCCTCGAAATATTCCAATGGAATGAAAGTGAAGCGGTTATTAGCTATCAGAATATTGATGCGTCGATAGGGAAGGTTCAGCCATTCCTTTTCTTTGAACACTTGTTTAAGGTTCGCTGTTAAGGATGATCCTTCGTTAAGGGAATATTCATAAATTGCATATCCGTTCTCTTCCAATGGGTTGAGTACAGAAAAAGAAAATCCATCCGTACTAAGACGGATGGATAATGTATATTGCTTTGATTTACTGAAATCAAGTTTCTCTATCATATATAGAATCAGGAAGATTATTCCCAGTTACCTGCGTTGTTGTTTGCAGTTTCCAAGCTACCAATCATCAGACCTGCGTATTTGCCCAATTTAGTCTGAAGGTCAATCTTGTTGGCGATTTCCTGAGGATCCAAACCATTCAGGTAAACAGTGTACGGAGTCTTAACTTCGAGCAGACAGAAAGGAGCACCCGATTTGGCTGTATCGTTCTTGATGGCCATTTCAAACTGTGCACCGTTTCCATAAGGTACATATCTCATAGAATCAGGATTGAAGCCTTTGGGGAAAATTGTATCCAATACGGCAGTCCACAAAGTATCACGCTCAAAGTTTTCCAATCCCCATTTTTTTACTTCAGCATAGTTACCAGTCTTTTTAGCTTTGTTGATGATGCTGACAGCCTTCTTTTCTGTCAGACCGTCTTCCATCTGCTTATCGGTCAGCTCACCTTTCTTATAAATAAAAGGCAGTTTGGCAGTCTTCACAAAGTGAATCAGCGTGTCAAAGCTGGGTGTATACTGCAAGTTGTTCAAGTTGCGGTATTCAGTCTGAGCTTTGCGGATGTCTATCAGACGGGCAATAACTGCTTGCTCTCTGATCTTCTCTGCTTTTTCGAAATTGATCGGCCCCATAATGCTGGCATAGCAGATATAGACCAATGCTAAGGCACACAAGCCTAAAACGATGTTAAATACTGTTTTCATGATAAATATGTTTTTTAGTTTATTATATTCGCACCGCAAAAATAAGAGAAATAAATTTAAAAACGATAGTTCCCGTTACTTTTTTCTCATACGAAAATGATAAATAACTATTTAGAAAGGCAAATTAAGGAAAATTTTCCTTACCAGCCAACTGTAGAGCAAGAAAATACGCTAAAAATGTTGTCGCAGTTTCTGTGTTCAAGAGAGAAGGATATTGCATTTCTGCTACGTGGTTATGCAGGTACGGGAAAGACTTCTCTGATTGGAGCGCTGGTTAGGACCTTAGATAAGCTTGAGCAGAAGGTTATGCTTTTGGCACCTACTGGGCGGGCTGCCAAGGTTTTCTCTGCTTATGCGGGGCATCCGGCATTTACGATTCATAAGAAGATATACAGGCAACGAGCTTTTTCTGGCGAAGGTGGAAATTTTGATTTGAATGACAATCTGACAACGCATACTTTATATATCGTGGATGAGGCTTCAATGATTTCCAATGAAGGATTTTCGGGGACGATGTTTGGGACGGGACGCCTGCTTGATGATTTGGTACAGTTTGTCTATTCTGGGGAAGGGTGTCGTTTGTTGTTGATGGGAGATACGGCACAGTTGCCCCCTGTGGGTGAAGAGCTCAGTCCGGCTTTGTTTGCAGAGGCATTGAGGGGCTATGGCTTGGAGATTGTTGAGGCTGATTTAACACAAGTCGTTCGTCAGGAACAACAATCGGGCATTTTGTGGAATGCTACCCGACTGCGTAGACTTATAGCGGAAGATGCTATGGATACATTACCGCCTGTACGGGTATCTTGTTTTCCTGATGTCAAAATACTTCCTGGTAATGAATTGATTGATGCTTTGTCGACCTGTTATGATCAGGATGGGATAGATGAGACGATTGTCATTTGTCGTTCTAATAAACGGGCAAATATTTATAATCAAGGTATACGATCACAAATTTTGTGGCGCGAGGAGGAATTGGAAGGAGGAGACCTTTTGATGGTAGCCAAGAATAATTATTATTGGACTGAGAAAGAAAAAGAATTGGATTTCATAGCCAATGGAGAGACAGCGATTGTGCGTCGCGTGAGACGTACGACGGAAATGTACGGTTTCCGTTTTGCGGATGTTTTGCTGTCTTTCCCCGATAGGCAGGATGTCGAATTGGAAACTCGATTGTTGCTTGATACGTTGCATAGCGATGCACCAGCCTTGTCACGTGAAGACAATGAACGGCTTTTTCAGAGTGTACTTGAAGATTATGTTGACGTACCTTTGAAGAAGGAGCGGATGAAGAAAATGAAGGCTGATCCTTATTATAACGCTTTGCAGGTGAAGTATGCTTATGCGGTGACTTGTCACAAAGCGCAGGGTGGTCAATGGAAAAATGTATTTTTGGACCAGGGATATATTACGGATGACCATCTGACACCAGACTATTTCCGTTGGCTTTATACGGCTTTTACCCGAGCTACGGGGACGATTTACTTGGTCAATTATCCGACGGATCGTGTGGAGTAAGTTCGTGAGAAGGGAATGCCTGGCGTGTCATTTGCCGGCTAAGGAACATTTGTACGATACCTCGTACGCTTAAATAAGTTAGGAAGGCCAGCCAGAGGGCATGATTCCCCCATGTATGATACAAGGTATAATACAGAAGGAAGAAGCAGCCAGCTGCTATTGCCATGGATTGTAGCATTCCTTTTGTGTTGGTAGCACCGATGTAGATTCCGTCCCAAATAAAGGCAGCCATGCCGGCTATCGGAATAACCAAGGCCCATCCCAGATAGTTTTCGGAAGCTTCTATCACTTCTGTCTCATCAGTTAACAAGGCTAGGAATGTATTGCCGCCTGTGGCGTAGGCGATGGTGAACAATAAAGCCATGATGCCTCCCCATACGAACAAGTGTTTCTGTGTACAAGTGTATGCTGGGTAGTTCTGAGCTCCGATGTGTTTGCCGATAAGTGCTTCGCCTGCGTATGCAAATCCGTCCATTATATAGGAATAGAGTGTAAATAATTGCATTAGTAAGGTGTTGACGGCTAGTATAATTTCTCCTTGTTCGGCTCCGGCTGAGGTAAAGAACAGGGTGACTGCAACCAGGCAGAGTGTACGTAAGAAGATGTCGCGATTTATTTGAAAGAAATGCCACATCGCTTGCCGTTTCCATAGTCCTTTCCTACTGAAATGTTTCCATAAACCGCCATAATGTCGTATCCATAGTCCTATTCCCATCAGGAAACCTGCATATTGGGCTATTAGGGTACCAAGTGCTACTCCCTCCACCTTTAGTCCGCCTATATATACCAGGCAAAGGCTGACAATGATGTTCACTACGTTTTGTGTGATGGCGATGATCATTGGAATGCGTGAGTTTTGCATCCCGATATACCATCCTGTGAGTCCATAGAGGCCCAGGGTAGCGGGAGCTCCCCAGATGCAGATGTGGAAATAGGTTGTAGCGAGTCTTTTAATTTCTTCAGTGGGATGGATAAAGAAGAAAGCCGCTTCTCTAATCGGAATCTGCAGGATGATGAGGGCAAGGGCGGCCATCATTCCGATGCCAACGGAACGGACTGCCATTTGAACAATCTCGTCCGCTAAATGTTTACCGTAAAGCTGAGCGGTCATACCGCTTGTCCCCATGCGCAAAAATGCGAAAACCCAATAGATGATGTTGAATAACATCCCACCTACTGCGATGGCGCCGATATAGGCAGCATTGCCTAGATGGCCGACAATGGTGACGTCTACCAGTCCCAGCAGGGGAACAGTAATGTTCGATACGATAGCCGGAAGGGCTATATTCAGTATTTGCTTGTCGGTCTCTTTCATTGCGTTTGCAAAGGTAGGCAGAAATGCTAAATAGAGAGAATTTTATTAATGATATTTGTCCAATATTTACTTGACTTTTAGAGGCGGATTGTCTAATTTTGTAGGCCTTCCAAAAAAAAGGAAGAGAAACTGGATCTAAACTGACTATTTTTTATGAAAATCTGGATGTTAATCATGTTCAGCATGTTTCCGCTTACAATGTTTTCCCAATCGGCGGACGTGCTATTGCGTAAAGTAGCTGATGCGCTTGCCTCGGGGCAAACGGGGTATGCTGTAAGTCTTTTCCGGCAGTCATGTCAGGCTGACGGGCATGAGGCGGAAATGTTTTATTGGACAGAGGTGGATAAGTCGGAGAATACGGCGCCACAGTTTGCTCGCGAGCTGGCTGAGCATTTTAAAGATGTTCGTAATTACACCAAGGCCTATTTGTTCTATAAAGAGTTATTACAGTATACTCCGGACAATGTGGATGTTCTTGTTTCATGTGCAGAGATGGAAGTACGTTGTGGAAAGGTGGCAGATGCAAAGGCTACTTATGAGCAAGTTGTGGCACTTGATTCGGATAATTTGCAGGCATGTAATTTTTTAGGCAGTTATTATTTCCTGAAATCTGAGGATGCGCGTAAAAAAATAGAGGCAGACTTCAAGAAGCTTTCTTCGCCTACCCGTATGCAATACGCCCGTTATCGCAACAATCTCTCATCACTTTTTGATTCGGGTTATTCTAAAGCCCGTGCTTATTTGCAACAAGTGTTGACGCTATTCCCCTCTTCTGAAGCGGGTAAAACTCTTGAGAAAATAAAGCTGGTTGAACAGGAAGTCAACAAATAATCTTTGTTGCTTCATCGTTTGACGGTATGGCTCGATTGGGTTAGAAACTGAGCACTACGCGGTCGCCCAGGCGCTTGGCCATGACGCTTTGTACTTCGCGCAACTCGCTGTATCGTTGCATGATGGCGTTGCATTGTGCCTCGTCCTGCACCACCTTGGGGTCCTGCAGGGCGCGCATCATGTGTTTCAGTTCTTCGCTGACGATGGCATACTTGAAGTTGGTGGTGAGCAGCGGCACCAGTTCGTAGAGCCGTTCTTCGTCGGTCACAATCTTCTGATTCTTATAGTGGTATTTGCTTAGCTGGTAGCGATCGCTGATGAGTTCCGTGCTCAGACGGCTGATGACAGGGTCGGGGTGTGTCAGGAAGTAGTGCTCGGCCCGGAAGCCTTCATCGTGCAGGTGGGCGGCGGCTTCGGTCATCATCTGGCGGTGGAGCGGATTGTGGAAGGCCAGGTCGTCCTGCTGTAGGTCGGCCACCACGAATTCGATGACCGTCACGGGGATTTCCTTGCCCTCTTCGTCGGTCACGTTGCACATGACGCGTTCGCCGTAACGAACCACCATCTGCAGGATGAGCCGTTCGTAGCGGTAGAATTCCTGCCCCTCCTTGCCTTCCTGGGGGATGAAGGAAGTGTAGCTGTCCGCTGCTTCCGCGGTACCCGTTGTCGGTATAGAAGAATCGTCGGGGAAGGGGGCGGCATAGGCTTCGGGCGGCAGGTTGTCTGCCGTCGGGGCGGGGATGTTGTCCGCAGGCGTCTGGGTGTCGTCGGCCGGCTGTGCGGTGGCCGTGTTGCGCCGACGTTCGCGTTCGCGCTGTTCGGCCTTGCGTTCGGCTTCCTTCTCGCGGCGCTTGGCCACTTCGGAGACGAGCAGGCGGTCTTCGACATGCAGCAGTTGGGCACATTCCTTGATATACACGTCGCGCACAATGGCTTCGGGGATGACGGAGATGCTCTGCACGATGTTGCCTATCAGTTCGGCCCGGCGGATGGGGTCCTGACCGGCGTCTTCCATCAGCAGGTTGGTCTTGAAGCGGATGAAGTCCGTCTCGTGCTCACGGATGAAGGCCTGGAACTCCGTGGAGTTGTGCTTGCGGGCATAGGAGTCGGGGTCGTCGCCGTCGGGCAGGAGGCACACCTTGATGTTCATCCCCTCTTCGAGCAGCATGTCGATGCCTCGGAGGGAGGCCTTGATGCCGGCCGCGTCGCCGTCGTAGAGTACCGTCAGGTTGTTGGTGAAGCGGTGTATCATCTTGATCTGCTGCGTGGTGAGCGCTGTGCCCGACGAGGCTACTACGTTCTCTACCCCGCTCTGGTGCATGGAGATAACGTCCGTATAGCCCTCGACCAGGTAGCAGCGGTCTTGCTTGACGATGGCCTGCTTGGCCTGATACATGCCGTAGAGTTCGTTGCTCTTGTGGTAGATTTCCGATTCGGGCGAGTTGACGTACTTCACCTTCACGCCCTTGGTGGCGGAGGCCAGCACACGTCCGCCGAAGGCTACCACCTTGCCGCTCAGCGTGTGGACGGGGAAGATGACGCGCCCCCAGAAGCGGTCGCGCAGGCGGTGGTCGTCCGTTTCGTAACAGAGGCCGGTTTTCACCAGATACTCCTGCTTGTACCCTTTGGCGAGGGCCTCGCGGGCCATGGCGTCGTGGCTCTCGGTGCAGTAGCCCAGCTGGAACTTCTCGATGATGTCGTCGCGGAAGCCGCGGTTGCGGAAATAGGCCATGCCGATGTTGCGTCCCTCGTCGGTCTGCCGCAGGGTGCGGCGGAAGTAGTCGCAGGCCCACTGGTTGACGACGAACAGGCTTTCGCGCTCGCTTTGCGCGGCCTTCTCTTCACCCGTCAGTTCGCGTTCCTTGATTTCGATGCCGTATTTCTTGGCCAGGAAGCGCAAGGCGTCGGGGTAGCTGAGCTGTTCGTGCTCCATGATGAAGTGGACGGCGTTGCCGCCCTTGCCGCAGGCGAAGCACTTGCAGAGGCCCTTGGCGGGCGAGACGTAGAACGAGGGCGTCTTGTCGTCGTGGAAGGGACAGAGGCCCACGTAGTTGACGCCGCGCTTGCGCAGGGTCACGAAGTCCGACACGACATCGTAAATCTGCGCCGCGTCCAATATCCGGTCTATGGTGGCTTGGTCTATCATACGGAGTACAAATGTACGGGTTATTTCCGACATTCCCTTCCCGTCGGGACGGATAATTTCCCGGAGAGGGTGGAAACGGTGCTTTGGATGATAAAAATGCTTTACGCTGATTTTCCCTCCCGAAACTCCCCGAAGTCATGCGTCAAGACTCCTTAGAGTCATCGCTCATGACTCCCTAGAGTTGTCGGCCGTAACTCCTTAGAGTTTCAAGCCGAAACTCCCTAGAGTCTTCGAAGCAGAGTTTGGGGTTTCTGTAACGTGTTGATTATCAAACGCCCGTCGGAACGCCTCGTTTCAGCCCCGCCCGGCCTCCCTCGAGTGCGGAGGAAATTGGGCGGGTTGAAATTGTTTTACATGTTAGGGCGCTATTTCAGCTTCTCGCGCAGTCGCGTCAGGTACTGCTTCATGCCGTCGGCATCCTTCTTCTCGATGATTTCGAGCAGGTTCTTCAGCTCCGTGCGGATGTTGGCCACTTGGGCGGGCGTGCGGGGGTTGAAGAGGATTTCCTGTAGCAAGTAGTCGTCCTCGCTCATCAGGCCGCGGGCAATAGCCATGTGCTTCTTGAAGGTGGTGCCCGGCGCGTCCTGGTGCTTCATCACGGCGGCGAAGACGAAGGTCGACACGAAGGGGATGGACAGGGAGTAGGCCACCGTCTCGTCGTGCTCGTCGAACGTGTATTCGAAGATGTTCAGCTTCAGCGTCTGGTAGAGGTCCTTGAAGAAGATGCGGCCCAGGTGGTCGCCTTCGGTGATGATGATGGCGTTCTCCGTGCTCAGGTTGTTGAGGCTGGCAAACGTGGGGCCGAACATGGGGTGCGTGGACACGTAGCGGAAGCCGCTTTCCTTGTAGAAGGCCTTCAGTCCGGTCTTCACGGAGGCGATGTCGCTCAGGATGCAGTCCCGCGGCAGCACGGGCAGCACCTGGCGGAAGGCGTCGAGGGTATACTTCACCGTGGCGGCGTTGATGACTAGCTCGGGTTCAAATTCCTTTATCTCGTCCAGCGTGGTGAAGCGGTAGGTGTTGTAGACGAAGCGCAGCTGGTGCGGGTTGACGTCGAATACGGCCGTCTCGTGCTGGAAACTCAGTACGTCATTGAAGAAGGAGCCCATCTTTCCGGCTCCGAGGATCAGGATTCTCATGATAAAATGAAGAATTAAGAATGAAGAATTGAAAATGAAGAATTAAAAATGAAGAATGAAGAATTTTTCTGAGGGCGTTCGGGCACCGCGCAGCCCTAATTCTTCATTCTTCGTTCTTCATTCTTCATTTATTAATGATTTCCATCTGCTGTCTTACACTTTCTTCGTGTATGGCTTCGAACACTTTTTTGATGAAGTCGGCATCCATGCCGCACAAGGCGCCTTGCGAGCCACGCTTCTCCAGAATTTCGTTGTAGCGGCCCGTCTGAAGGATGGTCATGCCGTGCTCCTTCTTGTAGGTACCAATTTCGCGGGCCACGCGCATACGCTTGGCCAACACTTGGATCAGGTCGTCGTCACATTCGTCAATTTGCTTGCGCAGTTCGTTCAGGTTCTCAGTGCTCTGGTTGGTTTCGCGGATGACGAGCAGGTTCAGGATGTAGTCCAGAATGTCAGGCGTCACCTGCTGTGCAGCGTCGCTCCAGGCGCAGTCGGGGTTGCAGTGGCTCTCCACGATGAGGCCGTCGAAGCCCAGGTCCATGGCCTGCTGGCACAGCGGGGCTACCAGCTCACGCTTGCCGCCGATATGGCTTGGGTCGCACAGGATAGGCAGGTTGGGGATGCGGCGGCGCAGCTCGATGGGGATGTGCCATTGCGGCAGGTTACGGTAGATGCGCTTGTCGTAGGCCGAGAAGCCGCGGTGGATGGCTGCCAGTCGTTTCAGTCCGGCCTGGTTGATACGTTCAAGGGCACCGATCCACAGTTCGAGGTCGGGGTTCACGGGGTTCTTCACCAGCACGGGGATGTCTACGCCCTTCAGCGCATCCGCTATCTCCTGCATGGCGAAGGGGTTGGCTGCCGTGCGTGCACCTATCCACAGGATGTCGATGCCGGCCTTCAGCGCCTCGAACACGTGCTTGGCCGTGGCCACTTCGGTGGATACGTACATGCCTGTTTCTTTCTTCACTTCCTTGAGCCAGGGTAGTCCGTCCACACCCACGCCTTCGAAGCCTCCGGGCTTGGTACGGGGTTTCCAGATGCCGGCGCGGAATATCTTGATACCGCGTGCGGCCAGTTGGCGTGCGGTTTCCATCACTTGTTCTTCAGTCTCGGCGCTGCAGGGGCCTGCAATCACCAGCGGGCGTTTTTCGTCCACGCCCGGAAGTGTAATTTTCTCTAATTCGAGTTCCATAACGATTGAATTTAGAATGATGAATGAAGAATTTGCTGTGTTGGCTTTCTCGTTCTTACGGATTCATCATTGTATGTTCTTATGTTTATTAATTGCTCTGTGGTTTACGAATGATGCGGTTGGGAATTCTTCGTTCCTCATTCTTCATTCTTCATTTTCCTGATTCTCTCCAGCGCCTCTTCTAGCTTCGCGTCCTTGCAGCAGAGCGAGATGCGGATGTAGCGTGCGCCGTTCGAACCGAAGATGAAGCCGGGGGTGATGAAGACGCGGGCCTCGTGGAGCACGCGTTCGGTCAGTTCCTCCACGTCCTTGCACGAGTCGGGAATGCGGCCCCAGAGGAACATGCCCACCTGCCGTTCGTCGTAGGTGCAGCCCAGTGTATGCATGATTTCTCCGGCCAGTCGGCGGCGGTTGCGGTAGTTGCGGTTGTTGCCTTCGTACCAGTCGGCGGCGGCCTCGAGGGCGGTGGCGGCGGCCAGCTGCATGGCGCGGAACATGCCGCTGTCGATGTTGCTCTTCACCTTCAGTACCCACCCGACGAACTGCGGGTTCGAGGCCAGCATACCGATACGCCAGCCCGGCATGTTGTGGCTCTTGCTCATGGAGTTGAACTCGATGCAGCACTCTTTGGCGCCCGGCACGCTGAGGATGCTCAGCGGATGGTCGTTCAGGATGAAGCTGTATGGGTTGTCGTTCACGATGATGATGTCTTTCCGGCGGGCGAAGTCCACCAGACGCTCGTAGAGTTCAGGTGTGGCGGGCGCACCGGTCGGCATGTTGGGATAGTTGGTCCACATCAGTTTGACGCGGCTTGTGTCCAAAGCCTCCAGCTGCTCCCAGTCGGGCATCCAGCTGTCTTCCTCCTTTAGATTGTAGTTCACCACTTCGGCGCCCAGTATTTTGCTTAGGGAGGTGTAGGTGGGGTAGCCCGGATTGGGTACCAGTACCTGCTCGCCTGGGTTTACAAAGGCCAGCGTGACGTGCAGGATACCTTCCTTCGAGCCGATGAGCGGCTGTATCTCGGTCTGCGGGTCTAGCTCTACGCCGTACCAGCGCTTGTACCACGCGGCGAAACTCTTGCGCAGTTCGGGGATACCCACGTAGGGCATATATCCGTGACCGTCGGGGTTCTGTGCCGCTTCGCATAAGGTCTCTATGGTTTTGGCCGAGGGAGGCATGTCGGGGCTGCCGATGCCCAGGCTGATGACATCCATGCCCTGTGCGTTCATCTGGGCTACTTCTTTCAGCTTGCGCGAGAAGTAGTATTCGCTGACTGAGGCCAGTCGGTCGGCCGGCTTGTAGTTTGTAGTTTTATTACAGTGTTGATTTTCCATCTTCGTATTCTCCTAATATCTTTAATTCTTTGGTCAGTGGGCTGATGGCGGCAAGCGCCTGTTTGTATCTCAAGAGTTGGTCGAACATGACGTCCACGTAGAACTGATATTCCCATTCCCGTCCGATGATGGGCAGCGACTGGATTTTGGTCAGGTTGATGCGATAGAATGAGAGAATGGACAGTACTTGCGAAAGGCTCCCCTCGGTGTGGGGCAGGGTGAATACCAGACTGGCTTTGTTGGGTTCGCGGTTGCGGTGGCGGTTCAGCTCGTCCACCTGCCACGGGTCTGCCACTACAAGGAAGCGGGTGAAGTTGTGCTTGTTTGTTTCGATTCCTTCCTGCAGCACCTTCATGCCGTAGAGTTCGGCTGCGGCTTTCGAGCAGATGGCGGCGTGCCCTTTCAGGTGTTCCTTTTTGATGATTTCGGCACTGAGGGCGGTATCTTCGCCTTCCACCACCTTGATATTCGGATGTTGGCTCAGGAATTCGCGGCATTGCATCAGGGCGATGGGGTGCGAGTTGACCTCGGTGATGTCGTCCCAGTCTTCTTCGGGCAGGCAGACGAAGCTGTGCGAGATGCGCAGTTTGTGTTCACCGATAATTTGCGTACCGCTCTGTCGCAGCAGTTCGTTGTTGTGCAGCAGACTTCCTGCAATAGTGTTCTCGATGGCCAGCATGCCAATGACCTGGCTGTCGTGGCGGATGGACTTGAACACGTCTTCAAATGTAGCGCAGCAGATCAGTTCGATGTCTTCGCCTTCGAAGTACCGGTGTGCTGCAATGTCGTGAAAGGAACCCAGTGTTCCTTGGATGGCTATTCGTTTCATATCGTTGTATTAACAAAAATCCCGCTTCCAGTTATGGGAGCGGGATCCGTATATTTTATTTCAGTTCTTTATTCAGTTCTTAAGCGTCACTGTCACTTGACACATACAAACTCCCGCTCTACTTTGTGGCTAAAGTAAAAGTAAAAGAAGAAGTAATATGCGTAAGTAAACAGGTTCATATCTTGCTTTTGTTCTTATTTCGTCGGCAAATGTAATGCTTTTCTTTGAAATGCAAACAATATTCTATGTTTTTTTTGAAAAACGTATCAATTTTACTTTTTCAGTACCTGCACGTCCACCTGCACGGGGCGGTGGTCCGATGCGACGCTCTCCGGCAGGACGCTCTGTTGCAGCACCTTGAAGTCGTATTCGTTTGCCGTGTACCCGTAGATGTAGTCGATGCAACAGTCGGGACGGTCGGCGGGGAACGTATAGGCGGTGGTGTCGTTCAGTGCGGTGAAGTGCTGTTTCAGTTTCACCTGAGGCTCTTCGGCGGGACGGGAATTCATGTCGCCTGCCAGCAGGACGGGCTTATGGTAGCCTTCCACCGCTTTCAGAATGTTCTGTACAGCTGTCAGCTGGTCTTCGGGCGTCAGCGACTGGTGGGTGGCGCAGAACACGTAGTCCTTGAATTCGGCTACGAGCATGGTCCGTTGTTCTTCGCGTCCGGGCATGGGAATCTTCTTGTAGCTCAGCGGCTGCTCCTTGGACAGCAATCCGATGCCGTAGCTGCCTCCCTGGAAAGGAATGGCTGAGGCAAAAAGGCCGTGCATGCCGGTGAGCGTTTCCAGTTCTTTCAGGGCGTAGACGCCATCGTTACGTTGGGTTATACTGTCCAGTTCCTGAAGGGCTACTACGTCTGGTGCGGCCTGCTTGATAATGTTCGCAATACGGTTGTAGTCACGTACGTTGTCCAGCCCGATGCAGTTGTGCACGTTGTAGGACATGATGCGCAAGTTTGTTGGATTTTGTCCGCAGGAACATAGTCCACAACACAGGGCAAATGCATAAACCAATAACTGTTTTTTCATGATTATTCCTGGATTTATAAGGCTGCTTCGTTGTCTGCAGGGTAGACTACATCCCATTCCTGCCGGAGCTGGTCGAGCAAACGCATGATTGCAAGTGTTTCGGCATGGGGCATGGCTGGAGTTTCCAACAACCCTCTGCGCAAAGCGTCGATAGAAGCCTGTACCTCGTATTCGTAGCCGCTGATTTGGGGCGGGCAGTCGTAAATCTTCACCAACTGGTGGTCTGTATCGTAGATGGCGGCCTGTTGCGGATTGTTGATATTGTCCACTACGATATATCCCTTTTCGCCCGAGATGATGCCCTGGCGGTCGTTAGCGCAGTTGGCTGTGACCTGCATCACGGCCATATTGCCGTCGGCATAGCGAAAAGAAATGCTTTCCTGGAGGTCTACACCGTTGGCGTTTTTCACGCAGTGTGACTGGATATCTTCGATGTCAGTACCGAATATCATGCGGGCGAAGTTGATGGGATATACGCCCAAGTCGAGCAGGGCGCCTCCACACAATTCAGGTTTGGCGATTCGTTCTTTATAAGCGATGGAGTAGCCCAGGCTGGCGGTCAACATGTGTGGACGGCCGATGACTCCGCTAAATACCAGTTCACGAATGGTGTTGGAGAAAGGCATGTAGCGTGTCCAGATTGCTTCGGTGATAAATATGTTGTGTTCTTTAGCCAATCGTAACAGTTCTTCAGCCTGACGTGCATTGGCGGTAAAAGCTTTTTCGCACAATACGGCTTTCCCGTTCAGGATACACAGGCGGGCGTGTTCGTAGTGATGAGAGTGGGGAGTGGCAATGTAGACCAGATCTACCTGAGGGTCAGTAGCCAGCTCTTCATACGAGCCGTAAGCCTGTTTGAATCCCCATTCCTTGGCGAAAGCTTTGGCGCGGATTTGTTCGCGTGATGCAACTGCATAGCAGTTCACGTCTTTCATCTGTTGTAGGGTGGCAGCCATCTTGGCGGCGATATGGCCGGTACCCAGGATGGCTACGTTGTTTCGTTCTTTACTCATAGTGTTTGGTTTTGTTCTCTGATAGCGTATGAAGGGGTTAGAGTCCCAAAATATCGGTTTGTCTTCCTCCGGGCTGGTTGTTGTATTCACCGTTGAATGCTTCGCTTTCCTTTGGGTTTAGCTCCAGCTCCTTTTTCATATCTTCTGTGGCTCCTTCTTTGTCACCGTTCAGTAACTTGGCCCGACCACGTTCATGGTACGCTTTAGCGAAGTTGGGATTCAGTTCGATAGCTTCATCAAAGAGGGCGATCGCTTCTGTCATTTTTTTCTGTCCAATATACAGTTGTCCCAGGTACAGATACGCCTATTCGTTGAACGGATTATTTTCTGTCACTTTGCGGAAGTCGGCCTCGGCTTCTTCCAGTTGTCCGTTGGCTTCTTTTATGCGGCCGCGGAGCAATAAAGCGTTCTCTTCATCGGGATCCTGGCTCAAGATGGCTTCGATATCTTCTGCGGCCTCTTTGTATTGCTGCATCTTTATCAGCGCTTCGGCACGCAGCAGACGTGCTTCGGTGAAATCGTCTTTTAGCAGGATCACTTTTGTCAGATGGGCAATGCACATGATCCCGTCACCCTGTCCGTCTGTCGCTTTGCCCAGCAGATAATGTGCCATTGCGTTGCCTTCTTCGATGGCAATGGCTTTTTGGGCAGCTTCAGCCATGGCCGGATAGTCTTCCTGTGCGAAGCATACGTTGGCCAGGTTCAGGAAGGTATTGGTGTGAGTCGGTTCGATTTGCGCCATGCGTTCCAGCAGACGGCGTGCTTCGGCCAGCTGGTTGGTCTGTATATAGACCTGTACCAGATACCCCATGGTCTCGAAATCTTCCTGCAGGGCCAACGCTTCCTGGAAGCATTTGATGGCGTAATCGCTGCGTCCCATGCGTTGGGCACGCATACCGTCGTATTTGAATATATCGAAGTTCTTTTGTTTGTTCTTCTGTTGCTCCTCTTCCGGATTTGAGGGCTTTCCTGAGAAAAATGACTTGAAAAATCCCATAGCTGTTTCTGATTAATTGCGGGACAAAAGTAATGAATTATTTTCTGATTTGCAGCATTCCGTTATGGGTAAATATTTGTTTGTCGTCCATCATTTGACGTAAAGTCTCCGCCAGCAGGTCTTTCTCTACAAGAAGCTGGTCGGCTAAGGCGGCCGGTGTAAGGGAATGGCCGCTCAGGCAGTGTAAGACTCTACCAGACAGACTGTCAGCTTGTTTGTCTGTTGTGATTTTGTGTCTGAGTCTGAGGCAGGTGTCACATTGGCTGCAGTCGTGTTCGTTCTGTTCGCCGAAGTAGTGCAGTAGCATGCGGCTGCGGCAGGCCGTATCGTTGGTGACGTATTCGAGCATTGCTTTGATACGTTGCTCGTAGCGTGCTTTCCGTTCTTCGTAGACGGCAGGCGGGATGTTCAGCCGGTTGCTTTCCACACGTTCGCGTGTATAGATGATGTAAGGTGTCTTTTTGCGGGGGATGTAGCTGACAATACGTCGTCGGGAGAGTTCCTTCAGCATTTCGTAGACCTGCCGCTGTGTAAAACCGGTACGTATGGCCAGTGTCTCTTCACTGATGAAGGCATAGTCTGTAAACAGGCCGGTGTAAGAGCGTAGAGCCGCCTGGATGAGGCGGTCCATGTCCTCTCCCAGTTCGCGTAACCTGTACAGTTCCTCACGCCCAACGCTGAAAAGCAGGCGCGAAGCGTTGTCCTGTTCGTCGGTATATTCCAGGTAGCCGGCTTGTGTCAGGATTTTCAGGGCACTGTCTACGGGGACAGGAAAGTATTTGAACTTGCGGCAGAAGTCCTCGATGTCGAACTCCCTTACACAGCCCAGTCCGTCGCCCATGGCCATCTCATAATAATATTGCAGGTGTTCGTAGACGTCGCGAATGTAGTCTTTTTCCGGAAAGTTGTCGGGGATGCGCTTGCGCAGCGTCGTGCTGTCCGATTGGGCGTAAAGGATAATGGCATAAGCTTTTTGTCCGTCGCGGCCTGCACGGCCCGCTTCCTGGAAGTAGGCTTCGATGGAGTCGGGCAGATCCAGGTGAATGACCAGTCGTACGTCGGGCTTGTCGATGCCCATGCCAAAGGCATTGGTGGCTACCATGACGCGGCTTTCGCCCTTTTGCCACCGTTGTTGGCGGATGTCCTTCACGGCGTCGTCCAGTCCGGCGTGGTAGAAGTCGGCAGTGATGCCCTGCTGTTGCAGCCATTCGGTCACCTCCTTGGTACGCCGGCGGTTGCGTACGTAGAGGATGGCACTACCCTCCATGCGTTGCAGGATATGCAGCAATTCGCTGGCTTTGTTTTCCGTTTGTCGCACCACGTAGGCAAGGTTGGTCCGCTCGAAGCTCATGCGGAATACGTTCTCCTTGCGGAAC
>ULNI01019419.1_pt1 | contig 27373 bp, 27 predicted proteins | sample 1951881 | NCBI WGS metagenome assembly ULNI01 (sample SAMEA4835573, study PRJEB28245) | human gut metagenome | biome: gut microbiome; material: fecal sample | place: Denmark | collected 2008
AGCATGAGGAGTGCAAGGTTTGCGGCTACAAGAAGTCGGCAGTTGAGATTCCGGCTACGGGAACACCGTCTGAGCCAGGCAAGCCGACAGGTCCGGATTTTCCGCAGACCGGTGACAATAGTGATATGATCCTCTGGATTGCACTGCTGTATATCAGCGGCGGTGTTCTGACAGGTGTAATGGTATTTGATAAAAGGAAAAGACATTCCGTCAAATAATCAAAGATAAGTAACAATTAACGATCCATCACGTAAACATCACAATTACGGCACAGAAGGCATAAAAACCGCTGTGCCGTATTTCTTTTCTTGGCGACTGTTTTTGAGAAATAAGCAATTTCTCGGGCATAACCCAACATTTTTTTGCCGGATTCCATGTATACTGTGTATATCAGTGTATATCACACTTATGCACTTTTTCATTTTTACCCCGGCAAGCGGATACACGGATATCAACAGAGTTTGGCACAACAAATAACTCAACCGACGCAGAACCAGATAATGAGGATGAGTTAGACGAATTGCTAAATTCATCATATATATCCTTCCGGACTCCTCAACAAACAATAAAATCCATGTGTTTGCAATCAGGCAAATGCATGGATTTTTTATATTGTGTTTTGAAAAATGTATCTTTGGGAATATAGAGAAACGAAGTTGATAAAATAATGAAAACGTGATATAATTAGGTTGTAAGGAAAGTAAGGAATACATTACCGGAGAATGGAGGGTTTTATATGGAATTAGCTAAAGTAACATCAAAAGGTCAGGTTACCATACCTATTGAAATCAGAAAAAAACTTGGAATTAAGAATGGCGATAAGATATTGTTTGTTGAGGAGTCTGGAAGAATATATATGATGAATTCTTCAATGGACGCATTTCGGGAAGCCCAGAAAGCATTTGCAGGAGAGGCAGAAAGACTTGGACTTAAGAATGATGACGATGTAATGGCAATGATAAAAGAATTAAGGGAAGAAAGCGTGGTAAAATAGATGAGAATTATGCTTGATACAAATGTGCTGATATCAGGGATGTAAAGGATTATCCGGTTCTTTACACGGCGATTATTGAAGATGTTGATATTCTTGTAACAGGAGATAAGGATTTTTCGGATATAGAAATTGAGAAGCCTGAGATTATGTCTCCCACACAGTTTATAGAGAGATTTTTATAGGAACCTCAGTTTTTAATACTTAAAAATTGGGAGAAGAGTTCAAGTTGAAAATCAGTTTGCAATTGGGACAATAGCATAACTGAGTTGGGCACAGTTTTTGGAGGAATAAATGGCAATAATAAATAAAGAAGAACTTTTGGAACAGCTTTGACAAAGTTATTATCTACTATGACAATGGGCAGATTGAACTCACCAAAATCCTTACATCGGTATTCAGTACATTATATACCCATGTAGAATTCCGCAAAGTAAAACCTGTGGACTATAAGTTATTCCAAATTGCTGATCTCATTTGTACGATAGAACTTCCTGCAGAAAAGGCAGAAACTAATTCACTTACTAATTCTGAATTGGATTTCTTTGATAATATCAGAGATTAAAAAAAACTACCTAAAGCATTTGAAACGAAAATCTCTATGAAACCGTGGCTTTTTGGATAAAAGTATGTAACCTCAAGGAATTACAGATTGAAACGTTAAACATTTTATGCTAGAATGAAATTCAAATGGGCATACATCGTAATTTATAATAATTAGAATGGAATAAAGCCCCATAAACAGGAGGTTTTAAGCTATAATGGAACAGTATAAGCAGGAATTTATTGAATTTATGGTGGATTGTAAAGTCCTCAAATTCGGTGATTTTGTAACTAAGAGCGGAAGAAAGACACCCTTCTTTATTAATACAGGTTTTTACAGAACAGGTGCACAGCTTAAGAAACTTGGCGAATATTATGCAGAGGCTATTAATAACAAGTACGGAACAGATTTTGATATTCTGTTCGGACCTGCATATAAGGGTATACCGCTTTCGGTTACCACAGCTATAGCACTTAACGATAAATATGGGGCAGACATAGGATACTGTTCTAACCGTAAAGAAATAAAAGACCACGGCGATAAGGGAATCCTTCTCGGAAGCCCTATCAAGGATGGCGATAAGATTGTAATAATAGAAGATGTAACAACAGCAGGAACATCAATAAATGAGACTCTCCCTATCATCAAAGCACAGGGTAACGTTAATGTTACAGGACTTGTTGTATCCGTTGACAGAATGGAAAGAGGTCAGGGTACCAAGAGTGCACTTACAGAGATAGAAGAGAATTACGGAATCAGGACAACTGCGATTGTTACAATGGCAGAGGTTGTAGAACATTTATATAACAGACCTTATAAGGGCGAAGTTATAATAGACGATGCACTTAAAGCTGATATTGATGATTATTACAAGCAGTATGGTGTAAATTAAATAGAAGAGGGTTTAATTAATGTCAAAGCATAAGTATAAGTTTACCAATAAGAAGCATAGTGTAGGTGGCGTTGCTGCTACAATTATGGCTGCAGCTGCTATTGTACTGATTGTTTTTTCAATTGTCCTCTCATTTAAGGCAAGAGGCGAAGGCGGGGAAATAGTCGGTTCCCTGGCATTGATGGCACTTGCCTTTTCTGTATTTGGACTGATTATCGGTTTACTTAGTTACAGGGAATTTGACAGATATTATACCTTTTCATTGATAGGAAGCCTGATTAATGGTATTATAATAGTACTTTTAATAATGTTATTATTTGTAGGAATTTAAGCGAGGTAAGAAAATGGCTAAAGTAGGAATTGTCATGGGAAGTGACTCAGACCTTGAGGTTATGAGCAAAGCAGCGGAAATGCTTGAAAAGTTTGGTATTGATTATGAGCTGACTGTTATTTCAGCACATCGTATGCCTGACGTATTTTTTGATTATGCAAAGACAGCAGAGGAAAAAGGTTTTAAGGTTATAATTGCAGGAGCCGGTGGAGCAGCACATCTTCCTGGTATGTGTGCGGCAATTTTCCCAATGCCTGTTATTGGTATTCCAATCCATACCAAATCTCTTGGCGGAGTTGATTCTTTATATTCAATAGTACAGATGCCAAGCGGAATCCCTGTTGCAACTGTTGCAATTAACGGAGGAGCCAATGCGGGAATTCTTGCAGCTAAGATTCTTGCAACAAGTGATGACGAACTTCTTAACAGAATCAAAGCATATAAAGATGAATTAAAAGACGGCGTTATGAAGAAAAAAGACAAAATCGAAAAAGTCGGATATAAAAAATACATGGAGGAAAAATAAAAATGGATTACAAGAAAGCGGGCGTTGATATTGAAGCCGGATATAAGTCGGTTGAATTAATGAAGGAACATGTTAAAAGCACAATGAGGCCGGAGGTACTCGGTGGTATCGGTGGATTTTCAGGTGCGTTCTCAATGGCAGCAATCAAAGATATGGAGGATCCTGTGCTTTTATCCGGAACAGACGGATGCGGAACCAAGGTTAAACTTGCTTTCCTTATGGACAAGCATGACACAATCGGTATTGATTGTGTTGCCATGTGCGTTAATGACGTTGCATGTGCAGGCGGTGAACCTTTATTTTTCCTTGATTATATAGCATGTGGAAAAAACATTCCTGAGAAAATCGCAACAATCGTTAAAGGTGTTGCAGACGGTTGTAAATTATCCGGATGTGCTCTTGTCGGCGGAGAAACAGCAGAACATCCTGGACTTATGCCTGAGGACGAATATGACCTTGCAGGATTTTCTGTAGGTGTATGTGACAGAAAGAATCTTATTACAGGAGAAAACATCAAGCCGGGAGATACACTTGTTGCAATCAAATCTTCAGGTGTACACAGCAATGGTTTTTCACTTGTAAGAAAAGTATTTGATATGACAAAAGAATCCCTTGATACATATTATGATGAACTCGGAACAACTCTCGGTGATGCTTTACTTAAACCAACAATTATTTATGTCAAGGCACTTAAAGCAGTTAAGGATGCCGGAGTAACCATTAAGGGCTGCAGCCACATCACAGGCGGCGGTTTTTACGAGAACATTCCAAGAATGCTTCCTGACGGAATAAGAGCCGAAGTTAAAAAAGACAGCTACGAAGTACCTGCATTATTTGAACTTATGGCTAAGAAAGGCAATATTGACGAACATATGATGTATAATACATTCAATATGGGTGTCGGCATGATTCTTGCAGTTGACCCTGCTGATGCAGATAAGACCATAGAAGCAATCAAGTCTGCCGGGGAAGATGCATTTGTAATAGGACAGGCAGTTGCAGGCGAAAAAGGTGTAACATTATGTTAAGAGTAGTTGTACTTGTTTCAGGTGGCGGAACCAATCTTCAGGCTATTCTTGATGCCATGGATAACGGTAAGATTAAGAATGCGGAAGTTGTGGGCGTAATCAGTAATAATGCCAATGCCTATGCACTTACAAGAGCTGAGGAACACAATATTCCAAATGAATGTATATCACCTAAGAATTATGAAAACAGGGATGTGTTTAATGATGCACTGCTTGAAGGTGTATCAAAATACAATCCGGACTTAATTGTTCTTGCAGGTTTTCTTGTGGCAATCCCTGAGAAAATGGTTAAAGCATTTCCTGAGAAAATCATTAATATCCACCCATCACTTATCCCTTCTTTTTGTGGAAAAGGATATTATGGACTTAAGGTACATGAAGCCGCTTTGCAAAGAGGCGTGAAAGTTACAGGAGCAACCGTGCATTATGTTGATGAAGGAACTGATACCGGTAAAATTATCTTCCAGAAACCTGTAATGATAGAGGACGGGGATACACCTGAGATTCTTCAGAAAAGAGTTATGGAACAGGCAGAATGGATTATTTTACCTGAAGCAATAAATATGATTGCAAACAGGTAACTGAAAGGATAACGTACTATGAAAATATTGATTGTAGGCAGCGGCGGAAGAGAGCATGCAATTGCTTACGCATGCAGTAAAAGCCCTAAAGTAGATAAAATATACTGTGCACCGGGTAATGCCGGAATTTCGGAACTTGCGGAATGCGTTCCAATTTCAGCCATGGAATTTGACAGACTTGCAGATTTCGCAGCTGAAAAAGAAATCGACCTTACCGTAATCGGAATGGATGACCCACTTGTAGGCGGCATTGTTGACTTGTTTGAAGCGAGAGGTTTAAGAGTATTCGGACCTCGTAAGAATGCGGCTATTCTTGAAGGTTCCAAGGCATTTTCAAAGGACCTTATGAAAAAATACAATATTCCTACGGCTGCTTATGAGACATTTACTTCTGCGGACGATGCCAAGAAATATCTTGAGACTTCGGAATATCCTATAGTCCTTAAGGCTGACGGACTTGCACTTGGTAAAGGTGTTCTTATCTGCAATACCAAGGAAGAAGCATTGGCAGGCGTTGATGAGCTTATGCTTGACAAGAAGTTTGGCGATGCCGGTAATACCATTGTTATAGAAGAATTTATGACAGGAAGGGAAGTATCCGTACTTTCTTTCGTTGACGGCAATACAATTAAAATAATGTCATCAGCCCAGGACCATAAGAGGGCAAAAGATGGTGACGAGGGTCTTAACACAGGTGGAATGGGTAACTTTTCACCAAGTCCTTTTTATACAGAAGAAGTTGATGATTTTTGCAAAAAACACATATATCAGGCAACCGTTGATGCAATGAAAGCAGAAGGCAGGGAATTTAAAGGCGTTATTTTCTTCGGACTTATGCTTACACCTAAGGGACCAAAAGTACTTGAATACAATGCACGTTTTGGCGACCCTGAAGCACAGGTTGTTCTTCCAAGGCTTAAAAATGACATTATTGACGTTTTTAATGCCTGCATTGATGGAACACTTGATAAGATTGACCTTCAGTTTGAAGACAAAGCCTGTGTATGCGTTATCCTTGCCAGTGACGGATATCCTCTTGCATACGAAAAAGGCAAGATTATAACAGGTCTTGATAATTTCAAAGGCAAGGACGGTTATTACTGTTTCCATGCCGGAACAAAGTTTGATGACAACGGCAACATTGTGACTAACGGCGGACGAGTTCTCGGAATTACCGCAAAAGGCGATACACTCAAAGAAGCAAGAGCCAATGCTTACGCTGCAACCGAATGGGTTGATTTTGAAAACAAATATATGCGCCATGATATAGGTAAGGCTATAGAGAATATGGACTAAGGAGTATACTATGACAAAAGTATATATTGACGGAAGCGAGGGTACTACAGGTCTTAGAATCAATGAGCGATTCAAAGGCAGGGATGATATAGAGATACTTACAATCCCAAGTGAACTTCGTAAGGATGTTAATGAAAGACGAAAATATATAAATGAATCGGACATAACTTTTTTGTGTCTCCCTGATGCGGCTGCAATTGAAGCCGTTTCCCTTGTGGAAAATGAAAATGTTACAATAATAGATGCCTCTACGGCACACAGGACAAGTCCGGGCTGGGCTTACGGATTTCCTGAACTTTCGGAAGAATTCAGGGAAAATATCAGAAACAGCAAGAAAATTGCCAATCCTGGCTGCTATGCTTCAGGATTTATTTCACTTGCTTATCCGCTTGTGAAAATGGGAATAATAGGACCTGATTTTCCGATTTCTGCATTTGCCCTTTCAGGTTACAGCGGGGCAGGCAAAAAGACTATTGCCATATATGAATCGGATGAGAAGACTGTGGAAATGAATGCTCCAAGAGAGTATGCACTTACGCAGAAACATAAACATCTAAAAGAAATGAAAGCGATTACAGGACTTTCAAGGGAACCTCTTTTTACCCCTATCGTAGACGATTATTACAGCGGAATGATTGTCAATATCCCGCTTTATGTGGATATGATAGGCATGAAGCCTGAGGAACTTCAGAAAGTATTTGCAGATTTCTACAAGGGTGAGAAATTTATCAATGTAAAACCTTTCGATGCACAGACAGAAGAACTTAACGGTTTTATGGCAGCCAACTCATGTTCCGGATGGGACGGAATGGAAATATACATTTGCGGTAATGATGACAGAATCCTTCTTTCATCACGTTTTGACAACCTTGGAAAAGGTGCGTCAGGTGCTGCGATACAGTGTATGAACATTGTGCTTGGCTGTGATGAAGCAAAGGGTTTGAATCTGTAATTTCACAGAATATTCACAAAAAATACAATATCTGGAAGTGCCCTTAGGTTGACCTTGAGGGCATTTCTTTTTATAATGTAAATAAATAATATTTGACAGGATAAAGTAATGAGCAATACAAAGAAAATTTATAAAAAAATAGTATGTCTCCTTACTGCGGTTGTTTTACTGGTAGGAGGTATCGTTGGGAAAAATATATACGATATTATGGCAGATACCTCATTTGAACAGACACTTAAGTCTTTTCCGGAATCATACAGACCTTACATACAGGCACTGCATGATAAACATCCTAACTGGACTTTTGAAGCGTTCAATACAGGACTTGACTGGAATGAAGTGCTTAAGAACGAGGCACTGTTAAAAAGAAAACTTGTTCCGGCAGCAGGACACAGTATGTCATTAGGACTGGCAGACCTGAAGTCTAACGGCGAATGGGCGTGGTATCAGACACCGACAGCCTGGAAAGCTTATGATGATGTAGCGGGTGCGTATAACTACTCCGCCAATAACTGGGTAAGCTTTGATACGGGATACTGGAATCAGGCATCAACGTCAGCTATTTCATACATTATGGATCCAAGAAACTGGCTTAACGAGAGTTATATATATATGTTTGAAAAGTTAAGTTATGACGGAAATCATGATACGGTTGAACTTGTTAATTCAACTCTTAACGGAACATTTATGTGTAATGCAAAATGTCCCGGTGCACCTAATAATATGACTTATGCCCAGGTAATAGTTGAAGCAGCCAAAAAGTCTAAGGTAAGTGCCATACATCTTGCTGTAAGACTTCGTCAGGAAAAAGGTACAAGCAATGATGAACTTGGTAAAGGTGTGTCAACCAAAGACGGCAGTCATTTTTATCAGGCAAATGGCGACGGCAACGCGGTATATTATAACTTTTTTAACATAGGAGCTGCGGGAGATGGCAAGCAGACCGTTATTAATAACGGAGGCAAGGAAGCGAAGGCTGAAGGCTGGACAAGCCCATATCTTGCAATAATGGGCGGTGCCGTTAAAGTATATACAGGTTACATAGGAATAGGCCAGGATACAATATATTTTGAAATGTTCAGTGTGGTCAATCCTAAATATTATTACTGGAAGCAGTATGCACAGAATCTTACCGCAACACTGACTGAAGGCAGTAAGATATATGAGACTTATAAGAATGCAGGACTTCTTAATTCGTCATTTGTATTCAGAATCCCTGTATATAAAAATATGCCTTCATCATGTAAAAAGCCGGCTTCACCTTCAGGTGATGAAAGAACAACGGCTAATCCTAATACAAGGCTTTCAGGAATAAGCGCAACACTTATAGATATGGACGGAAAGAGCAGTAATGCTAACCTTACACCAAGTTTTAATTCGGAGAGAACGGAATATTCACTGGTTGTTCCGTATAAGGTTTCACAGATCAAATTGTCGGCATCAGCTTATGCCAAGACATCTTCAATATCGGGAACGGGAACACATAGCCTTAAAGTCGGCAATAATGAGTTCAATATTGTCTGTAAATCAGAATATGGTACAACCAAGACTTATAAGGTTAAAGTTACAAGGGCGGAAGGCAGTACATATCTGACTTCACTTTCCTCAAGCAAGTCGGGATTTAATGAGACTTTTAAAATGAATACGTATAAATATACCATGAGAGTTGCCAATGATGTTACGTCCTTAGCATTAAATTATAAGACGGAATCGTCAATAGCAATTGTTGAAATGAGAACAGGCAGTACAACAACTGTTCTTTCAAACGGAACCACGGGCAATATCAATCTGCCTGTGGGAACTACCAAGGTGTACATAGATGTATATCCGTCAGCCTCCGACAGAAGTGAGCGTAAGACTTACGAAGTGGATATTACAAGGCTTACCAAAGTAAGCGTTGACTTTAAAGAACTTATACTAAAGGATCAGTATATACATAATTTTGCCGTGGGTGATACAGTGAATACCGCACTTCAAAGACTTAAGGTTACAGGCGGAACGGCACAGATTACCGACAGCTCCGGTAATGTAAAGTCCGGGGACAAGATTATCGGAACAGGCGATATGTTAAGAATACATGATTCAAATGGCGCTTTGTATATGTCAAAGAATATTGTGATATATGGTGATGTCAATGGAGACGGAAAGATAGATATATATGACTTTGCTTATATAAGAAAACTTATAATTAAGAAAACAGGATTATCCGGAATATTCCTTGAAGCAGCAGATATACATAAGGAAAATAAAGGCGTAGACATATATGATTTTGCTGTTATGAGAAGATATATTATTAAAGGAACTGCGATTGAACAGAAATAAAGGAGTAAGTAATGTCTAAAAATAACAAATTAATTAAAATAATGCTGATTGCTTTGCTGTGCATTTCAATATGTTTTACAATATTCTCAAAGCCTGAAAAGACTTATGCATCAGAAGGCACTATTACTGTTAAGGCAAGTGCCGGAGAAGTAATAGCAGGTAATACGATTACCGTGGAAGTTAAATTAAATAATCCTGCGGGAATAACATCGGCAAATTTTGAACTTATATATGATGGTAATATTTTCGCTTATGTCAGTGGCATGGATGGCTCAGGATTCAATGGAGTAATACCTTTTTCAGTTACAGGCGGTGCTACGGAACAGACCGAGTATAAGTGGAATATCACTTTCAAAGCTAACCAGACAGGAACCTGTAATTTTACAATAAAAGGATATCAGTTTATTGATACAGATGTGAATGATTTCAGTCCTGCATGCGGTTCGGCCTCCGTTAATGTTACAGCACCTCCGGCACCGGGTTCCGATGATGCCACACTCAGTTCAATCCAGGTAGGAGGGGCTAACTTAAGCCCTGCATTTGCAAAATGGACAGTGGATTATGTATGTTATGTGAACAATTCCGTAACCTCCGTTAATATTGCGGCTACTAGCTCACAGGGTGGAAGAGTGGAGATAGCAGGCAACACAAATAATCTTGCGGTTGGTAATAACTACGTTACAATCACAAGTCATGCCCCTAACGGCAAGGCAATGAAATATAATCTTAATATTTTCAGGCTGGAGCCGCCTACAGATCCACCTACAGAAGCACCAACTGACCCGCCTACAGAGCCGCCTGCAAGCTTCAAAGTAACTATAGATGGCAAAGAATATAACGTATCATCTGAGTTTGATGCCGGCAAAGTGCCTGACGGATTTGAAATAGAGCTTGGTTCATATAACGGAAAAGATGTAATAACCGCAACCGGAAGTGCAACAGGATTTACACTTATGTACCTTGTGGATTCTGAAGGAAACGGAAACTTTTATGTATATGATGGCAAAAATTTTTATCCTTATATTGTAATATCTAATTCCGAAAATACATATTATGTATTTGACAGCCGCAAGGCCGATACATCGATGGCAGGCGAAGAAAAGGATGTAAAAATTAAGGATACGGCCATAAAAGGATATGTTGACGGAGAATATATTTATTTTTACGCAATGAATTCCAATAAAAAGTATTCGTGGTATTCCTACGATACTGTGGAGGGTACAATACAGAGATTGCGTACCACATCCCCTGAAATTATTGAAGATGAGACAACAACACCGGAAGAGACAGCCTCAACTCCGGTAACAGGAAAAAACGATGACGGAGTTTCCTTTAACAATAAAAACATTATTATAATCGGTGGAGCTTTGTTATTGATTGTCATAGCCGGAGCAGTTATATTTTTAATCAGCAAAAAGGAAAAGAAATATAACGGATATAATGAAGAATTTGCCGCAACCGATGAAAAAACACAGGAAGAAGCTACAGCGGAATTAGAGGAAGTATCAAAGGAAACTGAAGAAAAATAAAAAAAGTATTAAATTTAAACGCAGCAGGGCAAAACTATTGCTTTTGCTGCGTTTACTTGTTATAGTATGTATATAACACGGCCAAGGAGTTGAGAATATGATTTTTAGCATTGATTTTAACAGTGATGAGGCAATTTATATCCAGTTATGCCACCAGATTATAATGAGTATTGCCAATGATGATATACATGAAGGCGATTCACTTCCATCAGTGAGACAGATGGCTGAGGATATAGGAATTAATATGCACACTGTTAATAAAGCATATACAATTCTTAAGCAGGAAGGATATATTAAACTGGATAGACGATACGGTGCCGTTATAGCTGTTGATGCCGATAAGATAGAAGCCATGGAATCACTTTCAAGGGATTTGAGGGTATCTATTGCTAAAGCAATGTGTAAGGATATAACATCAGCGGAAATACATGCACTTGTTGACGATATTATAAGTGAATTTGGAATAAAATAAAAAGGAGGGATAACAAATGCTTTGTGAAAAATGTAATAAAAACCAGGCAACATTTCACTATGCGGAGGTAATTAACGGTGTCCGCAGCGAACACCATCTTTGCAGTGAATGTGCGGCTAATACAGACGTAAGTTTTTACAGCAGTATTTTTGAAAACGATGAGAATTTTACCAGACTGATATCTGGAATACTGGGCGGTAAGGCTATTGTGTCAGGCAATGGCGAAAGCGACAAGTCAGTTAATGTGACATGCCCTAACTGCAAGACAACATACGGCGAATTTGTTAAGAATTCAAGGTTCGGATGCCCTGTATGTTACGATATATTCGGACTTCTTATATCTGACAAGATGAAGAAGATTCATGGCAGCAACGTATATATGGGCAAGAAGCCTATGAAATACGGCAAGCCGGAGGAGGAGCCTCTGGAATATGTTGAAAGGGAAGAAGACAACAACCTTGATAGAGAAATAGAGATATTAAGAAAAAAATTAAAATCGGCGGTTGAAGAAGAAGATTTTGAAGAAGCAGCCAGATTAAGGGATTTAATAGCTGAACTTAGCAGAAAGGAAGGTAAAAATGCTTAAATGGTATGAACATGAAGAAACTGCCGGGGATATCGTAATCTCAAGCAGAATAAGGCTTGCCAGAAATTTTAACGATTATCTTTTTGCCGACAAAATAAGTGAAGAAGATGCTGCTAAGATGATTAATTCGGTTGCAAAAAGGTTTGAGACCGATTATCCCGAAGAGTTCAGATGCCTTTACATGAAAGAGTGCAGCGAATCAGGCCGTAATGCCCTTAAAGAAAAGAGGGTAATAACATCTTATCTTGCAGGCAAAAATAATGGTGCGGTTATTTTATCGGAGGATGAAGGAACTTCTGTTCTTTTAAACGGCGAGGACCATGTAAGGATACAGGTATTATGTAACGGAATGGATATCCAGAGCTGTTTTAAGAAAGCCAATGAAATTGACGATTATATAGACGCACATTTTGATTATGCTTTTGATGAAAAATACGGCTATAAGACAACTTTTCCCACCAATACAGGAACCGGAATGAAAGCAGGATACACGCTTCATCTGCCTTCCCTGTCGGATGCCAGAAGACTTAACGATATCAGCGCGGAGCTTGGAAGATTCGGGTTAAAATTCAGGACAGTTTATGGTGATGGTCAGAATGGATACGGTAATTTATACCAGATATCCACACAAAAGACCCTTGGACAGGATGAACATGAAGTTATAAAAGACCTTGATGACATTGTTCTGCAGATTGTCAATCAGGAAAAAGAACAGAGAGAACATTTTTACAAAAAAGACAAGATACAGATGGATGATGAGATTTACAAATCATACGGTGTTTTAAAATATGCAAGAAAACTTTCATTAAAAGACTCCATGGTTCTCATATCGGAACTTATGACAGGCATATCGTTGGGCGTATTGCAGTTTGCACATAACGGAAGGTATAATATCAACGAGCTTATAATGGATATACAGCCTGCAGTTTTAAGACAGAATTCAGGCAAGGCGATGTCTGTAGCAGAGACAGACGTATTAAGAGCAGAATATATAAGAAAATATCTCCCTGAAATAATCTGATTATTTCACAGATAGGAAAGAGGAATATATATATGGAAAGTGGATTTACCAAAAAAGCCGAGACGGCATTGCAGAATGCCACGGAAGCAGCATTTGAGCTTGGACATGGCAGTGTCGGCTCCGAACATATTCTTATCGGACTTTTAAGAACGGAAGAATGTATTGCCAATGCCGTACTTGTGAATAACGGTGTTGAAGAAAGCAAGGTTGTGGAGCTAATCAAGGAACTTATTGTTCCTGAAAAAAATGTGGGGTTAAAAGAACCTGATTCCTATACTCCGAGAGCTGCAAGAATTCTTGAAAATGCAAGAAAAGAAGCAAAAAGGTTCAAATCCGGACTTATCGGAACAGAACATATTTTTATAGGAATGCTAAAAGAGCAGGACTGCGTTGCAACACGTTTATTGGGAACAATAGGCGTCAAAATCCAGAAAGCCTACATTGATATTGTGGTCGCAATGGGCGAGGACAGCAATAACTATAAAGATGAGGTTTCTTTTAACCGCAAAAATAAAAAGAGCCAGACACCTACGCTTGACCAGTACAGCAGGGATTTAACGGCACTTGCCGAAGAAGGTAAGCTTGACCCTGTTATAGGACGTGAAAGAGAGATTCAGAGAGTTATCCAGATTGGCAGCAGAAGAACCAAAAACAATCCATGCCTTGTAGGAGAACCGGGCGTAGGAAAAACGGCTGTTGTGGAAGGAATTGCAATTAAAATAGCAGAGGGCAATGTTCCTGATACCATAAGAGGCAAGAGACTTCTTACCCTTGACCTTTCAGGAATGGTTGCCGGTTCAAAATATCGTGGTGAATTTGAAGAAAGAATCAAAAAAGTAATAAAGGAAGTGCGTGCTGCCGGCAATGTCATTCTTTTTATAGATGAGCTTCATACCATCATAGGCGCAGGTGGAGCAGAAGGAGCGATTGATGCTTCCAACATACTTAAGCCTTCTCTTGCAAGAGGCGAGGTACAGATTATCGGAGCCACCACTATCGATGAATATCGTAAATATATAGAAAAAGATGCTGCACTTGAACGACGTTTCCAGCCCGTTAATGTGGATGAACCATCGGAAGATGAAGCATACGAGATTCTCAAAGGATTAAAAGAGACTTATGAGACTCATCACGGCGTTACAATAACGGATGGAGCACTTCATTCTGCCGTAAAACTTTCAAAAAGATACATCAATGACAGATTTTTACCTGATAAAGCCATTGACCTCATTGATGAGGCATCTTCAAAGGTAAGGCTGGGGGCGTTTATTAAGCCTGAAGAAATAAGCAAAACCGAAGCCGAAATCGAAAAGCTTGAGGCTGACAAAGAAGAAGCAATCAAGGCTGAAGCCTATGAAAAAGCCGGAGAAATCAAGAAAAAACAGCTTAAAAAGTATGAAAAACTTGAAAAACTTAATACAAAATGGCAGAACGAGAAAAACAACAGAAACCTTGTGGTAGACGAGGAAAGCATAGCTTTAGTTGTGTCAGACTGGACTAAAATACCTGTCAACAAGCTTTCAATCGGGGAATCAGAGCGCCTGATGAAGCTTGAGGAGACCCTTCACGAACGTGTTGTAGGTCAGGACGAGGCTGTAACCTCTATAGCAAGAGCAATAAGAAGAGGCAGGGTTGGACTTAAAGATCCTAAGAGACCGATTGGCTCATTCCTTTTCCTTGGACCTACCGGTGTCGGCAAAACCGAACTTTCAAAAACACTTGCGGATGCCATGTTCGGAAATGAAAATTCCCTCATAAGAGTTGATATGTCGGAATACATGGAGAAACACAGCGTATCCAAGATGATAGGCTCACCTCCGGGATATGTAGGTTATGAGGAAGGCGGCCAGCTTAGCGAAAAAGTAAGACGTAATCCTTATTCGGTAATTCTTTTTGACGAGATAGAAAAAGCACATCCCGATGTATTCAACGTGCTCCTTCAGATACTGGATGACGGCGTGGTAACGGATTCCTCAGGAAGAAAAGTTGATTTCAAAAATACTATTATCATAATGACAAGCAACGCCGGAGCCGAGAATATCGTTTCACCTAAAAATCTTGGTTTTAACACATCAAAGGATCCTGAGCAGGATTACAAAAACATGAAAAATAAGGTTATGGATGAGGTTAAAAGAATTTTTAAACCGGAATTTCTCAACCGAATCGATGAAATGATTGTTTTCCACATGCTGACCAAAGAAAACGTAGCCCGCATTGTGGACATTATGATGAACTCTATCAATAAACGTATTAAGGAGCAGCTTAATATCACCATTGAACTTTCCGATGCGGCAAAATCCTATATCGTTGACGCAGGATATGATGAAAAATACGGTGCCAGACCGTTAAAGAGAGCACTTCAGCAGAAAGTGGAGGATGAGCTTGCCGAACAGATTCTGGAGGGCAGGATAAAGAGCTCGGATATTGTTTATGTCGACAAAAAAGAAGACAGCGAAAAACTTGTTTTTTCTGTAAAATAGTGTAGAAAAAAAGCAGGAAATATATTATAATATTTTTATTAATAAGTTACTAAATTTAACACACAGGAGGACACAATATGTCTGTAGTAGACGAGTTAATTCACATTGAGGGAGACGGTACGATAAGCTTTGGAAATTATCTTCTGGATACCAAGACCAAGCTGGACAATGTAGAGTACAACGGAGATATTTACAAGGTTAAGACTTTTAAGGAAATTACCAAGCTTGAGAAGAACGGTATGTTTGTTTATGAGTCTGTACCGGGAACAACAGTCCACAACCTTTCAATAAGTGATAACAAAGTAGAACTTAAAGTTGAGGGCGCAGATGACCCGCAGATTACTCTTGAACTTGAACCGGAGACAGAATATGAAGTATTTGTTGACGGCGCTTCAATAGGAAGCATGAAGACCAATATCAGCGGTAAATTAAGTATCAGCGTTGAACTCGCAAGAGAGGGCGTTCCTGTTAAAATTATAAGAAACTAACAGAAGGTGAAGAATGGCTAAGAGCAGAAGTACAGCATTTTTCTGTAAAGAATGCGGCTATGAGACATCTAAATGGATGGGGCAGTGTCCGGGCTGCGGACAGTGGAACACGCTTGTGGAGGCTCCTGTAGAGAGTTCTGTTAAGAAAGGAATTTCTGTTCTTACACAGGGTGGACAGGCTGTTCCCGTAAGAGTGTCCCAGATAGATACTGAATCGGAGAACCGTTTTACATCGGGACTTGCGGAACTTGACCGGGTTCTCGGTGGCGGTATCGTGACCGGTTCAATGGTTCTTGTAGGAGGAGATCCGGGAATCGGCAAGTCAACCATTCTTTTACAGGTATGTAAGAATGTATCCGCCGATAGGAAGGTATTATATGTATCCGGCGAGGAGTCTTTGCGACAGATTAAGATGAGAGCTGACAGAATCGGCACTATGCCGGATAATTTTTATCTGCTCTGCGAGACTAATCTTGCTAAGATAAGCGATGCAATCAGAAATTTTGCCCCTGATATGGTAGTTATAGACTCTATCCAGACAATGTACTGTGAGACCAGTGAGTCAGCACCGGGAAGTGTCGGGCAGGTAAGAGAATCCACTAATGTTCTCCTTCAGATTGCCAAAGGACTTTCGATTACAGTTTTTATTGTGGGACATGTTACCAAGGAGGGTGTTGTAGCCGGACCGAGAGTATTGGAACACATGGTAGATACTGTTCTGTATTTTGAAGGTGAGCGAAGCGAGAATTACCGTATCATAAGAGCTGTTAAGAATCGTTTTGGAGCTACCAATGAGATTGGTGTTTTCGAGATGTGTCAGGATGGACTCCGTGAGGTACTTAACCCATCAGAGTTTATGCTGAGCGGCAGGCCGGAGGGCGAGCCGGGTTCTGTGGTTGTATGCCTTATGGAAGGAACAAGACCTATTCTTGTAGAAATACAGGCACTTGTATGCCATACTAATTTCGGACTCCCCAGAAGAACTGCGGCGGGTGCCGATTATAACAGGATGAATTTACTGATGGCTGTGCTTGAGAAAAAAATTGGTCTGCAGTTATCCGGCTGTGACGCTTATCTTAATGTCGCAGGAGGTCTTAAGGTCAGTGAACCAGGATTAGACCTTGGAATTGTGCTTGCAATAATGTCAGGATTTAAGAACAGACCTATAGGCAGCAAAACACTCTGCTTCGGAGAGGTTGGCCTTACAGGAGAAGTAAGAGCCGTAAGTCAGGCAAAACAGCGTGTTCAGGAGGCTGTCAAGCTAGGATATGAAGAATGTATTCTTCCCTATGCCTGTCTTAAATCAATCGGCAAAGAAGACAGGATTAAATTAATTGGAATAAAATCAGTATCCGAATTGAGTAATATCGGACTGTAGGAAAGAGGTATTATTATGGATTTAAAGAAGACTATTAATGAACTTGATGAATCACAGACAAGAGTTGAAAAACACGCATTTGATGTTATTAATTCTTCGGATACATCACTTAACCTTGTTAAGGAAGGAATTACCAATATTAAAGAAATCGTTGATAATATTGGAGAACTGAATGAACTTATCAAGACTTCAACAGAGAATATCAAGAACTTAGAGGAATTTTCCGATACCATTCAGGAATTTGCCACAGCAGTCGGTAAGATTGCAGGAAGAACCAACATCCTTTCCCTTAACGCCAGCATTGAAGCTGCAAGAGCAGGTGAAGCCGGACGTGGATTTGCCGTTGTTGCCAAGGAAGTCGGAGGACTTGCCGCTCAGTCAACCAAATCCTCAAAGGATATTACAGACACAGTCGAGCACGTAAGGGAATTTGCCAAAATAACAGTTGACGCTATGGCTGATATTTACAAACATTCCGTTGAGCAGAATGAAAAGGCAATGCAGATAGAGTCACTCCTCAACAAAATCCTTGACGCTGCTACAGTTGCCAATGACGAATCAAGAGGAATGGAACATGAAATAGCCGTTCAGAGAGACATCGTTAATAATGTCAGGGGCTGCCTTGAATCTGATTCAGAAGAATCAGCAGAAGAAGTTGCAGAATAATACAAAGCAGGACACAAAATACGAAAATTAATTTATTTTATGCTTGCAATTATTCCAGATATATGATATAAAATACAAGTGGCGTTTTTACAGCCACTGTATAGGGGTATAGTTCAGCTGGTAGAATATCGGTCTCCAAAACCGCAGGTCGTGGGTTCGAATCCTACTGCCCCTGTTATATCAGACCTCCGTTCACGGAATGTGGACGGAGGTTTTTTTGTGTGTAGAGTTGTGGCAACCCCTCACAAAACTTTTCCAAAAGTGCAGAAAATTAGGAATATTACCGGAACTTCCGGGCAAGCTATTAGTAATACTTGCCGGGGAGTTTTTTTATGGAAAAATATAGTGACAATTTTGAAGAAAATGTAAAATATTTTGGAGAGCTGGTACAGCCTGATAAAAACTTTGACATGATCGTAAAAAAAATTAAAATAGCAGGGAAAAAAGCAACACTTTTTATGATAGACAGCTTTACTAAAGATGAGCTTATGGAAAAACTTCTGGAGTATTTCTCGGATTTGAAAGAAGATGACATACCTGGGTCAGCTGATGAAATGGCAGATTTAATCCCGTATATCGAGGTGGATGTGGAATACAGCCCTGTTAAATCAATCGTGCCGCTTATGCAGGGAATGGTGGTTATGTTTTTGGAGGGGTTTGATAATGTTTTCCTGATTGACTGCAGGACGTACCCCTCAAGAAGTGTATCGGAGCCATGGAAAAACAGGGTGCTGCGAGGCTCAAGGGACGGTTTTGTGGAATCCATTGCAGGCAATGTGGGCCTTATAAGACGCAGGGTAAGGACTAAAGACTTCAGGGTAGAGGCATTAAGTGCGGGAAGACTTTCAAAAACCGATATTGCTATTGCTTATATTGAGGGACTGGCGGACAAAAGACTCCTTGACAATATTAAAAAACGAATTAAAACCATTAATGTTGATGCACTTACCATGAATATTGAAAGCCTTGCCGAAACCCTTTTAAAGGGAAGCTATATCAATCCCTTTCCGAAATTCAAATACACGGAAAGACCTGATTCGGCGGCAGCGGCGGTTTTTGACGGCAATATAGTTGTTTTAATTGATAATTCTCCGGCAGTAATGATTCTTCCCACATCTATTTTTGATATAGCTGAAGAAGCGGACGATTATTATTTCCCGCCGGTAACGGGAACCTACCTTAAACTGTCGAGATACTGCATAGCTGTTTTTTCACTTATTCTTACGCCGGTGTGGGTGCTGTTATTAAACAATCCCGGAAGTGTGCCGGAATGGCTGAAATTTGTATTGATAGAAGAACATAGTTCAACGGTACCTGTGCTTTTGCAGCTTTTTATATTGGAATTTGCCATTGACGGATTACGTCTTGCTGCGGTGAATACACCGACTCTTTTGTCAACACCGTTAAGTGTAATTGCAGGTATAGTTGTAGGCGAATATGCGGTAAGCTCGGGCTGGTTTGACCCGGAAAGCATGTTATATATGGCATTTGTGTCAATAGGAACGTATACACAGGCAAGTTTTGAAATAGGTTATGCCATTAAATTTTTCAGATTAATAATACTTGTTCTGACATGGTTTTTTAATATCTGGGGATTTACTGCAGGCATTCTGATTTTTATTTTGTGCCTTGTGTTTAACAGAACAATATCAGAAAAAAGTTATATATATCCTATTATTCCTTTTAACTGGAATATGTTAAAACGTAAACTGTTCAGGATACGACTTGGAAAAGAAAAATAGGTAAAAATGATGGTATTTTATTGCAAATAATATACAAGTATAGTAAAATATACTCATATTTACCAACGTCAAAGGAGAAGTAATTATGAGTGATAACTACAACAGAGAGGACCTTGATGAAGAAGTTAATAAGGTAATGGAAGATAATACAGAACAGGATTTATCAACAGTCAATGATTCAGAATTAACAACTGATACAGAGGCAGATAATAATAAAGGAGAAAAGGAAAAAGCGGCTAAGAATAAGAAAGAACCTAAGCCAAAGAAAGAGAAGAAGCCTAAGACTAAGGAATGTAAGGAGTCTGATAAACAGGCGTCAACGGAAGAGACTTCCGGAGAAGTTATAGAAGAAAGCACAGCCGGTGAAGATATTAAGACTAAGGTTAAAGATAAGTGTCGCAAGAGAAAAGAACGCAGGGACAAGAAAAAGATGGAGATACTTGATAATCTTGTCGGCGAAGAAAAGGCGGAAGAAGTAATAGAGAAAGTCAAAGAGGCTAAAAAAGGAATATCATTTATGTTCCGTATCCTTATATGTACGATTCTTCCTCTTACATTTATGTTTGCCATTTCACTTCTTTTCACAAGGGATTTCATTGAAAAGACTATTGAAGAGGACAGAACAACCACTTTACAGACAGCTGCTTCAGCAATCAAGAGTGCGTATGTTTACGGATATGAAGGCGAATATATGGTGGACGGTTCGGGAACCCTTTTCAAAGGAGAGACAAGACTTACAGGTAATAATTCCTTGCTTGATACACTTAAGAAAGAGACAGGAATTGAATCAGCCCTTTACTATGGCAATGAAATCAAAATAACATCTATTATGGATGTCAATGGCAGAAGAACATTGGGCAATAAGGCAGAAGAAAATATTTACAACACGGTTATGGAAGGCAATACTTACTATGGTGAGGAAAGGCTTAACAGAGCCGACTATTATGTATGCTATCTTCCATTGTACTCAGACGGCGAAGATGGCGATGTAGTAGGAATGATCTATGTAGGTATCGAGACAACAGGCGATACACAGAGAATAGCAGATAAGACCAAGACATCGGTTATCGGACTCAGTGCAGTATTCCTTGTATCACTTGTAATTGTTACAATTCTTGCAAGACAGATGTCTAAGACCATGAAGAGAATAGATAAGGCACTTGATACAATGTCCACAGGTGATCTTACTGTAACATTTGACGATTCAGACCTTAAGCGTAAAGACGAAATCGGTAACATAGCAAGAACAACACAGGTATTGCGTGACAGATTTACAAAGGTTATCGGTCAAATCAAGGAATCTGTATCCGTTGTTAAGAAAGCATCTGACAATGTTGACACAATGTCTAACCAGTCAACCAGAACCGTAGAAGGTATCAGCCATGCAATCGAAGAAATTGCAGCAGGTGCATCATCACAGGCGGATGAGACACAGTCAGCAGTAGAACATGTTGACAACATCGGTTCACTTATCAAACATGTTGTTGAAGAAGTAGAAGTATTATCAGCCACAGCAGCCAATATGGGTAATGCTGAGAATAATGCGCAGAATATTATGGGTGACCTTGATGAGACAACAGCCAAGACAAGTAAAGCCGTTGAACTTATAGCAACACAGACAGAAGCTACCAATGTTTCCGCAAAAGAAATCGGACAGGCAGTTGAGATAATTACCAACATAGCATCACAGACCAACCTTCTCTCTCTAAATGCAAGCATTGAAGCGGCAAGAGCAGGTGAAGCAGGACGAGGATTTGCAGTTGTTGCATCAGAGATACAGAAACTTGCAGAACAGTCTAACCAGTCGGCAGTTAAGATTCAGCACATAATAGACGGTCTTACAGTTGAATCCAATAAGACAGTTAAGATTATGGAAGAAGTCAAGAATGCAGTATCAGATCAGGAAAACAAGATTCATGAGACTAAGTCAATCTTCGGAACAGTAAGAGAAGGCGTTGCGAAGTCAATGGATCAGATTAACGGCATCAGTGATGAAAGTAATGCACTTGACGTTAGCAAGAATAAGATTGTAGAGGTTATCGAATCACTTTCTGCAGTATCTGAAGAAAATGCTGCTGCTACTGAAGAGACTATGGCATCAATCGAAGAACTTACTTCAATGATGTTAGAACTTGCATCATCGGCTAATAAGCTTAATGAACTTGCCGACAATCTTGAGAACAGCGTAAGTGTATTTAAAGTAGAGTAGTATATTAAATGGAGTGTAGAGCATGGTATACATAGTTGTCATACTGGTTGTCCTTGTGGCTGATTTGATTATTAAGGCTAAGATATTGGAGATACCGGAAGCCGGTTTCCCAATTGAAAAGTTTAAAGGAAAAGTTAAGATAGTAAGGACCTTTAATGAAGGCATGGCGGCCAATGTGTTGGACGAGGACCCGGCAAAGGTTAAGAAAATATCATCCCTTGTACTTGTGATATTTCTGATACTTTCACTTCCGTTATTTTTCTCCAAAAAAGGAAGAATCAACAGAAAGCTTGGGGCAGCCCTGATTATCGGGGGAGCACTTTCCAATGTGGCAGACAGATGTATCCGTGGAAAGGTTGTAGATTACATCCAGTTTAATATGGATAAATCAGACAGAATGGAGCGCATGACATATAATATTGCAGATTTCAGTATATTTATCGGTACAGTGCTTTACATGATTAATTCAGACAGTAAGAAGAGTAAGAAGAATAATAAAAAATAATAAATTAAGAGCTCCCGGACAGTTAAGTGCCCGGAAGCTCTTTTTATAAAATGGTGCCACGAGGTCTTTGGTATTGACATCAAAGCAATTAGGTTATAAATTATTTATATTAATATAAAAGGAGGGCCCGGTAGTATTACCAACTACCGGGCATTTATGAAAAAGAAAAAAATAATTATGAAAAGGTTTTCAACTTCATTACTACTTTAGTGTATAATACAAATGTAGATAAAATGTGATGAAATAGTTAACAAACAATGAACAAATATTATGGAGCGGTAAATGGGAACACAGAATTATCAGAAGGAGTTAGACAGACTGCTTGAAACTATGGATACACCCGGGACGTTAGTGCTTCATAGTTGCTGCGCACCCTGCAGCAGCTATGTTTTAAAGTATCTGTCGGAATATTTTAAAATCACTCTTTTGTATTTTAATCCTAATATATCTCCTAAGGAGGAATACGAAAAGCGTGTTGCGGAACAGAAAAGACTTATTGAACAGATGAAATTTAAGTATCCTGTTACGATGTTAGAGGGCAGATATGAACCATCAGAGTTTTATGAAGCCGTTAAAGGACTGGAAAATGTGCCTGAGGGCGGAGAGCGGTGCTTTATATGCTACGAAATGAGAATGAGAGAAGCAGCCGAATATGCCAGAAGGACAGGTGCAGATTTTTTTACTACAACTTTATCCATAAGTCCTTTAAAAAATGCTGATAAGATTAACGAAATAGGTAAAAAACTTGAAGCAGAATACGGCGTCAGACACCTGCCTTCGGATTTTAAAAAGAAGGAAGGCTACAAGCAATCCATAGAGCTGTCAAAGGAATATAATCTATACAGACAGAATTTCTGCGGATGTGTATTTTCAAAGAATGGAGACAAAGAGAATGTATAACTATGAAAGACAGGTAAAATATTATGAGACAGACAAGATGGGTGTAGTTCATCATTCTAATTATATAAGATGGTTTGAAGAAGCCAGGGTTGAATTTATGCGTGACAATGATATATCATATCGTCATATGGAAGAAGAAGGAATTCAGATTCCTGTAGTATCCGTTTCATGCAAATACAAATCTCCTGCCAAATTTGATGATGATGTTATTGTTAAAACATGGATTAAAAAATTTAATGGCATAATCATTGAACTGGCTTACGAAGTGGTTGACAAGAATGACGGACAGATCCGTGTAACCGGAGAAAGTTCCCATTGTTTTGTTGACGATAAGACATTTAAACCTATTAATTTAAAAAGAGAAAGAGAAGACCTTTACAACAGATTTGAAAAGGCAGCAGAGGAATAAGCTATGTGGGCATACGAAAGCGTATTTTATCAGGTATATCCTTTAGGATTTACCGGGGCACCGTTTGAAAATGACGGAGAATTAAGACACGGAATATTAAGATTTATTGACTGGATTCCGCATATCAGAAAAGTGGGAGCTAACGCAATCTATTTTTCACCTGTATTTGAATCCGATACACATGGTTACAATACAAGAGATTACAAGAAAATAGATGTAAGACTGGGAACTAACGAAGATTTCAAAAAGGTATGTGATGAATTACATAAAAATGATATCAAAGTAGTTCTTGACGGTGTATTTAACCATGTAGGCAGAGGGCATTTTGCATTTCAGGATGTTCTCAAGAACAGGGAAAATTCACCATATCGTTATTGGTTTAATATTGATTTTAATGGTAATGATGCATGGAATGACGGACTCTGGTACGAAGGCTGGGAGGGCAATTATGACCTTGTAAAACTCAACCTTAAAAATGATGAAGTTGTGAATTATCTTTTTGACTGTGTAAAATACTGGATAGAATATTTTGAAATTGATGGAATAAGACTTGACGTTGCGTACTGTCTTGACCCTGATTTCATGCACAGGCTCAGAGAATTTACAGATGGTATAAAGAACGATTTCTTCCTTGTAGGAGAGACTGTTCACGGAGATTACAACAGGCTTGTCAATGACGGGATGCTTCATTCGGCAACTAATTACGAGTGCTACAAGGGTATTCATTCAGCAATTAACAGTTTGAATCTTTTTGAAATAGTACATTCGCTTTTACGCCAGTTCGGACCGGAAGAATGGACTCTTTACAAGGGCAAACACATGCTTTCATTTGTAGATAACCATGATGTGTCAAGAATTGCAAGCGTAATTAATAATGAGAAAAATCTTCCACTTGCATATGCATTTATCTTTGGTATGCCGGGTATTCCTTGCGTATACTACGGAAGTGAATGGGGCTTCAAAGCCGATAAGTCACAGGGAGACCCTGCGTTAAGACCGTATTTTGAAAACTACGAAGAGAACGCACTTACCGATATAATTGCAGGCTATGCCAAGGTTAAAAAAGAATGTAAGGCCCTTAATTACGGCAATTTCTACAGTCTTTTACTTACTAACAGACAGTGCGTTTTCGGAAGATGGACAGAAGAAGAGACAGTGCTTGTAGGAATTAATATTGATGATAATGAGTTTAAGGCTGATTTCAATGCCGGTGCAGATAAAGCAGTAAATATGATAACAGGAGAAACCGTTGATATTGCAAATGGTTTTACAATGAAACCAAATAGTGCATATTTTTTAAGGTTAGTGAAATAAAATGTCAGTAAAAGAAGTTAAAACCAACGCAATGCGTATACTTGAATCGGAAGGTATTAATTTTGAGACGGGTTATTACGAATGCGATGAGTTTATAGATGGTGTTCATACCGCAGACGCTTTGGGACTTCCTCACGAAATGGTGTACAAGACACTTGTAACTGTAGGCCACAGTAAGAACTATTATGTTTTTGTAATACCTATCGAAAAGGAAATTGATTTAAAGAAAGCAGCTAAAGCAGTCGGGGAAAAGTCTGTTGAGATGCTTCCGCTTAAGGATGTAACTAACGTAACCGGTTACATTAGGGGCGGTTGTACGGCAGTCGGAATGAAAAAACACTATGTAACAAGGATTGATGAATCTGCCATACTTCAGGACGCTATATATGTGAGCGGAGGGAAGAGAGGAATACAGATTAAATTACATCCGGATGATTTATTAAAGGTTACGAAAGCAGAGTATGCTGATGTGACAGCATAAAATAACTATTTAAAGGAGACAAAAGGAATGAAGAAAAAACGCGGAGGCGGTATTGTCGCAATTGTTTTAATTGCAATTGTTGTTGTATTTTCACTTGTGACCAATATCAGGGCATTAACAGGTGATGAAAGTGATTACAAGACGGTAACACTTGAAGGTGCAGGAGAATTTTTTGATATGAAATATTCTGTTAATTACATCCCTACAGCAACAGTTCATTATTACTATGGTGTATCTGATGATGTTGACGGAATTATCGTGTTCAGGGCATCTAAGAGCTTTTACAAGAAAAATTTCCTTAGCACAGGATATGCTAAAGGAGACGGCGTTACTGTCAAAGGTAAAATTATCAAATTAAAGGCTAAAGAATCCAAAATGCTTAAAGAGAAGGGAACAAGCTCTACATATTACCTCGGAACAGATAAGGCACTTAATGTGGAATATAAGAGCAATGCTATCAGAGGAATTGTCTTAGCTGTATTTATGATTATACTTGGTATAGTTGGAGTTATCTCAATCAAAAAAGGATTGACAGAAAAGAAAGCATTTATGATTGTTTTCTGGATATTGGTATTTGGAGCTGCAATATATATTTTGCATTTATTGTCATATGGAGGATTATTCGGCATATAAAGTAAATGCATAAATTATTACATTTATATTAATAATAAATAAAAATAAAATAATAGTATTAGTTTAAGGAAAAATAAAATGTGTACAGCAGTTTCGTATAAAGTGAATGATTTGTATTTTGGACGTACTTTTGATTATGAAGCATCCTACGGTGAGGAAATTGTGTTTATGCCCAGAAAATATCCTTTTAATTTCAGATATGCGGGCAACATGCAGGAACATTTCGCAATTATTGGAATGGCACATATGGCAGATGATATTCCTCTATATTATGATGCCATGAATGAAAAAGGCCTTTGTATGGCAGGGCTTAATTTTGTAGGAAATGCCTGCTATTCCGATAAACATACTGACGGAGATAATATACTTCAATTTGAATTTATACCATGGATACTTGGACAATGCACTTCAGTAAAAGAAGCCAGACAGAAACTTGACAGAATATGTATGTTATCGGAAAGCTTTAACGATAAACTCCCGGTATCATCACTTCATTGGATTATTTCAGATAAAGAAGAAAATATTACCGTTGAGTTTATGAAAGATGGTCTTCATATATATGATAATCCTGTGGGCGTGCTTACAAATAACCCTCCGTTTGAGACCCAGATGTTTTTACTTAATCAATATATGGGTTTGTCAGCATCACAGCCTGATAACAGATTTTCAGGTAAAGTACCTCTTGAGCTTTACAGCAGGGGGATGGGTGCTATCGGTCTGCCGGGAGATTTAAGTTCCACATCAAGATTTGCAAGAGCAGCATTTGTGAAGCTGAATTCAATAGCAGGAGAGAGCGAAAACGAATGCGTAAACCAGTTCTTCCATATCATGGACACGATTATCCAGCCAAGAGGCTGCTGCGAGGTAAAAAATGGAGAATATGAAATTTCCATATATACAAGCTGCTGTAACGCTGCAAAGGGAATCTACTATTATAAAACATACGACAACAGCAGAATAGCCGGTATAGATATGCATAAAGAAGATTTTGACGGCACGAAGTGTGTATGCTACAAACCTGATAAAACAGATATTTTTATACAGAATTAAACGTAAAATAACATTGTTAAAATAATATCAAAAAAGTTGTTGACAAC